>WNGJ01008114.1_pt1 | contig 11190 bp, 9 predicted proteins | sample 5400611 | NCBI WGS metagenome assembly WNGJ01 (sample SAMN13153375, study PRJNA577476) | soil metagenome | isolation source: 40 cm soil or saprolite under Garry oak tree replicate 1 | place: USA:California | collected 2016-06-15 | reverse complement strand
GCGATCCCCCGCGCCTTGGCGATGCCGTAGGCGATCAGCGGTAGCGCGACCGCGGCCTGGACGAGCCCGACGTTGCCGGGCCAGAGCGGGAAGATCGTCGCGACGTTCACCAGGACCAGGACGAGAGCAGCGGCCGGAAGACCTGCGTAGATGTGGAAGGCGCGCATGGCGAAGAACACCGCGAGCAGCTGGCAGAACCAGCCGAGACACTGGAAGAAGGCGGCGCCGACCGCGGGCAGCGGCGAGTGGAGCACCGCGAGCCCCTGGCGCGCCATCGCGATCAGGCGCCTGGCTCGCCCGAGCTCGTCGAGGACCGGGCGACTATGCCGCCGCGCGCTCGCGAGACCGAAGGCGAACAGCGCAAAGCCGACGCCGAGCACAATCTCGAGGCTCGTATACGCCCAGTGCGGCACCTTCGCGGTCAGCAGCGCATAGGTGACGAGCAGGAGCGATGGAATCAGATCGAAGAGCCGATGGGCAAACACCGTTCCGATCAAGGCAGCCCACGCGCCGTTCCGTCCGGGCAGCTTGCGAGTCAAGACGCCCACGCGCGCGAGCTCGCCGATCCGTCCCGGCAGCACCGCGTTCGCGAATAGCCCGATCGAGAAGGCGGAGAAAACGAGCGGAAAGCGCGGATGCGGCTCTGCCAGCGCCTGGTCGATCACGATCTTCCAGGCGACCGCCCTAACGAGGACCGAGAGAAGGTTGAGGCCGATCGCCGCCACGACCCACTCCCAGCGGACGATCGTGAACGCGTTTCCGACCTGGCCCCAGTCTGGGCCGCGCCACCAAAAGAGCACCGCGACCCCGGCGGCCGCGGCGAGGACGAACGCGACTCGCAGCCAGCGGCTCCGCGCCAGCGAGGCGAGGTTCACCCGGCCGCCGCGAGTGTCGCGGGCGACTCCCCGGTGACGAGCTCATAGATCGCGAGCAGCCGGCGGCCGATGTCGTCCCACGAGTAAGCCCGGGCCCGGCAGCGGGCGCCCACGCCCGACGCGAGCCTTCGCGGCTCGTCGGCCAGCAGACTCACGATCGCTCGAGCCAGCGCGCGTGGATCGTCTGGAGGAACCAGTACGCCAGTCTCGGCCGTCATCACGTCACGATATCCCGGAATGTCAGATGCGACGACCGGGGTCGCGCACGCGAACGCCTCCGTCAGCACCATGCCGAAGCTTTCGCCGCCGAGCGAGGGCGCGACGAAGGCCCTGGCCTTCAGCAGCTCGTCTGTCCGCTCTTGCTCCGAGACGAAGCCGAGCGCGTCGATGCCGTCGTCGGGGATCCGGTGACGCGTCAACAGCAGGCGTACCTGCAGCGGATCGGCGCCGACCACGCGGAGGCGTGCGCCGGTCTGGCGCCTGATCTCGGGCCAGGCGCTCAGCAGTACGTGCAGGCCCTTGCGCGGCTCGTGCCGTCCGACGAAGACGATCCTGTTCTCGCGTCCGCCGGGGTCGGCGACCTCGGGCATCGCGACGCCGTTCGGGATCACCTCGTACTCGCCGGGCAGGTACTTCCGCACGGTGGTCGCAGCGTCCGGCGAGACCGCGATCCGGTGGTCGAGCCGGTCGGCGAGAAAGCCAAAGACCGGCGTCGCGAGTTTCATCCAGGCCAGCTCCCCCGAGGCGTGGAAGGTAGCGACGAGCGGCACGCGTGCGAACGAGAGCGCGGCGACGCCGATCGCCGGTGTCATCGGCTCGTGGACGTGCAGAACGTCAAAGCGTTCCCGCTCGAGCACCCGCTTCATCCTGAAGATCGCGCTCGGGCTGATGACGACGTTCGGCAGAGCGCCGTTCGCCGGCACGATCACCGAGCGCCCGACCGGGATCACGTAAGCCGGCGGCCGCTCGTGCCGGCCCTCGCGCGGGTGGAGGTATTTCGTCAGCCGCCCGGGCGGGTCGTGGCCGCTCACGATCCGAGCGTCGACGCCGAGCTTCTCCAGGGCCCGGGCCTGGTGCTCGGCGTGCTCCGGAACACCGCCCCAGAACGACCACGAGTACGGGACGACGATCCCGACCTTCATGCATGGGGATGATGCCCGAGTTAGCGGGATCGCTGGGCAGGCTGAGTCGGCTTCGCCGCCTCGTCCGCCCCGGCGGGTGTCCGCCGCTCGTCGACGGTGGCACGCGCCAGCGTCTCCTTGTCGACGTTCAGCGGGTGGTGACAGGCCGCCAGGTGCCCGTTCCCGTAGTCCACGAGCGGCGGCTCGAGCTGTGTGCACACATCGGTCGCGTAGCGGCAGCGCGGGTGGAAGCGGCAGCCGGAAGGCGGGTTGATCGGCGAAGGGACGTCGCCCTCGAGGACGATTCGCTCGCGGGCGGCCGACTCGCGCGGATCCGGGATCGGAACCGCCGAGAGCAACGCCTCCGTGTACGGCATGATCGGCCGCTCGTACAGCTCTTCGGCCGGGGAGAGCTCGACGATCTTACCGAGGTACATGACCGCGATCCGGTCCGAGACATGGCGGACGACCCCGAGATCGTGGGCGATGAAGACGTAGGTGAGGTCGAACTCCTCCTGCAGGTCGGCGAGCAGGTTGATCACCTGCGCCTGGATCGAGACGTCGAGCGCCGAGACGGGCTCGTCTGCGATCACGAGCTTGGGCCGGAGCGCCAGCGCCCTGGCGACCCCGATGCGCTGCCGCTGGCCGCCGGAGAACTCGTGCGGAAAGCGGTTGTAGTGCTCGGGCGAGAGCCCGACCTTCTCGAGCAGCTCCTGCACCTGCCGCTTTCGCTCCCGACGGTCGCCGATGCCGTGGATCGCGAGCGGCGCGCCGACGATCTGCCCGACCCGCTTGCGCGGGTTCAGCGAGGCATACGGATCCTGGAAGACGATCTGCAGCTCCCGCCGCAACGGCCGCATCCCACGTCGCGAGAGCTTCGTGATGTCCTGCCCGTCGAAGACGATGCGGCCGTCCGTCAGCGGGAAAAGCCGCACGAAGCACCGCCCCAGGGTCGACTTGCCGCAGCCCGACTCCCCGACCAGGCCAAGCGTCTCGCCGCGCTGAACCTCGAGGGAGACGTCATCGACCGCGTGGACCTGCGCCACCTCGCGCTGGATCAGGATTCCCCGCTTGATCGGGAAGTACTTCACCACGTGCTCAGCCTGCAGCAGGGGCGAAGTGTCGGCGGTGCTCACGGCGAAGAACACCTCGTCCGTCTGCCTCGGCCGGGATTAGACGGCCGCACGGGGCAAGCCCGCACGGCCTCCGGGCGGCGCCGCCGAGTCGGCGCCTTAGCCACGTGCTGGGCCTCGAGCAGCGGTCCGCCATCTTTCGAGCTCACGCGGTCTCCGCCAGCTCAGGGTTGATCGTCGCGTCGCGTCGGGCACGCTTGTCCTCGACCGAGAGGTGGCAGGCATCCAGGTGCCCGTCGCCGACCTTCGCCGTCAGCTGCGGATCCTCGCGGCGACAGCGGTCGAAGGCCTGCGGACACCGCGGCCGGAAGCTGCAGCCCTGCGGCCGGTTGATCAGCGAGGGCGGCTGGCCGGCGATTGCCGTCAGCCTGCGCGCCCTTGGCCGGTCGAGCCGAGCGATCGAACCGAGTAGCCCCCACGTGTAGGGGTGCTGCGGGTCGTAGAAGATCTGCTCCTTGTTGCCCTCCTCGACGATCCGGCCTGCGTACATGACCAGGATCCGGTCGGCGATGTCCGCGACGACGCCGAGGTCATGGGTGATCAGGGCGACAGCCGATCCGAAGTCTCGCTTCAGGTTCTTGATCAGCTCCAGGATCTGAGCCTGGATCGTCACGTCGAGCGCGGTCGTCGGCTCGTCGGCGATCAGCAAGTCCGGGTTGCACGAGAGCGCAAGCGCGATCATGACGCGCTGCCGCATCCCACCGGAGAACTGATGCGGATAGTCGTCGATCCGCTGCTCCGGCTTCGGGATCCCGACCTGAGTTAGGAGCTCGATCGCCCGCCGCCGCGCCTGGCCCTTCTGCAGGTCGTAGTGCTCGTTCAGCTGCTCCTCGATCTGCCAGCCGACGGTGTAGACCGGATTCAGCGACGTCATCGGGTCCTGGAAGATCATCGCGATCTCCTCGCCGCGCACCTCCCGCATCGCGTCGCGCGAGACGCCCATCAGGTCGCGGCCCTTGTAGACGATCGAGCCCTCGTAGATCACGTTCGGGTCCGTGATCAGCCGCATCACCGACATCATCGTCACGCTCTTGCCCGAGCCGGACTCCCCGACGATCCCAACGACCTCTCCCTCGTGAACCGTGAACGAGATCCCGTCGACGGCGCGGACGAGCCCGTCCTCGGTGCGAAACGAGACCTTGAGATCCTTGACCGAGAGCAGCGGCTCGGCCATTACGCGGGACGCACCCTCGGGTCGAGCCAGGCGTAGAGAAGGTCGACCAGGGCGCTCGCGATCGTGATGAAGAACGCGCCGTAGATGACCGTGGCCAGGATCACCGGCAGGTCGAGACCGCTGAGCGAGGTGTAGGTCAGCTGGCCGACCCCCGGCAGCCCGAAGACGACCTCCGTCAGGAGCGCGCCGCCGCCGATTAGCACGCCGAGGTCGAGTCCGAACAGGCTCACGAACGTGATCATCGAGGTGCGCAGGTTGTGGCGAAGCAGTACGCGGCGCTCGGAGATGCCCTTCGCGCGCGCAGTGCGGATGTAGTCCTCGTTCTCGGTCTCGATCAGGTTCGCCCGCAGAACCCGCGCGTAGAAGCCGACGTAGAGGACCGAGAGCGTCAGCCAGGGGAAGACGAGCCCCTCGAACCACTTGAGCGGGTTCTGTGTCAGCGGCGTATAACCGAGCGGCGGCACCCAGCTGAACAGGAAGAAGCCGTGCCACCGGCTCTGGGTGAACAGGTTGACCACCTCGCCGAGCCAGAAGACCGGTACCGAGATCCCGATTAAGGCGAGGATCATCAGGATCGGATCGAGCACGGTCCCGCGCAGCACGGCCGCCGCGAGGCCGACGAGGATGCTGAACACGACCCAGAGCACGGCGGCTCCGATCACCAGCGAGAAGGTGACCGGCGCGGCGCTCGTGATCTCCGGGATCACTTTCGTCTGGCTGCCGTACGAGATCAGGTCGCGGGTGACGAAGAGGTGCTTCATCATCAGCACGTACTGAACCGGAAGCGAGCGGTCGAGGCCGAACTCGTGCCTGATCTGGGCGATCGTCTGCTGGCTCGGGTTGCGGCCGGCCATCCGGCGCGCGGGGTCGATGCCGGGCGTCGCGAAGAAGATCAGGAAGACCAAAACGGAGAGCACGAGCAGAACGGCAACGAGCCCAACCAGCCGGCGCACGACAAACGTCAGCACTACTTCGTCCTCACCTTCGAACGGGGATCGAGCGCGTCGCGAAGGCCGTCACCGAAAACGTTCAGCGCCAGCACGGTCAACACGATCATGATGCCGGGTGCAATCGCAACCCATGGCCGCGTGTAGAGCAGCGCCTGGCCGTCCTGGATGATGGTGCCCCAGCTCGCCTGCGGCGCCTGGACGCCGATCGAGAGGTAGGAGAGGGCCGACTCCGTCAGGATCGTCGTGGCAATCATCAGCGGCAGCAGCACGATCACCGTCGAGAGGACGTTCGGCAGGATCTCGCGGAAGATCAGCCGGAACGAGCCGGCACCCTGGGCAATCGCCGCCTCGACGAACTCCTTCTCGCGCAGTGAGAGCACCTGGCCGCGGATCGGCCTGTAGACGTACGGGACGTAGATGAGGCCGATGATCAGCAGCGGGATCCAGAGGCTGCTCGCGCTCAGCGTGAAGAGGCCCAGGTTGAGGCCGTGGGCCGAGGTGAGGAGCACCGTTGCGAGGGAGATCGCAAGCAGGTAGACCGGAAAGGCCCAGATGAGGTCCATCAGCCGCGAGATCACCGTGTCGATCAAGCCGCCGAAGAAGCCTGCGACGAGCGCGAAAAGCAGCGCGAGCAGACATGCCAGCCCCGCGGAGCTGAGCCCGATGATGAGCGAGGCTCGCCCACCGTAGAGCACGCGGGCGGCGACGTCCCGGCCCTGGTTGTCCGAGCCGAGCAAGTACCGGAAGGTCCAGGTCGGCCCGATCGGCGTCTCCCCCAGCCCAAGTGGTCCGGTGCCCTGTTGAATCACGTCGACGGTCTTGCCGTTGAGCGTGATCGTGCCCGTGACGTTCGAGGCGAACGGATCCGTGTGAGCGATGTCGTGGGCGTAGATCGGCGCCCCGAAGCTGACGATGACGATCAGCAGGAAGAGCGCGAGCGCCGCAAGCGAAATCCGGTTCCTGAGCAGACGGCGACCCGCGAGCGCCCACGGACTCCGGCCGACGATGTCACCGCCGGTCTCCTCGGCATCGAGGACGATGCCCTCGGCTTCAGGCTCGAAAACGGCCACGCGGCCTGCCGCTCCGCCGGCCTTACTTCACGGACGCCAGGTCGAGCAGGAAGTACCACTGCGGACTGAACTGGTAGCCCTTGACCCGCTTGCCGACGAAGTCGAGCTGCTTCGGGTTGAACATCGTCACCCAGCCCGCCTGGTTCGTGATCGCCTTGTCGATCGCGGCCCACTTCACGTTGGCGCCCGTCGGGTCCGTGATTCCCTGCTTCAGAGCCTGATCGATCTGCGCCTGAATTCCCTTGTCGCAGAACTCCGAGAGGTTCGGGCTGGCATCGGAGTTCGGCACGAACGAGCTGCAGCCGAACAGGATGTTGATGAAGTCGGACGCGGCCGGATAGTCCTGCGACCAAGCCGACCAGCAGAACTGCACCTTGTTCTTCGAGTTCTGGCAGTACGCGTACTGCAGGTCGGGCGAGAGCGCCTGCAAGGTGGCCTTGTAGCCGAGGCTGTTCAGGAGACCGACGAAGTAGAGCCCGAACGCCTTGTTCGTGTCGGTGGTGTCCGTGTTCACCTTCACGGACGCACCCTTCGTGCCGGACGCGGCGATCAGCTGCTTTGCCTTTGCCAGGTCGGGCGCCGTCCACTTACCGCTGCCGGGATTTTTCGTGTACGGGCAGTACGGCTTGTAGCCTGGGAAGTTCGGCGGCAGAATCTGGCAGCTCGGAACCGCGAGCTTCGGACCGCCGTAGATCTTGACGAGCGCGTTGCGATCGGTCGCGTAGTTGACGGCCTGACGTGCCTTGAGATTGTTGAACGGCGGTACGCGGACGTTGAACGCCATGTAGTAGTCCGCGGTCAGCGGGTTGATGTGCACCTGGTTCGGATACTTGTTGCCGATCTCGTTGAGCCGGTCGGCCGGAACAGGGTCGAACATCCAGTCGGCCTGTCCATTCTCGACCTGGGTGACCTCGGCCTCGGGCCCCAACCCGAACTTCTGGATGATCACGTCCGGGTTCCCCGCGGGCTGCGCATCTTTCGACCAGACCTTGAAGTACGTGTTCCGGACGAGCTTGATCTGCTTGTGCAGGTTGTACTCCACGAACTTATACGGGCCGGTCCCAGGAGGCGGGATCGTGACTGCCTTCATCGGCGTGGAGGCCGGAAGGATGGACGCGAAAGGCACCGCGAGTTTCTGCAGGAACTCGGGGTCGCCGTTCGTCAGATGGAAGGTGACTGTGTTGTTCGCGTCGTCTGGGACGACACCGTTCTTGGAGAGATCGCAGGTTGCCGGCGTCTTCAGGCACGCCGCAGCCCCGACGATCGTCTTGTAGAACGTGCCGGCGGTCGGGCCGTGAACGGCGAAGTTGCGCTCGAACGTGCGCGTGACGTCGCTCGCCTTCAGCGTCGTCCCGTCCGAGAACTTGATCCCCTTGCGGAGCGTGAAGACGTACGTCTTGCCGCCTTCGGTCGGGTTCGGAATGGTTGTGGCGAGGTCCGGAACGACCTGGGTGCCCGCGAGGCCGCCCGCCTTCTTGAAGGCGGTCAGGCCGTCGTGGGTCATGATCAGCATCTGCCATTCCTGCAGCGTGTAGTTGATCTGCGGGTCCGGCGAGCCGGGCGCCGCAGCCTGCGCGAGCGTTATGAGCGTGCCTCCTGAGCCACCGGCGGAAGCGGTCGACTTCTTGCTGCTGCCACCGCAAGCGGTGAGGAGGAGCGCGGCCAGGCAGGCGACGGTCAGGAGGGAAAAAAGGGATCGAAGACGCATACTCGGCCTCCCGCAGAAAAAGTGTGGACACCTATAGAGACGGTGCTGTGTGTGGCGATGTTAGAGGTGGCGACCGTTGCTAAGTCGCAGTAACCCACGCGACTAGACTCGGCGCGTTGAGCCTCGTCGAAACCCTCGGCGTCGAGATCGGCGTCCGCCAGGCCGGAACGCCTGCCGCAGGCCGGGCGGCCGAGGCGATCGTTGACGCATTTCGCGACGCCGGGCTCGAGCCCGGTTTTCACGAATTCGGGCTGCTCGGCTACGAGGCCGAGGAGCCTGAGCTCGAGATCGACGGCGAGCGCTGGGACGCCGGCCCGTGTATCTACTCGAACCCGACCGAGGGCAGTGTCGAGGGCCGGGTGCGGCGGCTCGGAACGCACTCGATCGGCGGCTTCTTCCCCGAGGCGGACGTCTTCGCGGTCGAAGACGAGAACGGCCGCGAGCTCGCGCGGCTGCTGATGACCCCGTTCGGCGGACCCGCGATCCCGTTCCTGACCGGCGCGCGCCAGATCGCGGTCGGGCCGGCGGTGTTCATCTCCGGCAACGACTCGATCCGGCTGCGCGAGCTGGATGGCGCTCGCGCGCGCGTGCGCGTGGGGGGGCGCTTTGTTCCCGGCCTGACGGAGCGGAACGTCGTCGCCGAGCTGCGCGGCCAGAGCGAGGAGGCGATCGTCGTCTCGGCGCACTACGACTCGGTCTGGCGCGGCCCCGGCGTCGTCGACAACGCAACCGGCGTCGAGGGCGTGCGCCGGATCGCCGAGAACCTCGCAGGCCACGGCCACATGCGCTCGCTGATCTTCATCGGCTTCGCCGCCGAGGAGATCGGCTGCGTCGGCTCGAGGTCGTGGATCTTCGACTCGGAGGTCACCGGCGAGCTCGGGCGAATCAAGGCCTGTGTCAACCTCGACTGCATCGCCCACGGCGCGCGACTGGAGCTGATGGCCTCGCCGAAGGCGCTCGCCGACCGCCTCGCGGGCTTCGCCGGCGAGCTCGGGCTCGCCGAGCGCTACGAGCTGAACGTCGGCCCGGCCGGGCCCGGGGTCGACGCCTATCCCTTCCATGAAAAGGGGATCCCCGCCGCCACCGTCTCGCACTTCGGCTACGACGAGTACCACCTGCCGAGCGAGCGCCTCGAGCTGGTGGACGAGCAGCGGCTCGCCGACTCGGTCGAGTTGGCAACGCTGCTGATCGAAAGCCTGCTCGAACAACCCGTCCAACCCGGCTAACCGGCGCCTTGGATCACCCCCTAAACCAGCCGCGCAAGTTTTCGTCCTGGAGACGCCCTAAGAAGAGGACGCAACCAACTCCGGGCGCGGCTTATCCGTTTCCCGGGTTTGGACGGTCACGCCGGCAAAGCCGCCGCGACCTCCAGTCGCCGTCGCAAGCGACGGCTCAGTCGATCGAGCGACCCTCGAACGAGTCATCAAAACGAGGGGTCGCGCTTGCCGATCTCCTCGTCGTGGCTTCTCTCTTCGCGCTCACCGCCTTGCTCGTGCACCTCGCGTCGCCGACGGTGCCTTCGTCCCCGGAGCGACACGCATCGCCCCCGGTCGACGCCGGCGGAGCGGTCGTCGCGGCGGTCAATCCGGGTTCGAGGCTCGCGCTCTATTCGCGCCCGAACGGAAACCCCGTCGGCGTCCTCGGCTCCCGCACGGTCTACGGCGGGCCTCTGAAGCTGCCCGTCATCCGCACCCGCGGCGACTGGCTCGGTGTCCTGACCGCGGCGATGCCGAACGGGCACCTCGGCTGGGTCAAGGCGGAGCCAGGCGCGCTCACGTTCGGTCGCGTCAGGCTGGAGCTCGAAGCCGACCTCTCGCGACAGCTGCTGCGGATCTGGGCCCACGGCCGGGTCATCCGCCGGATTCGCATCGGCATCGGCCGCCCGGGCACGACCACGCCGACCGGGCGCTTCTCGATCACCGACAAGATGCCCGGCGCGAGCCTCGGCCCTTACTACGGGTGCTGCCTCCTTGCCCTCTCGGGCAGCCAGCCGCACCCGCCGCCCGGCTGGACCGGCGGCGCCCGCCTGGCGATCCACGGCGGCGCCTACGGCGCGGTCAGCGCCGGCTGCCTGCATGCCTCGACGGCCGACCTGCGTTACCTGATGCGCGTCGTCCGGTTGGGTACACAGATCGTCATTCACGCCTAGCAGATTCTTGATGCTTTAGTCACAAGTGCGGCCTACGGTCGTTCGACACGATTGCGGGCTTCGGCCTCGTCGTCTTCGGAGGCCCGTCGCTGCTCTGCGGGTAGGGCTGCAAGCCTGGCGGCACCGGCACGATTGGGACTGACGGCACCCTGAGATACTCGTGAGGCGAATGCGCGAGCTTCATACCGAGATCGAAATCGACGCCCCACCCGAGCGCGTTTGGGAGGTCCTGACCGCCTTCGACACCTACAGCGAATGGAACCCGTTCATTCGCCGGCTGATCGGCTCCCCGCACGAGGGCGAGCGGCTCGAGGTCCGCATCGAGCCGCCGGATGGCCGCGGAATGACCTTCAGGCCGACCGTCATCGAGGCAACACCGAACCGCGAGCTCCGCTGGCTCGGCCGCTTCCTCGTCCCTGGCCTCTTCGACGGGGAGCACATCCTCCGCGTAGAGCCGAGGAACGGCGGCAGCCGGTTCATCCAGAGCGAGAAGTTCAGCGGCCTGCTCGTGCCGCTGCTCGGAGGCGGACTCGCGAAGACTGAGGAAGGTTTTCGCCGGATGAACGCCGCCCTCAAAGAGCGCGCAGAGCGCCGCTAGGCTTCGTCCATGGAAGGCCTAGCCGAGCTGCACACGCACCTCGGCGGTTCCGTTTCCTCTGACATCCTCTGGAGCCTCGCGCACGAGCAGGGGATCGCGCTGCCGGTCAAGGACTACTGGGAGTTCGACCGGCTGGTGACGATCGCCGACCCGCGCGGGGTCGCCGACCTGAATGCGCTCGACGCGATCTACCACTGGACGGAGCTGATCCAGTCGAGCCCGATCGCGGTCGAGCGCTCGGTGCATGCCGCGATCGGCGGCGCCTACCGCTCGCAGGGGATCACGACGCTCGAGCTCCGCTTCAACCCGATGAAGCGAAATCGCGGCGGCGAGCGTGACCTCGATCACATCATCCTCGCCGCGATCCGCGGGCTCGACCTCGCCAGCCTCGAATACCCGCAGGTCAACGCCG
>WNGJ01012857.1_pt1 | contig 11191 bp, 8 predicted proteins | sample 5400611 | NCBI WGS metagenome assembly WNGJ01 (sample SAMN13153375, study PRJNA577476) | soil metagenome | isolation source: 40 cm soil or saprolite under Garry oak tree replicate 1 | place: USA:California | collected 2016-06-15 | reverse complement strand
CGTCGGTGACCCGACGCCCACGGATATCGCCATCGACCAGGTCGAGGCCTGGACCGAGTCGCCGAGCCTGGTCCTGCTCGGCGAGAGCACGGCAACGTGGCCGGTATTGCGGGGGTTGCTCGGCGCGGCCAACGTCACCGGTGCTCGCGTCCACGATGCTCGGATCGCCGCAGTCTGTCTCAGTCACGGGATCCGCGAGTTCTGGACTGCCGACAAGGACTACGGGCGCTTTCCCGGCCTGCGGACCCGCAACCCGCTGGTGGCGGGATGAGCGACGCACCCTGGGAACCCGGGTCCGCGACCGGGATCGGCTCGCTGCCCGGACTGGACCCGGCCGAGGCGGTCCGGGTGGTGCTCGGCGAGCTGCCGGACCTCCCGCACCTGCCGGAGCTGCCGGACCGCGGTCCGGGCGCGGGCATGATCGGCCGCGCCGCCGCCCTGCTGGTGGACCTGCCCGTCGACGTGCAGCCGTCCGGCTGGCGGCTGGTGGACCGGCCCGGGCGGGACCAGCACCGGGCGGCCGACCTGCTCGCCCGCGACCTCGACGCGCTGGAGGAGGCCGCCGAGGGCTACCAGGGGCCGATGAAGCTGCAGGTGGCCGGGCCGTGGACGCTGGCGGCCGCGCTGGAGCTGCACTACGGGGACAAGGCGGTGTCCGACCCGGGCGCGGTCCGCGACCTGGTCCAGTCGCTGGCCGAGGGCGTGCGCCGGCACGTCGCGGACGCTCGCCGCCGGCTGCCCGGTGCCCGGATCCTGCTCCAGGTCGACGAGCCGTCGCTGCCGGCGGTGCTGGCCGGCCGGGTCCCGACCGCGAGCGGGTTCGGGGTGCTGACCGCGGTCGAGCCGCCGGTGGTCGAGTCGGGTCTGCGGGAGGTGCTCGCCGGCGCACTGGACGCGGGTGGGGTGCGGACCGCCGTGCACTGCTGCGCGCCGCGCCCGCCGCTGGACCTCTTCCACCGGGCCGGCGCCGGCGCGGTCTCGTTCGACGCTTCGCTGGTGGGCGAGTCGCGGGACGAGGCGCTCGGCACCGTGGTCGAGGCGGGGGTGGCGTTGTGGCCGGGCGTGGTGCCGGCCGCGGACGCCGAACTCGGGCCGCTGTCGCACACGGTGGACGCTGTCCGCCGACTGTGGGGGCGGCTCGGCTTCGACCCGGCGCGGCTGCCGGAGTCGGTCGTCGTCACCCCGGCATGTGGGCTCGCCGGCGCCTCCCCGGCGTACGCACGCGAGGCCCTGCGCCGGGTCCGCGAGGTCGGCCGCGCCCTGGCCGAGGACCCGGAGGGTTGACTCGGGGCCGTCAGGGCGGTCGGGTCTTTTGGGGCTGCCATGACTGTCAGGGCTGCCGGCTACCGTGCAGGCCATGACCGGAATCGGGGAGGAGACGGCGGCGGATGTCGTGCCGGCGGCCGCCGCGCTGCCGGTCGGCATGGAGGGCGACGCCGCGGAGGTGCGTGCGGCGACCCCGCAGGCACGCGAGCGCGCCGCCGAGCTGGCTCAGATCGTCGACGACGCGCAATACCGCTACTACGTCCTCGATCGCCCGACCCTCGCCGATGCCGACTACGACGCGCTGCTGCGCGAGTTGGAGGCGCTGGAGACCGAGTTCCCCGAGCTGCGCACGCCCAACTCGCCCACCCAGCGCGTCGGCGGGACCTACTCGACACTGTTCACCCCGGTCGACCACCCCGAGCGCATGCTCAGCCTCGACAACGTCTTCACCCTCGACGAGCTCGCCGCCTGGGCGCAGCGGGTCGAGCGCGATGTGGGCACCGTGAGCGACTTCCTCTGCGAGCTCAAGGTCGACGGCCTCGCGGTGTCCCTGGTCTACGAGCGGGGTCGGCTGGTCCGTGGTGCGACCCGCGGCGACGGGCGCACCGGCGAGGACATCACGCCCAACCTGCGCACCCTGCGGGACGTGCCCGACACGTTGACCTCCGGCGACGGGACGCCGGAGGTCCCCGAGCTGCTCGAGGTGCGCGGCGAGGTCTTCTTCCCGGTCGCCGGGTTCGAGGACCTCAACGCCTCGCTCGTGGAGGCCGGCAAGGCGCCGTTCGCCAACCCGCGCAACGCCGCCTCCGGCTCCCTGCGGCAGAAGGACCCGCGGGTCACCGCCGGCAGGCCGCTGCGGCTGGTCGTGCACGGTGTTGGTGCGCACCACGGCCCGGCGCCGGATCGGCAGTCGGGGTGGTACGAGGCGATGCGCGCGTGGGGCCTGCCGGTCTCCGACCGCTACCGGGTGCTGTCGACCCTCGACGAGGTCGCGCGGTACGTCGAGCACTACGGCGAGCACCGGCACGACGTCGAGCACGAGATCGACGGGGTCGTGGTCAAGGTCGACCAGACTGGGCTGCAGCGCAGGCTCGGCTCGACCAGCCGGGCCCCGCGCTGGGCGACCGCGTTCAAATACCCGCCCGAAGAGGTCACCACGAAGCTCCTCGACATCAAGGTCAACGTCGGCCGCACCGGTCGGGTGACGCCCTTCGCCGAGCTCGAGCCGGTGCGGGTCTCCGGCTCCACGGTCGGCCTTGCCACCTTGCACAACGAGAACGAGGTGCGCCGCAAGGGCGTGCTCGTCGGCGACACGGTGGTCGTCCGCAAGGCCGGCGACGTGATCCCCGAGATCGTCGGCCCGGTCGTCGACCTGCGGCCTGCGGACGCCCATGCCTTCGCGATGCCGTCCCGGTGTCCGGAGTGCGGCACGCCGCTGGGCCGGGAGCGCGAGAGCGACGTCGACATCCGCTGTCCCAACGCGCGCTCCTGTCCGGCGCAACTGCGGGAGCGGGTCTTCCACGTCGCCGGACGGGGGGCCTTCGACATCGAGGCGCTCGGCTACGAGGCGGCGATCGCACTGACCCGCCGACCGGAGTCCGGCGACGCCCCGCCGCTGCGGGACGAGGGCGACCTGTTCTCTCTCGACGTCGACCGGCTCACCGCGGTCGAGCTGTTCCGGAAGAAGGACGGCACGCCGACGGCGAACGCGCTGCGCCTGCTGGACAACGTCGAGGCGGCGAAGAGCCGGCCGCTGTGGCGGGTCCTCGTCGCGCTGTCGATCCGGCACGTGGGTCCGACCGCGGCGCAGGCGCTGGCCCGCGAGTTCCGCTCGATGCAGCGGATCCGCTCCGCGTCGGTCGAGGACCTGGCCGCGGCCGACGGGGTAGGGCCGACCATCGCCGAGGCGGTCCGCGACTGGTTCGCCGAGGGCTGGCACGCCGACGTGGTGCGGCGGTGGGCGGCCGCCGGCGTGCGGATGCAGGACGAGGGCGCGGACACCGGGCCACGGCCGTTGGCGGGGATGACGGTGGTGGTGACCGGCTCGCTGGACGAGTGGAGCCGCGACGGCGCGACGGAGGCGGTGCAGACCCGCGGCGGCAAGGTGACCGGCTCGGTGTCGAAGAAGACCTCGTTCGTGGTGGCGGGGGAGAGTCCCGGGTCGAAGTACGACAAGGCGCTGCAGCTCGGGGTGCCGGTGCTGGACGAGGCGGGGTTCGGGGTGCTGCTGGACGCGGGCGCCGACGCGGCCCGACAGGTCGCCCGGACGCCGCCGCCCAGCCCCGAGCCCGCCCCCGCCGCGGCGGCGGACGCCCCGGCCAAGAAGGCAGCCGGGAAGACGGCGAGCGAGAAAGCCGGGGCTGCCGGCTCGGCAACGACGGTGGCCCGCGCCGACGGCGGCGGCTGAACGGCCTCCGCGGCGGAGGGTCACGGGGGGCCGAGCGAGCAGGGCGAGCGGCGGTCGGGCGGGGGCTCAGCGGCGCCCGCGGTGCGCCGGCTGTGGCGGCGTCACCTGCTGCGCGACGGTGACCGCGATGCCGGCCAGGTGCGCCAGCCGGAGCAGCTCCGCCGTCCGCCACGCCGGCCCGCCCGGCCGGCCGACGAGCACCGCCCGGTCCGGGTCGCCGAGCGGCGCCGCGGCCAGCTCGGTGCCGAGCGCCCCCCATTCCGCCGGCACCCACCGGGCGGTGGGGTCGAGTACCTGGGCACGGTGCAGTGGGAGCCACGGCAGGTCCAGGTCGGTCAGCTCGGGCGCGGCCGGGCTCGCCGCCTCCACCCGCGGCCCGCGCTCGTCGTACCGGACCACGACCGCCCAGCCGGCCCGGAAGATCCGCGGCGCGCCGGCGACCAGCAGCTCCGGCGCCCGGTCCGGCGATCCCGCCAGCGCCTCCAGCAGCTCCAGCTCCCGGTGCGCCTCCCCGATGCCCTGGTAGTAGCGCTGGATCGACTCGACGCTGACCCCGGACACCGAGACCACGGCCGTGACCAGCGCATCAGCGAGCTTGCCGGGCGGCAGCTCGACGATCAGGTCGTCCACGGCGATTCCGGCAGCCCGTTCCACGACGTCCACGCTCAGGATGTCTGCCCCCGCCGCACCGAGTGCGGTCGCTACCGCTCCGAGCATCCCGGGGCGGTCCGGCAGCAGGACGCGCAGCAGGTAGGACACACCGGGTCACCTCCGGAGCCAAGCCTGCCGCACCGATGTGTACGTTGTGTTTCGGCGCGCCGCCTGCACCGCGGGTCCGCGCCGGCCACGCGGGTCCGAGAGTCGGCGGGCCCCCGCTCCCGGCGGGGCTCGTTGGATGGAGCCCGGTCGAGACCGGACCAGCGCACCGACTGGGCGTCCGGGGGTGCGGGGGCCCCCGCTCCCGGCGGGGCTCGTTGGATGGAGCCCGGTCGAGACCGGACCAGCGCACCGACTGGGCGTCCGGGGGCGCGGGGGCCCGGCCCCCGGGGACGACCCAGACAACCGATTGATCTCATTCCCGACACAGCCTGGTGGAAGCTCTGGCGCGGACGGGGCCGGTTGGGAGAGAGTCCGGTGTTGGTGACGGCTTGTTCACCGTGCCGCACCGCGCCGTGGATCACCGCCGATCCGGGAAGGACCTGATGACCGCTCCCCTGGACGTCTCCGGCGCCGCGACCGAGGCGCAGCCCGAGGCCGGCCTCGCCGGCCTGGGGGTGCGGGCGGTCGAGGGCCGGTCGCTGGGGCAGATCGCCTGGCTGCGGCTGCGCCGGGACAAGGTGGCGATCGCCGGCGGGGTGATCGTCCTCCTGCTGATCCTGATGGCGATCGCGGCGCCACTGCTGGTGAAGCTCTTCGGGCACCCGCCGAACGAGTTCCACCAGAACCTGATCGACCCGACCCTGCAGATCCCGAAGGGCAAGTGGGGAGGCATCAGCGGCGAGTTCCCGCTCGGCGTGGAGCCGCAGAACGGCCGGGACCTGTTCAGCCGGATCGTCTACGGAGCCAGGATCTCGCTGCTGGTCGCCTTCCTCGCCACCGTGCTGGCAGTCACGATCGGCACGACATTCGGCGTCATCTCCGGCTATTTCGGCGGCTGGGTCGACACGGTGATCAGCCGGATCATGGACGTGTTCTTGGCGTTCCCGCTGCTGCTGTTCGCCATCGCCCTTGCCGGTGTCGTGCCTGACCACGCCTTCGGCCTGGCCGGTGACAAGCTGCGCATCGCCCTGCTGATCTTCATCATCGGATTCTTCAGCTGGCCGTACATCGGCCGGATCATTCGCGGTCAGACCCTCTCGCTGCGCGAGCGCGAGTTCGTCGATGCCTCGCGCAGCCTCGGGGCGCGCGGGTCGTACATCATCGCCCGCGAACTGCTGCCCAACCTGGTCGCGCCGATCCTCGTCTACTCCACCTTGCTGATCCCGACGAACATCCTGTTCGAGGCGGCACTGTCGTTCCTCGGCGTCGGGGTCCGGCCGCCGACACCGACTTGGGGCGGCATGCTGTCAGACGCCGTCCGGTGGTACACGATCGCGCCTTACTTCGTCATCGTCCCGGGCGTCGCCATCTTCGTCACCGTGCTGTCGTTCAACCTCCTCGGTGACGGACTTCGCGACGCGCTCGATCCGCGGGCGCGATGATCTCACCGCCCGCCAGGTGACTGGCTCCCACACAACGAAGGGGTGTATCAGCACATGAAGAGAAGACCCGCTGCCGTGACGGCGGCCGCCGGCACCGCGCTGGTGCTGACGCTTGCGGCCTGCGGCGGCAGCAGCTCGTCGCCGGGGGGTGGGACCACCAACGCCGCCGGCTTCAACGCCGGGGTAGGCAAGGTGTTCAACCCCTCGGACGTCAAGGGCGGCACGCTCCGGATGGCCAACTCCGGCGACTGGGACTCGCTGGACCCGGCCGACAACTACTACGGCTACGAGTGGGCCTTCAACCGGTTCTACACGCGTCAGCTCGTGACGTTCGCGGCGGCGCCGGGCGAGGCCGGCTTGAAGCTCGTCCCGGACCTGGCCGAGTCACTGGGGACGCCGAGTGACAACGCCAAGACGTGGACCTACAAGATACGGAAGGGCATCAAGTTCGAGGACGGGACCCCGGTCACGACGAAGGACATCAAGTACGGTGTCGAGCGGGCCCTGGACAAGGACGTCTTCGTCAACGGTCCGACCTACTTCAACGACTTCCTCGACCTGAAGGGCTACAAGAGCCCGTACAAGGACCCCAGCCCGGACAAGCTCGGCCTCAAGGCGATCGAGACGCCGGACGACCAGACGATCATCTTCCACCTGATCAAGCCGTTCGGCGGCTTCGACTACTTCGCCATGCTCCCGGCCACCACTCCGGTGCCACGGACCAAGGACACGGGGATCAAGTACAAGGAACACGTCGTCTCCACCGGCCCGTACAAGTTCGAGACCAACCAGCTGGGCAAGAAGTTCACGCTGGTCCGCAACCCGAACTGGGATCAGTCCACCGACCCGATTCGTAAGGCGCTGCCCGACCGCATCGAGGTCGCGCTCAGCGTCAACGCCGAGGACGTCGACAACCGGCTGCTCTCCGGTGACCTGGACGTCGACGTCGTGGGGACCGGCCTGCAGCCGGCCACCCAGGGCCGGGTTCTCGGCAACCCGGACCTGAAGAAGAACGCTGACTCGGCATCGCTGGCCCGGCTCTGGTACATGTCGGTCAACCCGGACGTCGCGCCCCTGGACAACATCCACTGCCGGAAGGCGATCCTCTACGCCGCCGACCACACCGGCTACCAGAACGCCTACGGCGGCCCGGCTGGTGGCGACATCGCGACGAACATGCTGCCACCGCAGATCCCGGGCGCGGAGAAGATCGACCTGTACAACTTCATCTCGAAGCCGACCGGCGACCTCGACTCGGCGAAGAAGGAGCTTTCCGACTGCGGCCAGCCGAACGGCTTCTCCACGAACATGTCCTACCGGGCCGAGCGGCCGAAGGAGAAGGCCCTCGCCGAGTCCATGCAGCAGTCGCTCGCCAAGGCCGGCATCAAGCTCACGCTCAAGCCGTTCCCGCAGGGTGACTACTTCTCGCTCTACGCCGGCAAGCCCGACTACGCCAAGAAGAACGGGCTGGGCCTGATGGCGAACGGCTGGGGTGCCGACTGGCCGGACGGCTTCGGCTTCATCTCGCAGATCACCGACAGCCGCACCATCCGTGCCTCGGGTGGCAACTACAACCTGAGCGTCAAGCTCCCCGAGGTCGACAAGCTGCTCGACGACGCTCTGGTGCAGACCGACACCGCCGCACGGGAGAAGTTCTGGCCGCAGGTCGACCGGAAGGTCATGGAGAACGCGCTCGTCCTGCCCGGCGTGTGGGCAAAGGTCCTGCTGTACCGTCCACCCAACCTGACGAACGTCTACGTCAACGAGGGCCTGGGAGGCTACTACGACTTCGTCTCCATGGGCGTGAAGAAGTAACCCCGCACACACTCGAAGGTAGGTGAAGGCGGCGGTGGCCGGCGAGTGATCCTCGCCGGCCACCGCTAGCCGGGCATCGTGGTCGCATTCATCATCCGTCGCCTGATCGCGGCCGTGTTGCTGCTCTTCGTCGTGAGCGTGGTCACGTTCTCGATCTTCTTCTTCATCCCGCGCCTGGCCGGAGCCTCCGCGGACGACCTCGCCTCCCGCTACGTCGGACGGAGCGCGGGCGCGGAGCAGATCCACGAGGTGGCCCAGAAGCTCGGCTTCTCGGATCCATTGCCGGTGCAGTACGCCCGGTTCGCCAAGGGGCTGGTAGCGGGCGCCGACTACAGCACCGGCCCCACGACGGAGCACTGCCCGGCGCCCTGCTTCGGTTACTCCTTCGTCACCCACAACCCGGTCTTCCCGGAACTGCTCGACCGGCTGCCGGTGACGATGTCGCTGGCGGTGGGCGCCGCGATCATCTGGGTGTTCGCGGGTGTGAGCACCGGCGTGATCTCGGCCCTGCGGAAGGGCAGCTTCTTCGACCGGGCGGCGATGACCGTCGCGCTGGGCGGGGTCTCCCTGCCGATCTTCTTCACCGGCCTTCTCGCGCTCTCGATCTTCAGCTACAAGCTGGGCCTGACCGCACCGGGCGGCAGCTACGTCTCGCTGACGCAGAACCCGGCCACCTGGGCGTACGACCTGATCCTGCCGTGGATCACGCTGGCCTTCCTCTACGCGGCGCTGTACGCCCGGTTGACCCGGGCAGGCATGCTGGAGACGATGCACGAGGACTACATCCGCACCGCCCGGGCCAAGGGGCTGCCCGAGCGCACCGTCGTGCTCAAGCACGGCCTGCGTCCGACGCTCACCCCGATCCTCACGATCTTCGGGCTGGACCTCGGGCTGCTGCTCGGTGGCGCCGTGCTCACCGAGAGCACCTTCTCGCTGCCCGGCATCGGCAAGTACGCCGTGGACGCGATCGTGAGCAACGACCTGCCGAAGGTCTTGGGCGTGACGCTCGTCGCGGCCCTCTTCATCATCTTCGCCAACCTGGTGGTGGACATCCTCTACGCCGTCGTGGATCCCCGGGTGCGGTTGTCATGAGCCGCCACAGTGACGGACAGCCGCGGCTGCGCGAAGGCCAGGCAGTCGACCTGGCCGCCCCCACGGTGACCGGCCCGCGTTCATTTTCCGACCGACGACGGCGTGGTGAAGTCCGTCGACGGGTTGTCGTTCACGCTCGGGCGGGGCAAGACTCTCGGCATCGTCGGCGAGTCCGGTTCCGGCAAGAGCGTGACCAGCTTGTCGATCATGGGCCTGCACGAGTCGTCCAGCCGGATCTCGGGCGAGATCTGGCTGGACGGGGAGGATCTCCTCGGCCTCGGTCCGGACCGGGTCCGCAGGCTGCGCGGCAAGAAGATGGCGATGATCTTCCAGGATCCGCTGTCGGCGATGCACCCCTACTACACGGTCGGCCACCAGATCATCGAGGCCTACCGCATCCACAACGACGTCAGCCGGAGTGTCGCGGGCAAGCATGCCGTCGAGATGCTGCGCCGGGTCGGCATCCCGCAGCCCGCGTCCCGGGTGGACGACTACCCGCACCAGTTCTCCGGCGGGATGCGCCAGCGCGCGATGATCGCAATGGCCCTGTCCTGCGACCCTGACCTGCTGATCGCCGACGAGCCGACGACCGCCCTGGATGTCACCGTCCAGGCGCAGATCCTCGACCTGATCCGGGACCTGCAGTCGGAGTTCAACTCGGCGGTCATCATCATCACCCACGACCTCGGGGTCGTCGCCGAGCTTGCCGAGGACATCCTGGTCATGTACGCCGGCCGGGCGGCCGAGTACGCCAGCGCCGAGGACGTCTTCCGTCGGCCGGAGCACCCGTACACGTGGGGGTTGCTCGGCTCGATGCCCCGGCTGGACCGGCCCGGCGGACAGCGGCTGGTCCCGATCCCCGGCGCGCCGCCGAGCCTGATCGACGTGCCGCCGGGGTGCGCCTTCCACCCGCGCTGCCCGTACGAGGAGTTGACCGGCGGCGCCGCCCGCACGGGCGTGCCGCCGATGCTGCCGTCGGAGCCGGGACACCTGGTGGCGTGCCACCTGGCGCCGGCGGTGCGGCGCCGGCTCTGGGAGACCGAGGTGGCGCCACTGCTGGCGGGCGAGACCCGGGGGGCGTCGTGAGCGCCGCGCGGTTGGTCACCGTGGAGCGAGCGATGGCCGCCGGCCGCGAGTGGGAGGCATCGTGAGCGCCGCGCCCGACTTCGCGCCCACGGCGACGAGCGAGGACGGTTCGCTGCTCGCCGTCTCCGGACTGCAGAAGTACTTCCCGATCCGGCATGGCGTCTTCGCCCGCCAGGTCGGGGCGGTGCAGGCGGTCGACGGCCTGGACTTCGCCGTCCGCAAGGGCGAGACGCTCGCCCTGGTCGGCGAGTCGGGCTGCGGCAAGACCACGACCGGCCGGCTGATCGTCCGGCTGCTGGAGCCGTCGGCGGGCAGCATCGTCTTCGACGGCCGCGACGTCTCGCACATCTCGGCCGGCCGCATGCGCCCGCTGCGCCGGGAGATCCAGATGATCTTCCAGGACCCGTACTCATCGCTGAACCCCCGGCACACGGTGGGCGCGATCGTCGGCGCCCCGTATCGGCTGCAGAAGGTGAAGACGGAGCACGGCACGAAGCGGGCGGTGCAGGACCTGCTGAAGCTGGTGGGACTCAACCCCGAGCACTACAACCGCTACCCGCACGAGTTCTCCGGCGGCCAGCGGCAGCGGATCGGCATCGCCCGCACCCTGGCGCTGCGGCCCAAGCTGATCGTCGCCGACGAGCCCGTCTCCGCCCTGGACGTCTCGATCCAGGCGCAGGTGATCAACCTGCTCGAGGACCTCCAGGACGAGCTGGACCTGACCTATGTCGTGATCGCCCACGACCTGTCCGTGGTCCGGCACATGTCCGACCGGGTCGCGGTCATGTACCTCGGCAAGATCGTCGAGCTCGGCGAGAAGGAGAGCGTCTACGGAACGCCGATGCACCCGTACACGGTGGCGCTGATGTCGGCCGTCCCGGTGCCGGAGCCGGAGCGCCGGCACCAGCGGGAGCGGATCCGGCTGTCGGGCGACGTGCCGAGCCCGGTGAACCCGCCGCCGGCGTGTCGCTTCCACACCCGCTGCTGGAAGGCGCAGGAGGTCTGCCGGACGGTCGAGCCGCCGCTCGTGGCGCTGCGCCCGGGCCACGAGGTCGCCTGCCACTTCCCCGAGAACGCGCCGGACGGCCACCAGACGCCGGAGGGTTTCCAGCTCTCGGCCCCGGTCATCGCCTGAAACCGGTCGGGTTCGTCAGGACCGCCGCCGTACACTCGCCCGCATGCCCGAGTCAGCCGCCGGCATCACCCCGGACGAGGTCGCCCACCTCGCCCGGCTGGCCCGCCTCGCCGTCACCGAGGAGGAGCTCGGCGTCTTCGCCGGCCAGCTCGACGTGATCATCGGCTCGGTGGCCCGGGTGCAGGAGGT
>WNGJ01008110.1_pt1 | contig 11192 bp, 9 predicted proteins | sample 5400611 | NCBI WGS metagenome assembly WNGJ01 (sample SAMN13153375, study PRJNA577476) | soil metagenome | isolation source: 40 cm soil or saprolite under Garry oak tree replicate 1 | place: USA:California | collected 2016-06-15 | reverse complement strand
CGCTCCCCACAGTCGATTCTGCGTCGCCATTTCCTTCCTCAACGCCACCGTCTCTGCTGGTACTTTCGGTTTGTATGAAGCTGCTCGGGACATGTATTTCCAATAGAGCTTGAATCCTCGACGATGCCACCGTAGAAGCGTCGTCTTCCTGGACGATGAATAGCGCTTGTTTCCAGGTCCGGACCATCCTGGCCAGAAGCACCAGGAGGAACCGATCTGCCTTTGTGCATGCAGGTCGTTTGACCTGCCGACGCAGGATGATGAGTTGTTGCCGGAGGAAGGCGTTTTCTGCCACAAGTTCGGACTTGCTTCTGACAAGGTCAGTCACCGTTCCCATGCAAGACCATCACCGGCCAGTCGGGAGCCGTGCCATCAGGAAAGACCCACCCCTGCTCACTGTCAATCTGCTCGAAGCATCTCGCGCCCCATGATCACTGCGCCGGTCTTGCCCAGCGCATCGCCCGCGACGCGCATAGAGACGTTCCCACGCGCTGGCAAACCAGGCGAAGACCAGTGAGACGTCATCATTTTTTATCGGCGATAAAACCATCAAGTGAAACCGAAAGACCAAACATGACTTTTCCCTTGTTCATGCTCCTTTTCATTGGGACGTGATGAACAACGAATGGTTCGGCCAGGCATCGTCTCACCCCTTGAAGAACTCTTCCAGTACGGGTGCCAGGACCTCCGGGATGATGTCGTGGGTCTGACCGGAGAGGGAGCGATACTCAGCGTTGGGAAGGGCATCGGCGACCGCTTGCGCCGCCTGGAGCATCCTTACCTGGATCTCGCCGCCGCTTATCACGAGCGTGGATACCGGGATGGAGGCCATCCGTTCGGCTAGTGCCGACATGTCGCCCAGAAGAGTAGATTCATAGACGAGAGTGTGCGCTATGTCTTCGAGCGACGGCCAGAAGGGTGCCTGTCGCAACTGGGTAACGACTTCAGCAGGAATGCCCACCGCTTGCGTTTGAAAGAGTTCGACTGCCTCGCCTCGACGACCCGACGCTATCAGCTCGGCAAGCTGCCCCACAAGATCCTTGAACCGTCGAGAACTCTCAGCATCGGCCAGGAATGGCGGATCGTACAAGGCCAGCTTCGTGATGGTGAGGCCGCGAGCCGCCGCCATCAGGGCAAGGATAGCGCCGGAGGAATATCCGAACACGCACGCCGATCCTCCGGCTTCGGTGATGAGGGCATCGAGGTCTTCGATCTCGCGCTCGATGGCGTAGGGAACTGTGTCCCCGCTCATACCTCGACCCCGGCGATCATAGTTGAAAACAGTGAAGTGTTCTGAAAGCTGAGCAGCTAGTGGGGCACCGGTGGAACTAGTGTTGAATGCGCCAACCACCAGGATGATGGGTGCTCCCTCACCGGAACGATCGAACGCGATGGGAGTGCCGTCCTTGGAAATGACTGTTTTCATGGTATGCTCCTTCTGTGCTATTCTGCTACTTTCGAATGAGAGCAGCGTCAAGCTCAAATGACTCATCATGTTGAGCACTCCATAGAGTGCTGATTGATCCTGGAGAACCCCGGAAAGTCGAGATCCCCTCTCTGAGGTGCCTGATGTGCTTACTTCCGTGTTCACCAGGGTGAACTTCTTCTTACATTGTACGTCGTCAAGGGGCAAAACGTATCGGGAGCATTCCGTGAATCTACTCCGTATCTTAAGGGCTGGCACGAACGTATGAAAAGCGTTGCTACGGAGAATCCCGTAGAGGAGATCAGACGAGGTGGTGTTCGATGGCGTAGCGGGTGGCGGCTACTCTAGAGGAGACCCCGATCTTGCCATAAATCGAGGTCAGGTGCGTGTCGACGGTGCGGGGACTGATGACCAGGCGTTCGGCTACTTGCTCATTGGTCAGGCCCTGTGCCACGACGCGCAACACCTCGACCTCCCGGGCCGTCAGCCCGTCAGGATAGGGTGGAGGAGATGCGGTGGTCGGAGATGATGACCGTTCTCCCTGGGTGGGGGCAGGGAGTGCTACCTGTCCTGGTGTGGCAAGGGCTTGCTCTGGCGATAGCGTGCGTCCCTCGGCCCAAGCTGTGGCAAAGGCTTGCTCCCCAAGCTGGGTACGGGCAGCAGCTACCGCCCGATGGTAGGGGACACGTTCAACTGGTGGGAGGGGCGTTCCGATAGCCTCACGCAGGACTTCGGCAGCACCCCAGAGGTGAGCCGCCCAGATATAGTTTCCTTGAGCGGCAACTGCGGCTGCCAACCCCTCCAGGCCGGAGGGGATCGCCCGTTTGTCACCTGACTCGCGCGCCACCCCTACGCCTTGCTTATAGAGAGCCTGGGAACGAGCAGAGTCTCCTCCAGCAGCGGCCACCTCTGCTAATGCATAGAGTGAGAGAGCGGTGCCATGCTGCTGTTTCATCTCCTTGAAGATTGCCAGCGCCTGCTCAGTAAGCGAGCGTGCTGAGGCCGCATCTCCCTCACTGTGAGCGAGCATCCCTGAGAGATAGAGACAGTTGGCGATACTCTCTTTGTCGCCCACTTCTCTAAAGAGTGCGAAGCTCTCGTCGAGCCACGTGTGTGCCTGCGCCAGGTCACCTCCAGACAACCAGTACAACAACACCAGGTTGAAGAGCGAGAGAGCAATGATCCGTGTGTCTCCGAGTTCCCTGTTGATCGTCAAACTTTCGGTGAGGAGATCGCGTCCCCTGGCGTACTCCCCTTGCTCAACGGCCAAACTCCCCAGGTGGTACAGTAAATAAGCGACTGATCGCTTGTCATCTAACTCTCTGAAGAGCATCAGGGACTCTTCTCCTTGTGAACGAGCCAGCGCAAGGTTCGCCCGTCCCCAGGCGATATCTGCCAACAGGTGGAGACAGGAGGCAATGCCCCTGGTGTCTCCAAGTTCCCGGTACAGGGCCAGGCTCTGCTCGTAGAATTCCTCCGCTTGATCAAGAGAGCCTAGGGCATCATGCAGTTGCGAAGCCGCATACAGGGCCTTTGCCCGTACAGGCGCTGCCACTTCATCGCCTCGCGAGAGTGCTCGCTCCAAAAAATCCCGCCCTTCGCTGAAATACGCTCGCACAAACCAGAATGAGTATAGCGCTCCTCCCAGGCGCAAAGCCATGGCTTTCCCCTCTTCTGCTTGTTCCAATGACCACTGCATGGCTGCTCGCAGGTTGTCGTGCTCTTGTTCCAATCGCTCCAACAGGACCGCTTGCTGTGGACCCGCCATACCCTGCTCTGCTTCCTCTGCAAGTCGCAGGAAGTAGGCAGCATGAGCCCCTCGCGCTGCCTCCGTTTCCCCGAGGGCCTCCAGGCTCTCCAGCGCATACTCACGAATTGTCTCCAGCATGGCGAATCGTGGCTCCTCTCCCGCTTGCTGCTCCACGCGTTGCAGCAGGCTGTTATCGGCGAGGGAAGCGACGGTGTCCAGGACCGATTCTGCTTCGCTGCCAAGTGAAGTTGCCTCTATGGCCGAAAGAGGGCCTCCACAAACAAAAACGGAGAGCCGCCGGAAGAGCTGTTGCTCCTGGGCATTCAGCAACTGGTAGCTCCATTCGATGGTATTACGCAGGGTCTGTTGCCGCGCTACCACATCGCGCGGCCCACTTGTCAACACGTGTAGAGGTTGATGCAGTCGTACAAGCAGCGCTTCGGGTGAGAGCAGTTTCATGCGCGCCGCCGCCAGCTCAATAGCCAGCGGCAGTCCATCCAGGCGCACACAGATCTCCGCCACAGCAGGTGCGTTGGCATTGGTCACGTGAAAGTCAGACCTGGCACTTTGCGCTCGTCGAAGAAAAAGAGCTACAGCTTCGTACTGCGAGAGCGCTGCTAGGTCAGGCACATGGTTGGGATCAGGCAGCGAGAGTGATGGCACGAAGAACTCGTGCTCGGCCTGTACGTGCAACACCACCCGGCTGGTCACGAGCACTTTGAGGAGTGGGTAAGTGGCAAGGAGGTCCGCCACCTGCACTGCTGCGCTAACTACCTGCTCGAAATTGTCCAGCAGCAGCAGCATCTGCTTGCGCTGTAATTCGTCCTTCAGGCGTTCCAAGAGAGGTTGACCACCCACCTCACGGATGCCGAGGCTCTGCGCGATAGCTGCAATTACCAGTGCAGGATCGTTTAGTGGAGCCAAATCGACGAAAGAGATGCCATCTGCGAAGAGGTCGCTCAATTCTGCTGCCACTTGCAAGGCCAGGCGCGTCTTACCTGTTCCGCCGGGGCCTGTCAGCGTCACCAGGCGCACATCCTCACGGCACAAAAGCTGTCCGAGGGCAGCCACTTCCTTTTCCCGTCCAATGAAGGGTGTTGGCTGAAAGGGCAAATTGTTGGGACGGGTATTGAGGGTGTTGAGCGGTGGGAAATCGCTGGGCAGACCCGCGATGACGAGTTGGAAGAGGTGGCTAGGGCGCTGTAAATCCTTGAGGCGATGCTTACCCATATCCCGTAAGGCCACACCGTCCGGCAAGGTGTGCTCCACCAGTTCCCGCGTTGCCCGGGACAGCAGCACCTGTCCACCGTGCCCAGCGCTCATGATGCGTGCCGCGTGATGCACATCAACACCCACATAGCCTTCGGCTGTCGGAGAGGGCTCGCCGGTGTGTAAGCCCATCCGGACGCACACCTCCGCCCCTTGGGGCCAGGCATGAGCAGCAAGAGCGCGTTGTGCAGTGATCGCTGCCGAGACAGCATCGGTGGCACGAGCAAACACCACGAAGAAGGCATCCCCTTGCGTATCCACCTCGTGGCTATGCCAGTGCTCGAACACGCCACGCAGCAGGTGCCGACACTCCGCTAGCACCTCGCTATAGCGCTCGCCGAGGCGCCCAAGCAGGCGTGTAGACCCCTCAATATCGGTGAACAGCAACGTGATTGTGCTCGACGGCAGGTTCCGCATGACCACCTTCTCTGCTTGACGATGATGAGACAGACGCAGGTAATCTTATTATAGCGTATCCCGCTCTCGTGTGAGGTGTCCTAAGTCTGTCAAAGGCATGGGCGTGTTGCTCCTCCGTGAGGGGAGAAAAAGGGTTGTGTTGCAAAAACGAGGGTGCTCTGGTACTGCTCTGTCAACTTTTCTTTGCAACATGCTTTTTTGAAGAGGAACGCTTTCGTGGCTCAAGCGAGGGGTAGAGTCGCTTGAGCTTGATGCGCGCATCGGCGGTGGTAAAGCGCCAATTGACAGTGATAGACTCCTCATTGCGGCGTTGTTGCCAGGCGTGGACTTCTCGATCGAGTTCCTCGTGTGTTCCAATGTGGCGTGAGAGACACTGGCGTGCGAGGGCCGACAGTTCAATCTCGGCCATATTCAGCCAGCTTCCATGCACCGGCGTGTGATGGAGTTCCAACTTCTTGAGGATGCGGAGTGCTTCCGGTGGGGCAAAGGTCTGATACAGGGAAGACGGGGTATGCGTGTTGAGGTTGTCCATCACCAGCACGATTTTCTCAGCTTTCGGATAGTGGACATCCACCAGTTCGCGGATGAAATACGCCCAATCCTCGCTTGTACGGCGCTCAGTGACTTTGACGAAGCGCTTCCCAGCAAGTGGTTCACCCGCCAGGAAAATCTTGCACATCCCTACTGCTTCAAAGGTGTAATCAATTCGCTCAGGCTGGCCCAGTTGCGTGGGAAGGCTCTCCCGTTTGTCTTTGAGCAGCTGTTTGGCACTTTCATCCATGCAGACTTGTGGAAAGCGGGGGTCATACGCACGCATGTAGACCTCCAACACATCCTCCATGCGCCATACAAAGGCTGCGCTGGCTTCTGGGGGAATACACCAGCCTTGCTTCAGCCACGGTTTGAGCTCGTTTTTTTCAGTATTTTTCGTACCGTCTCGTGGCTGACGTGCTCCACATAGCCCGATACCAGCTTCTCTTCTCTGTGGCAAATTTCTGTTGACAGGGCACTAACATCTGGTTAAGCATTCTACAACTCCTTCAGGCGGCAATTGTGTGGGGAATTGCGTGGATCGTTGCGTGGCTTGCGTGTGGTGTTGGCGCCTGGGGTCAGGCATACTCTTCTCAGGCGCTGAGAGAACAGCAATGAACGCTCTTTAGCAGCAAAGAAAGCCTATTGGCGAGAAGAGAGACGCAAACGCGCTTGGGAACTAAAACAAGCGGGATGGAAACAAAAAGACATTGCAGTGGCCCTGGGAGTGACGGAGGGGGCCGTAAGCCAGTGGATGAAAAGTGGGAGAGAGGGAGGGGAAGAAGCCCTCAAAGCGCATCCGGCGAAAGGAGCGAGGCCCCGTTTGACGGCAGTGCAGCAAGCGCACATCCCGACAGTGTTGGCCAAAGGAGCTGTGCTGGCTACCGAGGTCATCCGTTCGGAAAAGAGGCCAATGAGAGGGGAATGTCTGCTCCCTCTCTCTCACGGCGTTGTGTGCAATGACCAGGAAACGGGAAGAAGCAGCCGTGAGAGCGAACCGGAGGAGCCAATGGCAAGCCAGAGCTCGCGTGTGAGGCGGTGCTGTGCGTCAACAAGAGGGGATGAGGGGATCGGTCATCTCATGCTATCATATCTATAACTATACAGAGATAACACACCACTCGATTCTACAAGATACGATACGTGACAGGCAGACAAGTTGGACCACCTTCCCTTTCCGAGTGGAGGATGTTTCGTAGTGGAAAGACCAGACGGAGTGATCTCTTCCAGATATTCACGATACGAAAGCAAGTGCCAGGCTCATGGAAGATAGATGATGGAACAGCAGGAAAGAGTTTCGCCCGGTTTTCATTTTTTGCCTGCCTACACGACGACTGCGGAAAGCCCCTCCAAAATAAAAAATAGTGCAATGTAACTAGGCAATAGTCAATTACACTATAAATCGACTGAACCGACGGGCGTCAGATAATCTCCAAGACGCCCAACGTGACAGGCAGGCAAGTAAGGCCAGTGATGCTTTTCCTGAAAGGAACCTCACTTCCGTCCTCATAGATACGTGTTGGGATTTTCAGCCTGCAATCCCTCAACACCAGCAACGTCGAGGAGGTCAGTGTCAGCACAGACAAAAATGGGTTCTGGCGCTTGATTGGCTGATGTGTACTGACGTAGAGCAAGTACGCAAGCGAGTTGTACGGCATCATAGGCACGTAAGCGATGCGAGCGACAGAGGTCGCCTGCCGTATGATAGAGATCAGTCGTCACAGGCCAGATGTTGTAGCTCTCTTTGCTGTCTTGTCGGAACACAGTAATGAGCCTGTCACGTTCAGCCATGCTGATACTTTGCTCACGTGCTCTTCGACAGATTGCTGCGACAACTTCTACGAGCGCTGCTTGTGAAATGTAGAGTTCATGGCTTTGTGCTGGATTACAGAGGGAAAGGATCCATGCTTGTCCTTGTTCAGAGATGTATCGTTTGATGATAGCTGAAGTGTCCAGAAAGTAGGTAGCCATTTAGTATGGGCCTCGGTCTTCAATCACCATTTCAGACGCAAGCTTGTCACTGGCAAACACATGGGCCAGTCGTTCCCTTTCAGCCTGTTCCTCTGGAGTCAAAGGACGCGGTGTGGCAAGGTTCGCAAGCTTACCTTCACGGTAGAGCTTCTCGGCGAGCTCGCGTCCCGTCATCGCATATTTTGGAGTAGAAGCCGATGGTAAATGCCGTATCAGATCACGCAGAAGCGTTTCTGGTGGCTCTCCTCTCTTGGCCGCTTCTGCGGCAAGTACCTGGTATTCCTGGTCAGTCAAGGTGACAGTCATTTCATACGACATAACGATTACCCCCTCCTTCTTGAAGAGAGTCGATGGAGTGCTCATCCTCCAGAACTCCCAGCCTGTCCTTATTTGCTATTAACAGCATGCTTCCCTCAGCAACATCACCGCAAAGCCTTCAGCATCGGGACTAATTTGTACTTGCGTACATGACGGTTCAGGAGTTCGTTCAGGTATGCTAGCCATTCCTCTGCGTGACCCCACGCTCGATAAGCCGTGCGGGCTTTCGCGAGCCAGTTGGCTGCTGAACTATATCATTCTGCCTTGCCCCTATTCATGATATACGCCGCTTGCGTGCGACAAGCCTGAATGACCCACTCAAGGTGCGTTTGTGATTGTAGAGCGGCATCCGCTACTTGCTCTACCAAGGTATGGCTCGCAGTATTCGTAGCGCGTCTCAGGATCGTTTTCTTCGAGTTGAAAGTATTCTTCAACGGTCATGGTTCACCGATGCTCTATCGCCATAGCTCTCCCGTACCTCTCCTTCCGTGAAGGATGTATTGCTCTGGACTTCTTTCGTAGATCAGCACTATCATATCATAGCGTATTTCTTACCGAATTGACCCTGGTATCGTTCTCCGTTGTCTTCTCCTCGGCGAGCTAATTTGTGATACCTCACTCAGAATCCGAGATGATCGCAATGCGGCTGCATGGATTTTTCGGTTTACTCATGCTCTCTCCTGCGCTCTTCACGTATTTGTTCACGTACCGCTTTCAACGCGCCGCTGGCTTCCCAACAAGCCGAGAGCCATAGTTGCTCTGGAAGGTTCAGCATGAGACCTGGTACCTTCCCATCAAACACGTCGTGTGGATGTTCCCATCCTGCATCGCCCATGTAGAGTGTACCGCGTTCCTGCTCATAGTCATACAGGAAAAGAGCCTGCTCACCATTCTGGTTCTCGAAGTAACTGCGATACACACCGGGAAAGGTCTGCTCGTCAATTTGTGGTGGTACGCCGCAAGCTTCTCCATGATGATTGGTGACTTGAAACAGTGGTTGGTTACTCATCAAATCCTCCAGCGCCTTGCTCAGCCCCATGCAAGAACTGAGCAGGAGTACACTCCTTTTAGCATGAGACGACAACACTCCTATGAGAGATGACTCTTGTTGATCAATTCTTTTGTAGGTTCTACAAACGGAAAATCTGCCACTGATTCCTCTGGCATCCGAATTCTCCTTGTCACGTAGGCATGTCTAGAGTGTTCCTGAGTATGTCGACGACCAGCCAAAGAGGGCACGCAATCGTTGGCCTGGATTGAATTTGAAGACCCAGCTTGCAGGCTCAGGACGGACATAAAAGCCGCCGAACCCTGGCAACGTCACGCTTTCACCCGCTTTGAAGCTCTCGTACAAGGTTTCGACAACGCCGTCAACCCAGGCCATTGCTGTCGTTTCATCAGTGTTCATGCGGGCAGCAAGGCGGCGGACAAATTCTTCTTTCTTGATACGTTCTGGCATGCAACTTCTCATCCTTTTGCGGTTCTCACAAGCCAGCGTTCGCCAGTTCCTCTTTCAGCGCACGCAGGTTGCGGGTTTGCTCGCGCAAGGCTGTCACGTAGCTCGTCCACGCCTCACCCTCACCGAGCTTCTCATACAAGGCGCGCACCTTTACCAGATAGGTGCAGGCGAGCTCGTAGCGCTTACGATCCCGCATCGCAATCAGTCGTTCGGCGAACTGCCGGTAGAGCTCGATCGCTGCATGCGGTCGGATCGCTTCGGCGGCCCTGGCGACCTCGAAGGCGACGTCACTGTATCCGTAATAGCCGGAGCGATCACTGTAGGTGTAGCCGTACCCATCCTTCTTGGCAGTCCCCTGCAGTCTCTGCAAGGCCTGGTCGATGTCGCCTTCGTCCAGGGCAATCTGCATCAGGTGCGAGGTGTTCTTGGTTTGCTCCAGGAAGGCGAGCAACTCACGCCGCAGGTCCTCCCAGCGATTGAGCCGCCCGGAGAGAACGCGCAGCTCCTGATAGCGTTTGAGGGAAGACTGCGTGCGGAACAGCGTTTTGGCCATCGCCAGTTCAGCGGCGTGATTGCCCCTGTCCCGGTAGTAGGTCTGGAGCCATTCCAGGACGCGCCAGTCAGGTTTCTCTTCCTGCGCTCGTCCCGCCTGACTGGGCAGCACGAGACCCGCAACATCCTTGGCGGGACGGATAGGTCCTGAGATGCGTGCTTTCACCAGGTGCTCGGCCACAGCATCCTGCCCATGCTGGATGAAGAGGTTGGCCAGCCCGAGGAGGGAGTAATCGTCAGCTCGCCAAGTTTCTTGGGCGGCTTCGTCAATCCGCCCCAGCGCGAGGAGCCGCTCAACCAGGTCAGCGGTGCGCCCGGTCTCGCGGCAGATGCGCAGGTAGGCTTCGTCATCGAGGGTCTCATGCTGCAGGTCCAGCCAGAACTTGCCATAGGCCTGGCGCTCTGAGCCGGCGATCGCTTGCTCTTCGTCGGCCAGCGCCGCACGAATCCACTCCACGATCGTCCGCCGTTCCAGTGGCGTCGTGTATCGCACGAGCTGCTCCGCCGCGCGTTCAGCGAATCCATGGCTGTCATCGGCATGCAGGTCACGCCGATAGACGGCCAGCAGCACCGCGATGCTCTTCTCACGCGCAACCCGATCAGTCTGCTCGTCAGCCAGATAGCTCCCCAACGCTTCAATACTCTCCCGGACGAATTCCTCCAATCCCTCTTCTTCCGGATAGTACCCCTCTTCTTCGTAATAGTCATCGTATACGGCTTCCTCATGATAATAGAGGTGGGACTGCTCGAAGATTTCCGTCACCAGGATTTCATAGATCGTGGCTGCGCCAAGAACATCTTCCTGCTGTGCAAGGCGATTGGCCGTCTGTTTCACGGCGAGTAGCTCCTCCGTAATACGCGGTGTATCGCGTTGAAAGGCGTCGGCGACCTGGCGGCGATAGGTCGTTGGATTCACGGACAGGATCCGCTGCGCCGGGCGGAGGAGGTAGCCGTCGGGATGGCGCACCCAGAATTGCCGCATGTGCCAGGGGTAGTCTGCGAGGGGTCGCACGATGTCTGCCCGGGCCTGTTGGGCCTGGCGATAGACCGCGTCGACGTCCTCGACGAGGAGGACAATCTCCACGCCGCTGCCGCGCTGTCCCGGCGGGAGCAGGCGTGAGCGCTCGGGTTTCCAGTAGGGGGCGTCATCTGCCGCCAGTTGAAGAGAGGTCTCCCCACGCGCCAGTTCAGCGTACTCATGTGCGTCGCGAGCCACAACACGAAAGCCCAGGATGTGCTCAAACCAGGTGATGGATTGCTCGAAGTCGCTCACACACAGCTCGACCCAGCTTGTTCTGGTCATAATAGCCTCTTGTTTCTACACATATGCTCGCTGTAAGGTAACCACTTCCTTGAAATCGTTGCAGAAATAGTGCTCGTGCAAGGTCTGCGCATGCGAGCCCTCGCGCGACAGCCAGGTGGTGATGGTGGCCTGATGGTAGCCGAATACACGCCGAGCCTCGGAAGGATCTAGCCCATAGGCCTGCGCCGTCAGCACG
>WNGJ01022559.1_pt1 | contig 11194 bp, 8 predicted proteins | sample 5400611 | NCBI WGS metagenome assembly WNGJ01 (sample SAMN13153375, study PRJNA577476) | soil metagenome | isolation source: 40 cm soil or saprolite under Garry oak tree replicate 1 | place: USA:California | collected 2016-06-15 | reverse complement strand
CTCAACGTGGTTCCGGACATCGCGCTGAGCATGCCCACCGTGTCCACCGATGGAGCCACCTACACGTTCAAGCTGCGGCAAGACGTGACTTTTTCGAACGGTGACGCGCTCAGCGCGAAGGACGTGCTCTATTCGTGGAATCGCGCGGCCGCGATGCAGGGACCTTATGCCACGAATCTTTCCGCGATCACGGGTTACGACCATGTCGCTACGAATCAGGTTTCGGGCGCAGCGCTCGAGGCTCTGCTCGAGAAAAACGATGCATCCGTCACGATGTCGGGTCTGACCGCGCCCGACGATTTCACGGTGGTTGTGAAGCTGACCGGCGCGGCCGGATGGTTTGAGTCCGCAATCGCGCAGCCCGGCGTGGCCGGGATGATCGTCGACCAGAAGGTCGTCAAAGGCAACTTCGACAGCTGGTGGAGCAAGCCGGAGACGCTGGTCGGCACCGGCGCGTTCAAGATGTCTGGCCGCGCGGTGAACGAGTCGCTCGAGTTCACGGCGATCGCGGGCTGGTGGGGACGGCCGAAGCCCACGCTCGGCAAGATTCGGGTCGAGGTCGTGGGTGACGCGCAAGCAGCGCTCGCCAAGTACGAGCAAGGCGCCTACGACATCTTCGGGTACGCCGCGTACAGCCCCGCCGCGGCCGACCTCGCGCGGATCCAGGCCAAACCCTCCGAGAAGGGGCAGCTCCTGCTCGAGACGCGGAACAAAACCTATTTCGTCACTTTCAACGTGGTGGCCGGCGCGTCGCGGGTGGCCGGCGGGCCGTTCACTCTGGACCAGGGCAAGGCGTCGCACGATATGCGTCTCGCGTTTGCGATGTCGGTGGACAAGGCGAAGCTGGCCAAGGATGTCTGCTCTGAGATCACGTGCATCGCCGCGACGGGTGGCGTGATCCCCAAGGGACTCCACGGCTACCTCGGCGACATTTCGGACCCCCTCGCGACCTTCGATCCGGTGAAGGCGAGGAGCCTGTTGCAGTCCGCGGATCCTACCGGCGGCAAGACCAAAGACCTCGTCTACACCTACGACCCGGAAAATCCTTTCAACGAGCCGGTGGCCAAGTTCCTCCAGTCGCAGTGGCTCGTCAACCTCGGCGTCACGGTCAAGCTGCAGACCATCCCGCACACCCGCTTCATCACCGAGCGGCTGAGGGGGTCGTACGTGCTGTCGCGCGATGGTTGGGCCGCCGACTACAACCATCCTCAAGACTGGTTCGACAACCTGTGGGGCAAGGCTGCGGGCTGCCCTGACATGAGCTGTTCGAGTGGATACCGGACCAAGGCGTACGACGATTTGCTGGCCAAGGCCGACAGCGAGCCGCTGACCGTCTCGATTCCCGATTACAAGGCGTTAAGCCGGCAGCTGATCGACGATGTGGTGTACATCCCGCTCTTCTACACGGTCGACGCGTTCTTGTTCAAGCCGTACGTGATCGGGGCCGGCTCGAACAACATGTTCGACTACTACTGGAACCAGATCCAGCTGACCTCTCACTAGCCCCTCCGGCCGCTGCGCGGCCACCTCCCCATGAATGGGGAGGAGTTGTGCTTTAGAAGAACTCTCACTAGCCCCTCCGGCCGCTGCGCGGCCACCTCCCCATAAATGGGGAGGAGTTGTGCTTTAGAAGAACTCTCACTAGCCCCTCCGGCCGCTGCGCGGCCACCTCCCCATAAATGGGAGGAGTTGTGCTCCTGGAATGAGCCCCTCCGGCCGCTGCGCGGCCACCTCCCCATACATGGGGAGGAGTTGTGCTTTAGAACCCTCTAGAGCTGCCCGGCGAAGTGGCAGGCGGCGAAGTGCCCGCTCTCCTTCATCTCCAGCGGCGGCTCGACCTCCGAGCAGATCTTCTGCGCGATCGGGCAGCGCGTGTGAAAGCGGCATGCCGACGGTGGGTTCACGGGCGAGGGGATCTCGCCCTTCAGCAGGATGGGTTTGCGATGAATGTCGGCTCGAGCACCAGGGCGCGGGCGATGCCGATGCGCTGCCGCTGGCCGCCGGAGAACTCGTGCGGATAGCGATTCACGAAGTTCGGGTTGAGCCCGACGACCCGCATGACCTCCTGAACCTTTTGCTCCGCCTTGCGGCCCCGCGCGATTCCGAAGTTGCGCAAGGGCTCGGAGACGATGTCCCCCACCGTCATGCGCGGGTTCAACGACGCGTAGGGGTCCTGGAAGATCATCTGGATCTCCTGACGGGTGCGGCGCAGCTTCTCCCCGCGCATCTGGGTGAGGTCCGTGTTCTTGAAAAACACGTGACCTGAAGTCGCCGGCTGCAGGCGGACGATCACCCGACCCAGGGTTGATTTGCCGCAACCCGACTCGCCGACCAGGCCCAGCGTCTCACCTGCCTCGATGGCCAGGGTGACCCCATCGACCGCGTGCACCACCGCGCGCCCGAACAACCCGCCCGCGACGGGGAAATGCTTGACCAGGTCCTCGACTCGCACCAAGGCGGACTTGAGGGTCGGGTCTGTGGTCGGCGTCGCTGTGGGCTGGGCGCTCACTTTTGAGCGATGGCTTCTGGGTTCTGAACGTTCTTCATCAGCACCCAACAGCGGGCATCTTGCCCGGGATCGACCTCGGCCAGCGGAGGCTCCTCGGTGAGGCAGCGGTCGACTCGGAACTTGCAGCGGGGATGGAACTTGCAGCCCGGCGGCATCTTGCCCAGGTCGGGCGGCAGGCCTTTGATCGAGATCAACCGCTCCCGGGTCGTCTCGTCCACGCGCGGCATCGACCGCAGCAGGGACCAGGTGTAAGGGTGCTGCGGGTTCTTGAAGATCGCTCGCGTCGGGCCCTCCTCGACGATGCGGCCCGCGTACATGACGATCACGCGATTGCACAGGCTTGCGACCAGCGCCATGTTGTGTGTGATCAGGATCACGGCCGCGCGCAGCTCGCGGCTGATGTCGCGCAAGAGCTCGATGATCGAGGCCTGCACCGTGACATCCAGAGCCGTGGTCGGCTCGTCGGCGATGAGCAGCGACGGCTCGTTCGACACGCCCATCGCGATCATGGCGCGCTGCCGCATGCCGCCTGAGAACTGATGAGGGTAGTCGCGCACCCGGTCTTTCGCGGCGGGGATGCGCACGCGCTGCAGCATCGGGATGACTCGGTCGCGTGCCTGCTGCCGGGTGAAACGGTTGTGGGCGGCCATCGCCTCTTCGACCTGGAAACCCACACGGAGCACCGGGTTCAATGAGGTCATCGGGTCCTGGAAGATCATCGCGACCTCGTTGCCGCGAAACTCCCTGATCTCCTCGTCCGACATCTGCACGACGTCCTGTTCGCCGTACAGGATCTTTCCACTGGTGATCTTCCCGGGTTCCGGAATCAGCCGCAGGAGGGAAAGCGCCGTCATCGTCTTGCCGGAGCCGGACTCGCCCACGATCCCCACGATCTCCCCGCGGTCGACGTCGAAGCTGATGCCGTCGACGGCGTTCAGCGTGCCGCCGGGCACGAGAAACTGAACCCGTAAATCCTGTACACGCAGTAATGAGGCCAGGGGTTTTAGCGCCTCATCCGAGGGTCGAACGCGTCACGCAGGCCGTCGCCCACCCAGTTGAACGCCATCAGGGTCAGGGACAGGGCGATCGTAGGCGCCAGCACGATGTGCGGCGCGAAGTCCATCCCGTGGTAGCCGTCAGCCGCCATCGCGCCCCACGAGGGAGTGGGCGAGGGCAGGCCGAGGCCGAGGAAGCTGAGGAAGGCCTCGAAGAGGACCGCGGCGGGGATGGCGAACGTCGCCTGCACGATGATCGGGCCGAGCGCGTTGGGGAAGATATGGCGGAGCAGCAGTGAGAAGTCGCGCGCACCGGACATGCGCGCCGCCTCGACAAACTCGCGTTCCCGTAGGGCCAGGGACTGGCCCCTGACCAGTCTGGCGACGTCCATCCAGCGCGTGAGCGAGAACGCGACGATGATGACGAAGACGCCCCGTGGGATCAGGTGCAGAGCGTCGGAGAGCACGAACACCAGGATCAGCGCCACCAGCAGGTCTGGGATCCCGTACCAGATGTTGATGAAGAACGAGATCGCGGTGTCGACAGACCCGCGATAAAAACCCGCCAGCAGCCCGAGCGGGATGCCGATCAGGCTCACGATGATGGCGCTGCCGACGCCTACCTCGATCGTGATCAGCGCGCCGCCCATGATCCGGCTCAGGATGTCGCGGCCGGCCTGGTCGAGTCCGAGCGGGTGGCCTGCTGATGGCGGCTGGTAGGTCGGGCCCACCGCCTGCAGCCACACCGGATACGGCGTCCAGACGATCGAGATCAGGGCGGTGATGAAGAGGATCGCGATGATGACGCCGCCGACCAGCGCGAGCCGGTTCCGGCGAATCCTGCGCCAGGCGTCGCTGAGAAGTGTGGCCTGCTCGGGCATGTCATAGGTGAGCTCGAGGTCGGGCTGGATGACCGGCGCCGCCTGGGCCATCAGTAGCGAATCCTCGGGTCCAGGACCGGGTAGATGACGTCCACAGCCAGATTCGCAAGGCCGACCAGCGCCGCATAGAAGGTGAAGACGCCGATCACGATGTTGTAGTCGCGCGCCAGGATGCTCGTGATGAACTCCTTGCCGAGGCCCGGGATGCCGAAGATGTTCTCGATCACGACCGAGCCCGTGATGATGCCGGTCACCAGCGGACCGAGGATGGTGACCACAGGAATCAGTGCGTTCCTCAGGGCGTGCCGCATAACCACGACACGGGCCTTCAAGCCTTTGGCCCAGGCGGTCCGCACATAGTCGGTCCGGATCGTTTCCAGCATGCTGGCGCGAGTGAGCCGCGCGACATAGCTCGCGTACGGAAGGCCGAGGGCGAGAGCCGGCACTGGAATCTGCTCGATCTTGCCCCAGCCTGGCTGGTAGAAGAACGTGCCTTGCGTCCAGATGTAGAGGTAGTGGCCGAAAATGAGCAGCCCGAAGATCGCGATCACGAAGCTGGGGATGCTGTAGCCCACGACGGCTGTGCTGGACGCTGCGTAGTCCACCCACGTGTTCTGCCTGAGAGCGGCGATGACGCCCAGGATGAGCCCCAGCCCGACCGTGACCAGCAAGGCGAAGAAGCCCACTGTGGCGCTGACTGTCGTCTCTCGGATCAGGAGAGGCGTGATCTTCACCCCCCGATTGACGAGTGACTCGCCCAGGTCGCCCTTAAGCACACCCTGGACCCAGTTCAAATACTGCTGCTGCAGCGGCAGGTCGAGGCCGTAGTGGTGGAGCTCAGCCGCGAGCGTCTGCGGGCTCTGTCGGGTCTCGTTGAGGAACGCGTTGCCCGGGATCTGATGGAGGAGCACGAAGACGATCGAGGAGACGAGGACGGTCGTGATCGCGATGAGGACCAGCCGCTGCCCGATGTAGATGAGGGTCCCTCTCATCCGCTTATCACTTCCCTATTCAGGTATTGACGAAGGGGGTCCATCCTCGGACGGACCCCCTAATTGTGTCGGTATCTGCCGGTCTAGTGCTGAAGGATCTTTACATCGACCCAGTAGTTGTCGTACAGCGGGTTGCCGCCGACGCCCTTGACGTAGTCGTGGGAGAGGTACTGCTGGATGCCGTAAACAAGGTTGCCCGTGACGGTGTTGTCAACGAGGATCTTGTTCATTGCCTTGTAGGTGTCAAGAGACTGGGTAAGCGGCTTGGAGTTGGCCGACTTCTCCATCTGGTCGAGCTGTGGGTTCGAGTAGCACGCTCCACCCGACCCAGCGTCGGTTACGAACAGAAAGTCGAACCAGTCCTGGGGGTGGTCGTAGTCCGCGCCCCAGCTGTGCCGGAAGATCGGGAACGTGCACTTGGTTCGTGCGTGGAAGAACGACGCCGTGTCCTGCGCGGTGCACTGCATCGTCACGTTGAGGTTCGCCTTCCACTGGGAGGCGAGGTTCTCGCAGACCGCCTTGTTGAAGGCGCTCGTGTTGTGCGTGTAGACCAGGTTCTTGACCTTCGAGCCGTCCGGGTCCCACTGCTTGTAAAGCTGCTGGGCCTTTGCCTTGTCGAAAACGGCCCACGGGTCGGTGTTGTCGCCGAGGTAGCCCTTCAGGCCCTTCGTGATCACGCCACCGGTGGCCTTGATGCACGCGGTTCCCTTGGAGCATGCGATATCGACGAGCTGGTCGCGGTCGACCGCGAGGCTGAACGCCTCCCGGCCGAGTTTGCCCGCTTCGCCGCCGAACGGGCTGGCGAACGTGCAGTTCTTCGACGGCTTGCCTGTGCCCTCGCACATGTTGAATCCGATCCAGGTGGTCCGGGCTGCAGGCTGCAGGTTGAGCTGCTTCTTCAGCTGCGGGTCGGAGTTGTAGCGGATGACGTCCTCAGGCGTGAGGTTCTGGTTGGCGTTGCCGATCAGGCTGTAGCCGCCCGACTCGTACTTGGTCAGCTGCGCCTTCTGGTCGGCGATGATCTCGATGTGAACTTTGGTGATGGCGCCTGTCGAGCCGCCCCACCAGTTCGCAACCGGTGCGAAGTCAGTCGACGTCTTGGGCGTCCGAGCCGTCATCTTGAACATCCCGGTGCCGACCGCGGTCGCGGGATCGCTGGCCCAGTTCTGGTCGTCTTCCTTCCCGGCAGCCTTGATCACCTTCTGGTCGACCACCCAGGCCGTCCATAGGGCGACTTCGGTGTACCAGTAGGCGGCGACATCGGTCAGGGTGGCCGAGAAGCTGTAGTCGTCGATCTTTTTGAGGCCGGTCATGTCGTGGGCCTTGCCGTTGGACACGTCGTCGTAACCGGCCACCGGCGCAAATACGGACGCGTAGTCACCTTGCATGCGAGCAGCCCGGTTCCAGCTGAAGAGGAAGTCGTCAGCCTTCACAGGGTCGCCGTTGGAGAACTTGACGTCCTTGCGCATGGTGAAGGTATAGGTCTTCTGATCGTCGGAGATCTTGGGAGGCCCAGTCGCGATGTCCGGAACCTCCGTCAGGCTGTCGTCGAATCTGTAAAGGCCCGAGTACACGTTGCGGAAAATGTCGATGTCCTGCGCCGCAGACATGTGGCCCGGGTCAAGGTCGGCAAACTCGTTGACCATCGGGAAGCTGAGCGTCTGGTCGGCGGCCAGCTGCTCGCTGGGCGCATTGCCTCCTCCACAGGCAGCGACCACGGAACTTGCTCCCAACGCAACGGCGAGGGAACGGAAGACAGAGAGTCGCGTCATACCACCTCCTACGAAACACGGCTCGAGGAAGGCGCGCACCTATAGCTTGCCCTCCCCGCATCCATCGCCCTCTTCCCGGTTGCCCGGGGCGAGAGTGCGCCGGCGACGGACCTCGCCATCTCCTGATGGCCCCGCTACTCCATCTTCAGTTTTGAACTTTGGTTCACCGAAGTCAAGTTCTGCCGACAAATAAGACTCCAGGGTGGTTGAATTGAGAGCGGATTGAGGAGGACGGCGGCTTTTCTGTCGGCGGGGCTGCTGGGGGTTGCGGCGCTGCTCGGCGGCCTGGCCCTCGACGCCTACCTCCACGCCCGGGACCCGAGCCTGGCGCACCGCGAAGGCCTGTTCACACTCGGCAACCCCGGCCACGTGCTGCTGGGCATCGGAATCGGCCTGGTCGTGCTGGGCGTGGTCGGGGCCGCGTACACGACGCTGCCCTACGGCGTCTGGGTTCGCCGGGGCATCCTGACCGGCGCGCTTGCCATGATCGTCGTCTCGGGAGACATCGCCGGCTGGGCGGCCTCCGTCGAGCGGTCCGGGTCGACCGCCGGCCAGCCTGCCCATGCTCACAGCAGCGTCGCGCCGACCCGCCAGCCGACGGCGGCGGAGCTGGAGGCGGCGACCAGGCTGATCGTGGAAACTCGCGCCGCGGCTGGAAGGTACGCCGACCTGAGGGCCGCCATCGCTGTGGGGTATGTACCCATGGAGCCGCCCGATTTTCAGATCGTGCACTACGTCAACCCGGGGTACATGGTCGACGCCGATGTCCTGGATCCGAATCACGTCCAGTCGCTGATCTACTACAACGGGAAGCAGGGCAGGCAGCTGATCGGCGCGATGTTCATCATGCCGCGCCGCGGGATGGACGGCCCTCAGGTCGGAGGGCCGCTGACTGTCTGGCACCAGCACTCCAACATCTGCTTCGACGACACGACCGCCATGGCCGTGGCTTTCGTCCACTCCGACGTCTTCGACGGCAACAACGGAAAGAGCGGCTCGTGCCCGCGCGGAAGCACCAACAAGACCACCCCTCTCATGCTGCACGTGTGGCTTATCGACAACCCCGACGGGCCATTCGCCGCGGACATGGAGCCCGCCGTGCTGGGGACCGCCGCGCCGATCAGCTAGAGGCGGGTTCCTCTAGTGCTTGAGGATGCGAATTCCCGTCCAGTAGTTGTCATATAACGCGTTGCCTCCGGCGCCGGCGACGTAAGGATGCACGAGGTATTGCTGCACCCCATAGAGCAGGCCGGCGAAGACTGAGTCGTTGATGAGCAGGTAGCCCGCGGTCCTGTAGTCCGCGATTCCGGCGCCAGGCGGCGCGGAGTCTCCGGCGGCGGCAAGCTTGTCGAGGCTTGGGTTCGAGTAGCACGACCCGGACGAGCTGGCGCCGCTGACGAACAGGTAATCGAACCAGTCCTGCGGGTGGTCGTAGTCCGCGGCCCAGCTCTGGCGGAAGATCGGGTACGCACAGGCGCCGCTCCGCTGCGAGAAGAAGGTGCGGCGGTCCATCTCGACGCATCCGACGGTCACGCCGAGGTTCTGGTTCTTCTTCCACTGCGCGGCGAGGTTGTCGCACACCGCCTGGTTGAATGCATCGGTGTCGTAGGTGTAGGTGAGCCCTTTCACCTTGGCGCCGTTCGGATCCCAAGCCTGATACTCGGTTTTGGCGGCTGCAGCGTCGAACTTCACGTTGTGATCCGCGCCATCGCCGAGGTAGCCCTGCAGTCCTCTGCTCACGATGCCACCTGTCGCCTCCACGCAAGTCGTCTTCTGGTTGCAAATGGCGTCGATCAGAGCCTTGCGATCGATCGCCATGCTGAAGGCGTGGCGTCCGGCGCGTCCCTCGTCGATGCCGGCGAAAGGTCCTGATTTCAAGTTGAAGCCCACCCAGAAGGTCGTGCCCACCGGGACCAGCGCGAGCTGGCTCTTGAGCTTCGCGTCTGTCGTGTAGCGGGTCGCCGCCGCAGGCGGTAAGCCCTGGCGGCCAAAACCAATCAGGCTGAACACGCCCGCCTCGTACTGCGTGACCTGAGCCGAGGTGTCGGCCATCACCTCGACGTGCACGTGCGTCAGCGCGCCGGTCTTGCCTCCGTACCAGCCGGCCACCGGCTCGAAATCCATGGTCTGCGCCGGCGTTCTCGCCGTCATGCGAAAGGGCCCGCTGCCGACGAGCGTTGCGGGCTTGGTGAACCAGGCGTCCTCGCCCGCGGAGGCGATGACCTTCTGGTCCACGACCCAGAACGGCCACAGGCCGAGCAGGTTGAAGAAGTGACTTGCCCGCTTGCCCAGGGTGGCCGTGAAGGTCAGGTCGTCGGTTTTGGCCAGCCCGCTCATCTGTGCGGACCGGCCGGAGGCAACGTCCTGGTAGCCCGCGATCAAGGAGAAGAGCCCGGCGTAATCCCCTTGCTTCGCCGCGGCCCGGTTCCAGCTGTAGATGAAGTCGGACGACGTGATCGGGTCTCCGTTGGAGAACCGTCCGTCGGGCCGGATATGAAAGGTATAGGTCAGGCCGTCGGCCGAGACGACCGGCTTGGCGGTCGCGAGGTCGGGCACCTCGCGCAGCTGCTGGTCGAACTTGTACAGGCCTGAGAAAACATTGCGGAGGATGTCGACGTCCGCGGCGCTCGAGATCAGAGCGGGGTCGAAGTCGGACACGTCCTGCGCGATCGGGAAGCTGAGCGTCTGGTCGGCCGCCAGTTGCTCGGCGATTGGTGCCCTGCTGCCGGGCAGGCCCACCGTGAGCACGAGGAGCAAGCCGATCAGCGCAATCGCAATCCCCGCGCTCGCGGGAAGGTAATGGCGAAGTCGAGACGGGGCGCGGGGTGGTGGCTCAGTTGGCTCAACCGGCTCGATCGGCTCAACCGGCTCGATCGGCTCACTCGGCGCAGGCGGTTCAGGCGGTTCAGGCGGTTCAGGTAGGTCAGACAGTGAGGATCACCTTGCCCGTGCTCTTGCCCTCGGCCACATACGTGAGCGCGCGAGGCGCCTCGCTGAGCGGCAGCCGGGTGGAGATATAAGGCTTGATCTTGCCCGCTTCATAAAGGTCGAGCAGCGCTGTCGCGGCGAACGGAATGAGCTCGGGTGCTCGCTTCGAGTACAGACCCCAGTGGAGTCCGACCACCGAATAGTTCTTGACCAGCACGTGGTTGGTGGCTGCTTGCGGGATCCGGCCCGAAGTGAAGCCGACGATCACGATGCGGCCCTCGAAGGCGATGCACTTCGTGGATCGGTCGTAAACGTCGCCGCCGACAGGGTCGTACACGACATCGGCGCCACGGCCTCCGGTAATTTTCTTGACCTCTTCCACGAAGTCTTGTGTCTTGTAGTTGATCGCATGATCTGCGCCCAGCCTGCGGCACACTTCGACCTTCTCGTCCGAGCCCGCGGTCGCGATCACGGTGGCGCCGGCGGCCTTGCCCAGCTGGATCGCCGCACTGCCGACGCCGCCTGCGCCGGCGTGTACAAGAAGCGTTTCGCCGGCCTTCAGGTTGGCCCGGCGGTGGAGGCCGAACCACCCTGTCTGGAAGATGAGGGTGAAGGCGGCTGCCTCGTCGAAGCCCATCTTGGCCGGCATCGGCGCGACGGATTCCGGCGCCGCGTCGGCGACTTCCCCGTAGCCGCCGCGGGTGAGGCCTTCGTTATCCACGAGGGCCATCACGCGATCGCCGGGTTGAAAACCCGACCCGGCCGGCGCGCTGACCACAACACCGCTTACTTCGGAGCCGGGGACGAAGGGAAGGTCAGGCTTGGTCTGATACTGCCCGGCGATCATGAGGGAGTCGAAGTAGTTGATCGAGGAGGCGCGCAGCCTGATGCGCACCATCCCGGCAGCCGGTTCGCCTTCGGTGAACTCTTCAAAGCGAATTGTGTCCGGCCCGCCGAGCTGCCGGACGACCCAGGCCTTCACCGGGGGGAAGGCTACAGCGGAGGATCGCCGTGGTGCTTGCCGATTCCGCACCTTTGGGACCAACGGTGTCTATCGATTGAGCTGTTGCGTACTTTTGGCGCCAGCGGTGCGTAATTCGTCCGTTGAAACCGTCGT
>WNGJ01011209.1_pt1 | contig 11195 bp, 8 predicted proteins | sample 5400611 | NCBI WGS metagenome assembly WNGJ01 (sample SAMN13153375, study PRJNA577476) | soil metagenome | isolation source: 40 cm soil or saprolite under Garry oak tree replicate 1 | place: USA:California | collected 2016-06-15 | reverse complement strand
ACTCCGATGACGATGAGGCCGCCAATAATCAGGAAATTCACTGTCTATGTCCTTTCATGATAGAAGTTGTCGTCTAGGGAAAGCAAGCCGCAAAGACTGGCTTTCCCTCGCAGTTCATTTTATATACTTTACTAGGCTAATGGATATGGATGCTTACAGAAGCACTCATCCCTGGTACAATGTCTTTGCCACCGTTGCCATCAAGCGTCACGATGACCGGGATACGCTGTCCAACACGGGTGAAGTTGCTGCTGGTGGGGTCCTGGTTGGGCAGGAGCGAGAATTGACCGGCGGCAGCCTGGATAATTTGCTGCACGTGGCCTGTAAAGGTGGTGTCGCTGTAGGCATCAATTTTGACGTCAACATCCTGACCGACTTTGACATTGCTGATGGCTGTTTCATCAACATAGGCTGTAACAGTAAGAGAATTGAGGTCAGTAACCTGGGCAATCATTAAGCCGGGAGTGACACTCTGGCCTTGTACGGCCTGTATCTGCAAGATAGTACCATTAATGGGGCTGCTGAGCGACGTGGAAGTTGGAGATGTCGACGTTCCTGATGTGCCAGTGATCGTACCAATAGTTTGACCGGCAGTGACCGTATCGCCCAGCTTAACGCTAAGGGTTGACAATTGACCAGCAGCAGGAGCACTGATATTGATGATTTTGCTGCTGACCTGAGCATCGTCAGTCTGATAGAACATGTAGCTGTTGTAGACCCAATAGCCCACGCCACCGAGAATGGCAACGACAGCCAGAATGATAAGTAAAGGAACGAAAATCGCACGACGCATGGTAAGTTTCTCCTTTTAAAGTATGTATGCCATACAGGCATGTGAAATTCAGCCTCTCTCAAGAGAGGGTGTACTATGACTTATTCCACCATAGCGTATACTGGCCCGGCTGGCTCTTCGGCTTCAACCTCAGCTGTCGTGTCAGTTGTGCGTGGGGTTGGTCTGGTAGTCTGAGCTGACTGACGCCGACTTGGGACGAAGAAAACCGCGATAATAGCCAACGCAATGATGACTACAGTAAATGTAAAGGCATCCTCAATAGCTAGCACATAGGCCTGTCTTTGTACAAGGCCAGAGATAACCTGCAAAGCGGCACTTTGCGCGGCTAGCGGAGCTGCACCCAGTGAGACGAAGTAAGCTTGTAGGCGTGGGAGCAACTGACCAAGCGGCGAACTTGGTGTTACAAGGTCAGCAAGATGGCCGTAGTGAAATTTGCTTTGGGTCTGTACTAGTGTGGCCAGAATAGCGATGCCTAGCGAACTGGCAACAGAACGTGTGACGGTATTGATCGAGGAGGCCTGACCTAGCTGTCGCGGCGATATCTCTGAGAGACTGGTGACTGTTAGCGGTTGCACCGAGACGCCAAGGGCAATGCCACGTAGAACGAACAGACTCTGAAGCCACCAGAAAGGCGAATAGAGGGTGATCAGTGAGAGTTGCCAGGTGGTGAAGGCCAGCACAAGCAGGCCGGGTATCATGACGGCTCGTGCGCCCACTTTATCTACCAGACGCCCACCGATCACGACGCTAACCATTGAAGCCAGAGCCTGGGGCAGCAGAAGCAAGCCGGCCTCGAAGGCACTTTGTCCACGCAAGTGACAATGATCAATTCAAAAGCGACAAAGAGAGCCAGGATAAGCCCACCCCCGATAAGGAGGCCGAGTATTTTGCCTGAGCCCCAACCATCTGTGCTGGCATCGGATAGACCATAGAGAATCATGCCCAGGCCAAGAGCGGCAAGGAAGAAACCTGGGAAGTCGAAACCTGTCTGTTCTTCCACACGCGCCTCACGTAAGAAGATGACAGCGAGAATGACAGCGACGATACCGACGGGGACGTTGATATAGAAGATCAACTGCCAACCAGCATAAGTGACAAGGTAACCGCCGAGCGTTGGACCAATGGCCGGAGCCAACAAGGCGGGAATACCAAAGAAACCCATCGCTGTGCCACGTTCGTGTGGCGGAAATTCGCGGAAGAGCAATGTGATCGATAGGGGAAATAGAGCAGCCCCACCGACTCCCTGCAAGATGCGGAAGAAGATGAGTATGGGCAAGCTCCATGCCAGACCACAGAGTGCTGAGCCGAGAGTGAAGACGATGAGACAGATGATGTAGAAACGTTTGATACCCAACCGATCAGAGAAAAATGCTGAGGTTGGCGTAATGACGCCCAGAGTGAGGATGTAGGCCGTAAGTACCCACTGCACACTATGGATGTCTGCACCAAACGCAGTTTGTAGGCGTGGAATAGCAATGTTCACGATGGTCTGATCGAGGATGCTCATGAATACCGCGATAATCACGACCATAGCTACAATCCACTTATATTCCACCCCTCCCCCTGCCTGTCTCGCTGCTGGCGGATTGACTTGCATAGAGAGACTCCTTACTAAACAACGAAAAAAAATCTATATGAAAGCCACGTAAAGAATGAAGAGACGAGAATTACGTAAATGCGCCGGAGGATAATTAGTCGCGTTGTACCATCCCATATAAAAGTAAGGATACCAACTGGTTAATCATCTCCTCGCGTGAAAGTTGCCCATAAGGTAAAAGCTCTTCCAGTCCTCGCCCTATAGCACGCATGGCGAAGATGGCAGCTATAACCTGCACTAGTAGACCCGGCTCAATATGTTTGCAAAAGCTTCCCTCTTCCTGGCGCTTGCGTATATACTCCGTGATGTGTTTACGTCCCTTGACAATCGTATTGCTCAGTATGCGTGCGGCTTGTGGATGACTGTACACCAATAGAATAGCCAGACGAGCAAAATCACCCTGGGCCGTAAATGCGTCATAAAAGGCTCCGGCAAGACGGCGAAAGATTGTTTCATCATCCAATTGCACCCCGTTCTGTAAATCTTGCTCAATTTGCTCGATAACGGGTCGGATCATGGAGTGAGGACTATAGTGCTTAATGATGGCCGCAACCAGCTCATCTTTACTATGGAAATGCCAGCACAGTGCTCCACGAGTGACCCCAGCTTCGCTGGCAATATCCTCAATAGTGGCTGCTGGCACACCGGAGCGGGCAAAAATGCGTACAGCTGCTTCGATGATAGCGAGTCGTGTATCTTGTGCAGCAGGTGTTTCAGAGAGCATTCCACGGTTCACTAACTCGGTACGTAGTTCTTCTTTTCCTCCTGTAAAGTGATAATAGAAGGCAGGACGTGAAAGCTCAGCCGCCTTGATAATCTCTTCAATAGTAATGTCATCGAAGGTGCGTTCCGTAATCAGGGCTTCAGTGGCCTGAATAAGACGCTCCTTGCCTGTGTATTTACCTTTTTCGACTGAATTTTGAGTCATTTATGGTCCATTTCTCGTTCTGTGTGTACGGCATAGGAACTATACTATACCGTACAGAACATGTGTTAAGTATAGTAATAAAAATGGAAGATGTCAAGGGGGTAGCATGAATGAAATATTATGGACGCGGCTTTTCGCCCCATACAGAGAGGATAAAGCCATATCCGCAAAAATCGTCGGAGTAGAAATCGATGAGCATCTGGTGGTACAGTTGCTCAAACTCCTTTTCATTCGTGACTTTCATTTTGAGAAGGAATGGCTTGAGCAATTGAAATGCGACCATATAATTGTCGCTGGCTCCTTCATGTGCCTCTGCTCCTACTGAGTAGTCGATAATGAATGGAGCTTGTTGGATATTCACACATCCTGCATCACGCAGAAGCCGTGCCAGCATAGGGGTTACCCCGAATGATCGCCCGTCGGGTGATAAACCTAGCCCGCTTAAGCGGAGCGCTTGCGTATGCATGCTACTGAGTTTCTCGCAGGCTGTACTATTGGTCACGCCTATGCTATCGGCCTCAGTTAGACGGATAATGCCGCCAGGGCATGCGACGCGTACATACTCTTGTACAAGGGTGGGCCATGCAGAAGTGGGTACCAATGAGGCGAGGAAACGAGCATTGACCAGGTCAAAAGTGTTGTCAGGAAAATTGAGCGGCTGCAACACATCCATGATCTGAAAATCAGCATTATTCAACCTCTGGCTCCATGCTTGAGCACGAGCATACTCCACCATTTTGCGACTGATATCGATTCCTATGACTTGGGTCATTGGGTAGGCAAAAGCAGTGTCAAGAACCCAGCCTCCAGGGCCGCAGGCTGCATCCACGATAGCATGCATAGTCGAGAGGTCAGGCCCACCGGGGAATATTCCTCCTGTAAGCTGTGTAGTGAGACGGTCTTGTTGCATTAGGCGTGCCAACTCAGCGGTACTTTCGGGGTCAATAATATAGGTACTCTTTCGGGATTTCTCTGGCATGAGTGGGGAGTCCTTTCCTCGTAAATTGGTCTAAACATCGATTTCTACAAATCCAAAACCAGTATACTCCGCTAAGTGTATCTCCTGCAATATCTAGTTACAGTCATTCCTGGCCTATGAAATAGTTCCGGAGCATACCTGATGAAGCACGCCTGTGATCGGAACGATGTGTCCTACCTGACTCACGACAATAGGGAACCATCTTCCGTTGCTTTGCCCCCTGCTCCTATCCTATGATATCGACGAGGGGGAACCCTGATCAACTTGTTCCGCCTTGTACATTTGATTTCTCATAGCCATGAATGGTGAGTTATAAAAATGAATGAAATATTGTTACCTCACTGGTTGAGACGTTGTGCTGAAAATCACCCTGAACATTTGGCCGTAAAATGTGGACAGGTCTCGTGGAGCTTTGCTGAACTGGATAGGCAGGCCATTTCTTTAGCGAAGAAGCTGGCAACCCTGGGAGTACGGGAAGGGGATTATGTAGCTCTACTTGCCAGCAATAGTCTATCCTATTGTGCTATGGTGCATGCTCTGACCTATCTGGGGGCTGTGTTTGTGCCGCTCAATACACGATTGACAGTAGAGGAATTGTGCTGGCAGGTGCATGATGTACGCGCTACTATGTTCGTGAGTGATGCTGGACACGCAGGAGTTGCTTCTCATGTATGGGAGCGGATGCCAGAATTAACGTATGCTACACTGGCAGATGAGCAGGAAGAGGGTGGGGTGGTCATAAGGATTTTGCCGATGAGTGATGTTAGCAGTGCAGGCGAGGGGCGAGAGCATCGTATAGAGGGGTCAGGGCGTAGTATAGAAGAGCGAGAGTATAGTAGAGAGGGGGCAGGGCGAGCGCAAGGCATCGCCCCTACTATACGCGGTTCAGGCTCGTCCAGAGAAGAGCGAGAGCATAGTGTAGAGGGGGCAGGGCGAGCACAAGGCATCGCCCCTACTATACGCGGTTCAGGGATGTCTTTACCTGAAAGTGATGTGTCTTTGCATATACACATTGATCTTGGGGCAACGCAGGCAATTTTGTATACCTCTGGTACGACCAGTCAGCCAAAGGGGGTTATTATTACTTATGGGATGCAGTGGTGGAATGCTATTGGTTCTACTCTCAATCTGGGTCATCATGCTGATGATTGCTGGCTGGCATGTATGCCGTTCTTTCATATTGGGGGTCTGTCTATTTTGATGCGGAGTGTGATCTATGGGATCAGCGTCGTGGTGCAGGAAAAGTTTGATCCTATGGCTGTGAATGAGGCTATCTACGAAGATAGGGTAACAATTATCTCGGTGGTGGCGGTCATGCTTCAGCGTATGTTGGCGGCCCTTGCTGAGAGTCAGGAACGTAATAGCTATCCGTCTACGCTGCGGTGTGTGCTGTTGGGAGGTGGGCCCGCTCCACGAGCCTTACTCGAGGACTGTGCCAGCCGCAATATTCCAGTGGTGCAGACCTATGGGTTGACCGAAGTTTGTTCGCAGGCAGTGACGTTGGCACCTGCCGATGCATTACGTAAGCTTGGCTCGGCTGGTCGTCCTCTTCTTCCTGTACAATTGTGTATTATGCACAATGGGCAATTAGCCCAACCAAATGAGCCGGGGGAAATCCACCTGCAAGGGCCAACAGTTACGCCGGGTTATCTTCACCGCCCCGATGCGACTAGTGCCGCTATTCAGGATGGCTGGTTGAATACGGGGGATATCGGCTATCTTGATGATGAAGGCTACCTCTACGTTCTTGATCGACGTGCTGATCTGATTATTTCAGGTGGAGAGAATATCTATCCTGCTGAGATTGAGGCGGTGTTGCTGGGTCATCCTGATGTGGAGGAGGCTGCTGTATGTGGGCAGGCTGATAAGCAATGGGAGCAGGTGCCTGTGGCTTTTGTACGGTTGCATGAGGGAAGTACGGCTACTGCTGATGAGGTCGTTGCGTATGCAAAACAGTATCTGGCAAAGTATAAGTGGCCCAGGGTGGTGTATGTGGTGAAGGAGCCGTTGCCGCGCAATGCGTCGGGCAAGTTGTTGCGATGGGAGTTGCGGCGGTCGCTCCTTCAGAAAATGCTTTCATAAGATGTGACAGCAAAGCATGGCTAGCTCTTGAGGCGTAGTCATGCTTTGCATTCCCCTAAGAGATGTCTGGCTTCAGACACGATTGCTCTCAAGCCTATAGAGGTCGATTTGAGGGTTGCAAATTGTCGAATGTAGGGGCGATGCCGATGACAAAATGCCGCCTCTTCTTCTCGTCGCTTCTAGGATGAGGGCTTTCAATGAGCCACTCTAGATTTGTATTTGCGAAGTGGATAGACCAAATGGATGCTAGCCAAGGTCGGCCTTCATTTGGATCATCACTGGCAAAATCCAGGTAGTCTTCTAGATCCCACACGTCCTGTGGAGTCCCAATGGATATGCCTGCTGCTGCCGCAGTTCTTTCCAGAACTTCTTCGGCATTTTTCTGAGCCTCTGGGTCATTTACCAGTTTCAACAGTCCAATCAACGTGAGATGGTTTCCTAGCGGCCTATTGGTCCGATACCCTCTGTAGTATGCTCCGAGCTTGAGCAAAACTGCTGAGGATAATGGCGGTGTCTCTCGTATTTCCTCCAACAACGCCTCATTTTCTGGAACTTCAAGAATTTCTCCACCAGGACCTAATGTGACCCTGAGATCTGCTTGTGCCATTGTGATTCCTTGCCTTTCTATCGTGTGTCAAGGACAGTATACAATAACATTGGTTCGGCGGTATCAACCGCGGGGAGAAGAGTACTTTCAACACAATAACATATCTTTCATACAGGGTAAACGCGCACGGATATATATTTTTGGTCACAGTTTTCAGAGCTATGTTCTATGGGAGTAGACAAGCTTGTTGAGATAGACAGGCAGATGTCCGCAAAAAAGTGGGGTCCACAGCGTTCAGATACAAAGGGGAAGTTTGGAGGAAAATGTGAACTGTACCACAGAGCAATTTTATTGATACACTAAGTGCTATGCGCCATTTGAAATACACTGTGATGTAATAGAAAATGAATATCGGCACGCGGTCATCCGTTTGCGGGAGTGTCTATCGTGACTGATCGTGTTGGACAACAGATTGGCAACTATCTTCTTTTCGAGTTGCTTGGAAAGGGAGGCTTTGCCGAGGTCTATCTCGGTAAGCATTACTACCTCCAAAGTTACGCCGCACTCAAAGTGTTAAGGAAAACCCTGAACGAGGCAGATGAACAGCAGTTTCTGGCAGAGGCACAAACATTGGTGCGCCTGCGGCATCCCAACATTGTGCGCGTGCTGGATTTCGCTGTGGAGCAGGGTACGCCAGTACTCATTATGGAATATGCCCCACACGGAACCCTGCGTGAGCGCTACCCATCTGGCACACGTCTCTCGCTGGCGACCGTGGTTGCCTTTGTCCTACAGGTTGCCTCAGCTTTGCAGTATGCCCACAATCATCATGTAATTCACCGCGATGTCAAGCCGGGAAATATCTTGCTTGACACAAGTGAACGTCTGCTGCTCAGCGATTTTGGGCTGTCGCTGCTCTCGCCCTCACCCGATTTGCTCAGTACCCAGGAGCCTGCCGGGACATTCCCCTATACAGCTCCTGAGCAATTGCGCGGCAAACCCTGCTTTGCCAGCGATCAGTACGCGCTCGCTGTTATTGCCTATGAGTGGCTCTGTGGGCGACGCCCGTTTGAAGGAAATGCCTGGGAGGTTATGCACCAGCATCTATATGTCGACGCTCCTCCACTGCGCAATTGGTACTCAGAGCTACCTGCTGCTGTGGAAGCTGTGATCCTGAGAGCCCTGGCGAAAGATCCACAAGAGCGTTTTGTGAGTGTGCAAGCCTTCGCCCAGGCCCTGGCACGTGCCAGCCAGCAGCAGCTAGCCAACGATGAGGATGTATCACAGATTACAGCTCCGATCGCCGTCGTGCCGCGCTCCTCTCTGGTTACACCACGTCGCTCACCTTCAGGCACACTGGGGCCTGCGCAGCATCATACACCTGTGGCGTCCGTGAAATACTCCAAGCCCTCTAAGAGCGTCTCTGGAAGTTCAAATCGCCAGCGCCTGCTCGCCAAAGTTCGTGTCTACTGGATTACCGGCGTTCTCAAGCACTCGCTCCACGGAACTGCGTTGATCACTTTAGGGCTACGCGAACAAGCTCAAGCCGTTGCCAATCCCTGGCGGCTTGTGCTGCAACAGCCGGACTTTGCACCTCAACGTCTGCCTGTTGGTACGGGCATTCTCCAGGTCTATGACGATGCCGGGGGCGAGTTGCTCATCCTCGGAGAGCCTGGTTCTGGTAAGACAACGCTCCTGCTAGAATTGGCTCGCGATCTGCTCGATCGCGCCGAAAAGGATGAGACCCACCCAATACCCGTCGTCTTCAATCTTTCGTCGTGGGCAGCAGGACAGCAACCCCTTGCCTCCTGGCTTGTCGAGGAGCTCAACAGCAAGTATCAGGTCCCTCGCAAGCTGGCTCAAGGCTGGGTGGAAAACAACCAGATTCTACCGCTCCTCGATGGCTTCGACGAGGTTGCTCTGGCAGCGCGGGCTGCCTGTTTGCGTGCTATCAACGTCTATCGGCAGGAACATGGCTTGCTCCCTATGGTGGTGTGTAGTCGTAGTACTGAGTATCTCACCCAGAAGGCTCTTATGCAGCTGGGTAGTGCCGTCATGGTGCAACCACTGACCGACCAGCAAGTCGATGATTATCTGGAAAGCGGAGGGGAGGCGTTGTCAGCGTTGCAGATCGCCCTCCAGCAGGATGCGGAATTGCGTAAGTTGACCTCCACACCGTTGATGCTCAGTGTTCTGACCCTGGCCTATCAGGGTATGCCCCTCGAGCAACTCCTGCAAACAGTCTCTCCGGCGGATCGACAACGGCAGGTGTTCGAGCACTATGTCGAGCGCATGCTTCAGCACCGGGGAACTGATAGCCGCTACACTCCTGCACAAACCACCCACTGGCTCGCGTGGCTGTCCCGGCAGTTAGTGCAACGCAGCCAGAGTGTCTTCTATATTGAGCGCATGCAGCCAAACTGGTTGGCAGGGACATGTATGCAGCGGTGGTATCCCTGCCTATCTGCCGGACTCATCTTTGGACTGCTGGGATTGCTTGGCCTTGGGCCAATTGGTGGCCTACTCCTGACGAATTTCCTCCATCAGATGAGCGGAGTTCCATCCTCTCTCGGGCTCACCCTCGGTCTGATCCTCGTTTGTGGGATGGTGATTGGCTCGCTTTTTGGACTGCTGAACGGATTGCTCTACGCACGAGAGGCGAGAAGAAAGAAGTGGAAGCGTCGAGGACGGCGCTTTATTCAGGCCGTACTGAATGGCTGCCTTACCAGTATCCTATTGGGACTTCCCTATGGGTGGCTCTTAGGCCACCGCATCGGCTCTCAACTGAGCGTGATAGTTATGTCAGGGGTGGTTACTAGCTTGCTCGGTGGGATAGGGTTTGGGCTGATCGATGGACTACTCGGCATACAGGTAACGACGATACAGCCAGCAGAGGCATTTGTCTGGTCGTGGGCAAAGATGGGACGGAAGCTGGTGAAATATGTATGCTTCGGGCTACTCGGTTCGCTGCTCATTGGGTTGCTCCTTGGCCCGATCGCCGCTCTGTACGAATGGGCCGTCGGTAGCACGGTGAACCTGCTCACTGTCTTACCTCATACGTTAAGCAACGGCTTGCAATTTGGGCTCGCAATCACACCTTTCTTCGCGCTCATTGGTGGGCTGCTTGGTGGGCTCACAGGTGGTTTGTCGAGTGAGATGCTGGATGCACGCAATTTGAACACGCCGAATCAGGGCATACGCCGTTCTGCACGCCATGGTGTGCAAGTCGGGGTAACAGCTGGGCTACTCGGTTTTCTGATAGGTGGCGTATGTGGTGGCTATGTTTCCGGGGTGCGTGACCCGTACTCCCTCTGGATTATTGTACTCACATATGGGCTGATTGTTGGACCAATAACCGGGCTAGTCAGCGGACTACGTAGCGGCGGTATTGCCTGCATTGAACACGTGGCCTTGCGTTTGTTGCTGCGGGTTACCGGCTCTATTCCCTGGAACTATTCTCGCTTTCTGGACTATGCTGCCGAACGCATTCTCTTGCGCAAGGTCGGTGGAGGCTACATCTTCACACACCGCCTTCTGCTCGACTACTTTGCGACGCTAGATGTAGTGGCACCTGCTCCCCTGTCGACAGAGGAGGTTGCCTATGCACCGCCCTTGTTGTGTGACTGTGGGTACCTGGAGAACCGTATTGACAGCAGATTCTGCCCGAGTTGTGGCAAGGCAAGGATGTAGACAAGGGCGTAAGCTATAAGAAATACAAAAGAAAGTCCAATCCATACTGTAGCGGGGCTTGCGAAACAGAGTTGTGATTTTCAATATTGGTATCTTCAGCCATTCCTACAAGCGACCTCTACTTCGTGCATCATCTGCCCCACAACCTCCTGCACAGAGGACTCAACTTCCTGAGAAAGAGAGGTGCCAGCAGTGAAATTTTTGCCTTCAATGCCATAGATAATCAGATGCGCCGGAAGCTGATGTAATGCTCGTGCCAGCCCGATAGCCTCAGCTACACCAAAGGCATGGCTGGACTGCAAGGAAAGCTGCGTTGGAATGGGTTGAGTCAGAACATCGAAGCGATGAATAGTACCGGCTTTGGCACCTGAAGAAACCGTGTCAATAAGGAAGACCCTCCGGGGAGTTTCCCATGCTTCCATTAAAGCCACGCCATCCCCATTGGACTCAATGATCAACGTGTCTTGTAGTTCTTTTGCCTTGAGTAGTCGACAAGCAAGCAGTCCGGCAGCATCGTCGCTCCGGTACTCATTACCGATGCCAATCACAAGGATGGATTGTGACATAGGCCCTTTCTCA
>WNGJ01008107.1_pt1 | contig 11195 bp, 7 predicted proteins | sample 5400611 | NCBI WGS metagenome assembly WNGJ01 (sample SAMN13153375, study PRJNA577476) | soil metagenome | isolation source: 40 cm soil or saprolite under Garry oak tree replicate 1 | place: USA:California | collected 2016-06-15 | reverse complement strand
GCCTGGCGGACCGAGCCCGCCGCGTGCAGCGCGTGCCCGGGGAACCGGGCCAGCCAGTAGGGCAGCAGGTTCTTCTGGATGCCGGTCAGCGAGGCGACGCTCTCCCCGTCGGCGGCCAGCCCGCAGTTGCACACCGGCGTCGGCTGGCCCGGTGCCAGCAGCCCTTCCATCGGGATCTGGATGTGCCCGAACTCGCCGGCCATCCCGGAGGCGCCGCGCACCACCCGCCCGCTTTCGACCACCCCGCCGCCGAGCCCGGTCCCCACGATCAGCGCGACCGAGGACCGGCGCGCGGCATCCCGCCCGAAGTGGGCGTGGTGGGCGTACAGCGATGCGGCGTTCGCGTCGTTGTTGTAGACCACCGGCAGGCCGAGCCGGGCCTCCAGGGCACCGCGGACATCGAAACCGCGCCAGGCGGGATCGGCGAAGTTCACCGCGCCGCGGGTCGAGATCACCCCGTCGGCGCTGGCCGGGCCCGGCGTGTCCAGGCCCACCGCCCGCACCGCCTCCCGCGCGACCCCGGTCAGGCCGAGCACGCCGGTGAACGCGTCGCTGAGCGCCTCGACGGCCACCGCCGGGCCCTCCCCGACCCGGCTGGGCGTCTCCACCAGCCGGTCCACCAGGAACCGCCCGGTGCGGTCCAGCATGGTCGCGTTGACGGCCGTCCCGCCGTTGTCGAGGCCCACCACGACCTCACGGCCCTGACCTGGCATCCGGCTCCTCTCCCGCCATCTCGATGGCCCGCCGGCGTGCCACGGAAAGCGCTTCCCGGCGGCTCTCCCCAAACCATGACAGCACGGAGCGTGCCGGGCAGGGCTGTTCCGTTCTTATTTATGTTTATGGCACGCCGGCCTGGTGGCGCGCCCGAGCCTGGGGAGGCGGTGATGCGCCGGCACGCGGCGTGCCCTCAGCGGCGCCTGCGCCTTCCGCCGCGGCAAGGACCTGGCGTCACCGGCCGGGCCCGGGACGGCCATCGCGATAGCGCTGTGCCTCATCTGACGGCAGCTCGGACACGTGGACCAGCCTCTCCCAGTCGATCTCCGCAGCCCACCGGCCTTCGTCGTCGTCGTATCGGACGGTGCCGACCGTCACCAGATCATCTATCCGGCCCTCGGCATCGGCATCCTCGGTATAGAGAACCAGACGCAGCCCATCCGCGAGCTCAATCCCCCACCGCCGCAAGTCGTCGCGGCGGACGCTGCCCCGCTGCCCGCCCGCACCGGCACCGCCCCGGCGGGCACCACGGCCGTGATGGCCCACAGCATCGTGGCCACCGGTGCCACCACGCGGAGCCAGGCCCGCGATCCGAACCGGTGGCAACTGCGGCTCTGCGGCGATGACCAGCGCACCATGTGGCACTCCAAGGGCGAGAGGGTTGTGCGTTGCGGGCGGGGCGGCCGCGGCGCGGGGCCGCGGGTCAGGCTGCCGAGGCGAGGATGCGGATCGCCTGGCCGATGCGCTGGGGCGCGTCGGCCGCGGTGACGATGACCGCGTTCGGTGTCGCTGCCGCGCCGGTGGCAGGGTGCGGGGCGACGAGCAGGAACCGCTGGTGCGGGTTGGCTCTCGCCGCGGCGAGGACCTGGCGGGCGGCGGTGCCGGTGGTGATGATGACGCCGCAGTGCCGCTCGACCAGGGTGTTGAGCATGACCGGGGCGTTGCCCGCGCCGGTGTCAGGCAGGTAGCTGACCATTACATGAGTAGCCGCCGAGGCGCTCTGCATCGCCGCCCATGCCGGCGCGCCCGGGGTTCCAGCCGCGATCCCACGGGAGTCCGTGAGCAGGCACGCCGTGACATTCAGGTAATGGCGGGCGTGTGGTGCCGTGGCCGGACTCGAGGGCCAGAATGCCCAGGTCACAACCCCGGCGACCACGACGCAGGCACCTGCCGCGAGCCAAATCCCCAGACGCCCGATCTTCATGATTCTGCTCCCGAGATTTTGCCGTCCGCCGAAGTCGGTCCGGTAGGCAGAACGTAAACGGCGCAGAATGGTAAAGAACAGGCAGACTTACCGGCAGACTCACTGGCAAAGTACTGGTACAGTTCCGATCGCCCTGGCTCCCCGAACGCGAAGGCCTGGTATGAGTGAGGATGGCGGGGCGTTCGGAAGCCGCTTGCGGGCCCGCCGCCGCGCGGCCGGGATGTCGCAGCAGGAACTCGCCGAGCGGTCCGGACTGAGCATCCGCACGATCGGCAACCTGGAGCGCGGCAGCAGCAGGTGGCCGTACCAGGACTCGCTGCACCGCCTGGCCGACGCCCTGGGCCTGCGGGACGAGGCGCGGGCCGATTTCATCGCCGCGGCCGGCCGGCGCCTGGCTCCCGACACGGACCCGGGCGGCACCGGGCCAGCGGCCCGGCAGCCCGGCCGGGGCCGGATCGTGGCCGCGCACCTGCCCGCCGCGGTGCCCGCCTTCGTCGGACGGCGCGAGCAGCTCGCCACCTTGTCCCGGGTGCTGCAGCAGCCGGGCGGGACTGCGGTCATCACGGCTATCGGCGGCACCGCCGGGGTCGGGAAGACCGCGCTGGCGGTGCACTGGGCGCATCAGGTCGCCGCGGAGTTCCCCGACGGGCAGCTTTTCGTGAACCTGCGCGGCTTCGACCCCTCGGGGGCACCGGTGACGCCGGACGAGGCCATCCGGGTACTACTGGACTGTCTCGGGGTCCCGGCCGAGCAGCGACCGCAGTCGGTCGAGGCCCAGCTCGGCCTGTACCGCGGCCTGCTGGCCGGGAAGCGGATGCTGGTGCTGCTTGACAACGCCAGGGACGCGGCGCAGGTGCGGCCGCTGCTGCCGGGCGCCCCCACCTGCCGGGTCGTTGTCACCAGCCGCAACCAGCTCACCGGTCTGGTGGCGACGGAGGCCGCCCGCCCGCTGCTGCTTGACGTGCTGACCGACCACGAGGCCGGCCAGTTGCTCGAGCAGCGCCTCGGCGCGGAGCGGCTCGGCGTCAACCCCGGCGCGGTGGAACAGATCATCGCCGCGTGCGCCCGCCTGCCGCTCGCGCTGGCCATCATCGCCGCGCGCGCCGCCATGCGGCCGGACCTGTATCTCCGGGAGATCGCCGCCGAGCTGGCCGCGAGCCCGGACCTGGACGCGTTCAGCAATGACAGCGATCCGGTCACCGACATCCGGGCCGCGTTCTCGTGGTCCTACCGGCAGCTCGACGCCGACGCCGCCCGCGCCTTCCGGCTGGCCGGGCTGCATCCCGGGCCCGACCTCGAGCGGTACGCGGCCGGTGCGCTGGCCGGCACCCCGGCCGGCCAGGCGGACCAGATCCTGGGCACGCTGGCCCGGGCGTGCATGATCCAGTCCGCCGGGCCGGCCAGGTACGGCATGCACGACCTGCTCCGCGGCTACGCGCGCGAGCTTGCCGCCGCCGACGGTGCGCAGGCGCAGCGACAGGCCCTGACCACGCTGTTCGACTACTACCTCTATGCCGCGGCGACCGCGATGGACACCCTGTTCCCCGCCGAACGTCATCGCCGGCCGCGGATACCGGCACCCGCGTGCCCCGTCCCCGCGCTCACCGGTGAGACCGAGGCACGGGCCTGGCTGGACGCCGAGCGGGAGAACCTGGTCGCGGTCACCGTGCACATGGCAGAGCACGGCTGGCCCGGCCACGCCGTCCAGCTCGCGGCCACGCTGTACCGCTATCTCGACACGGGAGGGCACTTCGCGGAGGCGGTCACCGTGCACTCCCGCGCCTGCCGGGCGGCCCGTTCCGTCGGCGACCAGGTGGCCGAGGCGCACGCCCTGCACAACCTGGGCGCCGTCGACCTGCGGCTGGGCCGGTATCCGCAGGGCACCGCCAGCATCGGGCAGGCCCTGGGCCTGCTCCGCGCCACCGGCGACCGGCCGGGGCAGGCCCGCGCGCTGGCCAACCTGGGCATCGCCGCGCTGCTCCAGGGCCATTCGCAGCAGGCGGTCGACCATTTCACCGAGTCCCTCGCCCTGTACCGCGAGACCGGCGACCGGACCGGGCAGGCCCGCGCCCTGGGCAACCTCGGCTTCGCGGCGCTGCGCCAGGGGCAGTATGGTCAGGCCGCCCGCGACCTCGGCGAGTCGCTGGCCCTCTGCCGCGAGATCGGGGACCGTGGCGGGGAGGCCCGTGCGCTGGCCAACCTCGGCGAGGTCGCGCTGCGGCAGGACCGCTATCAGGAGGCCGCGCGGTACCTGTATGAGTCGCTGGCTCTGCTCCGCGAGGTCGGCGACCTGACCAGCGAGGCCGACACCCTGGTCAGCCTCGGGGTCATCAACCTGCGGCAGGGCCGCTTCACCCAGGCTTCCGAGCATCTGCGGCAGGGCCTGGCCCTGCTCCGCGAGGCCGGTGACCTGTCCCGGCAGGCGATGGCCCTGAACAGCATGGGGGAACTGTTCCTGGCCACCGGGGACCCGGACGAAGCCAGGGCCCGGTACTCCGACGCGCTCGGCCTGGCGGCCCGCGCCGGGGAGAAATACGAGCAGGCGCGCGCCCATCACGGCCTGGCCGGCAGCTACCAGCAGGGCGGCGATACGCGCCGGGCGCACCGCCACCGGCGGGAGGCGCTCACGCTCTACACCGAACTCGGCGCCCCGGAAGCCGAGCAGGTGCACGCCGAGCTGGCCGGCCACGCCGCCCGGGTCTAGGCGCGCCGATCAGGCCAGGGGCCCGAACCTGATCTCGTGGGTGCCGCCGGCCGCGGCGAAGCCGAGCAGCCGCTCCCCCTCGGCGGTGATCGCGTCCCGGTCCGTGGCGGGCACCGGGCCGAACAGTTCGATCGTCAGCACCGCGGAGCTCCTGGACCGTGCGATCCGCCAGGCCCCGGCGACGAACCCGTCCACCAGCACCGACCCCGGGAAGATGCCGTTCCGGGTGTACAGGCGCCGCCGGTGCTCGTCGCTGACCACCCGGGTCCGGTCGGCGTGGGACAGGACGAGGTTGTCGAACTCGGCGACCAGGCGCACCGGTGCCGGGGTACCAGGGGCGGGCCGCGGCGCGTCCGGCAGGTCGAACAGCTCCCGCCCCCGCTCGTCCCGGAAGGTGCGCAGGCCGGGTCGCAGCCGGTCCACCACCTCGCCCAGCCGGGTCAGCCCGGACCAGGCCTGCACGTCGGCGATGGTGGCCGGGCCGAACGCCCCGAGGTAGCGGGTGATGAGGGCCTCGGGCGACGCGGCGGGATCCAGGGAACACCCGAGCCAGGCCTCCGCCGAGGTGTGCCTGGCCTGCCCCGCCGCGCCCCACACGGCCCGCGGCGGCACCTGGATGAGCGGCACCAGCGTGCGGACGCCCTGGGCGAGCGCGACCGGGTCATGGCCGGGCCAGCCCGGCGCGAGCAGCGCGCCGAGTTCACTGAACGTCCTTGGCTCGGCGTCCACGAGCGCACGGCCCGCCTCGGCCAGGGCGCCGGTGTCCAGGCCGGCCAGCCGCGCACCGAAGATGGCGGTCAGCGAACGGTCCAGGACCGGCTGGATCGCCGGGCGGAACGTCAGGCAGTCGCGGGCGGAGACGAGGTGGATCGTCGAGCGCATCAGCGCGATCCGGACCACCTGACGGCTCACCAGCAGCTCGGCGAGGTCGCCGGGCCGGAAGCCGTCCAGCCGGGACCACAGCCCGTAGTACGGCGGGAACGGCGCCTGTGCTTGCAGGCCGGCCAGGTGCTCGACCATCTCGATCACGGCCCCGGCCCGGCCCGGGCCGGCGGGCAGCGGGGCGGGCCGGAGCAGCATCTGCCTGGCGAGCAGAGCCCGGTTCAGGGCCCGCGGGTTCAGCACGTCGGCGGGCATCAGCGCTTCCAGTGGCGTCGGAGGGACCAGGCTATGCCGGCATGCCCTAGATTCTGGGACATGAAGAAGCTTGTCGAGCTCCTCCTCTGCTTTCTCCATCCCCTCGCGGTCGTCCTCATCTGGATCGATCTGCTCTCCCGGACCGACATATCGGGCGGCTCGAAGCTGGCCTGGGCCCTGTTCGTGCTGATACCGCTCGTGCCGTTCATCTACGTGCTCACCGGCGGCGACCTGTGGTGACGCCGGGACGCCGGCCCGCCCGCCGGTCATTGAACCGTTAAAGGCCCCCGCCCGTTCCACAGGAAACGGCTGGAAGGCACACGTGAGGGCCGCCACGCCCCGGGCAGGCGTGGCGGCCCTCTCTGCTTCCACAGATCCTCGTGGCGGCCCTCATCCGCTCCCGGGATCCTCGTAGAGTGACCGGGTGGCCTCCCCCGGCACCGGTTCCCGCCTAGCTGACCCCGCGGCGGTGCTGCGCCGGGTCTTCGGCTACGACACCTTCCGTGGCGGTCAGCGGGAGATCATCGATCACCTGATCAGCGGCCAGGACGCGCTGGTGCTGATGCCCACCGGTGCCGGCAAGTCGCTGTGCTACCAGATCCCCGCGCTGGTCCGGGACGGGACCGGCGTGGTGGTCTCGCCGCTGATCGCGCTCATGCAGGATCAGGTGGACGCGCTGCGCGCCCTCGGCGTCCGGGCCGGCTTCCTCAACTCCACCCAGGACATCGGTGCCCGCCGGCTCGTCGAGGACGCCTTTGTCGCCGGTGAGCTTGACCTGCTGTACGTGGCCCCGGAACGGCTGTGCGGCGAGCCGGCGCTGCGGCTGCTCGAGCGGGGCCGCATCTCGCTGTTCGCCATCGACGAGGCGCACTGCGTGTCCCAGTGGGGGCACGACTTCCGGCCCGACTACCTCGGCCTGGCCGTGCTGCGGGAACGCTTCGGCGGGGTGCCGCTGATCGCGCTGACCGCCACCGCGACCCAGGCCACCCGCGCCGAGATCGTGTCGCGGCTGCACCTGACCCAGGCCCGCCAGTTCGTCGCGAGCTTCGACCGGGCCAACATCCAGTACCGGATCGTCGGCAAGAACGACCCGCGGCGCCAGTTGCTTGAACTGCTGCGCGCCGAGCATGCCGGGGACTCGGGCATCGTCTACTGCCTGGCGCGGGCCTCGGTCGAGCAGACCGCCGAGGTCCTCGCCGCCAGCGGGCACGTGGCCCTGCCGTACCACGCCGGGCTCGACGCCCGCACCCGCAGCGAGAACCAGGCACGCTTCCTCCGCGAGGACGGCGTCATCATGGTCGCCACGATCGCCTTCGGCATGGGCATCGACAAGCCGGACGTGCGCTTCGTCGCGCACCTCGACCTGCCCAAGTCCGTGGAGGGCTACTACCAGGAAACCGGCCGGGCCGGCCGGGACGGCCTGCGGTCCACCGCCTGGCTGAGTTACGGCCTGCAGGACGTGGTGCAGCAGCGGAAGCTGATCGACTCATCCGGCGGCGACGAGGCGCACCGGCGCCGCCAGAGCGGGCATCTCGACGCCATGCTGGCGCTGTGTGAGACGGTCGGGTGCCGCCGGGTGCAGCTCCTCGGGTATTTCGGCGAGCAGAGCGAACCGTGCGGCAACTGCGACACGTGCCTGGTGCCGCCCGAGGCGTGGGACGGCACGATCGCCGCGCAGAAGCTGCTGTCCGCCGTGTACCGGCTGCGCAGCGAGCGCCGCCAGCGGTTCGGCGCGGGCCATGTCATCGACATCCTGCTCGGCAAGCAGACCCCCAAGATCACCCAGCACGGGCACGACACCCTCACCGTGTTCGGCATCGGCACCGACCTGCGCGACACCGAGTGGCGCGGCATCGTCCGGCAGTTGCTCGCCCAGGGCCTGCTGGCGGTGGAGGGTGACTACGGCACCCTGGTCCTCACCGACGCCAGTGCCCAGGTGCTGCGCAAGGAGCGGCCGGTCATGCTGCGCCGCGAGCCCGAGCGCGTGGCCAAGGCGCCCCGGTCCCGCAAGGCGGCCGAGCCCGCCACCAGCCTGCCCGCCGAAGCCGCGGCGCTGTTCGAGCGGCTCCGGGGCTGGCGCGCGGCCACGGCGAAGGAGCAGGGCGTGCCCGCGTATGTGATCTTCCACGACGCGACACTCAGGGAGATCGCGATAACGTCGCCGTCGTCGCTGGCCGAGCTGGGCAAGATAACCGGGATCGGCGAGACCAAGCTGGCCAGGTACGGCCAGCAGCTCCTGGACGCGATCTGATCCCGGCGGCGGCCGCCCGGACCACCGGGAACCGCGCCGCCGATCCGTGGCACCCTGGAGCCAGGGGGATAGCGCCCCGCTGCCCGCGCCCGGAGGTGCCATGTGCTGTACCCGCTGCTAGTCCGCGACTTCCTCGACCGGGCCGAGCACGTGTACCCGGACCGGGTGGCGATCGCCGACGAGCCCGACCAGCCGGCACCAGGCCTCGGCGAGATCACCTACCGCGAGATGGCGGCGCTGGCACGGGCCCAGGCGGCCCGGCTTGACCAGCTCGGCGTGCCCGGGGGCGGCCGCGTCGCGATCGTCTCGCAGAACTCCGCCAGGCTGCTCACGTCGTTCTTCGGCGTCTCCGGGTGGGGCCGGGTGCTGGTGCCGATCAACTTCCGGCTGTCGGCGGCCGAGATCGACTACATCGTCAGGCACAGCGGCGCCTCGGCCCTGTACGCGGACCCGGCGCTGCGCGACGTGCTGCCCGGGCTCGATGTGCCGCACAAATTCCTGCTGGGCGACGACGACGCGCTGTTCCTGCGCGGCGCCGAGCCGCGGGCCTGGGCCGAGCCGGACGAGAACGCCACCGCGACGATCAACTACACCTCCGGCACCACGGCGCGCCCCAAGGGGGTGCAGCTCACGCACCGCTGCCTGTGGCTCAACGCCACGGTGTTCGGCCTGCACACCACGATCAGCGACCGTGACGTGCTGCTGCACACGCTGCCGATGTTCCACGTCAACGGCTGGGGGATGCCCTACGGGGTGACCGGGGTGGGCGGCAGGCACATCGTGCTGCGCCAGGTCGACGGGGCGGAAATCCTGCGCCGGGTGGACCGCCACGGGGTGACCCTGCTGTGCGGGGCCCCGGCGGTGGTGAACGCCACCCTGGACGCCGCCGCCCGGTGGGACGGGCCGGTCCCCGGCAGCGGCAGGACCCGGATCGTGGTGGCCGGCGCCCCGCCGCCGTCACGCACGATCGAGCGCGTGCTGACCGAACTTGGCTGGGAGTTCATCCAGATCTACGGGCTGACCGAGACCTCGCCGCTGCTCACGGTGAACCGGGCCCGGGCCGAGTGGGACAAGCTGGAACCGGCCGACCGGGCCCGCAAGCTGATGCGGGCCGGCGTGCCCGCGCTCGGCGTGCGCCTGGGGATCAGCCCCGGCGGCGAGGTGCTCAGCGCCACCAACCACAACCTGGACGGCTACTGGGAGCAGCCGGAGGAGACCGAGAAGGTCACCGGCGGCCACCAGTTCAGCACCGGCGACGGCGGCTACCTGGACGACGACGGCTATCTGGTGATCACCGACCGGAAGAAGGACGTGATCATCTCCGGCGGCGAGAACGTGTCGTCGATCGAGGTCGAGGACCGGCTGATGGGGCATCCGGCGGTGCGCGAGGCCGCGGTCATCGGCGTCCCCGACGAAAAGTGGGGCGAGCTTGTCACCGCGCTCGTGGTCACCGACGGCTCCGGCGTCACGGCGGAGGACCTGATCGCGCACTGCCGCGGCACCCTGGCGGGCTTCAAGTGCCCCAAGCGGGTCGAGTTCGTCGCCGAACTGCCCCGCACCGCCACCGGCAAGCTGCAGAAGTTCAAGCTCCGCGAGCCCTTCTGGGGGGGCCGCGACCGCCAAGTCGGCTAACCCGCCCATGCGCGTCATTTGCCAGATTTCTTAAGCCCAGTCAATATCGACCGGCAATCGAAGGAAAGCTGACGGTACGTCGCCACCGTGGCGCAAACGGCCATAGGGATTCACGGTGCCGTGGTTTCCCATGCGCCTCCCGGAACCAGGTCAGCCCCGAATCCCCTCTCGCTTCCCCCCACCCGCCCCGGCGATGCGCCCGCCCCAGTCCGCCCCTGTTGCCCGCAGCCCGTGCCCGCACGCCGCCGCCAGTACCATGAGCCCGAACCCGCGAACCGCCCTTCCGGTTTGTCCCGCCCCAGTATGATTAGTCATCTTTAGCCAAAGAATTGTTAATACAGTCCCCGCAAAATAATCGAGTGCCGGTATCAACCCGCTGCATCGGCATCACGGTGCTGATCTGCGGTCATACTTCCTGCACGGTGATGTAGCCAGTAGTTGCTAGGATGCATTCGGGCTTGCTGGCGGCTGTCCCATTTGGGTGGCCGGGGGAAAAATCCGCCAAATTCGCTATCAACCTTCAGGAGGCCCAGTGGCCGAAACGCCCCGCCCCGGTCCCTTCGCACGGGACATCGTGGTGATCGGCGGGTGCGGGCACGTGGGCCTGCCGCTGGCCATCGCCTTCGCCTCCCGTGGCCTGCGGGTCAGCATCTACGACATCAGCGAGTCCGCGGTCGCCTGCGTGAACTCGGCCCGGATGCCCTTTGCCGAGCCGGGAGCCATCCCCGCGCTGGAGCAGGCGATCGAGGCAGGCACGCTGGTAGCGTCCACGGACCCGGCGATCGTGGGCACCGGCGAGCACGTCCTCGTGGTCATCGGCACGCCGGTGGGCGAGAACCTGGAGCCCGACCAGTCCGCCATCCCGAACGCCCTGCAGAGCTACGCGGCGCACCTGGCCGCGGGCCAGATCCTGATCCTGCGCAGCACCGTGTACCCGGGCGTGACGGCCCGGGTGGAGAAGATGGTCGCCGCCCTCGGCGTGGACATCGACGTGGCGTTCTGCCCGGAGCGCATCGCCGAGGGCCAGGCGATGACCGAGCCGTTCGAGCTGCCGCAGATCGTGTCCAGCCGCGGCTCGCGCGGCCTGGAGCGGGCCAGCAGGCTGTTCCGCAGGCTCACGCCGACGCTGGTGCCGATGACGCCGGAGGAAGCCGAGCTGGCGAAACTGTTCACCAATACCTGGCGTTACATCAAGTTCGCCACCGCCAACCAGCTTTACATGATGGCTAATGACCGGGGCCTGGATTTCGAGCGAATCCGGCAGGGACTGGCGCTGGATTACCCGCGGGCCGCCGACATGCCGGGCGCCGGATTCGCGGCCGGCCCGTGCCTTTTCAAAGATACAATGCAGCTCGCCGCGTTCAACAACAACAATTTCGCGCTCGGCCATACCGCGATGGCCATTAACGAGGGGCTGCCGCTGTATCTGGTGGCCCGCCTCGAGCAGCGGTTCGACCTCGGCTCGATGACCGTGGGGATCCTGGGGATGGCGTTCAAGGGCGGGTCCGACGACGTCAGGTCCAGCCTGTCCTACAAGCTCAAGCGACTGCTGG
>WNGJ01008104.1_pt1 | contig 11198 bp, 18 predicted proteins | sample 5400611 | NCBI WGS metagenome assembly WNGJ01 (sample SAMN13153375, study PRJNA577476) | soil metagenome | isolation source: 40 cm soil or saprolite under Garry oak tree replicate 1 | place: USA:California | collected 2016-06-15 | reverse complement strand
TAGAACACGAGTCTCTTTGGCCCCCATATTGACCATAGGCTCAATAGCAATAACCATGCCTGGCTTCAACAGCGTATTTGGACGGCCCGGCTCAATATAGTTGAGCACTTGAGGATCCTCGTGCATACTACGACCTACACCATGCCCACCATACTGGCGTACCACCGAAAATCCTTCCGCCTCGACGTACTCCTGTACCGCGCGGCTGATATCGTTTAGACGATTGCCGGCACGAGCAACTGCAATACCTCGATAGAGTGCGTCCTCTGTTACCTTCAGTAGACGCTGCACTTCGGGCGAAACCGTTCCTACCGCTACGGTAATAGCCGAGTCGGCATGCCAACCGTTATAGACTGCAGCAAAGTCGATACTGACGATATCGCCCTCTTGCAGTACCTGCTCGCCCGGAATACCATGTACCACTTCATCGTTTACAGACGTACAAACCGATTTTGGGTAACCGTGATAGCCCAAAGAGCTTGATTCTGCCCCCCGTTGCTTCAGCGCTTCTACTGCTAGACGATCCAGTTCAATGGTTGTGATCCCTGGACGTACAGCGGCCCGCAGTTCCGCCAGCACCTGTGCAACGATATGGCCAGTCTCGCGTATCTTTTCTCGTTCTGCCTGCGACTTTATGATAGGTGCCATGACTAGATTCCGCCCTTACTTTGCTTGTCCAGGTACGCCTCGATTGCGATTAGGATATCCGCTTGCACCTGGTCGATACTCTGGTTGGCGTTCACCTCTATCAGCTTATGCTGTTGACCATAGTAGTCAAGCAAGAGAATGGTCTCTTTGAAAAAGATCTCCAGTCGTTTCTGTACTGCTTCTCCCCTATCGTCGGAGCGTTGGTAAAGTTCGCTTCCATCCAGGTCACACACGCCGGGCACTTTCGGCGGGTTGCTATAAATGTTATAAACGTGCTGGTTGACCCGGCAGATATACCTGCCCGAAAGCCTTTTGAGCAGTTCCTCCCTTGGAACCTCCAGGTAAATCGCGAGGTCGATATGCTTTCCTACCGCCTCTAATCCTTTATCCAGTGCCTGCGCCTGGGCAATGTTACGCGGAAATCCATCCAGTAAAACACCCTGGGCACAATCCGGTTCCTGAATGCGGCTGAGCACCATTGCTACGGTAAGATCGTCAGGAACAAGTTCCCCTCGATCCAGGTAGGCTTTGACCTTCAGTCCTAGTTCTGTCTTTGCAGCAATAGCGTCGCGAAACAGGTCACCACTAGCAATGTGACGAATACCAAGAGCCCGTGTGAGTTTTTCCGCCTGCGTCCCCTTCCCCGATCCCTGTGCACCGATCAGGATAATATTCACGTTTATAATTCCTCCGCATGGAAGCTTTGAGCGCCTCATTGCGCCCAACCGGATTCAGAGCGATGTAGAGAGCGCAATGAATACAAGTTTACCTGGTACTCTGTTACAGTTCATTTGGTGGGTGAAATGTAGTGGCAATCCCTTGCGGTTGCCAGGCTACCACCAACCCTATGAACTGCGTTAGTCCTCTATGTTAGAAAACCAGAATAGTTACGCATCACCATCTGAGCTTCAAGCTGTCTGATTGTGTCCAGCACGACGCCAACCACAATCAAAAGAGCTGCGGCACTCAGCAACTGGTTTCCTCCCACTTTGGCGAAGAACGGCAAAACCGCCACTATGCCAAGGAACAACGCTCCGGCCAGCGTGATACGATTGAGTATCGTCGTCAGGTACTTGCTGGTTGGCTCACCAGGTCGGTAACCAGGAATAAATGCCCCTTGCTTCTGCAAGTTCTCAGGAATGTTCTGCTGTTGCCACACTACATAGGCATAGAAGTAGGTAAAAGCGAACACCAGGACAAAGAAGATCGCCCAGTAGTACCACAGCGTTGAATTGGCAAGGTATGTGCCAACCCATTGGGCCACACTCGCCAGCCAGCTCACATTACTCGTCACCAGGTACTGTGAAAGTACTGCCGGGAAAATCAGCATAGACTGTGCAAAGATGATCGGTATCATACCTGCACTATTCACCTGCATGGGAATGTATGTCGTCTGGGCTGAACCGACAAGCATGCCCCTTCCCACCATGCGCTTGGTTGGGTACTGCACCGGTACACGACGCTGCCCCAGGTAAATGTAGACAATGCCGATGATTGTCAGCAAACCAATGACCCCGAAGACCGCGATACTGATAACACTGCCCGTGGTAGAAGTAGCAGCGAGATATCCCTGCGAGATCAACTGAGGAATACGGCTTACTATACCAGCAAAAATGATCAACGAGATACCATTGCCTATACCGTTTTCAGTGATCAACTCACCGATCCACACCAGTATCATCGTACCAGTGGTCAAGGACATCAGGATAGCCAGTGTCTCCAGCCAGTTTGGACCAAAGAGGCCAAAACTATTGGCATCAAGCACACCTGCTTTCACATAGATTGCCGTCTGTCCAAGAGCCTGCAAGAAGGCCAAAGGAACCGCGATAATACGCGTGATCTGGCTGAAGCGCAGTCGGCCTGCCTCGCCCTGTTGCGACAGGTTTTGCAAGGCCGGAATGATTGGCTGCAAGAGCTGCATGACAATTGTTGCGGTGATATATGGATATACACCAAAAGCGACAATAGAGAATGTCTGCAAAGACCCACCGGAAAAAACATCCAGCAAGCCGAGCAATTGTCCGAGGTTGTTGCCCCCGCTAGTCGCGAAGAGCTTCAGCAAGTTTTGTTGTTCCGCAGCAGTCAAGGGCACAGTAATATGGGCGAGGATGCGGAAAATCAGTAACATCCCTAATGTGAAGAGAATCTTATTGCGCAGATCGGGAATTGTCCAGATACTCCGCAGTCGTTCCCACATGAGAGCCTCCTTTTACGAAGGCACATACTCAACCAGGAAGGACACCGGGAGGCTTACTCCCCGGTGCCCTGATTGACAGGTGTCTTCGTTTTTTCGTCTTTACGTCTCTTAGTCTTTTCGTAAACTTTCGTTGGAATGATCTCAACGGTACCGCCTGCCGCCTCAATCTTAACGCGAGCGCTGGCAGAAAACTTATGGGCACGTACCGTTAAAGCACGGTCTACCTCACCATCACCAAGCACTTTCACCAGCCCCCGGCCCTCAGTGGGTGACATCAGGTGCCGTTCAACCAGTTGCTCAGGCGCCACCTGAGTACCGGCATCAAACATTTCTAGATCACCTACATTAATGATAGCATATTCTTTGCGGAAAGGCGCATTGCTATTGCCCAGGCCACGTACAAACGGTAAACGCTTCGACAGGCGTGTTTGACCACCATTAAAGGCACGATGGATCTGGCCACCTGTACGAGCCTTCTGTCCTTTTGTACCTCGCCCCGCTGTCTTGCCACGGCCAGAGCCGTGTCCACGACCAACGCGCCTTTCGACCTTGTGCGAACCAGGAGCTGGCCGCAAATCAGAGAGTTTCACTGACAATCTCCTCTACCTGCACCAGGTGCATCACCTTGCGGATCATTCCACGTACAGCAGGCTGATCTTCATGTTCAACCGTCTGCTGCAGTTTGCGGAAGCCAAGCGCTCGGATGGTCGCTTTTTGATCCTTCGGGTAGCCAATCGCACTCTTAATATATTTAACACGTACTTTTGCCATTGTTGTTCCTTTCGGCAGCTATCTACGGCGGTTGCCGCTGCCACCACGACGGTCACCTCGTTCACCACCACCACCACCACCGCCGCGGCGGTCACCTCGCTCGCCAGGGCCACGACGACCCCCTATAGCCCTGCTCTCACGGGATTCCTCTTCATGAGCAGCGCGTGCAGCGGCAGCCTGCTCAGCCGCATTCGCATTAGCAATGGCTATCTGTTCAGCACGCTTCTTGCCAACGATTTCAGCAACTGTCTTGCCACGCCGGGATGCTTCCTCTTCGGCAGAACGCAATTCACGGAGCGCCTTCAAGCAAGCCTGAACTGTATTCGCCTTATTTGTGCTGCCCAGCGTCTTTGTCAAGATATCACGCACACCGGCAGACTCCATGACCGCTCGTACTGCCCCACCTGCAATTACACCGGTACCCGGCGCCGCAGGCTTGAGCACAACCTGGGAGGCGCCAAAGCGCGTATTCACCATGTAAGGAATGGTTGTCCCGGAGAGTGGCACCTGGATCAGGTGCTTCTTGGCATCCTCTACGCCTTTACGAATGGCTTCTGTATACTCGCTCGCCTTGCCAAGGCCATAACCGACATAGCCATTGTGATCACCAACCACCACGAGTGCCCGAATGCTAAAGCGCCGGCCACCCTTGACCACCTTCGAGACACGGCTGACTTGCACCACCGTCTCTTCCAGATTCAGTTTTGAAGCATCTATTTTTGCCATCTTACTTCCTCTAAGGGCCCGCTTTATCGCACCCTTTCATCTTCGCTTTAGAAATCCAGGCCTACTTCACGAGCGCCCTCTGCGACTGCAGCTACACGTCCATGATAGGCATAGCCTCCACGATCAAAGACAACTTTACTGACGCCCTTTTCTTTCGCCCGCTGGGCAACAAGTTTACCCACTTCACGAGCTATCGCTACTTTCCGATTGTTCGCAATCGCCGCAAGTTGCTCAACTTGTGTCTTTGCCTCACCTCTTTGAGCAGCGGGCAGCAAAGTCTTGACCTGAGCAACCGGTTTTCCACCTCTTGCGGCAGGTGTACCTTTTTGTGGCGGCCCACCTTTGCCCTGCGCCTTCTGAGCGGTTTTCTCGACCCTGGCACCCTTACTCTTTGTTGGGGCTACTTCAGCAGCCATCTCCACTGGAGCTACTTCCGTTGTCTCCGTCTTTGATTCCCCTATGGGAGCAGCCGGAGTTGGATTGAAGTTACGCAGGCTCTCATCTATCGACGAAGCTGCTGCCAGCGTTCGCCCACTTGTATCATCAATAATCTGCGCGTAGATATGACGCCCACTGCGGAAAACGTTCAACCTCGGGCGCACTTGTGAGCCCGCTAAACGGTTGCGCATTCGCCCGTGCCGCCGTAGCCGCGCCTTATTCGCATTGAATTGTTTAATCATAATGCAAACCCTACTTCTTCTTGCCGCCGACTTTACCAGCTTTACCGGCCTTACGACGAATAGCCTCACCCGTGTAGCGAATACCTTTGCCCTTATATGGCTCTGGCTTGCGTATACGCCGGATGCTGGCCGCAACCTCACCAACCAGTTGCTTGTCAATGCCCGACACACTCACCCTGGTGGCCTTGGTGGCTGGATCAACACCATCAACGGTCAATGAAATGCCCGGCGGCGGCTGAACTTCGACCGGATGGGAGTAACCAACCTGGAACACCAGACTTTCGCCCATCTTGGCAGCGCGGTAACCGACGCCATGAATTTCCAGTTGTTTTGTATACCCATTCGTCACTCCAACAACCATGTTGTTGATGAGCGTACGATAAAGACCATGCTTCGCCTTGTGCTCTTTGCTATCGGAGGGACGAGCGACTGTCAGATTTCCGTCCTCAAGCTTTAGAGACAGTTCAGGCGCGACCTGAGACGATAGCTGCCCCTTGGGTCCTTTGACCGTCACGACATTGCTATCGCTCCAGTTCACCTGCACCTTTGGCGGCACGAGAATTGGAGCGCGTCCAATACGAGACATGCAAAACCTGCCTTTCTACCAAACGTAGCAGATGACTTCGCCACCCAGGCCCTGTTGATAGGCGCGATGTCCTGTCATCAGCCCTCTCGGTGTCGAAAGAATGGCTACTCCCAGTCCTCCACGGACTCGCGGGATGCTCGCCTTCTTTGAATAGACACGAAGTCCTGGCTTGCTGACACGCTTCAATTGCGTCAACACCGGTTTCTTATCCACATAGCGCAACGTAATACGGATTGTGCCTTGTGGGTTATCCTTCAGGATTTCGATATCCTTAATGTAGCCTTCTTCTTTGAGCACTCGCGCAATGGCCAGCTTCATTTTCGAGGCCGGAATCAGTACGCGAGCATGCCGTGCTGAGACCGCATTACGGATGCGCGTGAGCATATCCGCAATAGGATCAGTCATGTTCATGGAACATCCTCCATAATTCCGAAGGACTGAAAACGCCAGTTCCCGCAACTGCTTTACGTTTCCGTCCCTTCGCCCTTTGATATCACATCTTCGCGACTACCAGCTCGACTTGGTCACGCCGGGTAGCTCGCCACGTAACGCCCGTTCGCGGAAACAAATACGGCACAGACCGAACTTGCGGATGTAACCACGAGGCCTCCCACAGATCTTACAGCGGTTATGCTGCCGAACCTTAAAGCGGGGCTTGCGCTGTGACTTCACAATCATTGAGATTTTTGCCATTTCGCCCTCCAGGCTTATCTCTTAAAGGGCATACCCATTAATTTGAGCAGCTGTCGCCCTTCTTCGTCGGTGCGAGCTGTCGTCACTATACTGACTTCCATGCCGCGCACTTTATCAACCTTATCGTAGTCGATCTCAGGGAAGACCAACTGTTCTCGCAACCCTAGAGTATAGTTGCCACGCCCATCGAACGCTTCAGGAGAGACCCCCTGGAAGTCACGCAAGCGGGGAAGGGCTACATTCATGAGCTTGTCGAGAAACTGGTACATGTGGTCTCCGCGCAGGGTGACCATGCAGCCAATCTGCATACCTTCACGCAGCTTGAATGCGGCCACTGAACGTTTGGCCCGCGTAATCACTGGGCGTTGCCCGGTTATAGTACTCAGGTCTGTCACTGCAGCATCCATTGCCTTGACATTCTGGATGACTTCACCCATTCCAATATTGATGACCACTTTATGGACCTTTGGCACCTGCATTGGATTGACGTAGTTAAACTCCTTTTGCAGGGCTGTCACAACCTCTTGTTGATACTTTTCTTTCAGCCTCGATGCCATAATGTTTAACTACTCCTCATCCGGTCTTCAATGACCTTGTGACACTTCTTGCATATACGCACCGGGCGCAATTTTTGATCGACCCCCACTGGTCGTCGATCATGCCCAACTCGTGTAGGCTCTCCACACTCGGTACAAATCAGCATTGTGTTCGAGACGTCGATTGGCATGGCCTTGTCAATCACGCCTCCTTGACGGGTCTGACCTTGTGGGCGCACATGCTTCTTGACAATATTCAGGCCTTCAATGATGACCTTGTTAATCTGTGGCATGGCCCGCGATACTGTCCCTTGCTTCCCCCTGTCCTTACCTGTAATGATCAAGACGGTGTCTCCCTTCTTGATATTCATCTTGGCAAGGTGGAGAGGCTTCTTCTCTTTTTGTTTTGTTGCCATCTTTTATTTATTCCTCGTTAAAGCACCTCAGGCGCTAGCGAAATGATCTTCATGAAGTTTCGTTCGCGCAGTTCGCGGGCAACCGGGCCAAAGATACGTGTGCCTCGTGGATTATTACCCGCGGCAATGATCACGGCAGCATTCTCGTCAAAACGGATATGCGATCCATCGCGCCGCCCATATTCCTTGGCCACGCGCACTACCACAGCATTGACGACTTCTCCCTTTTTGATTTGTCCATTGGGTGCAGCCTGCTTCACAGTGGCCTTTATAATATCCCCTACTTGCGCATAACGTTTGGCAGAACCGCTCATTACACGAATACACATAATCTCTTTGGCACCAGTATTATCGGCGACCTTCAAGCGCGTTTGTGGCTGTATCATCTCAACATCTCCTTATTCTTCTGCTTCGCTGGTTTCACCGCTTTGGTCGACTTCACCGGGTTCAACCGTTTCGTCAGACGGTCCAGCTGACAGATCAGGATCCGCCTCAGCCAACACTTCCTCCACCGGTACAATACCACTACTGGGCTTTACGATCTCTACCAGACGCCAGCGTTTGAGCTTGCTAAGCGGCCGGCTCTCCTCAATGCGGACAATGTCGCCAACCTGACAAACATTCTCTTCATCATGCACGTGAAATCGCTTTGTCTGCTTATATGTTCGTTTATAGATACGATGTTTCTTTAATGTCTCTACGACAACAACTATCGTTTTATCCATTTTGTTGCTAGCCACGCGCCCAACTTTTTGTTGGCGACGGCTTTTATTCTTGGCCGTGCTCGGCGTGAGACTTTGTTGTGTCATTCTTCACCCTCCAACTGGGTCAGGCGATGCAGTAAGCGTGCAACATCCTTGCGCGTCTGCGCAAATATGCGGTTGTTCTTTACTTCACCGCGTTGCCGCTGCAAGCGAAGGTTAAACAACTTCAGGCGTAGTTCCTTAAGTTCTCGCAGCGCCTCGCCAGCACCATATTCAGCAATTTGCTTACGGCGTTCATTAAGCTTCGACACTTTCCGCCTCCCCTCGTGTAATAAAGCGGGTCGCAACAGGCAGTTTATGGCTTGCCAGGCGCACGGCTTCTTTGGCGACCTCTTCAGATACGCCGCCAATTTCGAAGATAATACGCCCAGGCTTAACGACCGCTACCCAGTGATCGACAGCGCCCTTACCACTACCCATACGGGTTTCGGCAGGTTTGGCCGTAATCGGCTTGTCTGGAAAAACACGGATCCACACTTTACCACCACGCTTCATAAAGCGGGTGAGTGCAATACGTGCGGCTTCGATCTGGCGAGCCTCCATCCAGCAGGGTTCCAGGGCCTGCAAACCATACTGCCCAAAGGCAAGTGCGTTGCCCCGCTGGGCAGCACCTTTCATGCGACCGCGATGCTGTCTGCGGTATTTTGTACGTGACGGTGCCAATAACATGGCTTCGAATCTCCTCTACTCGCTCTGAGTCTCCGTTGTTGGCGGCAACTCTGGTGCCACAGGTGGCGCTTCCCTCTCTGCTTGCCCGGTGGGCTCTGCAGGGGCTGTGAGTTCTGGCGTTGGCTGAATGGCTTGCGTCTCCTCAGCAGTTGCTTGAGGTGCTGGAGCCTCCTGAGTGTCTAAAGCCTCTGGAACCTTTGGAGCCTGCTCAGCTCGTGCAGTTCGCTCACCCTGTTGGCGTGGCGGACGGTCTCCTTGCGCACGGGGGGGCCGCTCTGTCCGTTCACCTTGTTGGCGTGGCGGACGTGGCGGTCGCTCTGGCCGCTCTCCCCCTTGCTGTCCTTGTGGACGGTCTCCTTGCGCACGGGGGGGCCGCTCTGTCCGTTCACCTTGTTGGCGTGGCGGGCGCTGCCCTTGTGGACGCTGTGACCTCTCCCCGGCTTGACGGGGGCCACGGTCTCCACCTGCTGGTCGCTCTCCTTGTGGACGCTCTCCTCGGTCTCCGCGCTGTCTACCTTCACCGCCACGGCGCCGGTCACCACCACGGCGATCACCACCCTCACGGTCGCGCGGGCCAAACGGTGGCTGCGCACCAATCTCCTGCGCTGCCTCGCCTGCCTCGCGACGTTTGCTGGGAAGTATATCGCCCTTATAAATCCACACCTTGATGCCGATCATGCCAAAGGTTGTACGCGCCTGCGCCATTCCATAGTCAATATCGGCCCGCAAGGTATGCAAAGGGATCTTCCCTTCAACCTCTTTCTCTGAGCGAGCAATTTCTGCTCCACCCAGCCGTCCACCAACAATGATCCTGATACCTTTGGCGTTTGCACGCATCGACTTCTGTACCGCCTGCTTCATAGCACGGCGGAACGAGACACGCTTCTCCAACTGCTCAGCAACGCTGCGTGCAACCAGGTAGGCATCCATTTCAGGTTGGCGAATCTCCAGAATATTCAGGCGTACGCGCTTTTTGGTTTTCACTTCCAGCACGGCACGCAGCCTATCAACCTTTTCGCCGCTCTTCCCAATGACAATACCAGGTTTGGCTGTATGAATAGTGACCGAGACCTGGTTAGCCGCGGCCCGTTCAATCTCAATCCTTGAGACCGATGCGTTGGCAAGCTCTTTGTTGATGGTTCTCCGAATCAAGTCATCTTCGGCAAACATATCTTTGTAATCACGCTCAGCATACCAGCGGGACTGCCATCCTTTGATGATGCCGAGTCTGAAACCTATGGGATGCACTTTATGTCCCAAAAGTGTCCTCCTTCGTAGGGGCCAGATTTATCGCGCCCCGATCTATCACGCCCCTTGTTCTTAGCGGACAGCATCCGCCGGATCATCCGAAACAATTACCGTGACATGGCAGAAACGTCGCAGTATGCGAGCTGCCTGGCCACGTGAACGAGCTTTCACACGCTTGATCCGGAATGAGTCATCCGCCACAATATTTAGAATATACAGATCGTCTGGATCGAGATTGTAGTTATTCTCTGCGTTCGCCGCCGCCGACGCTACCACTGTGCTGACCGGTTGCGCACCTGCATTTGGCAGGAACTGAAGAATGGCCAGCGCCTCATTCACTGACTTCCCCTTCACCGCGTTGGTAACCAGGCGCATTTTGCGCGGCGGAATGCCAATATTTTTTGCAATAGCCCTGACTTGCATCTTGTACCTCTCTACTCATTCAGAAACACCGCTAACGCGTCTAGCGCTTCCCGCGCATCTGCGCTGCGCCACCTCTCATCTGAATGCAATGTAGTACCCCTTAGCGGACCGAAGTGGTCTTCTCACTCCTGCCACCCGCATGGCCACGGAAATGCCGTGTGGGGGCGAACTCTCCTAACTTATGGCCTACCATGTTCTCCGTGATGTAAATAGGCACATGCGTCTTCCCATTATGGACCCCTATGGTCATAGACACCATTTCAGGGAAAATCATCGAAGCCCGCGACCACGTCTTGATCACTCGGCGGTCGCCGCTGCGCTTCATACTCAGCACTTTCTTCCTGAGCGACTCATGAATGTACGGCCCTTTTTTTCTTGAGCGCGACATTTACTTCCTCCTCCTGCCAGCATTGCGACGCCTGACGATGAACTGGTCAGTTCTTTTATTTTTTCGTGTCTTATAACCCAGCGCAGGCTTGCCCCAGGGGGTCTGCGGCTGTCCACCAATCGGCGCACGACCCTCACCACCACCATGTGGATGGTCGCGCGGGTTCATTGCAGAGCCACGAACGGCAGGACGACGACCCAGGTGCCTGGAACGCCCGGCTTTACCGAGACTCTGGTTCTCATGATCGATGTTGCCCACCTGGCCAATGGTGGCCATACACAGGATATTGACGCGGCGCTGCTCACCAGAAGGCAGACGCAGCAGTGCATAGTCGCCCTCTTTCGCCATCAATTGTGCGCCTGTACCTGCTCCACGCACCATCTGGGCGCCACGTCCTCGTTCCAACTCAATACAATGAATGGTGGTACCCGTAGGAATGTTCTTTAGAGGCAG
>WNGJ01014997.1_pt1 | contig 11199 bp, 6 predicted proteins | sample 5400611 | NCBI WGS metagenome assembly WNGJ01 (sample SAMN13153375, study PRJNA577476) | soil metagenome | isolation source: 40 cm soil or saprolite under Garry oak tree replicate 1 | place: USA:California | collected 2016-06-15 | reverse complement strand
ACGCCGCAGGCCAACGCGCAGGCCCTCGTGGTCCCCGGGGGCTACCGGGTGACCGGCCGCCAGGGTTTCAGCACCGGCTGCCGGCACGCCTCCTGGCTGGCCGCCCACGCCACCGTCAGCGAGCAAGGCCGGCCCCGGCTCGACGATGGTCAGCCCGAGACGCGCTACTGCTTCGTGCCGCGCGCCCAGGCCGAGCTGCTCGACACCTGGCAGGTCCGCGGCATGCGCGGCACCGGCACCAACCACTTCGCGGTGAACGACGTGTTCGTCCCGGATGACCGCACCGTGAAGTCGGTGACCGCGCCGCTCGTGGAACAGGGGCCCCTCTACCGCCTCCCGCGCACCCTGGTCTTCGCCTCGGGGGACGCCGCGGTGGCCCTCGGCACCGCCCGGAGCTGCCTGGACGCGTTCACGGATCTGGCCACCACCAAGACCCCGCGGGCCATGGACGCCCTGCTCCGTGATCAGCCGATGATCCAGAGCGAGGTGGGGCGGGCCGAGGCCCGGCTGCGCGCCGGCCTCGCCTTCCTGCGGGAAGGCGTGGGTGAGATCTGGGGCGCGGTGGTCGCGAACGGCGCGGTCACCCTGGAGCAGCGCGCGGTGCTGCGGCTGGCCACCACCGACGGCATCCGCACCGCGGCCTCCGTCGTGGACATGGTCTACAACATGGCGGGCGCCACCGCGGCTTACGAGTCGAGCCCGATCCAGCGTCACTTCCAGGACGTCCACGTGATGAGTCAGCATCTCCAGGCCCGGTTGGCCCACTACGAGCTGGTGGGTCGCCACTGGCTCGGCCTCAAGATCGACGAGACGCGGCTCTAGGAGCGTCCAGGAGGAGACGGAATGGCGGCCACTCAGCCCGACTCGACGTCCACCGACATCTCACGCCGCGGCTTTCTGCACCTCGCGCTCGCCTCGGGCGCGCTGGCCCCCGCGGCGCTGCTCGTCGCGCGCGGAGCCGCCCCCGGGTGGGCCCAGGAGACGCCGAAGAAGGGCGGCACGCTGCGCGTCGGCTTCTACATCGAGGCGGCCACCATGGACCCGCACCTGTCGGGGAGCAAGATCGATCGGCAGGTCTACCACAACATCTACGAGCCGCTCGTCGTGCTGGACGCCAACCTGGGCATCAAGCCCGGCCTGGCCGAGTCGTGGCAGCAGCCGGACGCGAAGACCCTGGTCTTCAAGCTGCGCCGCGGGGTGAAGTTCCACGACGGCACCGACTTCAACGCGGAGGCGGTGAAGTTCAACTTCAACCGCATGAAGACCGAGCCCAAGTCGGTGCGCAAGGGCGAGGTGGCCAGCATCGACACGGTGGACGTGGTGGACGCCTACACCGTCAAGCTCAACCTCAAGCGCCCCGACGCGGCCCTGCTCGCGACCCTGACCGATCGCGCGGGCATGATGGTCTCGCCCAAGACCGCGCAGGAGCGCGGGGCCGAGCTCGAGCGCAACGCCAAGGGCGCGGGCACCGGGCCCTTCGTGTTCGTGGAGTGGGTGAAGGACGACCACCTGCTGATCCGTCGCAACGACAATTACTGGAACAAGCAGGGCGGTCCGTACCTCGAGCAGATCCGCTACCGGCCGATTCCGGACGACACCGTCAAGCTGCAGAGCCTGCAGGCGGGCGAGATCCAGGTGATGGACTACGTGCAGCCCCGCGACGTGGCCGCGGTGAAGGCGGACAAGAACGTGGTGGTGCTCGACGTGCCGTCGCTCGCCGACTTCGCCTACCAGCTGAACCACACCAAGCCGCCCTTCGACAACAAGGCGCTTCGCCAGGCGGTGGCCTACTCGCTCGACCTCGAGCAGATCGTCAAGGGGGTCTGGCTCAACGTGGGGGTGCCCGCCAACGGGCCGATCCCGCCCACCAGCTGGGCCTACGACCGCTCGATCCCGTTCATCAAGCGCGACCTGGCCAAGGTCAAGGCCAAGCTGGCGGAGGGCGGCAAGGCGGGCGGCTTCACGTTCACGATGACCACCAACAACATCCCGATCAACGTGCAGGAGGCGGAGGTCATCCAGGCTCAGCTCGCGGAGGCCGGGATCACGGTGAAGATCAAGCTGGTGGACTCGGGCACCCTGATCTCGGACGGCAACGGCAAGAACTTCGAGATGATCAGCTACCAGTGGAGCGGGCGGCCCGACCCCGACGGCAACACCTACCAGTTCTACAAGACCACTCCCGGCACGTCGCTCAACTGGTCGGGCATCTCCAATCCGCAGATCGACGCCCTGCTCGACAAGTCGCGCGAGGTCTCGAGCCAGGCCGAGCGCAAGAAGCTCTTCAGCCAGCTCGTGCGGATCCTGCAGGACGAGCTGCCGATGATCTTCATCATCCACCCGATCGAGCCCAAGGCGTTCAGCCCGCGGGTCCAGGGCTACGACCCGATCCCGGACGGGATGATGCGCTTCAAGGACGTCTGGCTGAAGTAGCGTCCGGACGGCTCCGTGGGACGCCTGATCCTCCGCCGGCTCGCCGCCACGGTCCCGGTGCTGCTGCTCGTCACCGCCGGGGTGTTCGCGCTGATCCATCTGACCCCCGGCGACCCGATCGACGCCATGATGGCGGAGTCGGTCGACGACACCGTCAAGCGTGAGCTGCGGCGCGACCTCGGCCTCGACCGGCCGCTCTACCTCCAGTACGCGACGTGGATGGGGCGCCTGCTCCAGGGCGACCTCGGCCGCTCGATCCGCAATCGGGAGCCGGTGATCGAGAACGTGAGCCGGCGGATCAAGCCGAGCCTGCAGCTGGCCGGGCTCGCCATGGCGATCTCGCTGCTGGTGGCCACCCCGATCGGCATCCTTTCCGCCGCGCGTCGCAACTCCACGATCGACCGCGTCGGCACCTCGTTCGCGCTCTTCGGCATCTGCATGCCAAACTTCCTGATCGCGCTCCTCCTGATCTTCGTCTTCGGGGTGACCCTGCGCTGGCTGCCGATCTCGGGCTACGTCGACCCGCTGGAGGAGCCGTGGGACGGCCTGCGCTCGCTGACCCTCCCCGCGATCACCCTCGGGCTCGCCCTCGCCGCGGTCATCACGCGGACGCTGCGCTCGAGCATGCTCGAGGCGCTTTCCGAGGACTACATCCGCACCGCCCGCGCCAAGGGGCTCTCCGACGGCGCGGTGGTGCGCCGGCACGCGCTCAAGAACGCGCTGATCCCGGTGGTCACCGTGCTCGGTCTGCAGCTCGGCACCCTGATCGGCGGGGCGGTCATCACCGAGTACGTGTTCGCGCTGCCCGGGGTGGGCCGCCTGGTGGTCGACGCGGTCTTCGCGCGCGACTACCCGCTGGTGCAGGGGGTGGTGCTGCTGATCGCGGTGGGCTTCATCCTGAGCAACCTCGCGGTGGACCTGCTCTATGGCTTCATCGACCCCCGGATCCGGCATCGCTGAGCCGGTGGCCCCGGCCCTGGCGCCGCCGGCCGTTCCCCGTCCGGTGCGCGCGCGCCGCTGGCGCACCCTGCGACACGCGGCGCGCGCGCGGCTGGCCCCGTTCGGGGCCGCGGTCCTGCTCGTCGCGGTGGCCGCGGCGCTGCTGGCGCCGCTGGTCGCGCCCCACGACCCGCTCAAGCAGGATCTGAACCACGCGCTCGCCCGGCCGGACCGCGCCCATCTCCTGGGCACCGACAACGTGGGCCGCGACGTCCTCTCGCGGGTGATCTGGGGCACGCGCGTGTCGCTGGTGGCGGGTCTCGGCTCGGTCGGCATCGCGGTGCTGGTCGGCGGCCTGCTCGGCCTGCTGGCCGGCTACGCGGGCGGGCGGATCGACGGGCTGGTGATGCGGCTGATGGACGCGGTGCTATCGTTCCCGCCGCTGGTGCTGGCCCTGGCCCTGGGCGCGGTGCTCGGTGCCGGGCTCACCGGCGTCGTCATCGCCCTCGGCGTGGTCTACACGCCCACGTTCGCCCGGCTGATGCGGGGCCAGGTGCTCTCGATCACCGTGCGCGAGTACGTGGACGCGGCCCGCGCCCTGGGGGTGCCCGGCTGGCGCATCGCCTGGTCGCACGTGCTCCCCAACGCGACCGCGCCCATCGTGGTGCAGGCCTCGCTGAGCGTCGTCTTCGCGATCCTGGCCGAGGCGTCGCTGTCGTTCCTCGGCCTGGGGGTGCAGCCGCCCGGCGCGTCCTGGGGCAGCATGATCAACGCCGGCCGCGGGTACCTGCAGCAGGCCCCCTGGATCGTGTTCGGCCCCGGGGCCGCCCTCTTCGTCACGGTGGTGGGGCTCAACTTCGTGGGGGACGCGGTCCGCGACGCCCTCGACCCCCGGCTGCGGGTCTAGGGTATGATCGGGGCTATGGCCCGGATCGCGACCAACGGCAACGGGATGTTCTAGGCGAAGGGGAGACGACAACATGGCGACGGCACAAACACCCCGCGGCATCAATCACGTGGTCCTCAACGTGCGCGACATCGAGGTCTCGCACCGCTTCTGGACCGAGATCATGGGCTTCCGCTGCGTCGCAGAGCTCAAGCCGCGGCCCGACCGCGTGCGGCCGAAGATGCGCTTCTACAGCGGCGTGTCCGAGAGCGGCGACGTGACTCACCACGATCTGGCCCTGGCCGAGGCCCCGAAGCGCGAGGGCGCCGCGGATGGGGAGGCCGAGACCTGGAGCCTGATGCGCGGGGGCGTGGGGCTCAATCACGTGGCGATCGCCTGGCCGGACCGCGAGTCCTGGCTCAAGCAGGTCGAGCACCTGCGGGAGAAGGGCGTCACCTTCCACCGGCGGATCAACCACGGGATGACCCACAGCGTGTACATCTCCGATCCCGACGGGCACGGCATCGAGGTGCTCTACGAGCTGCCGCGCGAGATCTGGGAGCACGACATCGACGCGGCCCAGAACTACGCCGAGGTGCTGCCGACCGAGGGGCCGGAGGCGATGGTGGACCGGGTGGACTACCCGGTGTTCGGGCCGGCGCCCGTCCCGCGCTAGGACGCGATCTCGAACTCGATCCGGCCGAGGCCCGAGCCCTCTACCGGCACCACGCCCTCGCTGACCCGGAGCCGGTCCGCCGCGAGCTTGCCGCCCGCCTGCAGCCGGGCCAGGGTCGTCTTCATCCGCTGATCGGTCAGCGCGCGGGCCGCCGCTGCGGGGCTCGGCTCGTCCCTGGCGAGCTCGTCGAGGATGGCGTCGAGGCCCGCCGGGACTGGCCGACCCGGGAAGTGCTCGGCGAAGAGCCGGGCCGCGGCGGCGGGCGCTCCGCCGGCGCCCTCGCGCGCGGCCGCGTCGACCCGCCCGCGCACCGCCTCCCGCTTCAGCGCCGCGATGTCGTCGACGGTGAGCACCGACTTCATCGAAAGGTTGACCCCGGGCGCCTCCCGCAGGAAGCCGGCCAGGCGCTCGACGTGGCGGTCGAAGTCCTTGGCGAACGTCGTGCTGCCCGCGTCGAAGTAGACCGGCCAGATGCTGACCGTCTCGACCCGCGCGTCCTCGCTGTAGAAGATCTTGCCGACCCAGCTCAGCGGCAGCGTGGCCACCCCGACCGCGGTCTTGCGCACCGCCTCCCAGAACGCGTCGTCGAAGTTGAGCTGGCGGGAGGCGACGTTGCCGGAGATCGGCACCGCGAGCTTCACCTCCCCCCTGGCGTTCTTGAGCAGGGAGATCAGCATGCCGAGGGGCACGCCCACCCGGTCCCGGACCGCGTCGCCGCTGCGCGACGGCGCGAAGTCGGGCTGGCCGAGGACGATGTCGTTGGTGGCGGTGAGCACGTCGTCGACGACCCGGTACCGCACCGTGGTGCCGAAGGCCCCGCGGCGGGCGATCCAGCCGATCAGCCGGTTCGAGTACGGATTGACGCGGGGGAGCGGGAAGTCGGTGAGCTTGCCTTCGAGATCCAGGTTGACCGGGCCGCCGAGCGCGCCGATCGTCCCCTTGAGCTCGAACGGGGCGCCGCCGGTGAGCCGCCCAGCGAGGGTGAGCTGGCCCTTGGTGCCGCGCGCGGTGCCCAGGTCGCGGCCGCTGACCGCGATGCGCGAGGCTTCCTCGGCGAACGCGGGCGTGGTGCCGCGGTCCACGAAGCGGACGAAGCCCTCGTCGACCGCGAGGGTGCTCACCGTGATGGCGGGGCCGGTGCCGTCCGGCGGCGCGGGCGCTCGCCCGCGGCCGGAGGGCGCCGGGCTCGGGGCGGCCCGCGGGATCCCGTCCGGCAGGAGCAGCGCGATCAGGGGCAGGCTGCCGTCGGCGTCGCGCTCGACCAGCGCCCACGGCTTGTCGATGGCCAGCTTCTGGATGGTCACGCGGCGCGGCCAGTCGGCGTCGAGCCCGCTCACGTCCACGCGCTTGACGTAGGCGAGCATGCGCTGTCCGTCGCCCACCGTGATGTCGTCCACCGCGAGCCGCCCGGTGGCCGCCCCGGCGACGGGCGTGAGCGTGCCCTTCACGTGCACGTCGGTGTCGACCTTGCCCGCGAGCGTGACCCGGGAGGGCAGGAAGGCCTGCGCGGTGGCCAGGTCCATCTGCTTGAGCGTGAGCTGGAGATCCACCGCCTGGGTGTCGAGCCGCACCTGCCCGCGCGCGTCCACCGCGCCGCCGGTCGCGGTGGTGGCGCGCAGGCGCACGTCGGCGGGCTCGCGCGCCGGCCAGGTGAAGTTGCGGACGAAGAGCGCCGCGTCCTTGATCTCGTCGCGGGCGGTCGGCCGCACCGTCGAGTCGACGATGAGGAAGGCGCCCGCGCGCACCGCGGTGCGGCGCACGCGCAGGTCGAGCTGGGGCGCGGCGGCGCCGGCGGCCGGCGCCCGCGGCTCGGCCGGCGCCGCAGCGGCGGACGGCGGGGTCGGCCGCGCCGGCGGATCGAGCAGCGCGCGGAGAGGGAAGGAGCCGTCCGCGGCGCGCTCGATCTGGGCCCAGGGCTTCTCGAGCGTCACCCGGTCGACCACCAGCGAGGCCGGCCACGTCCACTCGATTCCCTCGGCCTCGAGCTTCGTGGCGGTGACGAGCGGGCGCCCGCCGTCGCCGAGCGTCATGTCGGCCACGCTCGCGGTGCCGCGTGCAGTGATCGCGAGGGGGTCGAGCGTCGCGTGGAGCTTGAGATCACCGCTTGCCTTGCCTGCGGCCTGCCCGCGCACCGGCAGGTAGGGCTGCATCGGGGCCAGGTCCACGCCGGCCGGATGCAGGTCGAGGTCGAGGCTTTTGCCGATGAGGTCGAGCGAGCCACGGGCGGTGACGGTACCCGCGCCGGGGGTCGGGGTCTCGAGGTGGACCGGGATCGGGGCGCGGGCCGGCCAGGAGAAGTCGCGCGCGGTGAGCCGGACCCCGGCGATCTCCACCCGCGCGGGCGGGCTCACCGCCGCGTCCATGATGCTGGCCGCACCGTCCTCGAAGAGCACCTCGCGCACCGTCAGGCTCACGACCGGTGACGCCGACGGCGCGGGCGCCCGGGCCGCCCGGCGCGCGGCGAGGATGGTGGTGAGCGGGATGCTGCCGTCCGCCCGCCGCTCCATTCGGAGCCAGGACTTGCGCATGTGCACGCGGCCGACGGTGGCGGTGGCGGGCCACACGTAGTCGAGCCCCGCCAGCTCGAGGCGCCCGACGGTGAGCAGCGGCGGCGTGTTGCCGTCGCCGTCGGCGAAGGTGAGATCGGAAAGGGCGAGCCCGCCCCGCGCGCCCATCTCCATCTTGGGCCCGAGCGTGCCCTTCATCGCGACGTCGCCGTCGAGGTGCCCCTGCACCCGGCCCGCCAGCGGCAGGTACGGGTGATAGGGCGCCATCGCGATGCCGACCAGGCGTGTGCGCAGGTCGAAGCGAACCGGGTCGAGCGCGATCGTGCCCTGGGTCTCGATGGTGCCGCCGTCCGGCGTGGCCGCGGTGAGCGTGACGGCGGCGGGCCGGCGGTTCGGCCACGTGAGGTCGCGCGCGGTCAGGCGGATCGGCGCCAGGCGCAGCCGCGCGGGCGGCTCCACGGTGGCGTCGTCGAGCCGCAGCCGGCCGTCCTCCACGGAGACCTCGCCAACCTCGATCGCGAAGTCCGGCGGCAGCGGGGTCGGCTTGACCGCCGGCACGGCGGGGGCGCTCCCCGGCCCGGTCGCCGGGCGCTTCATCGACTCGACCAGCTCCATGACGGTGAGCCGGCCCTCGGCATCGCGCCCGATCGTGGCGCGCGGCCGGGCCAGGCGCACCCGCTCCACCCGTACCTTCGGCCACTGCGCATCGAGGCCGACCAGCTCGAGCCGGTCCGCGGCGGCGAGACGGCGCGTGTCGTCGGAGACGGTGGCCGCGGCGAGCGTGGCGCGGCCGCGCACGCGCGCGCCGCTGGCCGTCGCGTCCACCGTCAGATCGGTCTCGGCCATGCCGGTGAAGTCAAGCGGCAGCGAGAAGTACGGCGCCCCGCGCAGCGATCCTCCGGCGGGGGCGGGGGTGGCGGTGCCCCGCATGTCGAGGACGCCGCCACCCGGCAGTCCGGCGGTGAAGGCGAGCGTCGCGGGGGCCCGGCCCGCCGCGTCGAGGCCCTCGGCCACGAGCCGGATGCGGTCGATCTCGAACCGGTTCGACTTGCCGGGGCGCGGATCGTACACGGTGGCGCGGCCGGTCATCTCCACGCGTCCCAGCAGCCGGCCGTCCGGCCCCTTGCCGCTGGTCAGCGCGAAGACGAGCGACGGCACCGTGACCAGGGAGGCGTCCGTGCCGCGTCGCCGCACGGTCAGGTTGTCGATCCGCGCCTGCCCGTCCAGGCCCACCCCGCCCTGGCCGTCGAGGACCGCGTCCACCGCGACGCCGATCAGCGCCTTCTCCAGCGCGACCGCGGTGTCGGGCGGCAGGTAGAGATTGGCCAGCGTGGCGTCCACGTCGCGGAGGGTGACGCGCGCTCGGCCCGCGAGGGGGAGCAGGCGCACGCCGGAGGCCTCCACCGCGAGCGGCGCGCCGGCGACGGTGGTGGTGAGACGCAGACTGCCCCGCGGCTCCGGGCTCACGGTGGAGAGCGCGGCCGCGTCCACCGTGAGGGCCTCGGCCCGCCACGTGCGGGGCGGGGTGAGGGTGCGGTCCTCGAAGAGGATGGTACCGCCGGTCAGCGCGACCCGGGCGAGGGTGAGCGGGGTCGTGCCGGACTTCGACGACGAGCGCCCGAGCAGGTCCGAGATGTTGAGCACCCCGCGGCCGGTGCGGACGATGTGGATGCGCGGCGCGGTGAGGGTCACGTCCTCGAGGTCCACGTGGCCCCGCAGGAGGCGCGACGGGCGGAAGCGCACCTCGAGCCGGTCGAACTCGGCGAGCGGCGGGCCGGGTTCGCGGTCCTCGAGCCGGAAGCCGTCGATCCGCAGGCGGCCGCCGCGAAGGTCGAGATCGAACGCGGCCATGGTGAGACGGCGGCCGGTCTGGGCCTGCGCCTGTCGGATGAGCGCCCAGCGCGCGACGCTCGGCAGCGCGAGCCAGAGGGCGACGGCGGACAGTCCGAGCCCCGCCAGGAGGACGGCCGCCATGGTCAGCCAGGTGCGACGGCGGATCACGGCCTCAGTATGCCTTTCCCGGTGCCGTCAGCCTATTCCGGCGCCGCTCAACGGAAGGCGGGGGCGATCTCCGCGATGAAGCGGTCCAGGTCCCGGCGCAGCTCCGGCAGGGGCCGGAAGAGGGTCGGGATGAACAGGGTCTCGACCTTCGCCGCCCGCAGCTCGGCCAGCGTGTCCCGGATCTGCTGGGGACTGCCGGCCAGGCAGGTGTCGCGCGCGTCCGCGGCGTGGCGCCCCATGCGGGAGCCGATGGTCTCGGCGAGGGCGTCGACCTCGGCCTTCTTGTCGGTGATCAGGAGCGCCATGTTGGCCGAGCGGCGGATGGTCTTGGGATCGCGCCCCACGCTGCCGCAGTGCTCGTCGAGGATGCGGCCCTTGTGGGCGAGGACCTTGGGCCCGCCCCAGACGTTCCAGTGATCCGCGTGGCGGGCCACCGTGAGGAGCGTCACCTTCTCGCCGCCGCCGCCGATCATCAGCTCGGGGTGGGGCTTCTGCACCGCCTTGGGCTGGAGCGGGGCGTCCGAGAGCTGGTAGTAGCGGCCCTTGAAGGTGCTGCGGTCCTGCGTCCACAGCGCCTTCATCACCTGGCAGGCCTCGTCGAGGCGCTCCAGGCGCTCGCGCATCGTGTAGAAGGGGATGCCGTAGGCCTCGTGCTCGTTCTCCTGCCAGCCGGCGCCGAGCCCGAGCAGGAGCCGCCCGCCCGAGATGATGTCCACCTGCGCCGCCATCTTGGCCACCACCGCTGGATGGCGATAGGTGTTGCCCAGCACGATGGTGCCGACCTGGATGCGCGGCACCAGGGTGGAGAGCGCGGTGAGCGTGCTCCAGCCCTCGAGCATCACGCCCTCGCGCTCCTTCGTGTTGGGCATGAAGTGGTCGGTCACGTGGTTGCCCGTGCTCGTGAACATGCCGAAGCGCATCGTGGTCTCCTTGAGGGTCCTTGGGGGCTCAGTGCTCGGTCTGGGACTCGCGGGCGGGCCCGACCAGGGTGGCACCGCCGTCCACCACCAGCACGTGGCCGGTGATATAGCGGGCGTGGCCCGACAGCAGGAAGCGCGCGGCCTGGCCGATGTCCCAGCCGGTGCCCTCGCGGGCGAGCACGGAGGCGCGCCGCCGCTGGTCGCGCGCCGCGGGGGTCATGCCGCGCGCGTAGACCATCGGGGTGTATACCGGGCCGGGGGCGATGCAGTTGACGCGGATGCCGTCGGGGCCGTGGTCCACCGCCATCGCCCGGCTGAGCGCGATCACCGCGCCCTTGGAGGCGGAGTAGGTGGTGAGGCCGCGCGGGCGCAGCGCGGAGATCGAGGAGATGTTCACGATGGCCCCGCCCTGGGCGGTGCGGATCATCTCGGGGATCGCGGCCCTGGAGGCGAGGAACATGGTCTCGACGTTGACCTGCATGACCCGGCGCCAGGTCTCGGGCTTCTCCTCCACCACGGTGCCCTTGCTGCCGATGCCCACGTTGTTGATCAGGAAGTCGAGGCGCCCGTAGCGGCTCACCGCCTCGCGGGCCATCGCCACGCACTGCGCCTCGTCGGTGACGTCGACCGAGAGGGCGGACGCCTTGCCCCCTTCGCCTCCGATCATCTCGACGGTGCGCTTGGCGAGGCCCTCGTCGCGGTCGACGACCAGCACGCTGGTCCCGCTCCGCGCGAGCAGGATGCACGCCGCGCGCCCGTTGCCGATGCCGTCGCCCGCGGCGCCGCCACCGGTGACGATGGCCACGCGTCCCTCCAGTCCCAGGTCGTCGTCGGGTC
>WNGJ01008102.1_pt1 | contig 11199 bp, 6 predicted proteins | sample 5400611 | NCBI WGS metagenome assembly WNGJ01 (sample SAMN13153375, study PRJNA577476) | soil metagenome | isolation source: 40 cm soil or saprolite under Garry oak tree replicate 1 | place: USA:California | collected 2016-06-15 | reverse complement strand
CACGCGACTGCTCGGCGTCCGCGCGGTCATCGCTGAAAGCTACGAACGCATTCACCGCAGCAACCTCGTCGGCATGGGTGTGCTCCCGCTCGAATTCAAGGCGGGAGAAAACCGCGAGTCCCTTGGTTTGACTGGACACGAAGTATTCGAGATCGATGGCGTAGCGTCGCTCGCACCCAAGAAACCAATCACCGTGCATGCTAAATCGGGAGACGGGCGGGTAAAGACCTTCTCGGTGATCGCCCGTGCTGATACGCCGGAGGAAGTTTCCTATTATCATCACGGCGGCATTCTGCAATACGTCTTGCGCCAGATGCTCTAGAGTTCGCCAAGTCTCCTGTCCCGCCGCATGTGCGTCAGGCTACTCAAAATTGAACTACACCCTGCCGCGGAGTATGATGCGCCAGCACAATCTGAAGAACGTACGACCCCAGCTTCATCCCGCATCCGCGAAAGGACATCCGTGCTGAAGCAACTCGCCCTTATCGCCTTGCTGCTGATCGTTGCGGCGGCGGTTTCCCCAGCCCAGCAAACCCTTTCATCTACGCAAGTTACCGTAATTCGCGCGGGAAGACTCGTGGACGTGGATGTGGGCCGGGTGCTGACGAGTCAGATGCTTCTCCTGCGCGGCGGCAAAATTGAAGCGATGGGCGAGAATTTGCCCGTTCCCGCAGGCGCACGAGTGATTGATCTTTCAAAAATGACCGTGCTGCCGGGACTGCTCGATTGCCACACCCACCTGGCCGATCTGGGCGACGCCGAGCCCCTCCTGGTGCTGCAAAGATCCGCGGTCGAAAGTGCTTACGCCGTCATTCCCAACGCGCGCGTCACACTTCTCGCCGGGTTCACCACCGTGCGCGACGTGGGCGTCTATCGTGCTTTCAATGATGTCGCCCTGCGCGACGCGATCGCCAAAGGTATCGTGATCGGCCCGCGAATGTTCGTGGCCGGCGCCTACATCACCATCAGCGAGGGCGCGGGCGCCATGACCGGGCTCGCGCCAGACATTCAGCTTCCTTGGGACCTTCACTTCGGCGAGGCCAACAGTCCCTGGGAAGTCCGGCAGAGAGTCCGTCAGCTTGCGCATCGTGGCGCCGATCACATCAAGATTCTCTCCACAGGCGCCGTGCTCACCCATGGAAGCAATCCGAAATCGATCGAGTTCACGCCCGAAGAGCTGCAGGCCGCCGTAGACGAAGCCCGCAACTTTGGGCTTCGCGTCGAAGCCCACGCGCACGCGCCGGAGGGCATCAAAAACGCCATTCGCGCCGGGGTCGCCTCGATAGAACACGCGACGCTGATTGACGACGAAGGTATTGCCCTCGCCAAGGAGCACGGAACCTATCTCGACATGGATATTTACGATGAGGAATGCATTCAGGACGCGGCCAAGGAAAGCAAGACGCCTGCGGACTTTCTGGAGCACGACCGCGACTTGGGTGACATTCAGCGCCGGAACTTCACGAAAGCCGTTCGCGCCGGCGTGAAGATGTCGTTCGGAACTGATGCAGGAGTCTGCCCACATGGCATCAACGCCCGCCAGTTTGCATACATGGTGAAGTACGGCATGACGCCCATGCAAGCCATCCAGTCCGCCACTAGCAACGCCGCCGATCTCCTCGGTAAGTCAAATCTCCTCGGCTCCCTCCAGCCTGGAAGATACGCCGACATCATCGCGGTTTCGGGCAATCCGCTCGAAGATATTCGTCTGCTGGAAAACGTAAAGTTTGTGATGAAAGAAGGAAAGATTTACAAGCAGGAGCCGTAGGCAATCAACAAGAATCGGTTCGGACTCAACCCCCGTCGAAAAAAAGCGAGCCGGATCTTGCCTTCCGGCCTACTTTCATTGTCGGCATGATTCTGGCCGCTAGAATCGGAACTTCAATCCAAGTTGAATGTTCCGCGGCCCGCCCGTTCCTATTACAGGGTTCGCCGCCGCCACATCAGGCGTGTTGAAGATGAAACCAAACGAAGTGGGATCGGACGGGTCAACAAGACCCTGCGTATTGGGATTCGCAAAGTGCGGATGGTTCAGTATGTTGAAGAACTCCCCGCGCAACTGCACACTTACCCGCTCGTTCAGATTGGTCGTCTTGACAACGGAGAAGTCCAAATTGTCCAGCCGCGGGCCGCGGAAGGGATTCCGGCCGATGTTCCCAAATGTGCCATACGCCGGTGGCGTGAGGACCGAGGATCCCGCCACATAACATCCCAGGCTGGCAAGCTGGTCCTTCGCCTCCTGGCTCCCGGCCATCGAAAAGCAAGTATTCGACGCGGCATTCGTTCCCCCGATGACATGCCCCGAATTTGCGTCAACCGTGAAGAAACTGAGATCCACAAACGGAATTCCAGTCGTGGAAGGTTTAAAATTCGCTGGACTGCTGGTGATATTCCAGCGGTCGGCGTATTCTCCAGTTCCGCTGCTGTCGCTTCCGCTGATGTTCCCGTCGATGAGGTTCCACGGCAAGCCACCCTGAACGGTCACGATGGAGTTGACCTGCCAGCCTTCGAGCAAGTGCCCGTAGCCTTTTCTCGAAGGTACCTCGTAAGTCAGCGCCAACGTTAAGCGATGCCGGAGGTCGCTGTCGGAGTTGGCGCGCTCCAAACCAGGACGCGTGCTGTCCTGCGGCTGTTGGGCACGATTAAGTGATACATCATCGATTGAGTGTGCCCACGTGTACCCGGCAACGAAATTCAATCCCTTCCATGCGCGCTGTGTCACAGTCGCTTGCAGCCCGTGGTATATGGATGTGTACCCGTTGTCGAGGAAGTTGACGAATTCAAGGAAGGGGAAACACGGTCCGCCAAGCCCCAAGCCGCCCTGCGCAACAGGGCAGTTCGCGGTAAAGGGCCGGCCGAGCTGTTCACTCCCGTCGTCGTTCGCAAAATTCACTTGGTTGATGTCCCGGACTCCGTAGAGCTTCACGCCACGATTGGCGACATAACCCACCTGCAGCGACGTGGTGGGGGTCAGTTGTTGTTGTACGTTCAAATTCCAGGTGATCACGTAAGGTGTCCGCAGGTTCCGCGAAGCGCCGAGGATGTCACATGGAGTGCCCCCAGTTGCTGGATCACAATTGATCGCAGGCTGGAAGACGGGTCCGGCAACCGACCAGTTCAATAAGTCGCCAGTTAGGTTAACGGCGGAAGCCGCGATTGTTCCATTGGCGCCAGGAATCCCCGTCGAGGGCGCCGTTGGGATTACGTTCAGTCCCGCTGTGGAGGCGTTTTCCACTCCGTTCTGTCCCAGGAACAGCGAGAGGTGCGGAATCTCATAGGTTAGGCCGCCACCGGCACGGACCACCGTCTTGCCGTGCCCCCACGGATCCCAGGAGATTCCCAAACGCGGTGCAAAATTATTGTGATCACCGTTGTATGGCGTACTAATCCCATGACCCACCTGCTGGATGCCGTTCGCGGGGTCAAAATTGGCTAGCCGGTCTTGGCTCTCCTTGATGACCATATTCAGGTCATAGCGTAGGCCGGCGTTGATGGTGAGCCGCGGCGTCACGCGCCAGTCATCTTGAAAGAAGCCACCGAACGAGTTGATCGAGACATGACGCGAGGAATTGCCTATAAAAATACGGCCGCCAGTCCTTCCGGTTTTCGTTCCGCGCGGCAGGCCGGCGATAAAGTCTTCCAAGGAGGTGCTCTGAATCGGTTTTCCGCTTGCATCCACACCCAGACAACCGCCGCAAGCCATTGTTAGCTCGCCGCCGGCAAACCGGACACGACCTTTCCCGTAACGATCGCGGACGTTGTCACTACTCCCATGACGGAATTCGCCGCCGAGCCGGAAGGTGTGCTTTCCGCGCGTATACGAAATGTTGTCCAGTCCCTGATAGGTCTGGTTGGGAGTGGTCAGCAGCGGCCAGCCGTGATTGCCGCCGAGTGGGTTGAAGCCGTCCACATCAATTTCCGGCATTCCAAAGTTGACAGGGTCGGTCACACCTGTGTTGATTCCATATACGGTCGCAGGATTCGCGGCGTGATCCACGGTTAGGATGGCCTGCCAGAATCGGTCGTAACCGAATCGGGCTTCGTTCACCCAGCTCGAATTCGGCACCCAGGTGTAGTTCAAGCCGAAGACCTGGGCACGGAGCTGCGAAGAAGACTGCCACTCCGCGCGCAACACAGGGATGTCACGCTCAATCTGCAGGCTGTCGCCGAAGAAATAGCGCGCGGACAAGCTGTGGCGTTCGTTCAGGTGGTGGTCGCCCTTGATAATGAAATTGTCGTTCCGGTTGTGATTGGGAAATCCCACGTTCAATTGGTTCGTGCCACCGGCGTTAGTCGGGTAGAGGGCAGCTACTTTGGTGCTCAGCGCGTTCACGCCGCAGGTACTGGGGATCAAGGCACAGGCGGCCTGCACACTAGCGACTGCATCAGGGATACTCACGGTGGAATCCCCTCCGGCGGTGACTGTGGAAGGACTGTTCAGCGTCTCCGAATTCGCCACGAGCGCACGAATCCCTTCGTACGCCCCAAAAATAAAAGTCTTGTTTTTGATAATCGGTCCGCCAATGCTCCCGCCAAACTGGTGTTGGCGCAAGGCGCGCATTGGATCAGGTGCGGGGTTAAAGTAATTGCGCGCGTCGAAGGCGTTGTTCCGTTCGAATAGGTAAGCCGTCCCGTGAACATCATTCGTGCCTGACTTGATTCCGAGATTAACGATTGCCCCTGGCTTCCAGCCGTACTCTGCTGGCGGGTTTTCCTGTGCGTTGAATTCTTGAATCGCGTCGATGGGAAGAATGCTGCCGGGAGTTCCTTGCACGCCTTCCGCGTTGATCACCGTCGTGGCGTAATAGGGGTCGTTGTTGTCCGTGCCATCCACGATGAAATTGTTGTCCTCTGGCCGATTGCCATTCGAACTGATGGAGAGAAACCCACCACCGCTGCTCCGTTGCACGCCCGGTCTCAAGACCACCAGATTCTGGAAATCGCGGCCGTTTAGCGGGAGATCATTGATAGACTTGTTGGCGAACGTCCCGCCAAGCGTGTCATTGGTGGTCTCGACCAGCGGCACCTGTTCCGTCACGGTGACGGTTTCCGTTACGCTGCCCGCCTGCATCGTCAGATCCAGACGAATATCTTTCGCCACTTCGAGCCGGATACCCCCGCGCTCTACTTTTTTGAATCCCGTCGCTTCGACAACCACCTGGTACGGACCCGGCGGCAGGCTGGGTGCAACGAAATCACCCGCGTCATTGGTCTCAAGTGTTCTCGTAACTCCGGTGTCCACATTGGTGATAGTCACGTGCGCGCCTTTGACGAGGCCGCCACTTTGGTCGGACACAGTGCCCAGGATGCGGCCCTCCTGAGACTGCCCTGACGCGCTGCTCAAGGCACCGAAGGCGAATAGAAAAATAGCGATATTTCGAAAAAATGTCATAAATCCCCCGTTCCCCGTTGAGGCACATGGAGTGTGCCCATGAATGAACGCCGTGTCCCTGACCACCGGCGTGGCGTTGGTATCGTTTCTACCTGGACAGACGGTATCCGTCAAGGAGCGTTAGGCTGTGGAGTGAAGAAAATTAGAAACAATTGAGATCGATTCATGGCGAGAATTGCCCAAAACGCCTCGAAAGGAAGCTCTTGGCGGCTCATCCGAAATGGTTCCTGGGAGAATTCCCTCCGCTAGCCCGCACGCTCAGTGATGTGATCTCCTTCCTTGCGGGCTGGCAGACGACTTTTGATAGCCCAAAGGAGGGCGGCGCCTGCGACAATCGACACTAGACTCGCCGTCTGTGCATTCGAGAGTCCGAAAAACGATCGCGGGTTGATGCGCATAAATTCAATCAGGAATCGGGCCACACCCGTCAGGATGAGGTAGCAGCAGAAGGTTTCTCCGTTGGGCCGGACGCCACTCACTGCTTTCTTCCCCATTTGCCACAGAAACGCCGCGATCGCCAGCCAGATGAAAAACTCATAGAGTGGCGTCGGATGCACGCGCTCGGTCGTCGGCACGACGCCGTTGGGGAAACTCATGCCCCAGGGCAGCGTCGTTGGCACGCCGTAATCACCGTCACCCGACAACAAGCAGCCAATGCGCCCGATGGCGTAACCAACCGCGGCCGCCGGCGAGCATAGGTCCATGAATTCAAGTGCCGGAATCCCAAAATGCCGCGCCAGAAACACGAGCGCTACAAAACCGCCAAGGAATCCGCCGAACCAGGCGAACCCAAACCGGCTGATCAATACGGAAGGATCGGCAATCAACTCTCGGGGACTCTCCAAAACGTGATACAGGCGTGCTCCCACCAGGCCCGAGAGCCCCGCGATGCCGATGATAAGAAACCCTTCGTCGTGATGGCCGGGCTTGCCGCTCTTCTGGTAGCCGCTCGTTGCGAATTGGGCGCGGCAGCGGTCATAATCCGCTTGCAGGACGTATGCGGCGACCAACAGGCCGGTGGCCACCATGAGGCCGAAGGTGGGAATCATGAGCGGCCCAAGATGGAGAAAAGGAATCATCGGTGGCAGAGTACCTCGTCTTCAAAAGTATACACGAGGGTTCACTCCGGCTCGCACGCCGCTATCATTCGAAGATGATTTCTCCCTCGCCGTTGTTGAAGCTACCAGAACGGAATTGCGCCTTAACTCCGGGCACGTAGGATAAAACCGAGACCGACCCACATGCCGAAGGCGATCCATTCAGGGGGCGAAAAGTGCCCGGGGAATGCGGGCAAGACTTTCATCAGGAAAAGCAACAAAGAGACGGCAATTCCCAGCCCGGTCACGATCCGCATCGATGCTCGCTTCTCCACCATCCAGAAGGAGAGGCAGGCTGCGAACCATCCTAAGGCCGACGCCATCGAGCCCACTTCGGTGACGGGAACGAGGAGCGCATCGCCCAGAAGAAGAGCGGCCAGCGTTCCGGCGGTAATCCCGAGGATCGCGACGCTCGGAGTCAGGAATTTTTCGTGAACTTCGCCAAAGCGCGGATGGATCGTTCGGCGGCGGCCATAGGCGAACAACAAACGGCTGGATGCTACGAAATTGCCATTGAAACATTGCAATAGTCCGAAGAGGGCCATGATCAGAACCAATCGAACCGGCCACTGCGCTCCCAGCGCCTGTTCAAACGCGATCGCTGTTGCGAATCGTTTTCCGATCAATCCTTGCCACCGCGCAACGTAGGCCACCGCGGCAACGGCGAGGACGTAAAAACCCGCACCCACGAGAAGTGCCATCATGATTGCGCGAAAAAATCCTGTCGAGCGAAATCCCGGATGAGCTTCCTCCGCCACCTTGGGCACCGATTCAAATCCGGTCATGAAATACGGCACGATCTGGAGTGTGAGCAGGATTGATACGAAGGGCGTCGTGCGAAACACGGGATGAAAATTGTCAGGAGCGCCACGAACGGCGCTGATGCCCAAGAGGAGGACGAAGAGTAAGAGAACGATCCCCGTCGTCCAGTTCTGAAAACTGGCGCTCCAACGGATGCCCCGGTAGTTGAGCACCGCAAGAAAAATCGTAAGCCCGATGCCCAACACCAGACGCGGCAGGAAAACCGGCTGCCCCGCGACTCGATACAGTTCGAGCGAATTCAGCGATGGAAAGATGTACGCCGCAAGTTTCCCCACGGCAACCGCTTCCCACGGGCACACGATGAAGTACGCTAGCAGCATCATCCACCCGGTGAAATAACTAACAACCGGCGGAAAAACCTCGGCAGTGTAGGCGGCCTCGCCAGCAGCGTCCGGAAGCCGCTGCACCCATTGGCCATAAACGTAGCCGACGGGCAACAACAAAACTCCCCCAAGGGCAAAACCCAGAATCGCGCCGAGCGGTCCGCTGCGTCCCAACCAGTCGTCCATCAGGACTAGCCATCCGGCGCCGACCATCGTGCCAAATGCGAGCGCGAAGTAATCGGCGAGGCGGAGTTTGCGCGCGAGTGTAGTCATGGTCCCCGGGTGCGCCTCGATTCTATACAGCATCGGTGTTTGCGCCATCAGTTTTGACGGGCCGTTAACCTACCTCCATCAAAGGGGGCTTAGAACTTTGTGCGCCGGAAGAACGGGCAGCGACGCCTTCGAGTCCGCACCTCCCCGTAAGTGCGTCCGTCCGCTGTGGTTCCATTTGTTGTTCAAGACTGAGAATTCCAAGGAGAGACTTTCTATGCATCACTTCCTTACCAGAGCTATGGCGGTTGTGGCCGCTTCGGTCATGACGCTTTTGCCCGTGTACGCAGCATCCGCACAAGGCAACAGCGGTTCCTCGACGAAGACACCCATCAAGCACGTTGTCGTGATCTTCCAGGAGAACGTTTCGTTCGACCATTATTTCGGCACTTATCCTCACGCCTCTAACCTCCCGGGCGAGACCCCCTTCCGCGCCGGAATCCAACACTCTTTTGTCTTCCGGACTGCTCTCCAACAACCCGAATAAAGCGAATCCTTTCCGAATCCCCCCAAGCGTGCCGGTGACCTGCGATGAAGACCACAACTATGGGGACGAGCAGGGAGCCGCCGACGGCGGCTTGATGGACAAGTTTGTGGAGAAACTAAGCTGCAACGATAGAGTGCTTGGGCCCGCCAGCGCCATGGGTTACTACGACGGTAACACCGTCACGGCGATGTGGAATTATGCTCAATTCTTCGCGATGAGCGACAACTCCTGGGGCACAACCTTTGGGCCATCCACTCCTGGCGCTCTCAATTTGGTTGCCGGGAATACGTTCCCCGGAACACTTGCGCCATTAAGACCCAATGGCAATGAAGCTAGTCCGGCCTTTAACGTCCCAGGCGGCGTAACGGACCCTACGGTGACGACAGGCGCCGTCATTGGCGATCCGCGGCCGTTGCTTGACGATTGCGTGGCGTCAAATCCCAAGTTCCAAAACGTCAGCCAAATCAAGATGTCGGGTAAAAACGTGGGCGACTTGCTGAATGCCAAGGGTATCCCTTGGGGTTGGTTCCAGGGTGGCTTCGCGCCGACGAGTGTGGACGCTCAAGGTCGTGCTGTATGCGGCCAGCATCACACCGGACTCGCCGGCGACGACGCGGTCGTAAACGCTGGTGACTACATCCCGCACCACGAACCGTTCATGTATTACCCGCAAACCACAAACATCCACCACACACGGCCAAGCGATCCACTGCTCATCGGTACATCGCGCGACGGGGCAAACCATCAATATGACCTGACCGACTTCTATACCGCTCTAAACGAGGGCCGGCTGCCTGCCGTGAGCTACGTGAAGGCCGGCGCCTACCAGGATGGTCATGCCGGCTATTCTGACCCGATCGACGAACAAATCTTCGTCGTGAACGTCATCAACGCCCTGATGCGATCGAAGGAGTGGAAGGACACAGCGGTGATCATCGCCTGGGATGATTCCGACGGTTGGTACGACCACCAGATGGGTACCATCGTGACCCAGTCGAACGTGTCGGACGACCAGTTGCTGGGGCCGGGTAGTTGCGGCTCGCCGAAGGCGAATGACGTCAGTGGCGGAACCCAGAATGGCCGCTGCGGCTTCGGCCCGCGCTTGCCCCTGCTCGTGGTTTCCCCATGGGCAAATTCGAACTTCATCGATGACACCATCACGGATCAGTCTTCCATCCTCCGCTTCATCGAAGACAATTGGAACCTCGGCCGAATCGGGAATGGCTCGACCGATGCGATCGCCGGCACGCTAAACAACATGTTCAACTTCAGCCAGGGAGGACGGCACACTCACAGGCTCATTCTGGATCCCCAAACTGGAACGGTTGTCGAACAGGACTAGAGCCGCACCACTCATCTCCAAACGCCCTGGATCGCGTCGCTGGATGCACTGCGATCCAGGGTTGTTTCATAACTGTTGTTCTTGCACCACCGCGCTTTCCTAACAGACAACCCGGCGGCCGCCGCAGTCATCCGTTCACTCATCCTCCTCGGTGCAAGGAGAGATGCTCGTGACTTGTCTCAGGACTGCGATTTACTTCGGGACGCTACTGCTAGCCACAACTCCTGCCTTCCCACAGCGTTATGGCCTGCCGGCCGCTGCACCTCGCGAGCCTGTGAAAACAGAGGAAGCTCCCATCCTCGACGAGCTTCGTTTCACGGGATTACGCCGCATCACTCGCCCGGCGGTCGCCGCTCAAATTGCTTCTCATCCAGGCGATCGATTCGACCCCTCGATGATTGATAAAGACGTCCGAGCCCTCGCGCGGCTGGGGTGGTTCGAATCGATTCAAGTGGAGGCAACGTCTTCAGCTGCGTCATCTCCGCCATCGCCTGAGAACTCCAAACGCATGACTTTGATTTTTCATCTGGATGAGCTGCCTTTCGTTTCCAAGGTGGAGTATTCCGGCTCCCGGCTGCTCTCTCGACGGCAAATCGAAAAAATACTCGAGGAGAAGAAACTTGTGCCTGGGATCGGGAGACCGGCCGATCCAGCCGCGCTTCAACGGATGGCCTTCGCAATTCGCTCTGGCCTGAATGGGCTGGGGCACCCGGAAGCCAGCGTTCAAATCCGGCGAGTGGATGCCAAGAACGCGACGGTTTCTGTTCGATTCGAAATCAACGAAGGCCCCTTGTTGCGAGTGCGCCGTGTGAGTTTTGATGGTCACCCTCAAGTCTCCCCAAAATTATTGCGCGGGCAAATGCGCAGCATCGCGCCATGGAAACCGCTCGCCTCGTGGCGCGGCAAGAATGCATTTACACGCGAAGAGTTTGAAGAAGACCGTCAGCGTATCCTGACGTACTACCAAAACCATGGATTTCCGGAAGCTCGAATCGGCAATGCGCAAGTCGCCCGGTCCGTAGAATCATCGCGCCGCTGGCTTCCCTGGCCGCATGAGCTGGCGCTGGCGGGGCTATCCGTTTCCATCCCGGTCGAAGCTGGGCCTTTTTATCGCTTCGAATCTATCCGAGCGACCGATGCTCTTCAGCATGCCGCGAAAGAGCGCGGCCGATCACCCCTCAATCTTTCTGAACTGGACGAAGGCGGCGCCTTTTCCCAGCAGGAGATAGACAGGTTGCGCCGATTGTGGATGGCGCGCATTCAATCGAGGGGTGCTGCGGTCGATTCCCTTTCCTCCCCCTCAGTGGACGCGATGCGGACTTTCAACCCTGAGAATCGCACTGCGCGCGTTGCCTTCGATGTGAGCGACGCACCTCCGTACATCGTACAGCGCATCGAATTCCTTGGACTGCACAAATTCAGCGACCACTACGTGCGCCGCAGAATTCTCTTGCGTGAAGGCCGCC
>WNGJ01015317.1_pt1 | contig 11200 bp, 10 predicted proteins | sample 5400611 | NCBI WGS metagenome assembly WNGJ01 (sample SAMN13153375, study PRJNA577476) | soil metagenome | isolation source: 40 cm soil or saprolite under Garry oak tree replicate 1 | place: USA:California | collected 2016-06-15 | reverse complement strand
ACTCGCGCCTTGCCTCACTGATGGTGCAGTTTATGGCTCTTACTATAACGACCGTAGGCGGAACGTGCTACCCCTTTGCAACGGTCAAGAGTTGGTTGGAGCAGGCAAGCATGACCCGGGTGCGCAGCCACCGTCTACTAACGCCAGGGGTAACACTGATCACGGCGAGGAAGGTAAAACATTAATGAAACCCGTCTATGTAGGAAAAAGCACTGTAGCTTGCGTTTGCCGATAATTTCTATGGTTTGTTAGGGTTTTCCCGGTAGGCGTGCGAGGATTTGGGCAAGGGTTGTTTGTACTGCATCTACTTTTGTTTCAAGTCGATCTAGACGTAGGGTATGATCGCTCATATCTTGCTTTACTTCAGTTAGCTCTTGCTTTACTCCGGCTAGGTCTTGCTTTACTTCGGCTAGTTGTTGATCGGTGCTATTGAAGCGTTTATCTACCTGTACTCGTAGTTGCATAAGTCGCTTCACGGCATCTTCAGTTAACCCTTTTGACATGGTCACTTGCATTGCCATTTCCTGATAATAGGTAGTTGCTTCGGCTTTAAACTGATCGAGATGATATTCTAATGTCGTCAATCGTTCTTCTGGTGATGGCATAGAGAATGTGCCTTTCACGCTTCTTGGTATAGCAGAGAACACCGCTAAATAGCTAGCTCATGGGCTAGTTCTATTATATCATAGGTTGGCTATGCTGATGGGATAAAATAGCAAGCCATTCAGTTTAGGACGTTAATGCCCAATGTCTTTGCGTACCGTTCATTATTCATGTCGAAATCTCCTGAACTGATCGGTGCTTCTTTTGCATTTCAAAATTCATGAGATCGAGGCTCCTGGGTGGCGCACCAAGGCTAAGCCCTCGGCTCACGATTTACCAGAGATAAGGCACGAGGCGATACCGCACCTTTTGCGCGTATTCTCTATACCCTGGCAGATCTTTCTTCAGGAGCTTCTCCTCGTCGAGGATTCTCCATATCAGCACAGGCAAGATCAGAACAAGAACCGCCAGTCCCCACCATGAGCCGAGCGCGAGTGGGACGCCTATCATCATGACAAGGACTCCCATGTACATAGGATGCCGAACGAGAGCGTAGAAACCTGTCGATATGACCTTCTGGTCTTCAAATGTTTCGATCGTCGAAGCCCCATAGCTATTTTCTTTGAACACGAAAAAGTCGATGAGGAAGCCAAGCATGATCAGCACGTTTCCAACCAATGAGACAGGCAATGACACCGCAGACCACGTGAAGCGATGATCGAGGCCGCAGAGCACCAACAAAATGACCCATCCGATTAGCGCAATAGATATGATTATTTTTTGCGCCATGTTCTGTTCCGCCGCCGGCCCCCCCTTCTTGCGCCGCTCAAGGAGTTCTGGATCTTTCAGAGTAAGGTAGACTCCGATAGCGTTCGCTGATCCCATAAAGACGACGATAAAGACCCACGCTTGCCAATAGGTGAGCGTCCACGCTGGGAGAAAAAGCAATACTCCCAACACGATCGCACCGATAAGAAATGTTCTTATTGTTAGAATGATGAGATTATTCATATGATCGGAATCCTTTTCTCGTCGCGAATTTCATCTGCGCGTTTGTGGAGCGTCAAAAGACGCGCAACGTTTTTCTGCCATTTCAGGATGAGGCATGTGCCTTTCTGTCTTACGCATGGCCGTTTCCTCGCACCTCCGCCACCCAGACGTTCACCGCTTCGGCGTCAGTACGAGAGAAGGAATGTGGTGGTGCGCCTAACACACGCTCTACCGCATCCATATAGGCCGCATGGGTAGTGACGATCTCTTCGATGCGGCGCAGATCGTCGCCCTCCTGCTCGAACGAGAGGAGTAACCTGGCATGGGTATTGCCCATGCCCTGCAACAGGGACAGGATGACTTCGCCAGCTTTGTCAGGATAGGCGGTGGTGAAGCTACCTTCCCGAACTCCTTGACGGACGATCTCGGTGAGCAGCGGCGCACGCTGCTCACGAACCGCTTCGTCCACTTTCTGGCGGACGATGGCGTTGTCGTCGGTGTACCAGACACGCCCCAGCCTGACCACATCAGCCTTGTGGGCGATTCTCAAACGGTCCAGCGTATCGAAGAAGCCCTGGAGTTTTTCGATGGCGGAAAGACTCGGATCATGGATGATGGGCAGGAGCGGCTTTTCCACCTCTTGCTTTATCCGTTCGATGAACGCTTCCAGCAGCGCCCCACGCGAGTCGAAGTAGTGATGGAAAGCCCCGCTGGAAATCCCTACATCGTCCAGGATATCCTGAATCGACATCTGCTCGTATCCTTTGGTAAACACCAGTCGTTGGGCTGCATCCAGAATCGCTCTGCGCTTCGCAGCAAATGCTTCTGGTTTGACGGTTCGAGCCATTGGTTCACCTTGATTAATAAAAAGACGATCTTTTTATTAATTATAGCCAACAATTTTCTTTTGTCAAGAGGCCTGCGTGAATCGAACCTGGCCTCCAGGGACGTCCTTTGCTACTGGTTCGTGGCCTCACACATTGTGATATATTTGTGATTAGCGTAGTCCTGGTGTGACTCCGTTGTGATGTTGGTGTTCCAAACTAGGAGTGCTGGAAAGAAGCGATGTTTCCCGTAGCGGTAGTCAGAAACCCTGAGCCTGTCCTTCAATAGTGACCCGGTTGTGATAGCAAACAATGGACCAGAGATGATCAAAGTTGGCCAGAGGTGTGGCAGGCGGGCAAGGACACATAATTCAGGCATTTAGCAGGCGGGCAAATATCCACTTCTTGTAGTAACAAAGCGTATCGTTCTTCGCTCCGTTTGCGCCACAGCTTCATCGTATTAGTCCGCCAAGCTTCATTTGACCGATTAGCGTTTATCCGAAACGGCCTCAGAAGGGGTTTCACCAGCGCCAAATGAAGGTGAACGGACTAGTATCTTCCGATATGAACCAACCATTCTAAAAGCAACAACCCCTCTGGCCCTGATTCTGGTTCAAGTTTTCTGACGACCGCGGTAACGCTACTTTGTTGACTCGGGAATTTTACCCGATTCAGGGCAATTGGCCTATGTTTTCTCAGACACGAAGAATCCAAGTGTAGTCAGCTATCAAACTGTGAGCAAGTCGGGGACGTTTTCCGAGTCAACGAAGTAGCGGTGATCTAGCATGATGCAGTTGCTCGGGCTGAAGTATTCCCCGAGAAGAAAGGAAAAAGAAATTTATGTTCAATCAACGGAATGCAACTTATCGCTTGGGGATGCTTATTGCTGTTTTTGCAGGGCTTTGGACGATTGTTCACCTCATCTGGAATGTTGCCGGTGAACAAGCTGATGACTATTGGGGTTGGGCTTTGCTCTTCCTGTTTTTCTTTGCACTGATTTTATCTTTCGTTCAATATACTCAAGAGCGGTCTACTTTAAAGGCTGTTCCTTCGACAGAGCCGTTTCCCGAACCCGCGGTCTCGAAGTTTTTCTTTGGTTCAGAGGGATCTTCTGTGCTGTGGTTTGTCGTCCGCATGTACGTTGGCTCCGAGTGGCTTCTTGCCGGGTGGGAAAAGTTTACCTCTCCTGTCTGGGGAGCAAGCGGCAAAGCACTTGCAGGCTTTACTGCTGGTGCTTTAGCAAAAAGTTCTGGTGCCAATCCAGCGGTCCAAGGATGGTACGCCTGGTTTTTACAGTACATCGTGCTTCCTAATGCGGGATTGCTCTCTTTCCTGGTGACCTGGGGAGAATTTGCGGTTGGATTAGGTCTCCTCTTAGGCATACTGACGGGTATAGCAGCAGGTTTTGGAGTGTTGATGAACCTGAATTACCTCCTGGCTGGGACGGTCAGTATTAACCCTATTCTGGGGATGCTTGGATTATTCCTGTGCTTCTCGTGGAGAGTCTGCGGATGGATCGGCTTTGATCGTTGGTTTCTGCCTGCGTTAGGGTTGCCTTGGAAACCGGGAGCCTGGTTCCGTTCTCAGGAAGCGACTGAAACGGTTCGGCGGTCATAGTCTATCACGTTGAGGACATACTCACACCTGCTTCCGTCGATGCAGAAAGAGCTTGTAGAGACATGGAATGATGTGTTTGGTGATAAGGGTGATGGGGATGGCAGTAAAGAGAGTGGTGGAGTCCTGGCAAAGCGTTAACGTGATTTTGCTCGCATCTGACATTTTGCTCTCAATCCTGGTTTTGCTCAGTGGCGTTTTTCGGTCGATGGCACAAAGCAAGGCAGGAAGCATCTTTGCAAAATTGCTTCCTGCCCTCTTATCAGTCGGGGTGAGAGGATTTGAACCTCCGACCACTACAACCCCATTGTAGTGCGCTACCGGGCTGCGCTACACCCCGTTACTGGAACGAAACAAGTATAGCAGACAAAGAGCCTATTCGTCAATAGTTTTGTGCTCTTTTCTGCTCTTTTACACTTTGCAGCCGAATCTACTCTGTTCTATCAGTACACACCTCCCAGCTTGTGGTGGTCCCATGAAGTGATCTCAACGGGCTTCACAAAAATGGCCACTCGTTTTGTTGCCTGGGCTTTCACCATCGGCTGAGTGCTTTCGTTCAAAGGCCCAGAATAGCGTACCCAGATCAGTTCACCCAGGCGCAGAACGGTTTCGTAGTCGTCGTGTATAACCGCCCGGCCCTTGATTTGTACGCCGCGCAGTTCGTTATAGTGCTCTCCTTCTTCAACCATGCAGGTCAGGCGGGGGTCACGGCGCAGGTTGACGACTTTCTGTGACCTGGCATAGGTCCAGAAGGCGATCTCGTTGTTGACAAGCACGTACCACATGGCCACAAGGTGCGGGTAACCATCATGATCGATGGTGGCTACCTGGAGTATGTGTCGCTCTGCAAGGAATGCGTATATTTCTTCATCGGTCATACGAATCTGGTTGCGGCGTTTCATGGATATCCCTCTCTTTAGTAAAAGCAATGTAGATACACAGTATCATCTCAAGCCTTCAGCCTGGCAATACTATGATATCACCAAAAAACTATAGACTTTCCCCCCTGAATATGGCATACTCTATCCTGATAGAATAGCGAACAAAAAGCCATGATGGGGAGAGTACCTGGACACACAGAAAGTGCATAGAGAGAAAGGGTCATAGGCTGCAAACCCTTTTGCATAACCGTCCTGAGGAAGTTCACCCCAGAGCTGGCTGTTGAAAATACCATAATCGATAACAAGTTCAAACACAAACCAGGGAAGGGCCCCGTGTATAGTAGGGGTGACCCTTGCGGTCACCCTAAAAATCGACTGCAAGCCCTTTGCGGTCACCCTGGAAGCCCGCCCGTTTTGTGCAGGAAATTTGCATGGTATCAAGTAGACAGTCCCGGTCGTCACCGTTATTGGACAAACCGAGTGGAATATTGCACCATTTTTCCTACTCATCCTCTTTTTATACCTCTATGGGATGAGCAGTAACTTTGGTTGACTTATTCAATACGGGTGGTACCACGGAGATTTCCGACAACTTCGTCCCTGTAGACGTAATGTTTGTCGGTTTTTTGATTCTTGGAGGATGTATAAGCATGATTGGGCAACTGGACTCATTACTGGAGCAGCTTGATGCGCTGCAGGCCCGCGCAATCGAGCAATTAGAGCCGATTGAAACCTCGGCTGAATTGGAAGAGTGGGACAATACGTACCTTGGCCGCAAACGTGGCGAATTGACTAACCTCTCTTCCGTGATGGGCAAATTATCGAAAGACGTACGACCCGTAATTGGACAGAAGATCAACGCCGTCAAGGCCGAATTGACGGAGCGGCTGGCGACCAAGAAAGAGGCTCTGCGCCAGCGAGAGATGCTGCAGGCCCTGGAGCAGGAACGCATCGACGTAACCCTGCCTGGACGAGCTCTGCCGGCAGGGCATATGCACCCCATTTCTCGTGCCATCTGGGACGTGACACAGATCTTCGTGAAGATGGGCTTCCACGTCGTCGACGGACCAGAAGTAGAGACGGACTATTACAACTTCCAGGCGCTGAATATGCCGGCGGACCACCCCGCACGCGATATGCAGGATACCTTCTGGGTCTCGCCCGGCCAGATTCTGTTGCGCACACAGACCTCGCCGATACAGATTCGTGCCATGCAGCAAATGCGCCCACCGGTACGTGTCGTCGCTCCCGGCAAGGTCTATCGCAACGAGGCCATCGACGCTTCGCACGAAGCCATGTTCCACCAGATCGAGGGGCTGTTGATTGACGAGTATTGTACGATGGGCGATCTGAAAGGCTGCCTTGAACGTGTTGCCCGTGAACTTTTTGGGGAGGGACGGCAGATACGCTTCCGAGGAAGCTACTTCCCGTTCACAGAGCCTAGCGCCGAGATGGACATGGATTGTCCCATCTGCGCTGGCAAGGGCTGTCGCACCTGTAAGCACACCGGCTGGATAGAGTTGCTCGGCTGTGGCATGGTGCACCCGCGGGTGCTGCGGGAAGTTGGCTATGATCCAACGAAGTATCGCGGCTTCGCCTTCGGCCTGGGACCCGAGCGTGTCGCTATGCTGAAATATTCAATTGGGGAGATACGGCTCTTCTCCGGCAACGATTTGCGTTTCTTGAAACAATTTTAAACCCGTAGGAGCGGTAGAGGAGCTATCAAAGGTAAGTTTTTCCTGAGTGGTCCAGAGAAGCCACACCGTCTATAGTAGGGTTGACCCTAGCGGTCAACCTGGGGGTGGTGCGGTGCTGTGCGGCGCACCCGTGAAACGGCAAACGAATATAGTAGGGTTGACCCTAGCGGTCAACCTGGGGGGCGGTCAACCTGGGGGTGGCGCGGTGCTGTGCTATGAATCCCCAATTTTTATATAACATGGTGAGGAGTAATCATTATGAAAGTGCCATTGAGTTGGCTGAAAGAATATGTTGACATAACAATGTCGCCAGAGGAATTGGCGCATATGTTGACCATGGCCGGCCTGGAAGTTGAAGCCATCGAATACATAGGCGCCGGCTGGGACGATAAGATCATCACCGCCCAGATCGTGCACCTGGAAAAGATAGCCGGCTCGGACCATCTGAGCTACACCCGGGTAATAACAGGGAAAGAGGAGCTTGGCATCGTTTGTGGCGCACCGAATATCAAGCAAGGCGATAAGGTGCCGCTGGCTCTCGTTGGTGCGAAGGTCGGTGACCTTGTGATTGGCGAGAAAAAGACGATGGGTTACCTCTCGCAGGGAATGCTCTGTTCACCGCGCGAGCTGGAAATTGGCAATGACCATTCTGGCATCTACATCCTTGATCCCGAGACAGCCATTGGGCAGAGACTTGTGGATGTTTTGGGCGAGGTTGTGCTCGAATTCACCATTAAAGCCCACCGGGGCGATCTCTCTTCGATCATCGGTATTGCACGGGAAGTGGCGGCGCTGACTAAGCAGGAACTGCATATCCCACAGCCTGTCTTGCACGAGCAGGGGAAACCGGCAGCAGAGATGGTCAAGGTGACGGTAGAAGACACCGATCTCTGTCCACGCTACAGCGCGCGTATTATCAGTGGCGTGAAGATCGGACCTTCGCCGGAATGGATGGGGCGGCGACTGCTGGCGGCTGGTATGCGTCCGATCAACAACGTCGTCGATATTACCAACTACGTCATGCTGGAGTTCGGTCAGCCATTGCACGGTTTCGACTATGACCTGGTGCGCCAGCAGCATATCATTGTGCGCCGCGCCCATGCAGGCGAGGAGATGACGACCCTTGATGGTGTGAAGCGCAAACTCACGCCCGATACGCTGCTGATCACAGATCCAGAAGGACCAACCGCCATTGCCGGCGTCATGGGGGGAGCGATTAGCGAGGTCAATGAGAAGACAACGACGGTACTGCTCGAAGCCGCGAATTTCCTGGCGACCAGCGTGCGCCGTACCTCTGTTGCGCTTGGATTGCGCACAGATGCGTCCAGCCGCTTCGAGAAGCAGCTTGATCCTGAATTGACCGTTGTTGGCGCCAATCGCGCCATGCAGTTGATGGTAGAGCTGGCCAACGGGTCACTGCATCCAGGGATCGTCGATTGCTATCCTGCGCCTCCACAGCCGCGCACCATCTCATTCTCTACGGATGACGTGGAGTGGTTGACTGCCGTCAAGGTAACGCAGCACGAAGTGGTGGAGGCGTTGACTTGGCTGGGTTTCACAGTAATCCCTGATGAGCACAGTAACAAGATGCAGGTTACCGTGCCAACGTATCGCGTGGATATCGAGGAGAGCGCCGACCTGGTAGAGGAGGTGCTGCGCATGGTCGGGTACGACGCGATTCCCAGCACCATTCCTGTTGGACCGCTGCCAGAGCCACAGGTTGATTCCTGGTTCGAGCGGGAATATGCTGTGCGGAACATCTTGATCGGAGCGGGTCTGAACGAAATTGTGACGTATGCCATGACCAGTCGCGCCCGCATGGTCAACCTGCTGGCGCACGCGGATGCCACGTCCGCGCATGTCCTGCTACAGGGTGGGAAAAGCGCGTCCTCAAACGGACAGTACACGGAGGTAGCCCTGAACCACGGGACATCCACCGCTGTCACAACGTTCGATGCGCGCACTATACCGGCAGTAACGCTGGTAAACCCCTTGAGCAGCGATCTTGACGTAATGCGCTTGACGCTGATGAGCGGTCTGTTAGAAACAGTGCAGGAGAATAGCAAACGCAACAAAGCGGGGCTGCGTTTCTTCGAGATTGGTCGGCGTTACCTGCCGGCGGTTGAGGCGAATAGCTTGCCGGATGAACGTCGCAGCCTGAGTATCGCCCTCAGCGGTCCGGCCGAGATCTCGTGGGTGCCCGAACTGGCACGTCCCGCCGATTTCTATGATCTCAAAGGGGTAATTGAGACGTTACTGGCCAGGTTGCACATAACGCGCTATCGTTTCACACCCACACAGCATCCGACATTCCACCCGGGGCGCTGTGCTCTATTGGAACTGCCGCGCGCCGCGAGCGATGGAGAGGAGACATTTAGCCCTGTAGGGGTCCTGGGCGAGGTGCATCCAGTCGTGCAGCAGCGTTACGATCTGCCACAGCGAACCTACCTATGTGAGTTTGACCTGGAACAACTCTATGAGGCTGTGTCGGGCCGCCTTGCATATGCACCCATCTCAAGGCACCAGGAGCTGTCACGAGACCTGGCGCTGGTAGTAGATGAGCAGATTCCTGCCCAGGATATTCATGATGTGATCATGGAAAGCGGCGGAGAGCTGCTGCGGTCCGCAACACTCTTCGATGTCTACAGGGGAGAGCCGATTCCCGCGGGCAAGAAGAACCTGACCTATTCGCTGGTGTATCAATCGCAGGAGCGCACGCTCACTGATGCCGAAGCCAACGCCCTCCAGGATGGCATCATCCGTGCATTGGATGAGAAGTTTGGAGCGGCATTACGCTAACTTGTTGTTTGTATAGGAATGCAATTATGCAGATGAACAAATTCATCCGGACAACCGTAGGGGCCGATTTATCGCGCCCAGCGCCGATTTATCGGCCCTCGCTGGATTTTCTGCTCTCCAGATGAATACGTTAAACAGCATCATTGCACCCGTCCGGGGAGCCGATGCATGTTCTTTTACTCTCAATGCGGAGACCTGAAAATTTTTTACTGCTTGCTTGATGTGACGAATACCTATAGCTCAACGTTCTATAGAATAGACACATGGAGAATTTATACGCATATCTTCGGGAAAGATGCGCAAGCATGGGGGGTGTACGTGGATAGGGGGGATTAAAGCGCGAGAAGAGCAGGATATGAGTCAGTGTTTGCGTTGCAATAAGCCTTGTGAAGCGACTTTTGTATTTTGTGATAATTGCCAGTCGCTCTTACGCAGTCAGCTAGGGCAGGTAGTGGATACTTTTGAGGAGGAAACGATACCGTTTTCTCCTTTAGTAGCTTTGTCACCTGAACATGGCGAGATCAGCGGTAAGCCACTGGAACGCATTACAAGCCCTCTTCCTGTAGTCCCTATGGCTACAACCCGAGACCCCGAGACCCCCCCTCCTGATCCGCCTTCTTTGCCTGAACCAGGCGATAGCGGAAACATTGTAGAGCATGCCGTGCAGAACCTCAACGAGGCTGCACAACGTATTGCGCAGGAAGAACAAGGCAATCGTCGCCAGCTGCGAGCTTCTCGCCTCTCCCCCATCCGCGATATTTCTGCCGATATCCAACGCCAAAGTACTATCCCTTTGCCGCAGATTACGAAAAAATTGCAGCATGATCAGGAAGAAGACCTGGGGAAGCGTATGCCCCATCTCTGGCCCTGGCTGCAGCAGGATAGCGATCCTGGTGAGAGCGAAAGTGATAGCTGGTCGAATGGTATAGACCCTTTGATGGCGCGGCAGTTCCCGAATAGCGCTGAGATAGCTCGCATCGAAGAAGAGGATTTGCGTCGTGCTATGGCAGAGGGATTGATCACGATGCCTATACCACCACAAAAAGTCAATTCTGCGCGACGCCGTATGCATATGACATTTAGCTTGCTGGTTATACTCGCGTTCATTGCCCTGGTGATGGATGGTATACTGATTTCCGCCGCGGTGCTACACCCGCCTCACCGGCTGAATGTGCTCAATGGCCCACCTTCTCTAACTCTCTCCTCAAATGTGGCGAGGATAGGTCAGACAATTACGCTGCACATTAATCATTTTACTCCATCATCGAGTGTCTATTTAACCCATGATATACAGGAAGCTGTGCAGTTGACCACGGGTTCTGCTTTAATCAATGTGGGACCAGGTGGCTCTGACGATGTAATCATGCTGGTCGATGCTAGCTGGACTCCCGGCTTCCATACCATTGAGGCCGAAGATGTTTCGACGCGCTATACCGCCAGTGCGACGTTACAAATTGCTGGCGCTGGTCCCACGCGTCCGTCACATCTGCTTATCGACACGACGACACTGGATTTTGGTGCTGACTACCAGGGAGCGAATACCATCCAGCCATTGACCTTACAAAATTCTGGTAGTGGCTCAATTACCTGGTCAGCAAGTAGTAATCAATCCTGGCTTTTGCTCACTCCTCCCCAGGGTATGTTTAGTGAAAGTCAGCCTATTGCTGTTGCTGTTGAACGAGCGAACCTCAAAGCCGGAGAGTATAATGGTAAGATCACTTTTTCTTCTAACGTTGGCTCTGTCGAATCGGTGCAGGTACAAATGACGGTGCGCGCGTTGCCTGCTAATCCAGGGCCTGTGTTGGAAGTGATCCCTCCTGTCCTCTCATTTACTGCACTTGATGGCGGATCA
>WNGJ01008099.1_pt1 | contig 11201 bp, 8 predicted proteins | sample 5400611 | NCBI WGS metagenome assembly WNGJ01 (sample SAMN13153375, study PRJNA577476) | soil metagenome | isolation source: 40 cm soil or saprolite under Garry oak tree replicate 1 | place: USA:California | collected 2016-06-15 | reverse complement strand
CCCCGGCCACGGTGACGGCCGCCCGCAGATCGAGATCGCCTTCGGATGCCTCGAGCACGTCGGCCGCCTCGTAGCGACCGTCGGGGAGCCCGGCGATCCCGGCCCGGACGCGGCGCTCCGAATACGAGACGAGCTCGTCCATCGCTTGAGCGACGCGCTCTCGGCCGCGGCGCGCGCACAGCTCCTCGACGCGGCGCTCGGCGAGGCGGTGCGCGGCCAGCTGCGCGCGGAGGTCGCCCCGCCGCTCGTCCGGGTTTCGCATCCGGTCGAGCAGGGACTCCAGCACCGCTTCGTCGAGCCGGGTCGGCGGGATCACCACGCCTTCTTCCTCGAGCCGCCGCGACGTTGCCGGGAGGCTGCCGGGCTCGCGGCCGCCGACGTCGGCGTGATGGGCGCGCGTGGCCGCGAACCCGAGCGCGGTTCGCGAGACGAGCGTGATGTCAGGCAGATGGGTGCCGCCTGCGAAGGGGTCGTTGAGGATGAAGACGTCGTCCGGGCCCGGGTCGTGTTCCAGCACGGCCGCGACGGCGTCGGGCATCGCACCTAGGTGGACGGGAATGTGCTCGGCTTGCGCGACCATCCGCCCGCCCGGGTCGAAGAGGGCGGTCGAGCAGTCGCGGCGCTCCTTGATGTTCGCGGAGAAGGCGGAGCGTACGAGGACGGCGCCCATCTCTTCGGCCACGGCCCGAAGCGCGCTTCCGAGCACCTGGAGCTCGATATTCACGCTCTCGTCACGCCTCCGTCACGCTCTCGTTACGACCAGCGTGCTATTTCCATCCCTATCCCCCACCCACCCCGGGGGGAGCCACGCGGTGGCTCCCTCGAGCTCGACCACGGCGGGGCCTTTTACGTGGAGGGAGGCGGCCGTCGGGAGGGCGAGCTCGGGGCCGGGGTGTACTTCGGCGGTTCGGACGGCGACGAGCTCCACCCGGCGGCTCGGGTCGGCGTAGCCGTAACGCTCCTCGTGCGCGCGGTGGAACGCATCCGCCAGTCCCTGTTGCAGCGGCACGCTCAGCTCGAACGACTGGCCCTGGTAGCGAAGGTCGGCTTCGCCACTCTCCGGCAAATCGTCCACCTCGTCCAGCGGCTGGAGGTACGAGCGCACGTGGTCGCGACGCTCGTCGCTTGCGACGAGCCCGAGCGCGGACAGGACACCCGCGGCCGCCGGGACGAGCACAGTCCCGATCTCGAGCTCCTCCGCGAGCGCGCAGGCATGGAGCGGCCCCGCGCCGCCGAACGCAACGAGGGTGAGCTCCCTCGGGTCGCGGCCGCGCTCGACGGAGACGAGGCGCAGGGCGCGGAGCATCTCCGCGTTCACGACGTCGACGATCTCTGCCGGTTCGATACCTGCGAGCGCCTGCTCCGCCGCGTCGCGATCGAGCTCGAGCCCACCGGCCAGGCGCTCCGGCAAGCGCCCTAGGAGCAGATTCGCGTCGGTCACGGTCGGGCGGGTGCCGCCCCGTCCGTAGCACGCAGGCCCCGGGTCGGCGCCTGCGCTCTCTGGCCCGGCGCGCAGGGCGCCGCCCGCGTCCCGCCAGACGATCGAGCCGCCGCCTGCGCCCACCGTGTGCAGATCGACCGTCGGCAAGCGCAGCGGCAGACCGCCGACGGCGCGCTCGGCAGAGCGCTGCGCCTCGCCGGCCTCGATCAGACAGACATCCGTCGAGGTTCCCCCCATGTCGAAGGAGACCGCGTTCTCTATCCCGGCGAGCCGTGCAATCCGCGCCGCGCCAACCGCCCCCGCCGCCGGCCCGGACACGAGCACGAGCGCCGGATGCGCCGCCGCTTCGGATGTGGTCGCAACGCCGCCCGAGGAGCGCATCACGAGCGGCTCAGGGAGGCCTGCGTCAGCGCAAGCAGAGGCGAGCGAGCCAAGGTAGTCCCGCAGTGCGGGGCCGAGGTAGGCGTCGATCGCCGTCGTGGAGGCGCGCTCGTACTCGCGGAACTCCGGCGCGAGTTCGTGCGAGGCGACCACGTGCGCCTGCGGCAACCTGCGCCGCAGCTCGTCGGCGAGCGCACGCTCGTGGCTCGAGTCGCGGAACGCGAAGAGCAGGCAGACCGCAACCGCTTCCGCGTCGACGGCCGGCAAGGAGCCGAGCTCGAGCGGCTCGACGACCCCCTCCGGGCCGATGCGCTCACGGACGCCGTGACACCGCTCGAGCGGAACGAGCGGTTCGGGGTGAGCCTCGCATAGCCGGTAGAGATGCGCGCGATCCTGGCGGCGGAGATGGAGCAGGTGCTCGAACCCGGCCGTGGTCACGAACGCGGTCCGCGCGCCCTTGCGCTCGATGAGCGCGTTCGTCGCGATCGTCGTCCCGTGCGTGAACCGCTCGACGTGCTCGGCACCGATGGCCTGGGCAGCCGCGACGACGGACGTCTGCTGGCGCGCCGCCGTCGGCACCTTCGCCGTTCGCAGAGCGCCACCGTCCAGGAGGACCGCGTCCGTGAAGGTCCCGCCGACGTCGACGCCGAGAATCGCCATTGCGGAAATCTCTCAGAAGCGACGCCCGCGCTGGGCTCCTCCGAGCGCGGGGCTAGGGGTTCTCGCTACGAGCGGACGCTCACGACGGCGTACCCGCTCGAACTGGGGCTCGCCGCCCGCGTCCCGTGGAAGAAGGAACGCAGGCGCCAGTGCCCGGGCGCCGGCGGCCTCCACGAGAACCGTGCGACTCCGTCCGCACCCGTCTGAAGGTTCACGAGTCGCGAGAAAACCCAGCCGTCGAGCGGAAGGAAACGGTCGATGCGGATCTGTACACGGCCTGCAGCGGCCGGAGTCACACTTGCCTCAACGCTCGCCGTCTGACCTGGACGCAGGGTGATTCCCCTGCTTCCGTCGACGAGAGTTTCTGTCTGCGTGATCTCGCGAATCAGCAGCGAGAGACGGTACGAGCCTCCGCTGCCCTCTCGAACGCGTACGACCGCGAAGTAGTGACCGGCTCCGAGTCCGCGCCTGATGTAGGCGCCACCTGAGCCACCGCACTCGCAGTCGAGGGCGCGGCCGGTTTCCGAGAGCAGCACCAAGTCGAATTGTGCGCTCGCGCCCGTCCGCAGGCGCAGCGTCACGTCGCTCTCGCGGACGACGTCGAAGTGGAAGAAGTTGACGACGTTGATGCGTGAGCCGTTGAGCGATCCCTTCCGTGTCTGCTGGTTCCCCAGCGGCCGGCCCGGCCCGATGTCGTCGGGGCCGGCCCGAGCGACCTGGAGCCGGTAGCGCAGCGTGACCGACCGGGTACCGCGAGCCACGACGAGGATGCTGTATCGGCCGCCGCGCTTCGGTCCGGGCGTGTAGGTCGCATAGCCGCCGCAGTCGCGCCGAATCACCGGCGCGGCGTTCTTGAAATCTCGCGTTCCGGGAGCGAAAAGGCCGAAGGAGACGCACTGGTCACGACCCGGGACGAGGTTCATCTTGTACGTCGTCCCGGCCTGCATCGCCGTCGACCACGCTTTGTCCGGGCGCTCGAGAGGGTTGAGCGTCGATCGCACTCCCTTCGCCGGCAACCGCGTGCCCGGCGGCCTCGACGTGGGCCCCGGTGTCGTGACCTTCAGCGTGAAGGTACCGTCGGCAGAATCGCGGAGGCGCCCGAAGACAATGAGGTAGTTCGAGCCTCCCTTCGCATCGATTGCGAACTCGGCGCGACCGTTGTCGTCGGTCGCATCGCATGCCACCGGAAGCAGCTGCGACCTCCGAACCTCGTAGGCAGCGAGGACGCCGTCGAGGTCGCCGGCCGCGTGCAGGCGCAGGACGATCCGCTTGCTCGGCGCATCGGCGATCCGGTACCAGACCGTCGACTCGACCCGACCGCACGAGGGATGGGGATCGTTCTTCTCGTTCGTCGCGCCGACGGTCGTGCCCCTGACGGTGGCGGAAGGATGGACGGCGGTCGCATTCGCGCGATTGTCATTCGGCGGTGGTGGTGACGGCACGGCACCTGCGGTCGGGCCTGCGACGACGACCACTGCTACGGCGACAAGGGCGGCCCGCAACATGCGAGCGACGCTATACCGCTACCTGCGACGGTTCAAGGTTCGAAATCTTCCACTACACCTTCGGTCCCTGATCAGGACCACGCGCATGAGTCGCGCAGTCGGTGAAAAGCGTCGCCGACGTCGACGCCGAGAATCGCCACGACCGGGAATCTCTCAGAGTCGCGCTCGTTCTGTACAACGTCCGAAATGAGCGGCTGGAGCACGGAATTCGCGCTCGTTGGCACAGGCGGAGAGCCGGTCGACCTGTGGCGCACGATCATGTCCCACGGTGTCGTCGACCTGCCGCCGATGCGGATCGACGAGGAGCAGCGCGTGCTCGAAACGACGCTTGTGTTCGAGCACGGAGAGCCGCGGACGGTCGAGATCTCTACGGGGCGGCCGGGGTACGGCCGCGTGACGGCGCACGGTCCTGAGCCCGCGACCTTGGAGGCCGCCGAGCTCCTGGCCGCGGTTCGTCACATCCTGCGCCTCGACGAGGACCTGTCGGAGTTCTACGCAATCGCAGCCGCCGACCCGGAGCTCGCCTGGGCCGCCGCTGGCGCGGGCCGGATGGTGCGCAGCCAGACCGTCTTCGAGGAGGTCGTGAAAACGATCTGCACCACGAACTGCGCCTGGTCGGCGACGGTCCGCATGGTCACCGCGCTCGTCGAGAACCTGGGAGCGGCTGCCAATGAGGGGCAGCGCGCCTTCCCAACCGCGGCGGCCATGGCACAGGCGGACGAGAGCTTCTACCGCGACGTCGTCCGCTCCGGTTATCGAGGCGCCTATCTGCGCTCCCTGGCCACCTCGGTCGCAGAAGGCTCTCTCGACCTGGAGCAGCTGAAGAACGTGGAGCTCGACGACGACGAGGTTGCCGATCAGCTCCTCGCGCTCCCGGGTGTCGGCCCCTACGCCGCGGCGCACATCATGATGCTCCTCGGCCGCTACTCCCGTCTGATCCTCGACTCGTGGACTCGCCCCAAGTACGCGCGCGTCAACGGACGGAAGGCGAGCGACAAGACGATCGAGCGCCGCTTCCGGCGCTACAAGCGCTACGCGGGCCTCGCCTTCTGGCTCTACCTGACCCGCGACTGGGTCGCGGAGCCGGCGACGTAGCGCGTCACGGCTCCGTCGGAGACGCGCCGGACACGCTCGCTCCGCACCGAACGCGCGGACGCACTGCTCCTAGTCGAGCCTCCCCTGGTGGACCGGCGCCGAGGTGATGCGGGCGAGGATCGCTCCTGCCCCTGCGTGGTCTGGGTGGAAATGCGTGACGACCACGCGCCCGACCGAGCCGCCGGCGCGGCGCAGCACCGACCGCCATCGCTCCTCGGGCGTCCGGAACGCCCAGGCCCGTGTCGACGACCGTCCAGGCCCCGTCGCCCGCGCGCAGCAGATAGGAATGGACGTGGTCGATCCCGAGCGGAAGCGGGAAGTACCCGCGCGGCAACCGCGCGGCGGACGACTCGACCACACTCCCTAGCCCGACTGCACAGTGAATGGGACGGGGGCGGTCCAGTCCGCCCCCGTCCGGACCCGCGGCGACCTAAAGTTCGCACGGTGCGGACGGCCGAGGAGCTACAGCTCCACGTCGAGGAGCACGGCGAGGGCGAGTCGCTGCTCCTGCTCCAGGGGCTCGGCCAGGCGTCCTGGGTCTGGCGAAAACAGGTCCCGGTCTTCGCGGAGCGCTGGCGGACGATCGTCCTCGACACCCGCGGGACCGGCGCCTCGCCCGTCCCGCGCGAACCGTACGGGATCCGCGAGCTCGCGGAGGACGCTGCGCACGTCCTGCGCGGCCGGGCAGCGCATGTCGTCGGCTTCTCGATGGGCGGCTACGTCGCGCTGACCCTCGCGCTCGCCCGGCCCGAATTCGTCTCGTCCCTCGTCCTCACAGCGACCGGCGCAGGCGGCCGCGGCCGCGTGCCCCGGCCGGAGCACGTACGGCGTGCATTCGAGGAAGCATGGGGCGCACCGCTCGAGGAGTTCGGTCGGCGTACGATGCCGTACACGTTCTCAGCCGGCTGGGCCGAGCGGAACCCGGAGCGCTTCGAGGAAATCCTCGTCAGCCGGATGGAGCACCCCACGCCATACGAGACGATCGAGGCCCACGCCGCGGCGTGCTACGGCTTCTACGCCGAGGAGATCGAGGTCGAGCGGATCGAGCTCCCGGCCCTCGTCGTGCACGGCGACGCCGACCTGATCGTGCCCGTCGAGAACGGCCGCAGGCTCGCCGCCCGGCTGCCGAACGCCGAGCTCGTGGAGCTCCCTGGGCGCGGGCACAACCTGATGCTTGAGGATCCGGAGACGTTCAACCGGCTCGTGACGGAGTTCCTGTCCCGCTGAAGACGTCCTCGTCCACGTAGACCTTCTCGCCTCGGAAGAGATGCCGCTCGGCATCCCACGGGAAGAAGATGAGCACCCGCCACGTGAGCCGCTCGCCCGAAGGTCGGTTTCCGACCCACTCGGCCGCGTGCGTACCGGTGACGCGCGCCTCCTCGCACACGCCCTGCGGCCCGATGACGATGTCGGTCAGGTCGAAGTGGATGTCGGGAAAGGCGGTCAGCAGCTCGGTGTAGAAGCGAGTCGCCCCCTCGTGCCCCTCCCAGCGGTGGCCGCTCTGGGCCAGCTCGTAGACGCAGTCCTCGGTGAGCGTGGAGACGAGCCCGCGCAGGTCGCGGGCGTCCTCCGCGACCGAGTGGCGCTTCCACAGCTCGCGGATCTCGTCGTAGAGCTCGGGCGTCACCTCGCGCCGGAGCAGCTCGACGACGGCGTCGTGCTCGACGTGTGTCGGGATCGATTCCATTGCTCTCTCCTTTCGTTCAGAGGACGAGCTCCGCCATCGTCCGGAGCGTGCCCGCGTCGCGGGCGGTCACGAGCAGCGTGGTCGCTCCCGACTCGCGCCAGGCCTCCAACCGGTCGGCGATCCGTTCCCGCGGGCCGACGAGCGCGACCTCGTCGACGAGTGAGTCGGGGACGGCCGCGATCGCCTCCTGCGGCTTTCCGTCGAGGTAGAGCTCCTGGATGCGGCGGGCCTCCGCCTCGTAGCCGTAGCGGCTGACGAGCGCGTTGTAGAAGTTCGCCCCGCGGGCACCCATGCCGCCGACGTAGAGGGCGAGGATCGGCCGGACAGCGTCCCTGCCGGCCTCGAGGTCGTCCGTGACGAGCACATGCGCCGAAGGCGCGACCTCGAAGCCGTCCCGGCTCTCGAAGCCGAACGCCTCGCGCGCGCGTTCGGGCGAGAAGAAGAGCGGGAGCCAGCCGTCCCCGATCTCGAACGCAAGGCTGACGTTCTTCGGGCTGAGCGCGGCCAGGTAGACGGGAATCTCCGCCCGAAGCGGTCGAAGCATCAGCTTGAGCGGCTTGCCGAGGCCCGTCGCGTCCTCTCCTCGATACGGAACCTCGTACTGGTCGCCCTGGAGCTCGACCTCCTCGCGGTGCAGCGCCTTGCGCACGAGCTCCACGTACTCGCGTGTTTTCGTCAGCGGCTTCCCCCACGGCTGGCCGTGCCAGCCCTCGACGACCTGAGGGCCCGACGTGCCGAGACCGAGCAGGAAGCGCCCGCCGGAGAGCAGATCGAGCGTCGCGGCGGTCATCGCCGTCATCGCCGGCGTCCGCGCCGGAATCTGCATGATCGCGGAGCCGACCTTGATCGTCGACGTCGTCGCGGCGAGCCACGAGAGCACCGTGACGCTGTCGGTTCCCCACGCCTCGGCCGCCCAGGCGGAGTCGTACCCGAGCCGTTCGGCCTCCTGCGCCAGCTCGATCAGCGTGAGCGGGCTCGTGCCCGGTGGCGCATAGCCCATGTAGAACCCGAGGCGCACGAGCTGCGATGCTAAACGGATGGCAGGGGGGAACCGCCGGATCACGCTCGCGGCGCGGCCGGCGGGCTTTCCGACGGAATCGGATTTCGCCCTGGAGGAAGCGGAGATCCCCGAGCCGGAGGTGGGCGAGGTGCTCGTTCGAGCGCTTTGGGTCTCGGTCGACCCGTACCAGCGTGGGCGGATGAGCGAGGCGCGCTCGTACGCGACGCCGCTCGAGCTCGGCGACGTGATCACCTCGCAAACCCTCGGCGAGGTCGTCGAGAGCCGCGATCCGCGATTCAAGCCCGGCGACCTCGTGGTCGGCCAGCTCGGCTGGCAGGAGTACGCCGTCGCGCGCGCGGGCACGCTCCAACGCGTTCCCGAGGGGCTGGAGCCGCCCTCGCTCGCCCTGCATGTGGTCGGCATGAACGGGCTCGCCGCGTACTTCGGGCTCCTGGACGTGGGAAAACCTCGCCCGGGCGACACCGTCGTCGTCTCGGCTGCGGCCGGAGCGGTCGGCCAGGTCACCGGGCAGCTGGCGAAGCTCGCAGGGTGCCGGGCAGTCGGCATCGCCGGCGGACCCGAGAAGATCCGCGACCTCCGCGAGCTCTACGGCTACGACGCCGCGATCGACTACAAACAGGACGACGTGTCCGCCGCCCTCCGTGAGGCGGCCCCGAACGGCGTGGACGTGTACTTCGACAACGTCGGCGGCGACGTCTCGAAGGGGGTGGTCGGGCGGCTCACCGTGGGTGCGCGCATCGTCGTCTGCGGGCAGATCTCGCAGTACAACCGCGAGCGGCCCGAGCCGACGTTCCACCCGGGCGCGCTGATCGTCTTCCGCGCCCGAATGGAAGGCTTTCTCGTCACCGACTACGCGCACCGCTACGCCGAAGCCGTGCAACGGCTCGCGCGCTGGGTCGCGGACGGCAGCATCCGCTATCGGGAGGACGTCACGGAGGGGCTCGAGCACGCACCCCGCGCGTTCATCGGCCTCCTCCGTGGCGAGAACCGTGGCAAGGCGCTCGTGAAGGTTGCCGACCGCTCCTAGCGCGCCGAGCGCAAGACCTGCGTGCAGCGGGCGCTCGCGAGGTGGACGCCGCCCGGATCGCTGAGGTCAGCGGCGCAGAACACCATCCGCTTCGTGCGATGCACGACTCGCCCCTCCGCGCGCACGGTCCCGGGCCGCGCGGGACGGAAGAACTCGACCGTCAGATCGGCCGTCAGGAACGTCTCTCCGTCCTCGAGGACGGAGAAGCACGCGCCGCCCATCGCCGTGTCGAGCAAGGTGGCGACGAGCCCGCCGTGGACGATGTAGCCCGACTCCACCGGGAACGCGTACTCGGGAGGCGCATCCCATTCGATCACGGTGGCTCCCCGCTCGGCGGAGACGCGCCGGTAGTCGAGCGTCCGCCAGACGTGAGGGCCCTCCGGCCCCAGGTCCTCCCACGGCGTCCGGGCTGGATTCGGCTCAGCGCGCATTCGATCCGAGTCGTCGCTCAAGCTCCGACCGGAGGACGAAGACGAGGCGGCCCCCGCCCTTGGCCGTCACATACGAGTAGTACAGCCCGACCGGTTCCAGGTCGGCGAGGACGGGGCCGCGAGCCGGGGTGAGCGTGAGCGAGTGGCCGTCGGCGAGCCGCAGCAAGAGGATGTTCTTGCCGTGGAGGAGCACCGCGATGCCACCGTCGACGTCTGTCAGTGCATAGCCGGCCGGCAGCGGCCGTTGCAGCACCGGCGCTCCAGTGGTCGCATCGTAGACCTCGAGTACCGCCGAGCGCGCGACGACGAGACGGCCGCCGTCGAGGCGAGCCGCCTTGACCTGGTTTTTCCCGAACGGGAGGACTTTCACGAGCGAGCCCTGGTCGTCGAGCACCGCGACCGCGGCGGGTTCGCGGACCGCGATCAGGTGTCCGGAGACGGATTCCACGGGGTACGTGTGCGCCCCTTTCCGGAGCACCTTGCACTTGCGGGGGCACTGGTCGGTGATCCGAGTGAGCCAGTCGCCGCTGTTGAAGACGAGCAGGTCGCCGTGTCCGTGCGGGTTGAAGGCAATGAGCTCGCCTCCGTCGGCGCCACCCCCGCCCGTGTCCTGGCTCAGGGACACCGGGCGCGCCCGGGGGAGTGTGGCTGTGGTGAACGCGACGTCGCAGCTGTTGCCGCATCCCACGATGTCCGCCCAGGCGACCCGCGAACCGGCGAGGGCGAGTTCGTAGACGGCGTAGTCCAGGGTGCCCGTGTAGCTGCACGGCGCCGGCAGACGCTGCGAGACGCGCAGGATCGAGTTCTTTGCCGGTATCCAGACGGCGACGTGCTCGCAGTCAGTGACGCTCGTGCTCGGGACGAAGGCGACACGCGGCCCATCGGCCGAGAGCGCCGCGACAGGTTTGCGGGTCGCAACTGTTTTTGGTCCGAGCACGCGCTCGCTCGGCGGAATCGGAGCCGCGGGCGGCAGCACCGGCGGGAGCCGCGTCCAGCCGAGTGGAATGTTGGCCCCGGCGCTCGTCAGGCGGCGCAGGCCGCGCCCGTCGCTGCCGACGACCCAGATCTGGTCGGGATCGTAGCCGGCATGCGCGGCCAGCATCAGCCGGCTGCCGTCCGGCGACCAAGCCAGCTTCGGTGACAGAACAGACGTACTCGGAGTGATGCCCAGGCGCAGCCGCCTCGGCCCGCCGTTGATCCCGACGACGGAAACGCCCGAGTAGTCTATGAAGGCGAGCCTCCTGCCGTCCGGCGACCACGAGTACGGCGACTCCTCGGCCTCGATATGCACGACGCGATGGCGGCCCTTGCCGCTCGGCCGGACGACCCACAGGGTCACTGTGGAATCCGACGGGCTCGACTCGTAGGCGATCCAGCGGCCCTTCGGCGACCACTTGGGCGAGGAGCACGCGCCGCGCGTAAGCACCCGCCGCCGGCCCTGCAAGGGCTGAACGACGACCGTACATTTCGCGTCACTCCCGAAGACGAGCGCCTTCCCGTCCGGGGACCAGTCCGGTTCGGAGCCGGAAGCCAGATGCCGGCGGCCGCGGCCATCGGTGCCGACGACGAAGATCTGCGACGTAGGCGTATTGCCCGTGATCATCGTGAAGGCGAGCCTCTTGCCGTCGGGCGAGAGCACGGCCGAGTCGATGTTGTACCTCTTTGTTCCCCGCGCCACCCGGCGGAGGCCTGCTCCGTCCGCGCGCGAGACGTAGATCGCGTTCGGGTAGCGGTTGTCCGTATACGCGACGGTGCGGCCGTCGCCGGAGATGCCGAGCGGCTCGAGCGCACGGCTGGGCCGGAGCACCCGGGTCAGGCGCGAGCCGTTGGGGCGCATGCTGTACGCGCGAGTCTCCGGATCGCTTCCGGCGAGTGCGTAGCCATCGCGCGTGCTTCCGAGCACGAGCCAGACGCGTGCTTCGGGCACGAGCCGGTGCCCGCCGGCGCGGGTCG
>WNGJ01037724.1_pt1 | contig 11202 bp, 9 predicted proteins | sample 5400611 | NCBI WGS metagenome assembly WNGJ01 (sample SAMN13153375, study PRJNA577476) | soil metagenome | isolation source: 40 cm soil or saprolite under Garry oak tree replicate 1 | place: USA:California | collected 2016-06-15 | reverse complement strand
TAGTAGCCAAACCACCACGCGGGCAGCTGCCTGGGGCCGCCAGGCGCGGGCGGCACCGGCAGCACCTCGCCGCCAAAGCCGAAGCCCAGGTAGCCGATCCAGCCGCCGCCGAAACCGGGAACAACAAGATCCGCAAGCCACGCCCGCAACTGGCAGGCGTGGCCAGCCCTCCCGCCCCCGCCACCCCCGGCGCCCGTGGCGCAGGGCGAGTCAAAGACATCCCCGATCGACTGGGGCGGGCTGCGCACCAGCGCAGGCTCAGAGCTGATCACGTCGGCGCCACCGGCCCAGGCCCCGAACAGCGCGATCGGGTGTGCATCCGACCGCACCAGCCCCAGAACCTCGACCGGAGCCAGGTCCCAGCCCAGCGGGCGAACCACCACGCCAGGAGCCGAGCCGGGCCGCACCTTGCCTCCCAAGCAGCGAACCACGATATCCCGCCAATAAACCAGCCAGCATCAACCGGCCGTCGGCCGGATAAGCCCCTGGCCTACTCCCTGGCGGAAGACCCTTGCCGCAACCATTGTCGTCTCCGCCCCGATCGCGCCGACGTCAGGCCCCGGCCGGCGCCGCGAGCGCGCCACCCACAGTGAACCGGCAAAAGGGCGGCGTTCGGCCTAGCGCGTCGCGGGAAACTGGGCCCATGCCACAACGAACAGTCACCTGTGCAGATTGCGGAGCTTCCCGGATGTTCCCCGACGGCGACTGGGAGAAAGCCCAGCGCGCTGCGATCGATACCTGGGCGCAGGCGCACAAACTGGCCGCGCATCACGGGAAAGCCGTCTCGGGCTGGGGCCTTGATCCGAACCCGGCCCACGACCGCGACTAAGCGGGGCACCAGGCCAGCTCAGGCCAGGACCCGGCGACGTCCAGCACAGCCTTGCGGGCGAACGGGGATTCGGCTAACGACGACGCGTTCACGCGGTCGGGTGGCCGCTGCGAATGCACCCGGAGCATTCACCCGCTGATCCCGGCCTCACGCGGCACGCTCGAGGGCCACTGCTCCCAGACAACGGGTGCGCCGCCGCGCCCGAGGCGAGAGGACCGCGGCGGGCAGCCCGGCGTTAGCGGTCGCGCTCCTGGCGGCGCCGCCAGCGTTCCTGCAGCCGCCGCATCAGCCCCGATCCCGCCTGCCTGCCAGTCGGCCGGCCCTTGGCGGCGCGCCGCTTGCTGCCAGAGCGGCTGTCCTGGGCGGGGGCGCGTCCGGTGGTGATGGCGGTCATGCGCCGGTAGCTGGTCACCGCCCACAGGCTGCAGGCGAGCATGACCACAAAGCCCGCCACGGCGATCAGGATGACATTGATCACCACCCCAGCGAGCAGCAGCCCAACGCCGATCACGAACCCGGGCGCCGCCGCGATGACCCGGCGCCGGTAGTGCACCCGCGGGTCGGCCGCAGCTACGGCGTCAGCAAACCGCGGGTCACCGGCGCGGAGCGCCTGCTCGATCTGCTCGAGCTGGCGCTGCTCATGTTCAGAGAGGGGCGCCTGACGGCCTGGCTTATGTCCACAGTACGTGCGCGAGTGCGCGCCCGCGGACGAGCACATCCCCGCTGGGCGCGGGAACCGCACACCGCGCAGGCGGATCGCATGTTCGATCCTCCTGGCAGCATGTGTCCGGCACCCATCCCTGATGCAGCATGACGCACGGCCTACGGAGGCACGGCGCGGGCGCTTCCCACGTCGTCGGTGGCAATCACGATCTTTCCGCCCGTGAACGTGGTGTAGGCGAGGTCGACGTTGACGTTAGCCTCGGCGAGCCGCCGGGTCAGCTCGCCCAGGGCTGCAGGCCGGTCCTCGACGTCGATCACGAAGACCTCGCGCTCGTCGGCGATCCCCATCCCGGCGCGCTCGAGCGCCGCCCGGCATCCGGCCACGGCCTCGTCGTCGAGGAGCACGTGCACGACGCCCTTGCCCTCACCGGTGAAGGCGGCAAGGCCGTGGATGGTAACCCCGGCTTCGCCGGTGATCTCCGCCAGCCGGGCCAGCTCGCCCGGCCGGTGCTCGAGAATCACTGTCAGGTCCGTGGGCATCGCAGCTTCGATCTTTCCACCGCGCCCGGCACTAGGGCAATCCGGTCATCGCCGGCCGGCTCAGCGCCACGATCGCCGCTGCCTATCTCGTCTCGTCGTGTGAGTGTCGCTGCGCGTGGCTGCACTTTCCGGAGCACATGGGACCGGATCGCGGACCTGGTGCAGGCGCGGTGGAAACCACATGGATGCTGAGACGATCTGCTGGTTTACCGGGATCGCCACAGGCGCTGCTCGCGCACCGGGGTCGTGACAGTGTCCTGGTGGCCGGCGGTGAGCCGGTGGTTGATGTGCCAGCGATGCTGGCTGCCCCGCGGCTGTGCTGTGCGATCGGCGAGATGAGTTCGTCGCGGCGCGGACTCAGGCGGTGTGCGGGCTGCTGGCCGCGCTCAGCCGTCCTGGTGTTTCAGCTGTCTCCGGCCTTCCCGGCCGAGTCGCTGGTATCGGCTGGGTTGTCGTTGTCCCGCTCGGGCCGGCGTTCTCGCCGGGGGTGATCCTCGCGGATATGCAACTCGAAGAGGGGGGTGTTGGAGAAGCGGAGCCCGCATAGCGGGCACGTTCTGACAAGTGATGCTGGCATGCCATCCTCCTGGCTTTGCCTCTATTCAGCCGCGTCATGGCGTGGCTGGCGGGGGCATGTACGCCGATTCCGGGTCGCTGGCGGCGATCCACCAAGCGCCGCCAGCCGCGCCGTGCGGTGGCTGCGCGTGAGCGGCGCCCGCGCATCGCGCCGGGTGGCGATCACCGTGCCCATGTGCCCTGCTTCACCCACCGCCGGCGCATCTGCTCCGGCCGCTTCATGAGCGGCCTGTGGTCCCAGAAAAGCCAGCCAGGTTGGAGCCCGGATGCGTTACCTGTGGCAGCTGGGTGGAGATAGCCGGTGCGTGCCGCCGGCCGCGGCGAACGCCGCGGTCAGCCCGGCAGGCACGGGGCCGCGGCCAGGCCGGCATCTGGCAGGCCGGGGCCGGCCATGACCAGGCCGGGAGATGTGCAGGCGGCTAAGGTGAGCGCTGCGGCGGGACCAGTCACCCGATCGGCCGCTTCCGGGCAGCCGCACTCCATGATCTCCACACCGTCACGAGCCGCGCCGCGGCGGCTTGGCGGGAAGCCCTTCATGTAGCTATCACATCGGCTACACGCGCTGTGCGTCCCGGTGCGCTGCCCTTGGCCTGACAGATAGGGCAACATTGTGAGGGAGGCGGAGGTGACCGCGGCCGACCTGCTGGTACCTCGCCGGCACCGCCGCGATGGCCGGTGACGGGTACCCCGGGCGGGGCATGGGCGGCAACTGGGTGCACCATCCCTGCCCGGCTCGCCGTCGACCCGCTCGTGACCGGGATCAGCCGGGGATGCGCCCGGGATATCCACCCGTCCTCCATCGCCCGGACATCCCCGCTCCGCATCGGCGGCCTATCCAGGAGGCAAGGCCTGACCGCCAGGTCGCCTACCACAATGAGGTGATCACGATGACAGCGGAACGGGGGCCAGTCCGTGCACATCCGGGATGGACGCTGACGGCCCTGCGCCGGGCGATCGGCGTCCTCCGCTACCTCCAGCAGGAGAACATGCGCGCTTCGGAAGCCCTCTGCCGCCCGATAGGCGCACCGCGCCCGCGCCCGCGAGCAGACGTGTCCGCGGGCTCGGCCGGTCCTGCAGCTTCCACCACGGAACGTGCTGAGCGGGTCAGCTAACGCCGGAACATGTCTTTGCCGGTCTCAACCCGCCCACCCGGACCTGGGGCCGAACGCCCGCGTCGCCCATGTGAAGGTGGTGCCGCGGTCGTTGGTGTGGCCTGCTACATCTACTGCCGGATCACCGGGCCCGCATTCTTCATGAAGCAGACTCTCACCAGGGCCACGCCGACCCTCACGCCCGGCAGGTAGCCAGGCCGGGTAGCAGCGGTCCAGCGGTTAACGCTCAGATTGGGTGGCCTCCGGGGCATGATCGTGAATCGGCGCGCAGGCCCGCCGTGGGCGGGGCAGCAGCATACGGCCGGCGAAGACCGGCGCAATCGGGAGGTCTGGGATGGGGGTGACCGCGGCCGGCTGGGCCCTGACGATCGGTGTGATCGTGGCGCTGCTCGCCCTGGACCTGCTACTGGCCACGGTGCGCCCGCACGCTGTCGGTTACCGGGAGGCTACTGTCTGGTCGGTGTTCTACATCGCGGTGGCTGTGGTCTTTGGCCTGGTCTTCGCCAGCGTGGTGGGGTGGGGATATGGCACCCAGTACTTCGCCGGCTACATCGTGGAGAAGAGCCTGTCCGTCGACAACCTGTTCGTCTTCGTGATCATCATGGCGGCGTTCGCGGTGCCCCGCGAGCACCAGCAGCGGGTGCTCATCTTCGGCATCATCGCCGCCCTGGCCCTGCGGGCGGTCTTCATCGCGCTCGGGGCGGCCCTGCTGTCGCTGCTGTCCTTCATGTTCCTGATCTTTGGGCTGCTGCTGCTGTGGACCGCGGTGCGGCTGTTCCGTCACCGGGATGAGGACCCCGACGTCAAGGACAATGTGCTGGTCCGTGCCTCGCGCCGGATACTGCCGGTCAGCGATACCTACGCCGGTGGCCGGTTGATCTCCCGCGCCGGCGGACGGCGGGTGGTCACGCCGCTGTTCATCGTGTTCATCGCCATCGGCGGCACAGACATCTTGTTCGCGCTGGACTCGATCCCGGCCGTCTTCGGCGTCACCGACCAGCCCTACATCGTCTTCACCGCCAACGCGTTCGCCCTGCTGGGCCTGCGGGCGCTGTTTTTCCTGGTGACCGGCCTGCTCGACCGCCTGGTGTACCTGTCGGGCGGCCTGGCGCTGATCTTGGCGTTCATCGGCGTGAAACTGGTCCTGCACTGGGCACACGGGCTCGACCCCCGGGTACCCGAGATCACCACCGCCGTGTCGCTGGCCGTCATCACGGTGGTGCTGGCCATCACCACCGTGGCCAGCCTGATCAAATCCCGGCGCGATCCCGCCGCCCGGGCCCACGCCGGAGCCGTCATCGGCGCCCCACCCCGGGCCGCCTCAGGCGAACACCGACCTTCCGGCCACTGACAGGACCGACCGGGCCAGCGAGACGCCCAACGACAGAACAGAATGATCTGGGCGCCCTCATCAGATTCGCAAGCCGGCTCGTGACCTGCAAATATTCGGCGTTAGGCGTGCCTGCGAGCGCTGAGAGACCCCGGCCGCGCTTACATTCCGTAGCCGACCGCCCGGCCCTCGGCTGGCTGTAACGACAGGGAGCCGGTCCGCTAAACCAGAAGCCCCCGGGGGGCCAGTGGATCTCGGGGCACCTCACGACGGCCGGTCCTATAAGTAGGTGACAGCACCTGACCCGCTGGCTGTAGTCCGCTGGCGCCAAGCGATCGGCCCTCCAGGAAGCTGAGTTCGTGAGCTTGATCGTTGTGCCCAAAGTGTCAGGTACGACAAGGCGTTCCTCGTTGGCAATGGGCACACTTTGGCGCCAAGGCTGCCACCACGCCACCTCATCGAGCAGATCCGCCGCGGGCTGATCCACTGGCCAGGATCGCGAACTGGATCTTGCGGTTCTCCCGTCCCTGGAACTTGCACTCGCCCAGGTAGCTCTCGCGCAATCCCGTATGGGGGTATGGGATCGTCCTGCCCGACGCCAGCCGCCTCCAGCGCGTCGGCCGACAGGTACATGAACGCCTTTCCTGGGAACGTGTTGTGGCGAGGATGCAGCTCCTCGATGCGCCACCGGTGGCAGGTCGAGTCGGGCGGATTCTTCAGGCAGCAGAGCCCACAGCCGGGCCTCCAGTTGCCAGGCCAGGCGGGGATTGCTGGCAACAGGCTGCGCGGACTGGTCCTCTCGCTAGCGATGCAGCAAGCGGCCGGCGGTCCTGCGGGCTGCCTCTCAGCTAAGGCGTGACGCTGGGCTGGGGTGTCCGGCTGGCAGTGGGGCGCGCAGATGCGCCGCCCGAACGCGTGATAGAAGATGCTGCCCACCTGGCACGGCTGAGTGACCTGGTATGCCTTCCCGTGGGTCGCGGCGCCGACCGGCACGGTAGACTTGCGACTGCGCTGTGCACGGAGTCGGGAACCTCGAGCTCGTGCCAGAGGGCGCGGAGCCGTTGTGCGCTGTTGCACTGGCGGGCACCGGGCCGAGCGCCGTCCGCGTAGGTGAGCGCGCCGAGATACGGCATCCGGCCGATCTCCGCCATCCGCTGGCCGAGGCTCTCGATGAGCTGAGGGCGAGAACGGGACGGCAGCGTGATCAGGCCGGCCGGCCGATGCACCCAGTCCCACGCGGCCAGGACCTTGACGACCGCGGCGACCAGATCATCGGGGATCGAGCCGTCGCTGCCGGGATCGGCGGAGCTGGCGGGAACGGCAGGGAACAGCAGGGCGCGCAGCCGGGGGCCCCAGCCAAGGTCGGTCAGCCTGCCGAGAGCCCGGCCGGGCTCGGCCGACAGGCCGGGGCCGATCTTGCCGGCGACGTCGATGCCCAGCTCCTTCATCCCGGTAGGCCACATCGTCCGCGGCTCGACCTCAACCCCAGGCCGGAGCAGCCGGTCCCGTGCGGCAGCAGCGCCGGCCAGCGACACCGTGTCCGGCCAGGGCCGCCCGGTGCAGTTGTCGCACCGCTCGCACGGCGTTGCCGCCGGATCGTCGAGCTCGCGGCGCAGGTACTCCATCCGGCAGTTGCCCGTCGAGATGTAGCCGAGCATCGCCCGCTGCTCGCGGGAGCGCTCGGCCGCGACCCGCGCGTAGCGGTCGCCGTCGTAGGCCCAGTCCTGCCCCGTCGACGCCCAGCCTCCGCTGACCCGGCGGACCGCGCCGTCCACGTCCAGGACCTTGAGCATCATCTCCAGCCGGCTGCGGGACAGATCGACCCTCGTCTCCAGCGCGGCAGTGGACAGCGGCCTGCCCGCCTCGGCGAGCGCGGCGAGCGTGCTGCGGACCACCTGCTCCGGCGGGAACGCAAGCGATCCGAAGTAGGCCCAGATGTCGGCATCCTCGCGTCCCGGCAGCAGGATCACCTCGGCACGATCGACGCCGCGGCCGGCCCTGCCGATCTGCTGGTAGTACGCGATCGGCGACTGCGGGGCGCCCAGGTGCACGACGAATCCGAGGTCGGGCTTGTCGAACCCCATGCCGAGGGCACTTGTTGCCACCAGGGCCTTGAGCTGGTTGGCCAGGAGGGAGTCCTCTGCGGCCTGGCGTTCAGAATGCTCGTCTTTTCCTGTGTATGCGGCGACGTCATGGCCGCGCTCGCGCAGGAAGGAGGCGGTCTCGTGCGCGGCCGCCACCGTCAGCGTATAGATGATGCCGGAGCCGGGCAGCTCGCCGAGGTGCTCGGCGAGCCAGCCGAGGCGCTGCTGGGCACCGGGAAGGCGGACGACGGCCAGATGTAGGCTGTCGCGGTCCAGGGGGCCGCGCAACACCAGCGTCTCGCCCTCGCGGCCGGCGCCGAGCTGCTCGGCGACGTCGAGGGTGACCCTTGCATTCGCCGTCGCCGTGGTCGCGAGGACCGGCACGCCGGGCGGCAGCTCATCCAGCAGGGTGCGCAGCCGCCGGTAGTCGGGCCGGAAGTCATGGCCCCAGTCGGAGATGCAGTGCGCCTCGTCCACCACCAGCATCCCGGTGGCAGCGAGCAGCTTGGGCAGCACCAGGTCGCGGAAGCCCGGGTTGTTCAGCCGCTCCGGGCTGACCAGCAGCACGTCCGCTTGGCCGGCCGCTACCTCGGCGTATACCTCCTCCCACTGCTCGGTGTTGGCCGAGTTCACCGTGCGAGCGTGGATTCCGGCTCGGTCTGCCGCCTCGATCTGGTTGCGCATGAGGGCGAGCAGCGGAGAGACGATGACCGACGGCCCTGCCCCCCGCGAGCGCAGCAGCGCGGTCGCCGTGAAGTAGACAGCCGACTTGCCCCAGCCGGTGCGCTGGACGACCAGGGCCCGGCGGCGGTCCTCGACCAGGGCGCGGACCGCTGTCCACTGGTCCTCGCGCAGTCGCGCAGCCGGTCCGGCGAGGGCGCGCAAGCAGCGCTCTGCCTCGGCGCGCAGTGAGCCTGGCCAGACCTCATCGCCGGTCATGTAGTCCTTCGTATCAGCCACAGCCGACGATTGCCCAGCCGTCTGCCAGGCCGACTGCCCGACCGCCTGGGCCGCGCTGCCGAACAACCCGCTGATGGCAGCCCGGTTCGCCCACCTGACTACCCGCGCCGACAAACGCGGGCACGCCGCTCGCGGACCCGGAAAAGGTGGACGCATGGAGGCAGCCGTCGGGGGACCGGCTGCACGTGCATGGCAACGTCGTGGGCCATCCGGAGCGGACGGGCGAGATTGTCGAGGTCGGCGGAGCGGGCAGACAGCCGCCCTACCTGGTGCGTTTCGACGACGGCCACACGGGCCTGGTGTTCCCCGGCCCGGGATGCGATCATCGAGCGTCCGCGCAGGAAGGTGAAGAAGGGCTCGGCGAAAGGCTGAGCAGCCCTGCGGACCAGTACCCACGGCACCTGCTCAGAACAATGCGCGCTCATAGCCCCTTCTGTGAAGGGGTGGCCAAGGACGCGGTCCCGGCGTTTGCGGGTACGCCTGGCAGCGCACATAGGGTGCAGGCATGAATGCCATGAGCGGGGCGCGCCCGGCGGCGGACGAGGCACGGGACCCTGCCACGGGTGGGCCGCGGGAGCCTGCCGCTGGCTTGCTCCGGCGGGGCGGAGGCACGATCCTGGACGCGATCGGCGATACGCCGCTGGTCATGGTGGACGGGATATGGGTCAAGCTCGAGTACCTCAACCCGTCCGGATCGATCAAGGCGCGCATCGCCAAGTACATGATCGAGCGGGCGGAGCGGGAAGGGCTGCTGCGGCCGGGTGACACCATCGTCGAGGCGAGCAGCGGCAATACCGGGAACGCGATGAGCATGGTCGCCGCGGTGAAGGGCTACCGGATGCTGGTGGTGATGCCGGACGGGATGAGCGGCGAGCGGCTGGCGATCTCGCGGGCCTTCGGCGCGCAGGTGATGACGGTCGGCGACTTTCACGTTAATGACGCGCTGGCCAAGGTCGCCGAGCTCGGCCGCGAGCCGGGCTACTTCGCGCCGCAGCAGTTCGATTCGGAGTGGAACGTCGAGGAGAACCGCACCTGGCTCGGCCCGGAGACCCTCGCCCAGCTGCCGGACGGCGTGATCCCGGACGCGGTGGTCGGCGGGGTCGGCACTGGCGGCACGATCGTGGGGGTGGGCCAGTGCTTCCGCGCGCGCAACCCAGCCTGCCGGGTCGTCGCCGTGGAGCCCAACGAGTCGTGCACCCTGATGTGCGGCGAGGTCGGCCGGCACCTCATCGAGGGCATCTCCGACGGCTTTGTCCCGGGCATCTTCGCCCGGCACCGCCACCTCATCGACGAGATAGTCGCGGTGGACAGCGACGCGGCGATCGGCGAGATGCGCCGGCTGGCCCGCGAGTTCGGGCTGTTCGTCGGGCCGAGTTCCGGCGCGCACCTGGCCGCTGCCCGCGAGCTCCGAGCGCGGCACCCGGGCGTGCGGCACGTCGTCACGTTCTTCTGCGACGAGGGGGAGAAGTACATCAACGACTACTTCCTCGGCGCCTGAACAGGCAGCCAAGCCACATCGCTGCCAAGGCCGGCGGTCCGATTCGGCGCTTGGGAGGTTGCCAGCGGTGGATGTGCTCGGCTGCTGAAGGGAGTACAAGGTCCCCAGCCCGATGACCGCAGCGGCAACCGGCGACCTCCTCGCGCATGGTGAGGATGCGGTTCCGGGCCTCCATTCAGGTGGCCTCACGCCCGGGAGACGTCTTCGCGGTGCTGGACAACTACCGCCAGGACCTGCGCTGGCGCAGGGCGTGGCGACCACGCAGCCGGGAACAAGTTTGGGGCCGAGTGAGAGCGCCGGTGAGCAGGCTGGCCAGGACCGGTGCGCCACATGATTACCGTCTACCAGCTTGACAGTTGTGGTGTCTAGCCACTAGATATATCGTGATGAGGGCGCGGGAGGTCAACCGGCGCATCGAGCGGCTGGGCGGGAAGATGGTTCGCCAGGTCGGCTCGCACCGCCGTTACGTGGCGACCTACACCGATGCCGCCGGAAGGGAGACGACGGTGGCAACCACGGTGCCGCAGCATGCTGGCGATATCCCGGCCGGGACATTGCGCGCGATCGAGCGTGACCTTGAACCAGCGCTGGGGAAGAGGTGGCTGCGATGAGCCGACGCGCGTTCCGGGTGGTGGTGACCCGCGAGGATGGCCAGTGGCTCGCGGATGTGCCCGACTTGCCGGGCGCGCACACCTACGCGCGCAGCCTCCCATCGCTGGACCAGGCGGTCCGCGAGGTCGTTGTGCTGGCCGCCGATCTGCCCGATGAAGTCATGCCAGAGCTTGTCCTGGACTACGACTACCACACCGGGGACCCGGAACTGGACGCCACGGCGCTGGAGGTGCGGCGCCTGCGGCGGCAAGCGGACGATCTGGCCGCCGCCGCGGCTGCCCGGACGAGCCAGGTGGCCGCCCAGCTTGTCGCCCGCGGCCTATCGGTGCGTGATGTGGCCGCGCTGCTGGGCATCAGCCCGCAGCGGGTCTCCCAGCTCACCGCCAAAGCCGGCTAGCGCTCACGGTTCGATCAACAAGCATTGCCTCCGGCCGGAAGGGTGGCCAGTGACACTCTGTTACCACCAAGTCAGCCGAGCCGTGGACCGGATCGTGGACCGGGAACCCCGTGCACGTCGTGCACTGAGTGCGTTTCGGGACGGGTGTGCTGCTATCAGTGCAGGCAGCGTGCTCGGAACGGTTTCGCGGGCTTCTCGTAATGCGTAGGTCTGGGGTTCGATTCCCCAAGGCGGCCCAAGGCGGCTCAGGCACCCAAGGCGGCTCAGGTAGAAGGCTAATTTCGCTAGTGCGTTCAGTAACCATGGCCCGATATGCCGAGCCACGAACGTAACATGCTGCCTCGGATAATGGTGGCAATTGATGACGCAGAGTAACGTCGGGAGGCTGCCCTCTGGGTCGATGGCGGCTGGGATCACGCATGCTTTAGCCAATCAACGGCATCGATCCCGAACGGACACCTCGCGATGCCGCTAGCAGGAATGGCGCTCCATACCCGCCTTATTGGGCGGCTTTTGATCGAATCAGCTCTTCAGACTCACACCGCCATAACGGGATGTTCGGATTACTTATCTGGTCTTGCCGGGCTGGGTGTTTGAACCC
>WNGJ01009947.1_pt1 | contig 11203 bp, 10 predicted proteins | sample 5400611 | NCBI WGS metagenome assembly WNGJ01 (sample SAMN13153375, study PRJNA577476) | soil metagenome | isolation source: 40 cm soil or saprolite under Garry oak tree replicate 1 | place: USA:California | collected 2016-06-15 | reverse complement strand
CGACGTCCAAAGAGAGGAGAGCCGAATGAAGCGTTACCTGGGAGACCGGACCATCGACGGCGTAAAGGTGACCGTGGATGGCGCACCGCTTGATCCTTGCCTTAACGTCATGGAGTTCACCAAGAACGGTTTCGAGTGGAGCTATGAGGGGCCTGAGCCGCGCCAACTGGCGCTGGCGCTGCTGGTCGATCATCTCGCCGACAACGCCGTGGCGATAGCGGCGGCGGAGCCCTTCATGCGCGCGGTGGTTGCGAATTTTGGAAACGAATGGGAGATGACTTCAGATGACATTGACTTGGCTCTGACCGCGCTTGAAGGCAAGGCGGCAACGTAAATGGCGCTCCAGTATCGTGCCGCGGTGCTGCATGCAGCGCAAACCCCAATGTCGATCGAAACCATCACCGCTGCGGCCTTGAGGCCGACCGACGTGCTGGTGCGGATTCGCGCGGCGGGACTTTGTCACACCGATCTGGAAGTGATCGAAGGCTCGCTGCGTTATCCGCTGCCGATCGTGCTCGGACACGAAGCCGCCGGGGTCGTCGAGCAAGTCGGCCCGGCCGCGCGCGGCGTTAAAACCGGTGACCATGTCGTGCTGTCGTGGAACCCACACTGCGGGCATTGCTTTTATTGCGACCGCGATTCACCGATCCTGTGCGAGGAGTATCTCGGCGGAGGGCCGAAGGGACGCGCGTTCGATGGCGAAAGCCGGGCCATGCTGGCCGACGGCCGCGATCTGCAGCAGTTGATGTTTCTGGGATGTTTCAGCGAATATTGCATCGTCTCGGATCAGCAAGCCATTCCGGTTCCCAAGGAGATCCCGTTCGACCGCGCTTGCTTGATCGGCTGCGGCGTTATGACCGGTGCAGGCGCCGCGCTCAATCTGGGCGCGATCGCGCACGGTGACTGCGTGATGGTGATCGGCTGTGGTGCGGTCGGGCTCGCCGCGGTGCAGGGCGCACGGCTGGCAGGCGCGGGGACGATCATCGCCGTCGATCTCGATCCGGCAAAACTTGCGCTTGCCGCGCGGATGGGCGCCACGCATGGCGTGAACGCGTCCACGGACGACGTGATCGCTGCCGGAAGACGCGAGACAGCCGGCCGCGGTGTCGACGTCGTGATCGAGTCGGCCGGCAGCGCGTCGGCCTTTCGCAACACCACCGAAGCCGTGCGGCCCGGCGGCCAGGTCATCTGGCTCGGCAAGATCGATGTCAACAAGGACGTCTCGTTCCGCTGGGGCTCGCTGATGCAGGAGAAACGCATCCGCCGCGTCAGCTACGGTAACGCGCGCCCGCGCCGCGATTTTCCGCTGCTGGCGCGGGCCTATCTCGATGGCGCCCTGATGCTCGACGAGTTGATCTCCCGCCGCATCACGCTTGACGGGATCAACGACGGCTTCGATGCGTTGAAGCGCGGTGAAGCCATTCGCAGCGTCATTACATTCGATTGATGCGCTTAGAGCCTCGGTTCTGATTGAATCAGAACCGAGGCTCTATCTCTTTATTGACACGTTTTCTTCACGCGAACCGGATTCCACTTCGCTCGAAAACGCTTCATGTATCGAGCGTCTTGCGCGCGAAATCCTCGATGTAGTCGATCAGCCGGTCCGACGCGGTCGCGGCGGCTTTCGCCTTCTTCTGCGCGACCGCCTCCGCGACCGCGGCGTGCAGCTTGGCGGCGAGCGGCAGATCCGCGACCTGCTGATAGTGCTGATACCAGAACCGGCGCGACAACGCGTTCATCAGCCCCATCGATCGCCGGGCGAATTCGTTCCGGGCCGCGGTCGCGATCAGGATGTTGAAGCGCTGGTCGAGGCGCATGAATGCGATGTCGTCGGCCTTTGCGGCGGCGGCGAGCATGGCTTCTGCCACGTCGGCGAATTCGCGACGTTCCTCCGGTGTGGCGCGCTCGGCCGCCAGGCTCGCCATCAGGCGCTCCAGCTCGCGTCGCACCTCGAGCAGCCGCAGCTGCAGCCTCAAATTGATCTCGGAGACCATGATGCCACGCCTGGGCATGATGACGACCAGTCCGTCTCTCGCGAGCCGCTGCAGGGCTTCCCGGATCGGGGTTCGGCCGATCTTCAGACGCACCGCAAGCGCCTGCTCGGACAACACCGTTCCGGGTGATAATTGCAGCGTGACAATCATCTCTTCAAGTTCGCGATAGGCACGATCTGTCAGCGTACCGTCCTCGATCTCGATGGCCCGAGATCGGCGCTTCGTCGATGTTTTCGATTTCAAATCGTTCCTCACATCGCCGGCGAGAGCGCCGGCGGGTCGGGTGCTGCACACTCATCCCAAGCGTATATTGGCCATATATCATGACGCAACACCGCAGAGCGATCGCAGCGTTTGCCGACGGAGATGCGCTAAACGACTGGCAGAGATCAAGCAAGGCGCGGGGCCGCGCGCTCATCTCCGCAGTCCCCGCATTCGTCTCAGGCGGCGAGTAATTATTATTATATTTCAATGGTTTATATGGGCGTGACAGGCGGGACCGGCCGCTTTGCCAACCGGCCCGGCGCCCAGAAATTCTGCCCTTGGCGATCCGTGAAATGCTTGGAAGCTCCAGGGCGGACGGCGGATCGGAGATCGTTGAGGGCGGAGTATCGCCCGTATGCCAACACCGGTTATCGCGACGTATGCGCGCTCTTCATTGGCGTCGATTGCGCGCGCTTTGACTTTGAAAGCTTGGACATGAACGCGCCTATGAGCGCGGCCACCTCATCAGGCTTCTCGTCGAGCGCAAAATGGCCGGCGTCGATCAGGTGGACTTCAGCGTCGGGAATCTCGCGTTTGTAAGCTTGCGCTTCCGCAGCCTCAAACGATTGATCGTATCGTCCCCACACCACGAGCGTCGGCGGCTTCGCTTGCCTGAGCCAGGTCTGCCATGCGGAATAACTTGCGACGTTGGTCCGGTAGTCGAAGAAGAGGTCGATCTGGATGTCGCTTTCGCCAGATTTGTTGACAAACGCGAACTCGTCCGACCACAGGTCCGGATCATAATTCGCGACGTTGGGACTGGCGCCGAGATGCCTCCTTTGCGCTCCGGCCAGCGACGTAAGGCTTTGTCTGAAGCCTGCCTCATTCGCCGCTCGGTCCGCCCAGAATTCCCGCATTCGGTTCCAACGCGGTCCCAAACCGTCATCGTGGGCGACGGCGTTCTGGATGATAATGCCCTGCACGCGTTCAGGATGCGAGACGGCGAGTCGAAATCCAACAGGACCGCCATAATCCTGCATGTACAGTACATAGCGGCTGGACCCGACAGCTTCCGTAAAGTGCTGCATGACTTCCGCGATATGATCGAAGGTATAGGCGAACGCTTTAGGATCTGGCGCATCGCTATGTCCGAAGCCCGGATAGTCGGGAGCTAACAGATGGAATTGCCCGGAAAGCCGCGCCAACAGGGGCTCGAACATCCGTGAGGACGAGGGAAAGCCGTGCAAGAGCAGGAGCGTCGGCGCATTCGCCGCTCCGGCTTCGCGATAGAAAATATCGAGGCCATCGACTTTGACGGAACGATAGAAAACCGGCGCTGGAGCGCTCGGAGAAGGGAAGGGTTTGGCCGCGTCTGCCGATCCGGAAATCAACAGTACGAGACTGGCGGCGGCGAAGGCTCCTGAGATCAATCTAGGCATGCATCCTCTGAGTCAATTGTGTCTTGTGTCCCGCTGGTGGTGACCAGTAGCGGATCCAGGGGTTCGCGTCTATCGAGGCCGCTCGGATCGTTGCAGCCGCGCGCGTCTTCGCGCGATCTCCGCGAGACCGTCGTCGATCTGAGATCTGTAGATGCCGATGTCTTTTAGCGCCCGGTCGTTGAGATGACCCAGCACGAAACGTGCCGCCTCGCGTTCGCGATGCGCGATCATAGCGGCGACCCAGCGATTGAGGAGGACAGTGAGCCGTCTGCGGATGGTCGGCGCGGCCGGTCGGAATGATCGGATATCCCTGTGCATCGTCATTGCGTTTTCCTCTATCTGACGTCTCACGCTGCGCGCGCGACGGCAAAAAAAGAATGAGCCGTCACGCGCGCGTGAAGCGTGAAGAAGCGAAACAAGGGCTGTCGCTCCACGATGTTCGTATGAATGGTTTGACGATTCGCGGCGTCATCCGGACGGGGGACGCTGAGCGCATCGACTGTCCCGCACCGAAGCTGGCGGCGATGTTATTCGGCGCCGTTGCAATAATTTAGAATCGATCAAAGACAGCGCAGAATCCCATGATGAGTACCTATCACGATTTGATGATCGCGACATCGTCCGTTCGGGTTCGCCTGGTCTGAAACGGCTGCACTCTCACCAGAACGCCCTGCGAGCGCGTGAGGCCATAACCGGCGTTACGTCGCTTGAGCGAACTCCTGCATCAATTTTGTACAACACAATCCCATGTGCCAATAAGATGCTCGCGATCACACCTATTAGAAAAAGACGGTTCAGCATGACTGTGTATCCGAATACTCAATTCAGCTCGCGCATTGCGAACGGGTGAAGCGGCCTGGCTGATAGATGCGCGCATCGACCTTTGCCTCCAGTGCGCCGATACATAGGTTTTGGATCGCGATTCGTCATCACGTCTTCACACCAAACTTGATGACGATCTGTTGAATCGCTTGTCCTTTAATTGGACGACGCGAATTGGACGACGCGCGAGCGAGCGTGACATGTGGGGTCATGCCCAAAGTAGCGCCGGAAACGCGATCACGGATAATCACAATGATTCACAAAGAAGGCCCGGAGTTTCTGAATCCACCGCGGCATGGCGCGCCATATGCTCCGCGTCTCAACCGGCGCGCTGTTGGCTGGACCGGTCTGTGCACAAAGGTGCTGAACGCGGCGGCTGCCGAACCGAGGTCGTTGGCATTGTCGCCGGCCGATGCGGTCCAGGTCACGCCACGCAATGTGTCGGTGACACCATTGCCTCAGCCAGCCAGCGGCGTAGAAAACCCGGCGACGAGCTTGACCAGATCGGCCTGGCGAGCAACGCCGGTTTTTTCAAACAGGCGGCTGAGGTGAGTCTTGACCGTGGTGACTGCAACACCCAGGGCCGCCGCTACCTCGGGGACACCGCCGATATCGACAATGGCAAGCAGCACGCGCAACTCGCTCGGCGTCAGCTTGTACATCTCGCCAATCACTTCGGGAGGCGAGAAGGGTTCCAGCGATGCCTTGCGAATGAACAATGCGGCAACCGCGTTGTAGGCGAGCCCAGCCTCGCGGCGTGCGCCCGAGGTCAGCGGTAACACGTGGGCGACGTAGCGTTCGCCATCATGCGCGGTCAAAGGCAGGGCGATGCCCTTGACGCCAAGCGCGGCATCGCCCGCATTTGCGGCGACGAGGATCTCGCGTAGCGCGGCGTTGATCGCCAGATCGCTGGCAACGAGCCGGCCGCAGACCGAGCGCAGGAAGTCGCCGGCGTCGAGAATGGCATTGCCTGCGTTGTTGGTGTGGACGATCCGACCGTTAGCGTCGACAAGGATCATGCCGGCACTCAGTCCATCGAGAACATCGGAAAAGCACACCGCTTCGGTTTGCTTGCGATGGATGGTCTTGCCGATCAGCAGGGCGCGACGGACGTGGGGTATCAGGAGCGTCATGCGCCGCCGCATTTCGTCGTCGACCAGGCCGTTCGCCTCATGGCGTACAACACTGAGAAACGTACAACTTGTCGCCGATTTCTCGATCACTGCGCTGGCGACGTCGACCCAGCCATGCGGCCGCGCCCACTCCTGGTAAAAGCGGCCCCGGCGAAACTCTTCGTAGGGCACGAGGTCCGTGGCGCTCACGACCTGTTCGACGCCGAAGCAGGGCGAGTCCGCCGTCGGATCGAGTTTCGGATAGCTCTCCGAATATACCTGCAGGCTGTTCGGGTCGGCGCCGACATAACAATACAAAACCTCGGACTTGCTCAGGGAGTGTTTCGAGAGAAGCCCGCCCGAATGGCCCCCGGTAAAGCTGGCAATTTTATCGAGGACGTCGTTTCGCTGCGCGGGGTCGATTACAGCGTCGTAGATATCACCAATCAGCGTTGGCAGCTGCTTGCTATCGTTCATGGCTCTTGGCCTCGGTGCAATGATTTGAAATGAAATGGCATTCTCTTACCGTCGCACAGACATTACGGTTCAGTGGCATTTCGAAGGCGGCAGGTGCTGGCCATAGTATTGTATGGCGCGAAATGGCCACGCATCGCTGTGATCTATCTCACTTACCGATGCCGCATTCTGTGAAAATCAGGTCGTGCTGAGCATCCTCCGATCGGGGGATGCTCAGCCGTGTTCAAGAGATCGTAATCGCCCGTCGTCTGAATGAATGACGACCGTGAGTCTGCCGAATCCTATGCTCGTATCCCGCAAAACACAGCAGGGCAGGTTCGATGCACGCATCTACCACCGAAGCGACGCGGCCTTCCGAGCCGATCGTTAGCGCAGCGCGATGGAATTGGAGAGGACGACGACTGTATTTCCGCTTGCGCAATTTCGCGCGGGCCCTGGCGTCGGGCATGACCGAGGTCCGGAGCAGCGTGCTTAACGCGTTACATGATTCACGAAGCCTGTTGGCGGCTCGCGTGATCCATGAGCATCGGCACCTCGTTCAAGACTATCGATGTATCGGCGTTCTTCACTGCGCTGATGATGCGGGACGTGAGGCGCGGCATATTGAACATGCGGAGCAATGATTTCATGACGTGGCGACTTTATTTCATGTTGGCGGTTTTGATAATGGTCTTTGCATTTGCCCACATTCTCGCTTTGCAGAAATTAAATGCGATGCAGAGCGAGCGGCCGGCTGCGGTCCTGGATCTCCATTCAGACTAGAATGCGTCGCCTGAGGCGCGTTGCCGAGACCGAGGCGACGCGTGTCGCGGGCCAGGATCCACAAGACGACCTTATCTTGCCGAGGGTCTGATTCAACTGGAGTTGAATCAGACCCTCGGCATTGTCTTTTTGATTGAGAGCGCGCGGCCTATAACGGCAGCCCGACGCTTTGCAGCGCGTCGACAACACGATCGCGGTAGGATTGCGGCAGCGGCGGCAGGCCGTGCTGCACCTCGGAGACCGTCAGCTCCGGATAGACTTCCCGCAGGGCCGTGACGCTGCGACGGGCTTCGGATTCGGCCCCGACCAGCACATAAGCGGGGCACATGGTCCGATGGATCCAGGTCGCTGACGGATGCTCGACCAGTGCGCGCCGCTGCCAGTCCGCCGCTTCGCGATAGCGGCCGGACTCGAAATTCGCGCAGCCGATGCCCACCATACTATTGAACGTGAGACAGTCGTTGGGAGCGAGGTCGAGCGCAATCTTGAACCGCTCGATGGCCGATTCGGCGTCGCCATTGTAGACGTCGATCCATCCGCTGCGGCTCCACGCCCAGGCTGAGCCGCCGTCGATCGAAAGTGCCTTGCGGATCACCTGCTCCGCCGCATCGAGATCGTGGAGGAAGGTGAGGGCATTGCCGAGGATGGCAAGCACCGTCGCATCTCCGGCGAGATTCTGCGCCTTTCGAGCCAGTTCGGCGCTTCGCGCGCGGTCTTTCTCCGGAGTTACGGCGAAATGATAGACGATGCGCTGCCCGTACGCCCAAGCGGCGAGCGCGGTCGACAGCGCATGGTCGGGGTCGCGCTCCATCGCGCGCTCCAGTAGATCCAGCGCGTGCGCGTTGCCGTCGGCATCGAGCGAGAGAACGTAAGGCATCGCCCGCAGCGCCAGGTCGTGCGGACTGAGATCGATGTCCGGCTTGCGGCCGGCGCGATCGATTTCCGCCAGGCGCAAGCACGGCTGCAGCGCCGCCACGATTCTGGTCGCGAGTTGCTCGTCGGGAGCAGCGTCATCTCCGAATGCGCCATCGAAACGGTGCGCTGACAGGTGGCGGCCGGTTTCGGCATCGATCAGACGGAAGATCAGGCGTGTCTGCCGGTCTGACCCGCGAATGAGGCCCGTCAAATGGTAACGCGCCGAACCGGGTCGGTTGGTAACGGAGACGCCGGCTCGCGTGAGAGCGATCGCGAGCTCATCCGCGATGCTGCGCGCGGACTCGTTGTTCTCCGGCCTCGTGTCGATCGGGCCCAGCGCGATCGTTGGCCGATCGCGGCGGGAGACGAAAAACGAGGGCGTTGATGTCAACGCACCGACGAAGACAGCCTGCCGCTTCAAGGTCTGCGACGGCGTTTCGCCATAACGTCGGCGATACTCGACGGAAAACCGCCCGCCATGCGGGAAGCCGCAGCGCAGCGCGACATCCGTTACTTTGGCATCGGGCAGGCCCTGCAGCAGTTGGCGGCGCGCAGCCTCAAATCTGACATCACGAAGCGTCGTCCGGGGCGCCTTACCGAGAAAAACCCGGAATTGCCGCTGCAGGGTTCGGCTGGATACGCCCGCGACGTCGGCCAGCTCGGTCACGCTCCAGTCGCGCCCGACATTTGCGCGCATCGCATCGAGCGCACGGCGGACGCCACGCGGCAGCAGAGATTTGCTCGAGGGGCGGTGGGGGCATGCATTCATGGGAAACTCTCCGACAATATGACTATGACTATGAACACCAAATACATCGAAAAATTTCATGATCGGGATAGCGCTGTCGCAAATTGGATAAAGGAAAGGCCGTGGTCCGGTCTAAGTCTGCAGATCATCGAATTTGAATTCGTTCGGGAGTATTTAATGGCAGGTTTGGTTGCAGTCATTTATGGAATCAGCGCCTACGCCGTGTTTCTCGTCACCATACTGTATGCGATCGGATTCGTCAGCAATCTGGTCGTTCCGAAGTCGATCGATTCTGGCGCCGCGGGGCCGCTGATCGAGAGCATACTCATCAATACCATGCTGCTCGGGTTGTTCGCTGTACAACACAGCGTGATGGCGCGGCAAGGCTTCAAGCGCTGGTGGACGCGGTTCGTGCCGCCCTCCACCGAACGGAGTACATTCGTGCTGTTCTCCAGTCTCGCGTTGTTGCTGCTGTACTGGCAGTGGCGGCCGATTCCGGATCCGATTTGGACGGTGGAGAATCCGGTCATTGCAACCGCTCTTGAGGCAATTTCCTTTTTCGGCTGGGGCTTGCTGTTTGTCAGCACCTTCATGCTCAGTCATTTCGAGCTGTTTGGACTGAGCCAGGTATTTGCGCGGCTCTTCCGCAAGGAGTTGCCTGCGGCAAGATTTCACACCCCGCTGCTGTACCGGCTGGTGCGGCATCCGATTTATCTGAGCTTCCTGCTCGCCTTCTGGGCGACGCCGTCGATGACGGCGGGTCATCTGCTGTTCGCACTGGCGACGACCGGCTACATCTTGATCGGCATCCAGCTCGAAGAGCGCGATCTCGTTGGATTATTCGGCGACCGGTATCGCAGCTACAAACAGCGCGTTCGGATGCTGCTTCCGCTACCTGGTCGCAGATCGGTCGATCTTGCCGATCACCAGGCCGCCGCCGCCGAACGCTCCCTGCGTTGACAAACGCCGAGTCGCAAAGGGCGCTCGCGTGAGCGACGCGCCCGACATGAAACATCAGGCCCCTCAAGCTTTCAAGAAGGAATAATCATGGCACCATCTTCCGCTGTCCAGAGCGCCCAGGCCGATCTCGGAGCGCTGAAGCTTCGCCAGCATGCCGCGTGGTCGTCCGGCGACTATGCCGTTGTCGGCACGACGCTTCAGATTGTCGGCGAGGAACTGTGCGAAGCCCTCGACCTTCGCTCCGGTCAGAAGGTTCTCGACGTCGCCGCCGGAAACGGCAACGTCACGCTCGCAGCGGCACGGCGCTGGTGCGACGTCGTGTCCACCGATTATGTGCCGAGCTTGCTCGAGCGCGGCCGGCTCCGCGCCGCGGCGGAAGGCCTGTCGGTTGAATTCAAGGAAGCCGATGCGGAAGCGCTGGGTTTTGCCGACGCCAGTTTCGATGCTGTTGTCTCGACCTTCGGCGTCATGTTCGCGCCCGATCAAGACAAGGCGGCAGCCGAGCTCGCAAGGGTGTGCAAGAGTGGAGGCAAGATCGGCCTCGCCAATTGGACTGATGTTCGGAGCGGCGGCAATTTCCGTGAAGTGCGAGTCACGCAGTTTCGCGTTCCGTTACCGATCGCCAGAACATTTCGTGGAAGTCTTCAGGACCTACTACGGGCCGACGCTCAAAGCCTTTGCCGCCCTCGACGAGGCGAACCAGCAGGGCTTAAGAAAAGATCTGCTTGCGCTGATCGGGCGGATGAACCGGGCGGAAGACGGTACGATGGTCGTTCCGAGCGAGTATCTCGAGGTCGTGATCACAAAACGCTGATCAAGCATCTTCTCTGGCAAGGAAGTTCGCGTAGCCGTCGCTCGGACGATCGATCGATTGATTGATCGTCCGGTCGGCGATCGTCGCTTCGCGTGCCTTCCGCTAACCTTGCTTGATCTGCAGGAGCGCTGGCACCATGATCGAAGATCAGTTGGGACATATCGACTACGACGAAAGCGGGGAGGGTCCAACCGTCGTTCTTGTGCCGGGATCATGCAGCACCGGCGCTGCATGGCGACCCATCGTTGCACAATGGGAGAGCGGTTTTCGCTGTGTCACCACAAGTCTGCTCGGGTATGGCGGCACAGTCGAACGCCGCACCGCTCTCGATGCCGGTATTGCCCACGAGGCAGAGGTTCTTGAAGCGGTGATCCGGCGCGCGGCCGCTCCGGTGCATCTCGTCGGCCACTCGTTTGGCGGCCTGTCGGCGCTCGCCGTCGCGCTTAGAAAGCGCGTGCCCTTGCTAAGCCTGACGATCGCCGAGGCCCCCGCGCCAGAAATTCTGCGGAGCATGGGCGAATACCGGCACTATCTCGCGTTCCGCAAGATGAGCGAAGCCTATTTCAGGTCCTTCCAGGCTGGCGAAACGGCTGCGATCGAACAGATGATCGACTTTTATGGTGGCGCGGGCACGTTCTCCAGCTGGCCGCTTCGCGTTCGCGATTACGCCTGTCAGACTACGCCGGTCAACCTTCTGGACTGGGCAAGCGCCTATGATTTCGAGCTGACGCCCGCGTTGCTTGCGACTGTTGACATCCCGACTCTAGTGCTTTGGGGCGAGGTCAGCCATCCGGGCGTGAAGCGCGCGAACGAACTTTTGGGACGGTGCATACCGAACGCCGGAGTCGCCACCATCGCGGGGGCGGCTCATTTCATGATTTCGACTCATGCCAAGGAAGTGGCTGGCATGATCGCGCAACACGTGGCTCGGACCGAACATAATGGCAGATCGGCAA
>WNGJ01008096.1_pt1 | contig 11204 bp, 7 predicted proteins | sample 5400611 | NCBI WGS metagenome assembly WNGJ01 (sample SAMN13153375, study PRJNA577476) | soil metagenome | isolation source: 40 cm soil or saprolite under Garry oak tree replicate 1 | place: USA:California | collected 2016-06-15 | reverse complement strand
ATCAACGGCTCATCATCATGAAGCGCTCTAATGAGTGCTGGCACAGCCTGTGGATCTCCACTATTTCCAAGCGCTACACAGACATTTCTCAATAGCCCACGTCGTTTGGTACGACGTATTGGACTCAAGCGGAAACGCTCACGAAACTGTTCTTCTGTTAGTGAAAGTAAAGGAATGAGTTCGGGTGCACTTCCAATACCATTGCGAGGTCTAAATTCTTGACGAGGCTGAAAATCTAGTGGCTGTAACGTCGAGGAAACCACACCGTCAGCTTTCCTTAACCCCAGGCGTCTCTCAACAACCTTATTTACAGGACATACTTGCTGGCAAATATCACAACCAAAAATGAGATTACCCATTAAAGGTCGCAACTCAAGTGGTATACTACCGCGCAATTCGATAGTAAGATAGGAAATGCAGCGTGTATTGTCAAGCACATATGGAGCAGGCAGAGCTGCTGTTGGGCAGGCGTGCAGACAAATTTCACAGTTGCCGCAGCTTGCTTTTAAAGGTGTATCATAGCGGTTCTCTAAGCCGTCTACCAATGGAAGATTGGTTACAATTTCTGCTAGAAAGACCCACGATCCCCAACCTTTTGTTAAGATAGTAGTGTTTTTACCATACCAGCCTAACCCGGCACGTTGAGCGACTGCGCGATCCACCATACGGCCGGTATCAACAAACAACCGTGTTTCCACATTTTCTACTTCATCGTGTCCATAGGCGCGCAGCCAGATAGCAAACTGTTGTAGTTTGGGTTTTATGATCTCATGATAATCATCTCCCCACGCGTAACGCGAAATACACCCTCTTGGTACGTCGCTCTCGGCTTCATCGGGTTGTTCAGTGAGGTAAAACATGGCAAGGGCAATGATTGAACGAGCTCCAGGTAAAAGCGCATTGGGGTTACATGATACCTCAGTTCGTTCAGCAGTGAACCAGGGTAGACCGTCCATTAATCCTTGTGAGATACGCTCTTTGATGATTCGTTCGGCATCTGGAAATTCCTCTGCGCTTGTAATACGCACTATGTCAAAGCCGAGCGAATACGCATATTCTTTAATGGTGGTAGTGTTTAACATAGGATTAGTTTGTCACATCTCTGTGTTCATTTATCCACCATGACAGCCCAATAAATACAGCAAGGTATATAACCAATACAGCGAGTGCATGAAGATCCGAAAGCGAAGAACCGTTGCCTCCGAAGATGTATTGCCCTTGATTTTGTAACAATGCTCCAGTATTATTTCCAATAAAGTAATCTGGAATACCTTTCAAAAAATTCCCGAGTGTTCCTTGGCTAAAAGTTCCTGCGAGTTTAAGAATGCTTCCCAGTATTGGTTCAACAAAAAGCCATGTCAGCGCTCCAACAATGCCAGCCACAGTTGAACGTCCCAACGTTCCAAAAAAGATGGCAATGGTGGCATAAATAAACCAGTCGAGCATAGCAACCAACAAGTAAAGCAGTGCATGTTCTATCCAGCCTGCATTGAAGAAGTCGAGAACCTGGGGGATACTACTCAGAGCATTGAGCGCCTGCCCAATGAGTATTCCAGTAATAGTTATTGTCAGGATCCCGATTGCAGCACAAAAGACGGCTACTCCTACTTTGGCTAGTAGAAATTGCAAACGTGTTGGTCCTCGAGTATACATCAGGCGAACTGTACCGATACTGAATTCTCCTCCAGCCGAAGATCCTATCAAGATGATAATCAATATTGTTCCTGCGCTAAGCGCAACCTGTATGGCTAGACTCAATGACGTAGGTAGGCGTAGCGGTTCAGAGGCATTACGCAGAGCATTTTCCCTAAATTGTGTCACCTGTGCAGTTGAAGGCGGTGGACAATTTGGTTGTGTTTGACCTTGTGAGGGGGTGTTTGTTGGAGGACAAGGCGTGCTAAAGTTCTCCAGGGGAGCATTAAGGACGAAGAAGGTATTAAGTGAAAATAAGAGGAAAACAAGTATAGCAATGACAATAGCAATACTGAGCAGCACTTTTGACATGATCCTGCGGCGAATCTTATAAATTTCCATACCTATGAGTCGTAGTAGTATGGATAGGAAACTTTGCTTTCCCAGTATCACATATTTAGAGCGTAGTTCTCCGGCATTGGTTTGAGATGTCACACTCATTCAATGCTTTCCTTTCTATTCTCAGGGCTCTCTGCGCCTTTTATGAAGCCGGATTGTTGTTTGGCGGCAATTCCACCTGCTAGGGCGGCCATCCCCAGATACGACCCAGATGGGACAGATGGAGTTGTGAGTTGGAGAAAGACCTCTTCCAGGCTCCCCTCATATGGGTGTAGTTCAGCTGCAAATAAATGATTCCTGGCAAGTATTGCATTGATTTCAGTTGAATAGGACTTAGGTGTATCTACCAGCAGTGTTGATTGTCCTTGTCTATCCATTTGAACATGTACTGCGCTAATCCAATCAGCTCCTTGCTGTTTTGCAGCTTCGAGGATAGTCTTCGCTTGTTGTATTTCCTCCAGGGTATTCAATTTTACTAGAACTTGCTCACTGCCGCGCAATAGTTCGCGGACATTGCCCTGCTTGATCAGGTTACCTTTTTGTAGGATCGCCACTCGGTTACAAACCTGCTGTACTTCATTAAGTAAATGGCTGGATAAAAAGATAGTTTTACCCAGGACAGATAATCGGTGAATAAGTTGGCGAATCTCAAACATACCTGCTGGGTCCAGCCCGTTAGTAGGCTCGTCTAGAAGCACAAGCTCAGGATCAGTAAGAAGCGCTGCTGCAATACCAAGGCGTTGCTTCATGCCAAGCGAGTATTTTCGGTAGGCCATTTTTGCTTTGACATGAAGTTCAACAAGTTCTAACACTTCGTCGATACGACGTTGGTTTGCTTTACCCGAAACCATTCCTGATGCAGCGCCAATTACACGCAGGTTGTCTACAGCCGAGAGATAGGGGTAGAACACTGGCGTTTCCACAATTGCTCCAATGCGTGGAAGTATCAATGGCATCTGCTGTGTTGTATCCATACCAAATATAATTGCCCGGCCAGCAGTTGGACGGATAAGACCAAGTAACATACGAATTGTGGTAGTTTTACCAGAACCGTTGGGACCGAGAAATCCAAAGACATCGCCTCGCATGACTTGAAGATGCAGGTCGTTGACGGCAACTAGCCGACCAAAAGCTTTGGTAAGTCTATTTGTACTGATGATGATATTTGATTGAAATGAAGCCTCGATGTTTTCTTGCAACATGCGCTACCTATCAATAAATCTAAATAATGCCTGAGAACTTTACTTCATGCTGGGTATTTACCAATTATTGCATGCTTTAAAGGCGAAGGCAAGCGCATTCATTCCTCGACAGTCAAAGCAATGTATGCTAGAATCCTGAAAAGGATTGCGGTTTTAAGCTTTGTTATAGTTATGGGTTTGGAAGATAACTTCTAGAATCAATTTCTACAAGCCAGTATGGAAAGTTGATGATCTACAAAATATTTAAGGGATATTAGGAGAAAAGTATGAAGGCGGTACTGCATGGTCCGTTGGGGAGCACAATTCTGGAAACTACGCTCTTTACGTTTGGAAGCAGTCCAGACAATTCGCTCGTGATTGATAATATAAAAGTCTCAGCACATCATGCAGAGATCCGTTTAGAGGAGCATGGCTTCAGTATCACTGATTTAGGGAGTATTCATGGTACATATGTAAATGGGGAACGACTTGACTTCAATACACCTCGGTTACTCAACCAAGGCAACTCAATTACTATCGGTGACATTGTATTCACATATGATATAGAAGAAACTCCGCAAATTGAAGAGACCATTCCAATATTACATAAGCAGGAGGAAGGATATGAAGTCCCTTCTGAAGAGAATCTGGAAACCTTTCAAAATACTCATAACATGGATACCATCAATGGGTCTCCGGAAAATCAACAGATAAAAGAAGCCAATACGCCTTATACATTACCACAACAATATATATCATCAAATTCACAGCAGCCAGACTCTCCACCATTCATTCCTGCTGATTTTGATGGGCCAATACCCGGTTATATGCCTATTGAACATGTACGACGCAGGGACCGTCGGTTGATCTTGATTGGACTAGGTCTCCTTGTTGTAATAGCTCTGGCTGTTGGTGGCTATTTCTATTTCACCCGCTCAACACCAGAAAAAACGCTAGATGCTTTCTGTAATGCTATGCAAGGGCAGGATTATCAAACTGCCTATAATCAACTTTCTAACTCGCTACAAAGTAGTGAAACAGAACTTGAATTTGCCAATACTTTACGCGCGAATGGCAAAATAAATACCTGTACGCATAGCTCCGCAAATGCTACAAATAACAGGGCAACTGCAAATGTGACGCTTGTAACCGGCTCCGGGCAAGCATCAAGAAGTAGTATTACTTTGACGGCCGATAGCAGTAATATCTGGAAGATGAGTCTGTTTCCGACTACTCCGAGCATGACACTCACAGCATTCTGTAATGCTTTACAAAACAAAGATTACCCTACGGCCTATACTCAATTAACCAATGGTATCAAAAGATTGCATGCTGAAGCGCAGTTTGAAACAGACTTTGCCAGTTTAACTTGTTCTTATAGCAACATCTCTCCAACAGGAAGCACTGCATCAGCCACCATGACGTTTAAAAATAGTTCGGGTCAAACAGCCAGTGCTAAAGTAGCACTTATCCAGGATGGAGATAGTAACAACAATTGGAAAATCAATAGTATACAATTTTGATCAAGCTCATTGAAGCATTGGTATTTTGACCCCCAAATCTTTAGCACACTCAATAGCTTCCTCGTAACCGGCGTCAACATGCCTCATCACACCTGTACCAGGATCATTAGTTAGCACTCTTGATAACCTCTCGGCTGCTTCCGCAGAGCCATCGGCTACGATCACCTGACCAGCATGCAACGAATAGCCGATGCCAACTCCCCCGCCGTGATGCACTGAGACCCAGGTTGCACCCGAAGCCGTATTGAGTAGAGCATTAAGGATAGGCCAGTCGGCGATGGCATCGCTGCCATCCTTCATCGCCTCGGTTTCGCGATAGGGTGAAGCTACGGAGCCACTATCCAGATGATCACGCCCGATGACAATTGGAGCTTTGACAATACCTTGGGCAACGAGTTCATTGAATGCAAGTCCTACCTTGTCTCGTTCCCCGTAACCTAACCAGCAAATACGAGCAGGCAGACCTTGAAAGTGTATTTTCTGTCTTGCCATGGTGATCCAGCGTTTGAGCCCGACATTTTCGGGGAAAAGTTCGAGTATCGCCTCGTCAGTTCGGTAAATATCCTCAGGATCCCCTGATAGAGCTACCCAGCGGAATGGCCCTTTACCAAGGCAAAAGAGTGGACGAATATAAGCTGGGACAAAACCTGGGAAATCTAGCGCGCGTGTTTCACCTGCTGCGAGTGCTTGACCACGCAGATTGTTGCCATAATCAAAGACGATTGCTCCCATCTCTTGCAGATCCAGCATTGCACGAACGTGCGTCACCATCGATTCCATTGATCGCTGAATATATGCTTGGGGATCGGCTTGGCGCAGTTCATCGGCTTCTTCCACCGAAAGGCCAGCAGGGATATAACCGTTGAGCGCATCATGAGCCGAGGTCTGATCGGTGACCATATCAGGGATAATGCCTCTCCTTACCAGTTCGGGGTATACTTCAGCAGCATTGCCTATGAGACCGATGGACAGTGGTTGTCCTTGATTGACAGCCTCACGCACTTGGTGCAACGCCTCATCAAGTGTACTGGCCATTTCATCACAATAGCCTGTCTCTAGTCGACGCTGTATATGGTGTGCATCAACTTCAACGGCCAGGCATACTCCCTCGTTCATAGTAATTGCCAATGGTTGAGCACCGCCCATTCCGCCTAGCCCAGCGGTAAGAATGAATTTACTTTTGAGCGATCCTCCAAAGTGCTTACGTGCTGCCTCTGCAAAGGTCTCATAAGTACCTTGTACAATGCCTTGTGAGCCTATGTAGATCCACGACCCTGCGGTCATCTGACCGTACATGGTTAATCCGAGCGACTCAAGCCGTCGGAATTCGTCCCAATTAGCCCAATGTGGCACCAGGTTTGAGTTGGCAATTAACACTCGTGGCGCGTTAGTGTGGGTACGAAAAATTCCAACAGGTTTACCAGATTGAACAAGTAATGTCTCATCGTTTTCGAGACTTTGGAGTGAGTGTACGATGGCATCGAATGCTGCCCAGGAACGTGCTGCGCGGCCTGATCCACCGTAAACGACCAGGTCGTTTGGACGCTCGGCCACGTCTGGGTCAAGATTGTTCATAATCATACGCATTGCTGCTTCTTGTTGCCAACTCTTACATGAAAGAGTATTACCTCGTGGCGCACGTACAATGTGCGGCCCTGGTTCCGGCGTTGTTCCTGCTGAATCCTTATCTATGTAGGGCATAACATCATTGCTCCTTTTCACTTGAGACTTTATATCAACCTATATTTGTTTGAGTATATCCCATTGTAAGATATAAAAGAAATGAAATCGTTAACAAAAACTATCCCTTGACGAATATTGCTTTCTCCCCTATCCTCTCATACATAGTAAATACCAATGGAGGTAATAGTATGGACTTACAAACTCTGCTCACAGGTGTAGAGGTGTATACTCGGGAACACCTGTTGCAATATATCGAAGAGCTACGTGAACTCTGCTCGATCGACTCATATAGCTATCATAAGCCCGGATTAGACAAGATGGCACTGTTCCTTGCAGCACGTATGCGTGGCCTTGGAATGCATGCGACGATTATTGAGCGTGAATCCTGGGGCAATGACCTGCTCGGTACGTTACACGGTAATGGAGGTGGCAATGTCTTACTTCTAGGTCACATGGATACAGTTTATCCTGTTGGCATTGCCGCCGCTCGCCCGGTACAGGTCGAAGGAGATATCATCTATGGTCCAGGTGTTAGTGATATGAAAGGTTGTATTCTATCTGCCATTTATGCGATTGAAGCACTGCTGGCAATGAACTATCGCGTATTTAGCGAGATTCGGTTTCTCTGTGTCTCTGATGAGGAGATCAATATACGTCATTGTCAGGACGTCTTGCAAACAGTTTGCGAGGATGCTAAGGGAGCACTGGTTTTGGAGGCAGCACGTTCAAATGGAGATATTGTGAGCGCTCGCAAGGGTCATACCTGGTATAAGCTTACTGCTCTTGGCCGATCAGCTCATGCAGGTGTTGAGCCGGAGAAAGGGCGCAATGCAGTCATTGAAATGGCCCATCAGATACTGCAATTTCAGAATCTGAATGGTTGGCGAGAAGGTATCACCATAAATGCAGGCGTCATTTCAGGTGGCACTTTGCCCAATGTCGTACCTGATTTCGCTCAAGCTCAATTTGATCTGCGCTTCTTGCATGACGAAGATAGGATTGCCACAGAGCAACGCTTTCATGAGCTGCTAGAGCAGAAGCGTATAGCCAATGTGGAATTGACGTTAGAACGCGCGCCAGATATGAAAGCGCCTATGATGTTGACTCCCGAAAGTCAGAAATTAGCACATCAGGCGCAGCACATTGCTAACTTGCTCGGCTTTTCAATAAATCATGTATTGACAGGTGGTGCTTCAGATGCAAGTTATGCTACCAAGCATGGCGTTCCTGCGCTTGATGGGCTTGGACCCATTGGTGGACGTGATCATAGCCCGGATGAATACCTCGTGCTGAGCAGTGTTGCTCCGCGCGTAGCCTTACTGGCTGGGTTAATAGTTACTTTAGGAGATCCACAAGGTAATTTCTCTCCTGATTAATAACCTCAGTCATTAGATAAGACGACAGGATTATCTTAATCTTAGACATATAAAAAGGTACAATAACGGGATGTAAAAAATTGCCTTGTTCGTGAACACTGACTATGCTATAATCTGACAGGAGAATGCATCTACTGATGCATATATGATAAATCAACCGAAACTAATCTCCCCCAAGGCATATACCTTATGCAAGGGAAATATCAGTAATCAGGCTACCATAAAAAACTCCCTGCTCCACAATATTGAAACTGACTTAATGGCACAAAGAAGTGGATGCCCAGGAAAGGATTGCTCGATGATTGATCCAGATAGTGAGTTGGAACCGCGATACCAATCAATTATGACTACTCCTGACTGGTATCAGACAAATATTCCCTGCCAGGTAGGGTGTCCTGCCCATACCGATGTTGCTACCTATATTGGTTTGATCTCTCAAGCACGCTTCGACGAAGCATATCTATTAAACCGTAAATGCAACATTGTGCCAGGTGTGCTTGGTCGTACATGCGCTCGTCCCTGCGAACCAGTCTGTCGTCGTAACAAAATTGATGGCAAGCCTATCGCTATTTGCTGGTTGAAACGTGCTGCTGCCGATCACCGCGAATATCGCCATCGTGCAGAGCGACCACCTATCACTAAAGAGAAAAAAGTGGCTATCGTTGGCGCAGGTTCCGCTGGCTTAGCCTGTGCACGTGATCTATGTGAGATGGGTTATTCTGTTACAATCTACGAATCTGATCCTGTCGCTGGCGGCGTCATGGTCAATGGAATTCCTGTCTGGCGACTCCCTCGCACTGTCACTTATGAAGAGTGCAACGAATACATGGATGATCTTGGCGTCGAGATGCACTACAATACACGCGTTGGACGTGATGTAATGCTCACCAACCTGCTCAAGAACTACGATGCTGTCTTCGTTGCTGGAGGTTGCTACATCTCGAATCCAATGACAGGACCCGATAACAAGATCATTCCCGGTGCTGATCTCAAAGGTGTTGAGGATGGCATAAAATTGTTGTCGAAGACCAATTTTGGTGAGCCTGCTTTTATTGGCAAACGGGTTATTGTGTTGGGTGGTGGTTTCACCGCTATGGACTGCTGTCGAACCTCAGTACGCTTTGGTGCAGAAAAAGTCTATGTACTATATCGCCGTTCAAAGGAAGAGATGGGATCCGATGAGTATGAAGTTGATGAGGCGATGATCGAGCATGTCGAATTCCAGTATCTTGTTACTCAGCTTGAGGTCTTGAGTATAGATGGAATACATGCTAGTGGGCTCAAGCTCATCCGCAATAAGCTTGGTGATCCCGATGCGAGTGGCCGACGCCGTCCTATACCGATTCCAGGCACTGAGTTTGTGATCGAAGCTGACACTATTATCGCTGCTTTCGGTCAATATAGCGATACTTCCTGGTTAGAGGCTGACGAACTGAAACTTGAAGTCAATAAGCGCACAGGCATTCCCCTGAGAGATCGCGAAACCTGGATGACCAGTTATCCTGGCCTTTTTGCTGGTGGAGACTATACTGATGGTTCGCGGAACCTGATCTCAGCCATTGGAGATGGACGTGATGCTGCAATTGCAATCAACCGTTATCTTGGTGGTGAGGATACACCTGCTGAGTCAGCAGAGGAAATAGAACTGCCAGACTATCGGCGTGGTATGGTTGATGATTATGAATCCATACCATTCGAGTTTATTCCTGCCCTTCCGCTCAAAGAACGTTATAGCAATACCCGTGAGACCGAAACGGGATATACCCCTGAACAGGCTGTGGAGCAGGCACGGCGCTGTCTACAATGTCAGTTGAATATTATGATTGATCCCTCAATCTGCATTCTTTGCTCTGGTTGTGTAGATATTTGTCCTTATGACTGTATCAGTATGGAGGGCCTCTCACGAGTGGTCAAAGGTGACCCCATGCACCAGGGAACAGAATCCTGGATAGGTGGCGCCGATATGATTATCGACGAAGAGAAATGTATTCGTTGTGGTCTATGCATTGTTCGTTGTCCTACGGATGCTATCTCTATGGTACAATTTGAGGTATCCAGCCCCAACGAACGCTGGTCTGTTTCGAAGATTCCTATGCTCAATGTGTGATAAGAAACCGGGTTGATGTAACGCTTGGCATGCGCCCTCAAATGTATTAGTAATAGATAAGGGGGCGCGTGTGAATATTTGAGTTCCTGCGAATAAGCCACCTACGAATGAGAACGGCGATTGTCTCCCGACTTTGGTACTACTATCTTGCGCTGCTCGACGACACCAATCATAATAGTAGCTGCATAGGTTGAAACAGTACAGCTAGATCGGTCAGTGAAATGGTTCCCATTTATTCGAAGCGCAAGATACCTTGTGGAATGATTGTTATTCTCTCATGTTTATTGATTACAGCATGCACTACGAATAGCGTCAGTAACCCTGGTCCTATCCCAACCCAACCAGTGTTAGTCCAAGGTACCTCAATTGCGAGTACTCCTGGAATCGGCCCTACCGTCATTCTCACCCCGACAAAGGTCCCGGGCGGTAATGAACAGAGTCAGCTTGTCAAACTGCCAGACCGTATAATCACAATTACCAATATGAGCAAGCAAGTAGGGACAGATAGCAACTCGATAGCTATTAATCTGACAATCACGATTAAAAATACTGGTGCAAAAACAATCAACAATAATGCAGCGTATTTTCAATTGATCAGCGCTGAGGGAGACGCATTTGGGCTACAATCCAAAGTAGCTCCCAATTTCTTTGGTTCAATTGCTTCACAAAGTTCACGTAGTGGCATCATCATATTCCAGGTACCAGCAGGTGCGATCAATGGCATACGTCTGATGTATAGGCCTGAAGTCACGACCGAAACCATATTCGTGCCTTTGAACCTCAGGTAGGGGCCAGATTTATCGCGCCCAATTTATCACTTTCGTAAATGTTGGCGCATAAACTCTAGCACAATGCGATCAATACGCGCATCCTCAAACCAGCGCTCTTCCAGGTTTTCACGTCCGCAAAATTTCCGAAATGCATCGCGAGTACTCTCGTCATACGAGCCGGTAATATTTCCCTGATAATCACCACTTATAGTCAATCGCTGTTGTAATTCTACTGCTAGCTTCTGGTCAATAACGAGGATATCATCTGGGTCTGTCGGAAATAAGTAAAGTTTATGCAATTGCAGAATACGCTGTAATTCATCTATAGGTTGCGTATGATCATCTACTCTTAGATCAATAAAACGATCATTGAATCCTTCATATCCACCTTTTTCCCGCACGACAAGCAAAGCTGCAGATTGTTGTCCTCGGCTATCTCCTCCTGCTTCCTGACCTGCAGCCAGAGCTGCAATCAAGCGATCGCAAAGAAGTCCAGCCGTCTCTTCGAATGTGCGTGCCATTGCGAGCACGGT
>WNGJ01009554.1_pt1 | contig 11205 bp, 8 predicted proteins | sample 5400611 | NCBI WGS metagenome assembly WNGJ01 (sample SAMN13153375, study PRJNA577476) | soil metagenome | isolation source: 40 cm soil or saprolite under Garry oak tree replicate 1 | place: USA:California | collected 2016-06-15 | reverse complement strand
TGAAGATGCCGGATGGCCGGCTGATCACAATGTGGTTCGGCGACCCGAACGGCAACTAGGAGGTGACAACATGACGCATCCATTCTTGCGCTTCGGTTTCGGCACAATTGTCGCTATCGCGCTTTGCCTGGCGCTTCCATCGTGGGCCCAGGTGATCGAATCCGGGTCTTCGTCTGCAGTTTCGACGCCGCGCGCTCCCGACGGCCATCCGGACCTGAGCGGAATGTGGAACGGCGCTGCCGTCGGGATCAACCGCACATCGGAGGATGCCGGCAATATCACATCGAATGTCGCCTCCCGCAGATGTGCGCCCAACCAGAGAGGATGTGGCGATCAAACAAACCAAACCGTCGATGGCGAGTTTACAGGACGAATGAATCCTAACCGGCCGCTGTACAAGCCCGAGTTCTGGGATAAGGTTCAGGATCTGGATCGAAACACCAACACCGTGGATCCGATCTTCAAATGCCAGCCCTACGGCTTGCCGCGCATGGGGCCTCCGACGAAGATCGTGCAGACAGGGAACGAGGTGATCTTCCTTTATGCGGCGGCCGGAGCCGGAACGCAGCCCAATGACTTTCGAATTATTCCGACCGATGGGCGCGATCACGACCCCGTGAAAGCCCAGGACGTGACCTTTTATGGAGATTCCGTCGGCCGCTGGGAAGGCAATACGCTGGTCATCGACTCCGTCGGGTTCAACGATCTCACGTGGCTCGATAGAGGCGGATATTTTCATACCGACAACATGCACATCATCGAGAAATTGAGCAGGGAAGGAAACACTCTGCGCTATGAAGTCACGGTAGAGGATCCCGATGTGCTGCTCCAGCCTTGGGTAATGAGTCCGCGAACACTGAGGCTTAACACGAATCCCAAGGCCTTCATTCGCGAGAGTGATCCATGCCGGGATGTGGACTACGGCAACATGGTTTCCAAGATCCGGCATTAAGTATGGGATGCGGTGTAACTGTAGCGGCGGTCCGCGAAGCGCCAGCGCGGCAGCGCGCGGAATCTTTAAATTGCCGGACTGTCGGCGGTCCGCGAAGCGCCAGCGCGATAGCGCGCAGCCTCAAAAATAGACCGCCGCTACAGTTGGCTGTCCTAATCGCAATCGTATTAACGGGCGTGCAGGTCGCCTGGGCCCAACGCACGCCGCCGCCATCAACCTCGAAGGCGGCTGCAGCAGGGGATCGCAAGTCGGTCATATTTAATTGGATGTGGTACACGGGCATGCTCCGCGGCGTTCAGGAGGTGGACGCCGTCGCAACGCTCGAACTCCAGGCCACGGGCATGATCCAGGTACAGGGGCAGCCTTGCAAGCTCGCGAACTACCGCGCGAGCATCAACTACCAGGTTTCAGGTATGCGTGTTCAGTATATGTGTGCTCTTCCAAACGGCCAGTCTCGCAAGGCGATTGAGGTCGTCAGTGGTGCGTTCGCATGGGATGAGGACATCGTAGGCGCCGGGCTGGTTCCGGGACGCGGTACGCCGTCACCCAACCGCGCTGCCCTCAACGAGCGGCTGATCCGCCTGTGGAGCAGTCCACAAGGCGCGCCCAAGGCTGCGGCGGCCGGCGGTGAGAATACGAAAGTCGCGATCGAAGACGGCAAGCCGGTAGTCACCTTCCCGATTCCCGGCGTCCCGGGCGCGATAGCGAAAGCAACCCTGAACGCGGAGAATCAAGCCGAATACGTTCAAACCAAGCTCGGCAACGTCGTTACCGAATTCATTTATGAAAAGTACGACGACTACAATCCTCCCGACGACAAAGTCTACGGGTACTTCCCGGGCCACATCGTTGAAAAGCGGAACGGAGTGACGGTTCTCGACCTGACGATCACTCAGACCGATGTCGGCAATTTGTATGTCGCCGTGCCAGTTCCCGAGAGCGTGCGAACAGCACGGTAACGAACCATAGTTAGGGGACAGACTCCAGAGAATCAGAAAATCAATTTCAAGCCGAACTGAATCTGCCGCATCGGCGTGGCCGTGCTGGTGATTCTCCCTACATTAGGATCCAGGTTCCCATCCGCATCCCGAAAGACAGAATTGGCGGGCGCTCCAAAGTTAGGATGGTTCGGGAAGTTGAAAAGTTCTGCCCGAAACTCGAGATTCTTTCCCTCCGCCAGCCGGTTCTCCTTGGTAAAAGAAAGATTCACATTCACTTGCCCAGGCCGTATCAATGTATTTCGCCCTACATTGCCAAAGTAACCCGTGGGTTGAAGAACAAAGTTCGAAGGGTCGAAATAACGTTCAGGTGTCCAGTGATCCAACACTGGATTGTTATTCCCGCCTGGGCGAAGGTCTGGTCGTTCCGGACAGCTTTGTGCTACACAGCCGGATTGCCGCGGAGTCATTTGGATGTTGATGGGCAAGCCGCTGCGTATCGTATTCGTCCCGTTTATGGCCCAGCCTCCGAGCACGTATTTGACTGGACCAGTCGACTGGTTCCCCCAATGGCGGCCGGGTCCGAAGGGCAACTCATAGCTGTAACCAAGAATGAAGTTGTGCTTCACATGGAGCGAAGAAAGGCCCCTCTCGGAAGAAAGATCTTTGCCGTTGTAAACGGCAAAGCTGGCGGCCCCGGCGATCTGTTCCGCCCCCTTGATTCCGGCTCCTCCTCCATTATCGATGTTGCGCGCCCAGGTATAGGAAGCATTGAATGCCAGACCGGCGCGCGAACGTCTCTCCACGACCAGTTGGAGAGCGTTATAAATCTGATTGGAAATGGGAGCGACGTAGCGAAACGAAGTGTAATTCGGGTTGGGTACTTGCGCATTCGGCGGAGTGAACTGCCGGCCGTCTCGAATGATTGTCGGTTTCTGATTCGGATTGTAAATCGCAAACAGATTCACGCCGCGTGTTCCCACGTAATTCGCTTTGACCACCAAAGTTTGCCCAATCTGCCTCTCCAGCGAAAGCGTCCACTGCAAGGTGTAGGGAGTCGTAACCTGCAATGGCAGCATTAAAGGTTCTCCTGTAGATGTGAGTGAATCGGGATCTGCAAAGGGAAACGGGAACTTCAATTGTGGACGGTTGACCGTATATCGCTTCGAATATGGAGGAGCCTCGAGCGCCAACTGCCAGATATAGGCCAGCGGCATTTCCTTAAAGATTCCAAAGCCGCTCCGCAAGACGGTCTTTTGATCGGGTAGCGGAGTCCAGGCAAACCCAACTCGGGGGGAAAAACCTTTAAAGCCGTCGTTGATCCCAAAGAAAGGATCGTTCTTGCTCAACAGAACGAAGTTTTTGTCTCGATAGATGTCTTTCAGCACGGCCAATTTTCCATTGACTTCCCTGGGGGAACGGATTCCCTCCCAACGCAGCCCGAGGTTGACCGTCAGATTCGACCGCGCTTTGAAGTCATCCTGGATATAGACGGCACCATAGCTCTGTCTCCAGCCACGGTACACATCTGCCTTCTGGCTGCCGGGCGTCGTAGACCCTAAAAGCTGAGTCGTATTGCGAGGATTGTTGGTCAGAAAATTCTCAATCGAATCCCACGTAAAGGTTCCGCCATAGACCCATGGTTCGTTCAAATGGTTCATTTGGTACCGCTTGAAATTGCCCCCCAGCGCAATGGAGTGGCGTCCTTTGTTGATCATCACTGAATCATCGTAATCAAAGGTATTGTCCACAAAGACCGCCGGACCGCTCAGATTGGGACCGATGGCGGTCCCACCTTGGCTGGCGGGTTGCGTTCCGATCCCCGAAAGGTTAACGCCTGGAACGGAATAGAGTCCCAACGGAACCCCTTTGACCGGTGAAAGCCGGGGGTCAAGCCCGGGAGCGTTCGGGAACTGATCTCCGCCCTGCGTGTAGCTGTAAAACAGGTGATCGTTACGCCGGGTGAAGCCAACCCGGAAAGTATTCAGCACGGAAGGATTAAAAACATGTGTTTCCGAGACGGTGGCCAGGACATAGCCGCCCACCTGAAACCCTCTGAAGGGTTGTGGCGTCAAGTAAAGGTATTGATCGGTGCGGCTACTCTGATCCTTGGTGAAGCGGCCAAAGAGACTATCCTTTTCCGAGAGTTGTTGGTCCATCCGCACGATGCCGTAGTTCTCATCGGCCTTCCAGCGGGGGACGGCACTGTAATCGGCCACTCCCGCATTCCGATATTGGCCAGTAGGTAAGGGCACCAGATTCATGAGCGGCCCGATGTTGGGATCCACCGGCAAAGTCCGGACCACGATAGCCTCTTCCCGGGAACATGTCGTCTTGCCGGCCGGGCAACCCGTGATGTTTCCTTGCCGGGTCTCTGGAGTGAGCACCGTGCCGAGGAAGCTGTTCCCAGCACTCTGTCGGAGGCCTTCATAGTTGAGGAAGAAAAAAGTGCGGTCCTTTCGAATGGGACCCCCTAAAGCGGCACCGAACTGGTTGCGCTTCAACGGCGCCTTCGGGAATCGTCGATCCAGGAAATAGTCCCGCGCATCCAGCTTCTCGTTCCGCAGAAATTCAAAAAGACTTCCGTGAACACTGTTGCTACCGGACTGCGTCACAGCGCTGACCACACCACCGGATGCCCGTCCATATTGTGCTCCATAGTTGTTCTGCAACAGCACGAACTCCCGGATCGACTCTACGCCCAACTGCTGTCCTAAGACGCTGGTTGCCGGCATTCCTTCCGATGGCGTCGAGATCTCCATGCCATCGAGCAGGAATGTGGATTGCTGTGGTTTGGTTCCGCCAATGGAACGCCGCGCCGCACTTCCACCTCCCGTATAAACCGCCTGGGTGCCAAGCGCCGTTATCTCCAAATCCGAAGCGACCCCCGGCTGGATGCTCGTGAGATCGGCGAAACTACGGCCATTGAGCGGCAGTTCCCGCATGGCGCGCTCATCCACCAGCGCGGCGACGGTTGCATTCGCCGTCTGCACCAGCGGAGCTTCCCCGGTCACGGTGATTTTGTCGGTGATCGTGCCGACCTGAAGCGTGAAGTCGACGACAGCCTCTCGCCCAACGGTCAACGTAATGCCGCTGCGCACGACGGTTTCGAACCCTGCCGCCTCAACGCTTATTTCGTAGCTGCCCAGCGCAAGTTCGGGAGCGCGGTAGCGTCCGCCCTCATCGGTTCGAACGGTGCGGCTGATCCCCTTCTCGACACTCTTCAAAGTCACATTGACTCCGGGCACGACTGCCCCGGTGGAATCCGTGACCGTTCCCGAAATGGTGCCTGTCGTGATCTGAGCGAAAGCAAGCGAAGTGAACAGGAACACACTGATACAAAGCTTTAGTGTTTGCATGAGCAGACTCCCATTACAGAAAACCAGCCACAAAAAGGCACAAAACACGCCACATCTCTTTTGCGAGCTTCGTGCCTTTTTGTGGCTAAATTCTTTTTCGCTAAAACGCGAGCCTCAAAGCAAATTGGATCTGCCGCGACGTCGTCGCCGTATCGATGATGCGTCCGGTCGACCCGTTTCTTGCGCCTGTGGATCCCGAAAAAATCGGCACGATCATGTTGCCGAAATTCGGATGGTTTAAAACATTGAACGCTTCTGCACGGAACTGCAAGTTAGTGCGTTCCGTAAGATTGAATTGCTTTTTCATCGCGAAGTCGAGGTCCGCGAGTCCTGGGCCGATTACCGCATTCTTCGACAGATTTCCGAACGTCCCTGCCGGCGGCAGCATAAAAGCGCAAGGATCAAACCACAGAGATGGCGTGCCCAACTCTTGCCCCGGCGCCACGCTGTCGGCACCTCGGCCAGGGATGAACGGACCGGGAATTCCGTTGGTGAAAGTGCAGCCGGCAGTCGTTCCGCTGGTGTGGATCTTCGCGCCAGGAGCCAGGCTGGGCCGGTCTGCGGAGCTGGTACCCTGAGTAAAGCCGCTGCGGCTGCGACCGAGACCATCGGTCCCTGTATATCCGCTCGGGATGTTGAAGGGAACTCCGGCTCGCAAGGTCACAATGAGGTTGGTCTGCCAGCCCGATGCGAGGGCCTTGGCAATTCCCCGCGTATTCTTTGCGAATGGCAGGTCATAGGTGACATTGCTGCTGAATTGGTGCCGCGGATCGATCGGTGACAAACCCTTTTCGGCGCGCATATTGAAGGGGTTCTGAGGCCCGCCTGCGTTCAGCGAGACAACACCGGAAGCGAACGACGTGGCCGCAGTATCAAGATTGCGCGACCAGGTATAGGAACCCTGATATTGCAATCCGTTCGTGAAGCGCCGCGTCAGATTCGCCTGGAACGAGTGATAGTAGGAATTGCCGTCCCAGCGGTGCGCATTGATCGTCGTAAATCTGGGATTGATTCGTGGTATGCCTGGGCCGCCCGGGTAGAAGTAACTTGCATTATCCGTGCAATTGCTGGGCCAGCACGTCGGAGTAAACTCGTTTATCGAGGGGTTGTACTGCAAATGTACGCCGCGAGCCCCCACGTAGGCCACGCTGGCGGTGGTTCCGGATACGATCTCACGTTGGATGTCCAGACTCCACTGATATCGCGTGGGGGACGACGGATTCGGCTGAAAATTCAGACCTGTACCAGCGCTCGCCGGCACAGTGCTGGGATCTACTTTCAGAACGCCCGTTCCTGGAGCGAGCAGCGTAAACATTTTCGTGATGTGCGGCATCGACGCATAGGTGTATCGGAGTACGCCCGGGACAAGCTGCTCCTGAAAGGCACCGGCCCCGGCCCGTACCGAGGTCTTGCCATTGCCGAACGGATCCCACGCCAGTCCGACTCGCGGAGCAAAATTGTCTTTGTGCGGAACGAAGAGCGGCTGACCGATCGCCGGCCCGCTATCAAAGACACTCTTCATGCTGGCTGCCCGGCCGTAGCGCTCAGTTGGAGCGGTCACGAATTCATGCCGTAGTCCGATTGTGAGCGATAACCTTGGAGTCACCTTGAAGTCGTCCTGGACAAACCAACCGAACAGGTATTGCTGATAGCTGAGTTGCGAATCGTTGATTTGCCCCAGAATCTGGTTCGGGGTTCCTTCCATGAAGTTTCGCACGCTTGGGAAGTTGATCGTTCCCATGTAGTTCCGATTGTTTCTGGGATTGGAAAGATAGTTTTTAAAGATGCCGCCGAACTTGAATGTGTGCGATCCCCTCAAGTAGCTGGCATTATCAGCGAGTTCAATGACGTTATTGGTGAATCGCCGTGGTGTCTCAATGAAAACGCCATCGGAGGTCGGAATCAGAGCGCCCGCCTGGCCCCCGGTGATGTCCCAAATGCTCGCCAGATTTCGTCCCTGCAGTACTGCCAACTGCGATACGGGAACATCCTGGAGATACACCGCGCCGAAATTGCCGTAGGTCCGGTTGAGGCCCGCGCGCGTTTCATTGATCCACTGCGGCGAGATGACCCGCGTCAACGCCAACTGGAAAAATTGGTTCCGCCCGTGCTTTGTAGTTCCGTAAATCCCGAGTTGGCCCGGTCGCGTCACATCCGCCTGATCGAAAACATAACGTCCATACAGCGAGTTTTTGTCGCTGAGCTGGGCATCGATGCGGCCCAAGACGTAATCTTCGGTCGAGGGTTGAATGGGATTATTGATGAACTGTCCTGTGCCGTCGCGGTTATCGGGCCCGTTCGGGAGAGGATAAAGATTCATCATCGCCTGGACGCCCGGATTCACTCCAATAAACTGCTCAACTCCGTTGATTGGCAGATATCCCTGGTGCGCGCGCGCGGTTGGAACCGGCGTGTTATACGTAAGCCCGAGCCGCTCGCGCAGTCCTTCATAGGTGGCGAGGAAGAACAATTTATCTTTTTTGATCGGTCCACCGATAACACCGCCGAACTGATTCCGCTTGAAAGCCGGAATTTTCTGGCTCGCAGGATCGAAATAGTTCTTGGCATCGAGTGCGCTGTTACGCAGGAATTCAAATCCGGAGCCGTGGAGTGCGTTGGTTCCCGAATTGGTGACCACGTTCATCACACCGCCCGTGACCAACCCATATTCGGTGCTGTAGTTGTTGGTCGTGATGGTGAATTCGCGAATCGAATCGATTCCGAGATTCGTCATCGCCACACTGCCCGGGGTCTGGCCTGAGTAGTCCGACACATCCTGGCCATCCATCAGGAAGGAATTCTGTGTGGGCTGAGCGCCACCGATGCTCATTTTCAAACCATGGCCGCCGGAGACATCATTTCGCGAGAGGTGTTCGGGGATGGCGTACACTCCGGGCTGGAGCGTAGCCAACTGCGTGTAGTTTCGGCCATTGAGCGGTAGATCACGGATTTTCTTATCATCAACCAAATATGAGAGGTTGGCGTTCGTCGTGGAGACCAACGCAGCTTCCGCGTTGACAGTCACCTCTTGCGCGACCGAGCCGACCTGCAAAGCGAAATCCACAACCGCCTCGCGTCCGATCGTCAGAGTCACGCCGCGTCTCACGGCCGTTTGGAATCCCGGCAACTCTGCCGAAATCTCGTAGCCACCCAACGGCAACTGCGGCGCGTTGTATCGGCCGAGTTCATCCGCGATCACCGTGCGCGAAGCGCCAGTATCGGTATTCGTCAATTTGATGCTCACGCCCGGCAGAACGGCGCCTGCGGAATCTTTGACAGTGCCGGTGATAGTGCCCGTTGTGACCTGCGCTATCGCGATGCCGCCGAAAAGCAACAGACAGAAAAAAAGTTTGAATCCGAGTTGTCTTCGAATCATGCGATTCCTCCCCATATTACCGACCCAAAACTGGCCCCCTCCCTGCACCATGCAGCAGGGAAGACCAAAACAAAACCAAACGGATTTGCCGCGGATGTTACAACAATACAGAACCGCCTCGACAGAGTTTATTTGTGACTGTAGGGCGGTCCGCGAAGCGCAAGCGCGATAGCGCGCAGCCTCAATATATGGCCGCCCACAATGCCGGAACCGAGATATGGCGGGCGGTCCGCGAAGCGCAAGCGCGACAGCGCGCAGCCTCAAGAAATAGACCGCCGCTACAGCCTCTATCTACCGCGCTGCGGGAGCCGCGGGCCGGGCGGCGCGTGGCGGGACGGGATACACGCCCAGGCCGTGGTAGGAATTGGAATAGATGATTCCCTGATATCGAATCCCGTTGCCGTCCTTGTCGACCCAGCCTAAGGATTGTTGGAACAAGCCCGGTTCGGGATAACCCTTCGGCACAGTGCCTTCGAGAATATAAAGCCGGTGTTCGTGCATGGCCACGAAAGCGAACGTGCGCGACTGATCGGCGTTGTTGGTGACTTGTATGGAATGCCCTTCGACCATGTCCTGCCATTCCCAGGAGAGACCAGTTACCTTCACGTCGCGTTGAAGAAGCTTCAGCGTTGCATACACGATTGCGCCGCGTTCATCCTGTTTCCAATATGCGGGACCTATGACCGGACCGGCGTTCGGACGGCATTGCGCGTTGCCCGGCGGACACGTCTTGGAACGTTCGATAGCCTGTTGTTCGAGTCCGCTGTAATCGACGACTGTTAAGGAGTAGCGTTCGCGGCCCTTCTCCGCGCTGTACACGCGCGCAGGAAGGGTGTAGTTCATTTGCGATGTCCAGGTGGCCTCGGTTACCTTAGGCTGCCCCGGAAAATTCAGCTTGAATCCGTTTTGCGTGTCGACGTATTCGGTCCATTCTTGAGCAACTGCGGTGCCAGATACACAAAGCAGCAAAATGCAAACGAATGTTGACGGGCGCATAACGTTTCCTGCTCCTGCGGTTTGTTATTTTGCGGCGGTAATCGAGTCGACGCGGATGGTCTTAGTCTTCGCATCCAGCGTTCCCGTCACCGTTACTTTTTTTCCCGCAAAGTTTTCCGGTGTCTGCTGGTCGCTCAGTGTGTAGGCTTCCTTGCCGTCGTAGAGAATAAACAGCGCGCCGTGCGCGCTGATGCAGGCAAGGGTGCACTCGGCGTCGTTCGATCCCATCCGCATTCGGGAATGATCGCCGGTGGGGCACATGCTGTCGGTAATCGTGCCGGTGAATGTCTGCTTCGCCTGTGCTGCGGCCAGTGTGGCTGTGATCAAAAAGCTGAAGATCAGAGATTTCATCATCGGTTTTGCATGTGTGGAAAGGAAAGCGCTGCCGAACGCATTGGAAATTGCAGATTGGAAGCTTCTCGATTTGAGATTCAGAAACTTCCAATCATGCAATCTTCAATAGAGTTCGTCCTGCGCTCTAGCTGCCAGGCACCATGATGTGGGCAACTGACGAGCCCGCATTCATGATCCATGCGCCATTCTGCGTGGGTTTGTCGGGAAGGCCCAGCGACTCAGTCGTGGCCCCCGGCACGGCGATCGTCGTATGGAAACGAGCTTGCGACTGGTCAGGGCCGCTATAGTGTAATCTTGAACCTGCGCCTCGAGCTTCAGGTTTTGAGCAACGCGCTCCAGGTTGGCAATGCTGGTGCACTCCACCGCGAATGGCTGCTGTCCTGGCTGCCCTGTCCGGTCATAACAGACCAGACGATTGGTGCCTTTCTTCAGCGTCTCATACGTGAAGTCGGGTTTCCACTTGATGACCGTGGCTCCTTCCTTTAGCTGCCGCGGGGCGGCAAGCAGGGCCTTGTCAATTTCCGCTGACGATTGCGCGAACGCGGCGGCTGAAATCGCCAGTATGCTGAGAACGACCACTATCACACGTTTCATGATATAAACCTCCAATTCATTCGCCTGCGAATCAAACAGTAGTCCCGGCGACGGGTGTCAGTATATATCCGTTGAGAACGATTTTGTGAAGCTTTGAATGCGCAGGCTTGGAGGCAGGAGATGAGCACGAATTCTCTAACCGCAATGCTACCCAGTGAGATGAGACTATTGCGTCACCAACCTTTGTTTATCTTCCATATCGAGGTCAAACCGCCCAGCGTGATCGGTGCAACGCCGGGCTATGACAGGCGCATTGGCGAAATCGCCGGCGGCCGTTTCGAAGGCGAGCGGTTGCGCGGCAAGATCCTAACCGGAGGCAGCGACTGGCAATCGTTGCGGAGTGACGGCGCAATCACCATAAATGTGCGGCTGGTGATGCAGACCGATGACGGCGCCTTGATCGGCATGACTTATCTCGGCATGCGCCACGGCCCAAAAGAGGTCATGGACCGGCTCGCGCGCGGTGAAAACGTCAGTCCTTCCGAATACTACATGCGCGTCACGCCGTACTTTGAGGCAGCGTCCGAGAAATACGGTTGGCTCAACCGCATCGTCTCCGTGGGATATGGGCATCGCATGTCCGGAGGAGCCATCTACCAGGTTTTCGAGATCCTCTGAGTGAGGCTGCTTTGGAGA
>WNGJ01032376.1_pt1 | contig 11211 bp, 9 predicted proteins | sample 5400611 | NCBI WGS metagenome assembly WNGJ01 (sample SAMN13153375, study PRJNA577476) | soil metagenome | isolation source: 40 cm soil or saprolite under Garry oak tree replicate 1 | place: USA:California | collected 2016-06-15 | reverse complement strand
TGGCCGCTGTCGAACACCCGGTCCTTAAGCAGGTACCCGATGCCGCCGCTGCCGCTGGCCAGCAGCTCGCGGGCGTACAGCTGCTCGACATACTGGGAGAGCACGAGCACCGGCAGGCCGGGCACCTCGCGCCGGGCGGCCAGCGCGGCCCTGATGCCCTCGTCGGTGAAGGTGGGCGGCAGCCGGACGTCCACGATGGCCACGTCCGGCTGGTCGGCGGTCACCGCGGCCAGCAGGTCGGCCCCGTTGTCCACGGCCGCGGCGATCTGCAGGCCGTGGGCCTGCAGCATCCGGGTCAGGCCGTCCCTCAGCAGGAAGAGGTCTTCGGCGATGACAACGCGCACGGGATCTCCATGGTGACCGCGGTCGGGCCGCCGGGCGGGCTGCTGATCGCGAGGACTCCGTCGAAGGGGGCCAGCCGCCGCTCGATACCGCGCAGCCCGGTGCCCCGGGCCGGCTCGGCGCCGCCGTGACCGTTGTCGGTGACGCCGATCCGCAGCATCCCGTCGGTGTGCCGGATGTCGATCCAGGTCTGCCTGGCCTCGGCGTGCTTGGACACGTTGGCCAGCAGCTCGCTGACCGCGAAGTAGGCGGCCGACTCGACCGGCGCGGGCGGCCGGCCGTTCAGCTCGCTGGCCAGGTTGATCCGCGCGGGGGTGTCCAGGGCCAGCGCGCGGATCGCGTCGGCCAGGCCGCGGTCGGCCAGCACCGGCGGGTGGATGCCGCGGACCAGGGCGCGCAGCTCGGCCAGGGCCTTGACCGAAGCGTCCCTGGCCTCGAACATCAGGGCGCGGGCCGCCTCTGGGTTGGAGTCGATGATCTGCCCGGCGGCGTCCAGGGTCATGCCCATGGCGACCAGCCTGGCCTGGGCTCCGTCGTGCAGGTCCCGCTCGATCCGGCGGATCTCGGCCGCCCCGGTGTCGAGCGCCTCGGTGCGGGTTTCGGTTAGCTGCTGTACGCGCTGCGCCAACTCCGCCTGCCCGGCCGGGGCCAGCAGCGTGCGGGCCAGCAGGCCGTAGCCGCGGAGCAGCAGCGGAGCCGCCAGCACCCCGGCCGAGGCGATCGCGAGGCCCAGCACGATCAGCGTCCCCGCGGTGTTACCCGGAAATGCGGGCGGCGGGATCTCCCGGGTCAGCTCGGGCCCGATGAACTCGATCAGCCCGGTCGCGATGATCACGGCGGACAGCGCGGCCAGGACGCAGGCGACCAGGTTCGCCGCGGTCCACCGCAGGTCCCTCCAGGTGGCCGGGTCCGTCCCCAGCCATCGGAGCCGCCTGGTGAAGGTGAGCTTTCCCTCGGGCGGGGGCGCATACCGCTCGGCGATGGGCACGCCGCACCAGTCCCCGGCCAGTAGCCGGGTCAGGCGGGCCAGCCCGCGGATGCCCAGCAGCGCGGGCGGCACGGCGAACCGGGCGAGGCCGAGCCCGGCTCCGATCACGACGAGGGCCAGCAGCACACGCTGATCGCGGGGGCCCCCGTTACCCACAATCAGGACTCCGGCCCCGAGCGCGATGAGGAACAGCGCGCCCACGATCACGATCAGCAAGCCGAGCCCGGCCAGCATCAGCCCGGCGAACGCGACCCCGCGCGTGGCGGCCACCAGCCCGGCCTGCGGGCCGAACCGCGGCCTGGTGCGCCGGGGTGAGGTGAGAACGGTCATCGGACGCCTCCTTAACGTCCCTCCAGTCTGCCCGGCCGGGGCCGGCGCGGTCAGTGGCGCTGGGCCCCGAACCTCGGGGTGTATCTAGGTCTACCTGGCGGCAAGGTCGCCAGGTAGCTCTATGTAATCAAATTGATTACGGAGAGTTGATAAGGCGCATAACTGCCGTGTGCGCTGCCTACCTGGACCGGGACTGCGGCCAGCGACCGTGGTCCTCCTCGTGCTGGCGTTCGGCGCGGCGGCCCTGCCCGCGGCCGCGGCCGCCCCGCCCCGGATCCCGCCGCACTACCTGGCCTGGTACAAGGCGGCGGCTCGGACCTGCCGGGGGCTCTCCTGGCAGGTGCTGGCCGGGATCGGCACGATGGAATCGGACAACGGCCGGTCCACGGCCCGCGGGGTACACAAGGGCAAGAACCGCGAGGGCGCCGAGGGGCCGATGCAGTTCGAGCCGGCCACGTTCGCCGAATACGCCGTCCGGGCCGACCGGTCCGCCAAGCTCACCCCGTACAACCCCGCGGACGCCATCTTCACCGCGGCCCGGATGCTCTGCGCCGACGGCGCCGGGCGCGGGTACCTGCGGGGGGCGATCTTCGCCTACAACCACGCCTGCTGGTACGTGCGGGACGTCCTGGCCATCGCGGCGCGGTACCGGACGCCGGGGCGGCACCGGCAGGCGTCCGGCCCGCGGCATCGGCACCGGACGCGGCATAAGGTCCGCCACCCGGTGCGGCGCAAGGTCCGGCACAAGGTCCGCCACCCGGTGCGGCGCAAGGTCCGGCACCGGGCCCGGCGACGGGCCGGCCTGTGCACGGGTCACCGGCATTCGCGCGGGTATGGTCACAAACATGGCTCTCGCACAGCGCAAGGTCCTCATCCTGGCCGCGGACGACTTCGAAGACATGGAGCTCCTGTATCCGCTGTACCGGCTGGTCGAAGAGGACGTCGAGGTGACGGTGGCCGGGCTCGACGACCACCCGGTGCACGGCAAGAAGGGCCACGGGCCGGTGCCCGTGGACACCACCGTGGAGCAGGTGGCCGAGGCTGACTTCGACGCCCTGGTCATCCCGGGCGGGTACGCGCCCGACAAGCTGCGCCGCTCGCAGGACGTGCTGGACCTGGTGCGGGCCTTCGACGGCGCGGGCAAGCCGATCGCCTTCATCTGCCACGCGGGCTGGGTGCCGATTTCCGCCCGGATCCTCAACGGCCGCCGGGCCACCAGCGTGGGCGCGATCCGCGACGACATGGTCAACGCCGGCACCGACTGGGTGGATGAGGCCACCGTGGTGGACGGCAACCTCATCTCGGCCCGGACGCCCGCCGACCTGGGACCCTGGATGAAAGCGCTGCTCAAGGCGCTGGCCATTGGCTAGGCAGGGCCTAGTCGAGGACGAGGGCGTCCGCTCGGCCCGGCTGCTGGACGCGCAGGCCAGGCCGGGTTAGCTCCAGTCCACGGTGGAGGCGCGGAAGTAGGTGAGGCCGTCCTGGGCCCACAGCCGGCCGTGCCGGGCGAGGCGGTCGCGGTGGGCGGGCCAGCCGATCGGTTCTGGGGCGCTCCAGGCCCGGTGGGCGACGCCGGCCAGGCGGGGCAGCAGGAGGAAGGACAGGTCGTCGAAGCCGGAAATGGTTTCGGCCCAGATCGCGGCCTCGACGCCGGCGACCTGCGCGGCCCGGCCGGGTCCGAGCACCTCGGCGGGCTCCCAGCCGAACGATGTGGCGACGGTCTTGGGTGCATAGACCCGCAGACCGAGGCGGCCGTGCCGGTCCGCCTGCGCGGCATCGGCATCGGCCGGGGGCTCGGCGTAGGGGACGTCGAGGTAGCAGTGGGCCAGCGGTGAGACGATCACGGGTACCGACGACGCCGCCACCGTCTCGGCGTCGCGACGCGACATGGCCACCTCCGCCTCCACCTGCGCCCGGACCTGCGGCGGTGTGGACGCCGGAAGGTCGATGCCGGTGAGCCAGTACTGGATGACTTCGTCCGGGCCCAGGCCGGCCCGCGCCGACTCCTGCCAGCCCAGCGGTTGCCTGCCGAGGCTGCGGACCAGGCGGCGCAGCCGCCGGACGTACGACGCGTACAGCTCGTCCGGCATGCCGCGGGGCTCGTCCGCGCCGATGTGCAGGTACGGGCCCGGGAAGATCGCGGCCACCCCGGCCAGGACCTGCTCCATCAGCTCGAAGGTCGCGGGCAGCTCCGGGTCGAGCCACACGGCGCGGCGCCGGTGGCCAGGCAGGAACTCGTACTCGACCTCGTTCCGGCCGGACTTCAGCTCCGGCCGCAGCCGCAGCAGGGCGGAGGTGTGCCCGGGCGTGTCGATCTCGGGGACGATCGTGACGAAGCGTTCCGCGGCGTAGCCGACGAGTCCTCGGAGATCTTCGTCGCGGTAGAAGGCGGCGCCGGACTCCGGGCTGGCGGCCGGCCGCTCCGGGCTGGCGGCCAGCCGGCCCGGAGCGAGGCGCCAGGCCTGGTCGTCGGTCAGGTGCAGATGCAGCACGTTGAGCTTGTAGAGCTCCAGCAGGTCGATCACCCGCCGGATCTCCTCCACGGTGAAGAAGGTACGGGCCACGTCCAGGGACAGGCCGCGCCAGGCGTACCTCGGCGCGTCGAGGATCCGCGCGCCCGGTACCCGGATCTCGTCCGCTCCGGAGGACGGCGCCGTGGCCACCAGCTGGGTCAGCGTGGTCAGGCCGCGCGCGACGCCGGCCCGTTCGGCCGCGCGCAGCACGATCCGGGCGTCCTCGATCACCAGCGAGTAGCGTTCTCCGGCCGGGTCGCCGCCGGCCGGTGAGAGGCCGACCGGCGCGGGGAGGCCGTCCAGTTCGTTCGTGGCGGCAAGCTGAATCGTGACGGACGGCTCATCCGGTGCCCTGTTGCCGTGGATCGGCGCGAGGCGCACGCCCGTTCGGCGGGTGACCTGCGCGCAGAATCGCCCGACGAGCGGCGCGATACCTGTATCGGCGTACGCGACCACCGTGGCCGGCCGGAAGGCGAACCCGGGCCCGCCCCCGGCGTCGAACTGGGCCGGAGCCGGTATGACCGCGTGACCCATCGGACCGGAGTTTACTGGGCGCCGTCAGCCAAGCCGAGCGCAGCCGCCAGCGCGGTCACCGCCGCGTCGGCCGCGACCTTGGCGGTCAGCGCGTGGGTGTGCGCCCGGTCGATGTCGCCCAGGGCGATGCAGTCGTAGGCGACCTGGACGTCGTGCCGGGCCGCTTGGAGCTCGCGGGACGCCTCCTCAAGGGCCGGGTTGCCGTTTTCGGTCTCTGCCTCGGTCATCACGTTCTACCTCCCGGTTTGCGACTGGCTCGGTCCTCGGGGGTTCCGTGAAGAACCGGAAGCTCCCGGCTAAGAAGCCTACCCAGCCCGCCCGCCCGCCTCATGTTCACCGGGGGTGAGCATGTCCCACACCCCGCTCCAGCCGCCGGCGAAGTCGTCCCGGGTCGCGACGTCGGGGAAGCCCCGCTGGGTCAGGACCAGCCGCGTCCCGGCGCCATCCGGACTGAAAGCCAGCTCCACCTCGGTGGAGAAGCCCGGCTGGCGGGGGAACAGCGCGGTCATCGAGTAGGCGAGCCGGTGCGGCGGCTCGATGGCGGACAGCATCCGGACCTCGGTGAACGCCTCGAGCCCGGGCGGATGGAAGACCACCCGCCAGGTGCCCCCGGGCCGCAGGTCAAGGCGAGACTCCACGATCCAGTCCGGTCGGTTCTCGCCGTACATGCCGAGGAAGGCGTCGTAGACGGCGCGCGGCGGGGCCGCGAACTTCCGTTCCATGATCAGGTCGTTGCTCATGTCAGTGACGACGGCCCGGTTGCGGGTAATTCATCGGGCGGGCGTCCTGGGGTAGGTTCGGCCACAACGCAGGCCTCGGCTCGCTCGCCCGGCTGGAGGCGGAGCTCGGCCCGTACGCGGGCAGCCGGGGAATGGCCCGGCGCGGGGATAGATATGACAATGTAGCCCCGACCGGATTCGAACCGGCGTTACCGCCTTGAGAGGGCGGCGTCCTAGGCCTCTAGACGACGGGGCCGTGCTGTACTGACTCTGCGGTGCTGATGTGGCCAGCGCGGTACAGACTACCGTCTCACCACCGGTCAGGCCAACCGGCAGTCGAGCCGTAATCCTCTCTCATGAACAAGCGCGGACGTTATTCGCGTCCGCGCTGTCAGTCGAGCTGCTGGGGTACCAGGACTCGAACCTAGACTAACAGGGCCAGAACCTGTCGGGCTGCCAATTACCCCATACCCCAATGGCATACAGCCCCTGGTCCGGGACCGCCCACGCAGTCTAGCGGACTCCGGACGCGCCGGCCAACCGGAGGGTCACGGTGCCCGATTACTGGGGCCGGTCACTCGGGCCGGTCACTGGGCCGGTCACTGGGGCCGATCTCGGCCAGGCCGGCGTCCCGGTCCAGGCGGAGCCATCTGGTGATCCCGGCCGAACGCAGGAACGGCACGTCGTGGCTGGCTATCAGGAGCGCGCCGCGATAGCCCTCCAGCGCCTGGGACAGCTGCCGGACCGAGGCCATGTCCAGGTTGTTGGTCGGCTCGTCGAGCAGCAGCAGCTGGGGTGCGGGCTGGGCGAGCAGCAGGGCCGCGAGCACGGCGCGGAAGCGCTCGCCGCCGGACAGCATGCCGGCCAGGCGTTCGGCCCGCGGGCCGCGGAATAGGAACCTGGCCAGGCTGGCCCGGACCTCGTTCACCGACGCGGCGGGCGCCGCTGACCGCACGTTGTCGACCACGCTCAGCGAGTCATCCAGGATGTCGAGGCGCTGCGGCAGGTAGCCGACCACCGCTCCCAGCCGGACCGTGACACCCGGGCGTTCCGCCAGGCCCGCGATGGCCCGGAGGAGGGTGGTCTTGCCCGATCCGTTCGGCCCGGTGAGGGCGATCCGTTCCGGGCCCCGGACGATGAGTTCGGTGAGCGTGGCGACGGGGGGAGCGTCTGGAGCTGGGGGCGCCGGGGATGTGCTTGGCGCGGGGGGTGGGCTTGGCGCGGGGGGCGCGCCGGGCGCGGGGGACGCTGGATGCCAGCGCGTTCCGTCCAGGCCGGTAACGGTCAGCACGGTGCGGCCGGCCGGGACGGCCGTGCCCGGCAGGTCGACCCGGATCTCCGCGTCGTCCCTGACCGCCTGCTCGGCCTCTTCCAGCCGGTCGCGGGCCGCCTGGAGCCGCTCGGAATGCAGCTCGCGGGAGCGGCCCGCGGTCTGGAGCGCGGCGCGCTTGCGGGCGTGCGCCACGATCCGGGGCAGGCTGCCCGATGCGGCCACCTGCCGGCCCATGCGGTCGCGCCGGGCCTGCTTGACCTGCGCTTCGACCAGATCGCGCTGTTCCCGGCGGACCTCGGCGGCGGCGGAGGTGACGGCGCGCTCGGCGGCGGCCTGTTCGGCCGCGAGGAGCTCCTCGTAGGCGTCCAGGTTGCCGCCGTAGATGCTGATCTGCCCGCCGGACAGATCGGCGATCTGGTCCACCAGCCCGAGCAGTTCGCGGTCGTGGCTGACGATCACCATCACCCCGGTCCAGGACGCGACCGCGTCGTACAGCCGCTTGCGCGCGTCCAGATCCAGGTTGTTGGTCGGCTCGTCGAGCAGCATGATGTCTGGCCGCCGCAGGAACAGCGCGGCCAGCCCGACCAGGATGGTCTCGCCGCCGGAGAGCCGCTCCACCCGGTCGTCGAGGCCGAGGTGGGTAAGGCCGAGGCGGTCCAGCCAGGCGCGGGCCCGCTCCTCGACGTCCCAGTCGTCCCCTACGGTCGCGTAGACGTCCTCTGCCGTCTCACCCGCCTCGATGGCGTGCAGCGCGGCCCGGGCGGCGGTGATGCCGAGCAGGTCGGAAACGGTGCGACGAGTACCCAGCGTGATGGCCTGGGGCAGGTAGCCCACCTCGCCGCCGACACGGACCACGCCGGAGCCCGGGCGCAACTCCCCCGCGATCAGCTTGAGCAGGGTCGACTTGCCCGAGCCGTTCACCCCGATCAAGCCGGTTCGGCCCGGGCCGAACGACACGGTCAGGCCGGACAGCACGGAGGCTCCGTCGGGCCAGTTGAAACTGAGATCTGAGCATACGACTGCTGCGGTCATGCGGCGCGGCTCCCAGCACGTAGGAAGGATTTCCGTTACGTGTGGCGACACCACGCCGCGCAGGCTCCACCGGAGGTCACGCGCGACAAGCGCGGTATCGCTGACCTCAGCGCCTCAACGCACTCTCCCACCGCCGACAGCAGAGACGTCTTTATGCTAGCCCGGCTCCTTTGGTCGCGCCAAACACCTTTCCGGGGGCTTGCGGCGAAGGGACACCATGAAAGCGCCCTCGCGGAGGCGGGGACGCTGGGGCTGGTATTACCAGTGGGGCGTGAACGGGCACCAAGCGGAGCCTCTTCCGGGCGGTCCAGGAGCGAAGTTCATGATCGTGAGCGCAAATGGGCGCTATTTGCCCAAAACTGCTCACGATCATGAAACCGCCCCGCCGGGGGTGGCTTGGATTAGGCGGGCTTGGCCGGTGGCATGGATGGGACCGTCGGCGAAGGGGATGAAGCAGGAGTCGCCGCGGGTCAGGTCGAGCTCCTGACCGGTCTCGGCGCGCAGGGTGCAGGCGCCGTCGAGGCAGAGCAAGACGCGGGGGCCGGTGGCGGGCAGGGCGAGGGCAGGGGCGAGGGAGGCCAGGGCGGGGGAAGCGGAAGCAGGAGGAGAGGGGGCGGGCGAGGCGGGGAGGTCGATGAGGTAGAGGCGGAACTCGGGGGCGGGGGTGTCGAAGGTGGCGAGACCGTCGGCGAGGGGGCGCGGGGAGAGCACGGGGACGGCGACCGAGGGGTCGAGGAGCTTGAGGAGTTCGGGCACGTCGATGTGCTTGCCGGTGAGGCCCGAACGGACCACGTTGTCGGAGTTGGCGAGCAACTCGATGCCGGTGCCGCGCAGGTAGGCGTGCAGGCCGCCGGCCGGCATGAACACCGCCTGGCCCGGCTGCAGCACCTCGTGCCGCATCAGCAGCAGCGCGACCACGCCGAGGTCGTTCGGGTGATCGGCGGCAACGCGGACCGCGGCGGCGCACGCGTCAGCGTAGGGGCCGTCGACGGCGGCCAGGCGCTCGCACGCGGCCACGACGGCGGCGACCAGGCCGGGGCGGCCGGGCTCGGGCCACTCCAGGACAGAGGCGAGCGCGGAGGCTCGGGCATCCCCGGCCGGCGCGCCCGGCGGGGCGGGGGGTGGCGCGGTGGGGAATGGCGCGGCGGGAGGTGGCGCGGCGGCCAGGGCGGCGGCCAGGGGCTTGAGCTCGTCTACCGCCAGGGCACGAAGCAGGGCAGAAGCGTCGGCGGGAGCGCGCAGGCCGGCCGCCACCTCGAACGGGGTCAGCGCGTAGAGGAGTTCGGGTTTGGGCCAGTCGTCCACGTAGTTCCTGGCCGGGTCGTCCGGGGGCAGGCCGCGCGCGTTTTCGGCGGCAAAGCCCGCCTCGGCCTGCGTGCGCGAGGGGTGCACCTGGATGGACAGCGCCTTCTCGGCCGATAGCACCTTGAGCAGGAACGGCAGCCGCCCGCCGAACCTCGCCGCGCACTCAGCGCCCAGCTCGCGCTCGGGGTCACCAGCGATCACCGCGTCAAGAGCGACCAAAGGGGTGGAAGGGGCTGGGGGGGTGGAGAGGACTGAAGGGGCCAAGGAGGTGGATAGGACTGGGGTGGGTGGGGTTGTGGGGGACGACAGGCGACCGACGCCGGAAGGGGCGGACGGGTGCGCGCCCATCCACAGCTCGGCCTCCGGGCCCGGCGCCGGGACCGGCCGTCCCTGCAGCTCCGCGATCGCGGTGCGGGTGCCCCACGGGTAGGGCCGGATCACCGGGCGAAGAAGATCCATCCGGGCATGCTAATCGGCGCCGGAGGTGTCCGCTGGGTGCTCGACCATGGCGACGACCCGGCTGGCCATGAAGCGCGCGGTCCTGACCGCGGTGCCGGTCCTGGTCACCTCGCTGACCTCGATGATGCCGCGGCGGTTGGCGATATCCACGCGGCGGCCCGCCCGGGTCGCCGTCACCTCGTAGGTGCGGGTGCCCTCGCCGGAGTCGATCACGATCTCGACGCGATCACCCTTCATCGGCGGCCTCCCAGCCCGGGCGTAAAAGGCGGGCCGGGGCGGGAACCCCGGCCCGTTCGGCACTAATAAGACGGAAGTGACGGGTCGACCTGGCTGATCCAGGCCAGTACCCCGCCGCCGACGTGGACCGCGTCGGCGAAGCCTGCGTTCTTGACGATCGCCAGCGCCTCCGCCGAGCGGGCGCCGCTCTTGCAGTGCAGCACGATCCGCTTGTCCTGCGGGAGCTTCTCCAGCGCGGCCCCGGAGAGGAACTCACCCTTGGGGATGAGCGTGGCGCCGGGGATGGAGACGATCTCGTACTCGTTCGGCTCGCGGACGTCGACGAGGAAGATGTTGTCGCCCGCGTCCAGCATGGCGGCCAGGTCCTTGGCGCTGATCGTGGAGCCCATGGCGGCCTCGGCGGCCTCCTCGGAGACCGCTCCGCAGAACGCGTCGTAGTCGATCAGCTCGGTGATCGTCGGGTTCTTGCCGCAGACCGCGCACTCCGGGTCCTTACGCACCTTGACCGTGCGGTAGGTCATCTCCAGCGCGTCGTAGATCATCAGCCGGCCGGCCAGCGGCTCGCCGATCCCAGTGAGCAGCTTGATCGCCTCGTTGACCTGGATCGATCCGATCGAGGCGCAGAGCACGCCGAGCACGCCGCCCTCGGCGCAGGACGGGACCATGCCGGGCGGCGGCGGCTCCGGGTACAGGCAGCGGTAGCACGGGCCGTACTCGGCCCAGAACACGCTGGCCTGCCCGTCGAACCGGTAGATCGAACCCCACACGTACGGCTTGCCGAGCAGCACGCACGCGTCGTTGACCATGTATCTGGTGGCGAAGTTGTCGGTGCCGTCCACGATCAGGTCGTACTGGGAGAAGATCTCCATGACGTTGTCGTTGTCCAGCCGGACGTCGTGCACGACCACGTTCACCAGCGGGTTGATCTGACCGATGCTGTCCCGCGCCGACTCGGCCTTAGGCCGGCCCACGTCGGACTGGCCGTGGATGATCTGGCGCTGCAGGTTCGACTCGTCCACCACGTCAAAATCGACGATGCCCAGCGTGCCGACCCCGGCCGCGGCCAGGTAGAGCAGCGCCGGAGACCCGAGGCCGCCGGCCCCCACGACGAGGACCTTCGCGTTCTTGAGGCGCTTCTGCCCGGTCATCCCGACGTCCGGGATGATCAGGTGGCGCGAGTAGCGCCTGACCTCATCGACCGTCAGCTCGGCGGCCGGCTCGACCAGCGGCGGCAACGACACTGTCTGCTCCAAAGATCGTTTTTTAGTACCGAACGGGCTGGGTATTCCCTTCCCCCGCCCGTTCCTGCGTCAACCGGCCGAAGCCACCGGGAATTCCCAGCAGGATGCCGATCTCCGCCGCCACGGCATCGGGGTGTTCCATGTGCGCGACGTGACCGGTGCGGGGCAGCACCACGACCCTGGCGTCGGCGAACTGGTGCGCGGCCCGCCCGGCCATCCGCGCGTCGACCAGGCGGTC
>WNGJ01019427.1_pt1 | contig 11211 bp, 14 predicted proteins | sample 5400611 | NCBI WGS metagenome assembly WNGJ01 (sample SAMN13153375, study PRJNA577476) | soil metagenome | isolation source: 40 cm soil or saprolite under Garry oak tree replicate 1 | place: USA:California | collected 2016-06-15 | reverse complement strand
CGCTCGAGATCCATCGAATCCATCATGCGCTCTTCAATCTTTTGATTGGAGCGAAACGTGCCCGATTGGCGCAACAGTTGATCGACCAGCGTGGTCTTGCCGTGGTCGACGTGCGCGATGATGGCGATATTACGAATCTTATCCATTGGAGAAAATCTCTCCGGGGGGCAGGAGAGCCGCCAACCTTACGAGAGACAGCAGTCGAGTCAAACCCCGGGGGCCATTGGAGGCATAGGTTTCGCCCCCAGATCGTACCACCGCAAGCGTGTTCCGGCGAAGCAGCGAGTTCGGAGTCACTTTTTCCTTCTAAGTTCTCCCTCATTTTTTATCGTTACTGCTTATGAAAATTCTTCTTGCCGGCGTTCTCGGTGGAGTCGTGATGTTTATCTGGACATCCATCGCGCACATGGCTCTACCGCTGGGCGAAGCTGGTGTCCGCGAAATTCCGAATGAATCAACAGTGCTCAGCGCGATGCAGAGCAACATCGGCGAACAGACAGGACTTTATATTTTCCCCGGTCCCGGAGTTGGCAAAAACGCAACTCGACAGGAAAAGAATGAGGCGATGAAACACATGGGCGAAAAAATGGCGGCCAATCCTTCGGGCCTCCTGATGTATCATGCACCGGGTCGTCCGTTCACGCTTGGCAAATGGCTCGGGACTGAATTTGGCACCGAACTGCTGGAAGCCATCCTGGTCGTGTTCCTTTTAGCGCAAACGCGCATTGTGAGCTTTGCCGGGCGGGTCGGTTTCGTGCTTGTTGCCGGAATCCTGGCCGCCATTACTACCAACGTTTCCTACTGGAACTGGTACGGCTTCCCGTGTGTTTACACCGCCAGCTACATGCTTATCCAAATCGTCGGTTTCTTCCTTGTGGGAATTGTTGCTGCACTGCTCTTGCCGAAGCGCGCTCCTGCAGCCTGAAGAACTTATAATTGAAGACTAGTTTCCGAAGAGCCGCTGCGAATCGCTAAGGTTTCCCGCCGCGAAGTCCCCGCACCGTCAGCGCCGGCCGACCCTTCACCTTTCCGTACGTTGCCTCAGCTTTGCGATCGCTGCGTTTGAAACGTCGTTCCTCGGCTGTGTTGTCCGGTGTCCACGTGGCGCCGGCGGCGTTAACCTTCAGGAATCTCGTGATCTCTTTTTCGGAAAGATCGGTGCCCTTCACGTGGAAGTACGTTTCCGAAACGCTCCGGCCATTAGCAAAGATTACCAGGTAAAGATACCGATCTTTCTTGTAAAGCACGCTTACCGTTTCATCGTCACGCAGGCGTCGCTCCATTATTGCGCCATACGAATCTTCAATTTTGTCGGCGCTGTCGCCCAAATTAGCCCAACTGCAGCTCACGGTTGCGAGAATCGCCAGAACAATGACGCTGGATTGCTTCACACTCATCCACTCGGACATTTCGCAGTAATCCGCAACCGCCAGCCCAGTGCTGAGCGAAGATTGCCACGCCGTGATACAGTTTTCGACTACAAATGAGTGGCAACATCGATACTCGAGAATTTTCCATTGATGATTATGACGCAGCGATCCGACTCTGGCGTCGAGTTGAAGGTCTCGAGATCGCCGAGGGCGATGACAGAGAAGGCCTCGCTCAGTTTCTCAAGCGCAACCGAGGGCTCAGTAGAGTGGCGATTGATGGAGCGGCAATTGTTGGAGTCGCCTTGTGCGGACACGACGGACGCCGCGGATATGTTTATCACCTGGCAGTCGATCCTGCCTATCAGCGATGCGGGCTGGGTAGACGTCTGCTGGACGAATGCCTCAATGGCTTGCGCAGCGCTGGAGTGAAACGTGTTATTATCATGGTAGCCGACGATAACCAGCGTGGCGCTGAGTTCTGGAAGCGTCAGGGCTGGGAGGAAATTTCTGGCGCCATCCCAATGGGAATCGATCTGTAGAAAAATTCAGTGATAGTAAACGAAGGGTTGGAGCCCAGATCATAGCCACAGCGTGTGAAAGTAGGCGGCAGACATTTTCGGACGATCTGGCTGAAACCAGATGATGAATGCATTGTGCAGTTGATCGATCAGCGGTTCTTGCCGCATCGCTTCGTTATTGAAGAAGTCCGCACAGTCGAGCAGATGGCGACGGCTATTCGCGAAATGTATGTTCGCGGAGCGGGATTGATCGGTGCGAGCGCCGGATTTGGAATGTACTTGGCGGCAAATGAGGCCGCGTTGCATGCCGAACTCTCAGAATTCAATCAACGCATGGCCCGAGCAGCGGCACAACTCGAGGCAACCAGACCGACGGCAGTGAATCTTTCGCGGGCAGTCGAGCGTCAGCTAATGAGTATTAGCGAAGGGAAAACCGCGCAGGAGAAGGTCATGCTCGCTCTGCGCACAGCCAGATTGATTGCCGAAGAAGATGAAGAGCACTGCCGGATGATTGGGCAGCACGGATTAGGGCTTATTCAGCAAATTGCGAGAAACAAAACTGGCAAGCCCGTGAATGTCCTTACACATTGCAACGCGGGATGGCTCGCCTTTGTGGATTACGGTTCTGCTACGGCACCGATCTATGCCGCATACGATAGCGGCGTACCGCTCCACATATGGGTCGCCGAGACCAGACCGAGAAATCAGGGCTCGAAACTTACAGCTTGGGAGCTGGGCGAGCACGGTGTGCCACATACGGTGATTGCGGACAGTGCGGCCGGGCATCTAATGCAACATGGCGAAGTCGATCTCGTAATTGTAGGAACGGACCGCACGACTTGCACAGGGGATGTTGCAAACAAGATCGGGACGTATTTAAAGGCATTGGCGGCAAAGGATAATAATGTCCCTTTCTATGTAGCATTGCCTTCTTCTTCGCTTGATTGGAGCATGCGGGATGGGTTGAAAGAAATTCCAATCGAAGAACGCGGCGCGGACGAGATAAAACACGCGCACGGCTGGCTTGCAGGACGACAAGTGGACGTGTGCGTTGCGCCAGAGAGAAGTCCCGCTGCAAACTATGGTTTCGATGTTACACCGAGACATCTGGTAAGCGGACTAATTACCGAGCGAGGCGTGTGCGAGGCTAATGAGAAAAGTATTCGCGCACTTTTTCCCGAGCACGCCTGATGAGCAAATACGTAAGGTTCACTTTTGAATGCACGCGTCCGGAGATCACACCCTTCGCGGGCCTTGCCGAATTGAACGCGTACAGACGGAAGCTTTGTGAGCTTCAATTGATCGGCATCGATTCAAATGCGATCGGGTTTGGCAATTTGAGCACAAGGGAGGAGACGACCCAAAATTTTCATATCACCGGTTCGGCGACTGGTGGAAAATCAGAGCTGACGTCCGCGGATTGTGTAAGAGTGGTGGCCTACGATTTCGAAAGAAACTGGCTCCGATACGAGGGGTCCGCGATTCCCTCATCAGAGTCGCTGACCCACGCCGCGGTTTACGAATCAGATAGAAAGGCTGGTGCGGTTATTCATTGCCACGACCTAAAATTATGGGCGGCCCTCCTGGATCAGATTCCGACAAGCTCGAATTCTGTTAAGCCTGGCACCCGCGAGATGGCGCACGAAGTAATGCGCCTTTTCAGGGTTACGGATGTACATAGGAGAAGGATTCTTGTGATGGCCGGGCACAAAGGAGGCATCATCACCTTCGGCAGAAATTTCGAAGACGCATTTACCGTTCTAATGGACGCGCGAAGGGAATCATCTACTTGCGTTGGCAGCGCCTTCCATCAACGTACTCCTTCGCGCGATGAGAGATGAGTTTCCTGAACCGACCCAACTGCAGGCCGTTTCTCGTCGAAGATTTGTTCAGATCAGTCTAGTAGGCGGAGCCGCGCTTTTGGCCGGGAAATCCGATGTAATTTTCGGAGCTGACACATCAAAGACATCGAAAATGACTATCAACACGACTTTTACGTTGGGCGGCGACCGGACAAGGCATTTGGGGTTGGCCGCCTGATCGAAAGAACGCGCTCAAAGTTCTCAGACGCGTCGTCGAACTCGGTGTGAACCTGATAGATACTGCTGACGCATACGGGCCTGATACAAGCGAACTGCTCATAGCCGAGGCGCTTTATCCTTATCCAAAAGGGCTTGTCATCGCGACGAAAGGCGGTCTGACCCGCCCCGGACCTGGCAAGTGGGTGCCAAACGGACGACCTGAACATCTCAAGCAAGCCGTCGAGGGAAGTCTGAAGCGGCTGCGGTTGGAGCGCATCGATTTATATCAATTGCACACCGTCGATCCCAAAGTTCCCATTGAAGAATCCGTCGGCGCGCTCAAACAAATGCAAGATGCCGGAAAGATTCGGCACGTCGGATTATCCAACGTGGACCCGGACGAAATCGCGCGAGCGCGCAAGATTATTCCAATCGTAAGCGTGCAGAACCGGTACAACATTGAGGACCGCAAATCGGAAAACGTGTTAACGTATTGCGAGAACGAGAATGTCGGTTTTCTGCCATGGTTCCCAATCGGAGGAGGCGGCGGTTTGAAACCCGAGAATCCGCTGAACGCGGCGGCAAAGGCGCACCGAGTGAGCGTTGTTCAAGTCGCGCTGGCCTGGCTTCTGGAGCGATCAGACGTGATGCTGCCCATCCCTGGGACATCGTCTGTTGCGCACTTGGAAGAAAATGTCGCTGCCGCGAAGCTCAAGTTAACTCCGGAAGAATGGAAAGCGATTGATGCTTTGGCGGGGTAAGCTTGCCGGGCTACGGTTCGGAAGCAGTTGGCAATTGCCCATTGCCCTGACCATTTGGCTGGGCGTATCAGGCGACCTTTCCACCGCTCACCGCCGCGATAGGATGCGGGTCACATTGCTCGCGGCAAGCAGCGCGGATAGCCGTTCATGTGTCCAGCTTAAGGAGTGCTGGTGGGGAAAGGAGTGATACTGGGGAAAGGAGTGATACTCGGTGTCCCGGTAGCACCAGGAGTGGGAGTAACAACCACCACCGCGCCGCCGCCGCCGCCGCCTTCATTCGACTCTTTTCTGTAGGTGATGAAGAGCGTCGCACCGGTCACTGGCGCGACCGTCACTTGAGCTGGGCCCGCGATTATCACGCGATTGCTAATTTCCGGAGAATTTTGCGAATTGGCTCCGGTACTTAGATCAACCCGCGCCGCGGTAAGAACTTTGGTGGTTCCGCCAGTTTCGGTGTCACCCTGCAGAGTCACCTTAACAACGCCGCGATCAGTTCCTCCTTCCTGAGAAAAATTCGTGATCTTGAGAAAATGATCATCAGGAACTGTGATTACCAGAGACGAATCCATGCCGGTGATAATCCTGCTCTTGAAAGGATTGGCAAACGCAAGGCTTGCCGCAGCCAGTACAATTAGGGTGATCCCACATCGGACAGCGAGCGTTTTCATGTTTGAAGACATACACGCGGTACTCGCCTCAGCAAGCTCGAAATGGCGGCCGGGCCATACTCACAATGGTCGCAATCTCCTCGCTGGTAATTGTTGAGATTAACCGGTCCGCGTGATTCATTCTAGCCGCGACCCGGAGCAAATTCGTGCTATAATGAGCGCATGAGCAGCTTGACTAAATACATCAGCAGACTCTTTCTGGTTTGTACTTTCGTTTGGATTGTCTCGATCGAAACTGCGGCCGCTCAACCGGGTGGGCGTCTGATCATTCTGAGGGCACCGAACTTTGGGTGGAATTTGGCTTACCATCTCCAGATCGATGGCAGGTCTGTCGCGAACGTCGCACAAGGTCACCACTATGACACCTGGCTACCAGCGGGGCCCCATGTCTTAACAGTATACAAAGTGCCGTCTGTAGGCTTTACCGAGCCGATTTCGACCGCAGTGAACGTTCAGCCAGGGTGGGCGTATGTGTATACTGCGATGTGGGATTCGAATCTGGTTTTTCTCCGCCCATCAGGAGCGTTGTTGTCCCCCGGGGCGATCTGGCAAAATCGGGGCGACACATACTGACGGTCGCGGCCGCGCCACATTACGACTCCTCTCAACCGACATCGACGGTGTGATATTGCCTGCACCGGATTTGTCGCGCCTCGTACCTTAATAGCAGCTATATGATGTTTCGCCAGAATCTTTTCCATCTCATTCCGGAAGACGCGCGATTGTGGCTTTTGAAAGCAGGAACGCCCAAGCCTCACGACCTTGTAAGATCCTCTGGCGGCAGCACCCGACAATGACAAGTCCGGACATTGATCCATAGAGCACTGGCCAAAATTCACCCCTACGCGTAACATGCGGTCATGAAGTCAATGTACACATCCGCCACCAGATTTTTTCTTATTCTTGTTTTTGTTTGCGTAGTCTCGATCGGAACTGCCGCCGCTCAGCCGGGTGGACGTCTTATTGTTTTGAGAGCTCCGAACTTTGGATGGAATTTGGCTCTCCATCTTCAGATTGATGGCAGAACGGCCGCCAACGTTGTGCAAGGACGTCGATATGATCACTTCCTACCTGCGGGGCGTCATGTGTTGACGGTCTCGGCTGTGCCAAACTATTACTCTTATCAGCCGACGTCGACCGTGCTCAACGTGCGGCCCGGTCAGACGTACGTATTCACGGCGATATGGCAGGACACGGATCGTGTTGTCCTCGTCCCATCAGCTTTGCCTCCGGGACAGGCATACTAGACCGAACACCGGATTGTCACGCGAAAGCGTCTGACCGCAGCGAAAAGCTTCCCGGTCAGCCCAATTCGGACGCGCTCGTTCCTTTGACGAGCTTGCGATGTTAGCTGCCAATAAGTTGGTGAGTTCCTCGGACCTTGACGGCCGCTATTTGATGTTCGCCAGAATTTTTTCCATCTCGTTCCGGCGGAAGGCGCGCAGCGTGTGGCTCTTGACGTTGCCGAGCGAGCCGATCTTAAGCATGAACGCGCTTATCGTCTCATTATCCGGCGCATCGAATATCACCACAGCGTCGTAAGCGCCCATCGTCCAGAACTCCTCCACGACCTTCATCCCCATTTTTTCCGCCTCCGCCATCGCGGCGTCGCCGCGCTTAACGGTGTCTTTGATGTTTCGAATACCCTGGTCCGTAAACTGAATCAGACCGACATAAGTAGCCATAATGTGTTACTCCTTTCGTGATGTGTGAAAGATTATTGGGAAATTTCCTCCGCGCAAAGGTACAGAAGACTTGGTGCGTACCGCCGTTGCAGATCAAAATAATACGCAGATGTCGCCTCATCAAACTGATCTAGCGATGGAACCTAGCGAAGCTCTTGGCATTGCAGCGCAAATCGCCGTTACGCTGGCGGGTTTTGCCGGTGTCGTGGTCGTTTTTCGACGGGAATCGATTCACGAATGGTTGCCGGTCGACAAACTCCGGCTTCGGCTGCTCCTGACGAATTCAATCCTTCCACTGGTATTGTGCATGATCGGGATCCTGTTGCTGACGATCAGGCCCGTGTCGACAGGCATCTGGAGATGGTGCAGCGGCTTTGCCTTCGTCGTTTCTTTGGTCTTTGCCGTCACTATGACGAAGATGTTTCGCCGCCTGGATTTGCGGGAGATACAACGTGAGCGCGTCACTCGGTTTGTTTTTTATCTGTTTGGAACCTTGGGCATAGCAGCAAACCTCTTGCAATTATACAACGCTGCGTTACTCGGCGTATTCTGGCCATTCTTTACTGGCATTGTCGTTCAACTTCTCACCGCGATATTCCAATTTGCGCGGATGATTCTCCTGCGCCCCGACTAGATCGACCGTATCGATTCGAATGTGCCGTAGCGGCAAACCCTACTAGGCCGGCTCGATATCGTGAAGGCGGCCGTAATCAACCGTAAGCCGTCCGCCGCCATGCTCGGTGTAAATTTCGACAAACCGATGGCCGAATTGAATATCGCGCCAGGTGTAATCCTTTTGCGTTTGAACCGCCGCTGCGAGGACCGGATCGATTCCAACCACTGATACTAAAAACAACGCACGGCTGGCTTCGAGAGACTCAATAGTCGCACCAACAAGCGGACTCTTGTCGTCGATTGTATGTCGCAGGGTCAGCGCCGCGGGAAAGACCGTCAACCGATCGAAATGGAGTTTGAGAACATAAAAGTAGCGGAAATCTCCGCCTTCTACCAACGGTTCATCGCGCGAGAACATGATCCGGAACTCGGCCTCCACCATGCTGTGCTGATTTTCGTTGCCGATTCGCACCATTAGCGTCGGCTTCCCATTCAACGGCGCAACAACCAGCGAATTGCTGAAAACAACGCGCGCAATCGGGCGCGAAAAACGCACGAAAATGAGCCCGGTCATCGCCGCGAGTAAGAATATCCCGTTCATGATTTCGATGGTGCTGATGATGTGACCGTAAAGCGTTTGCGGGTACATGTGGCCATAGCCGACCGTGGCCAGCGTTTGCACGCTGAAAAAGAAGAAATCAAAAAACCGATGCCCACCAGTGCTGCCAGCGATGCTGTCCTGCTGGAGACTATAAAGTGCGGCGAAAAAAAGATTTAGCCCGACGTAAAGAGTGGCGACAAAGACGGCGAACTGCGGCCACCTTAAACCGAGGAGCCAGCGATAAACATCACGCCACCGCCAGGCGTCTGTCCCAACTTTGACGAATTCGACCTGACCAGAGCGGATGGAAACGTGACTCGGCTTCCGCTGCCGCTTCTTCGTACTCTTTCCGCTCATCTCGATCTAATCTGCGGATATTGGCAATCGGTCAACAAACCTAGCGATGGTTTCGAGAATTTTCCGATCCACGTCTTCCTGTAGTTCGCGCCTTAGCTGGAGTTGGCGCTTCGGCACGCGCAATGAATGGTCCCCGCCCTCGACAATGTGCAAAAAGTTCGGCGCTTTCATTTGACCGCGCACTCGTTCGAGCAAATCCAGCGGACAAAGCAAGTCGCGGGTGCCTTGGACAAAGAGAATTGGCGTCGTCAGGACGCGCAAAACTTCGTCACGGAGCTTTGTCCGATCACCCATCGCGCACAGCGGATATCCGAGACAAACAAGTCCATCCACTTTTTCTTCGAGCGACACATGACAACCGATGCGCCCACCCATGCTCTTGCCAATCAAGATGGTCGATCCGACCTGATGTCGTTCTCTCGCCTGACTCAATGCTTTCCGATGTGCCGCGATCAGTTTTAACAAAGGATCGGGGCGTTTACGGCCCTCGCGCATGTAGTCATAATCGAAAGCCTCAACGTCACCGATTTCGGACAAACGTACTTTCCAATTTTGCATCCAGGGAATAGCCGACGGTGCGCCTGCACCGGGCGCGAACAAGATCAAAGGTTTCATATGCTGCCGGCGACGGTGGCCGCCTTCCATCCTTGTAATCCACCCCGGTCAGGAAAAAAGCCTTGGTAACACGTTGGCAACTAAGTCCACCAACCCATGGCCGATCATGTTCGCCACCAAATCACGACGCCACAGATAGATTATCCGTCGCTCTATTGCACCGTCACAAGCGTGCCGACAGGCAGTTCAGAGAAAAACTTGCGAGCAGCTTCCTCCGGCAACCGAATACAACCATGCGATGCTGGGTAATTCGGCACGTATCCCGCGTGCATGCCAAAATCGAGACAGCTCAGTCGCATGAAATACGGCATCTCGACATGGTAGATCGTGGAACGATGATTTCGTTCCTTATTAGTGATCACAAATTCGCCCCTTTTCGTCGAATAACCCGTTCGGCCAGTCGAACACTGCGTGCGATACACCGGCACGCCGTTCTTAACGAGGGCGACCCGCTGTAAACCGAGAGAAATTTCGAGGCGCAACCGATCGGGCGATGGTCCGCCGCCGAGAAGAATTTGTGCGGCGCGCCAGTGACCTGTCTCTGCGGCAACGTCCAACGCAGACATCTTGTTCCGGCTCGTCAGCCGGTTCCGGGTGGCACCTGCATCGAGCAGAGCGCGAAGGTAGTCGTCCTGTCCAAGCCCCGCGGCAAGCATCACGACGGTAAGATTTCTGTCTTCTTCCACGTAGCTGCGAAGCGATTGCGAAGAAAGCAGCGCCAGAAAATCCTTATCACAATGCGACGGCAAAACGGTGTTGGGATCTGCTCCACAGATGAGGAGTGTGTTGAAAAGAGAGGAGTTGTTTCCCGCGATGGAATACGCAAGAAACGGCACCTTCTTGCCCTCTGGCGTCGGAGGCACTGAGTGTTTGCCGAGAAGCAACCGGATTTGTTCCCTCTTCCCGGCTTGTAGTGCCGCGATCAGAGCGCGTCGCGTACTGCTTGTCCACTCTGGCATGACGGGCAAGCGCTCCAGCACTGTCTCGATAATCTCCCGGTTTCCACCGTCGAGCGCCATTCCCAGAAGATCGCGCCCGTCGTTGGTCGGCGCTTCCGCATGAAGATTGTCAGTACGTGCGAGGAGCTGTTGGAACATTTCGGCATTGCCGTGCATCGCTGCCGCCATCAGCGGCGTAAAACCATTCTTATCGGCAAGATCAACCAGTGCACCGGCGTCAACGAGCCGACGCGCCGTTTTCCAATCCTGTTGCGATGTTGCGATCAGCAACGGCGTGCGCCCTTGCGTATCGCGCCCGTTTGGATCGACGTGTTCGATCAAGCACAGATCGATCAGCGAATCGCGCTGAATGGTAACCGCTCGAACCAGTTCCTCGGGAGAGATGGAGATGCGCGCAGGCGGCTCAGGGCCAACCGCTATAGACCAAAACAATATCAAAAACACGACGCCTGCCGCGAAGACGAACCGCCTCTTGAACGCACGCATAAACACGGTTGGACCGGTAATTATACGCGATTCCTCAAGAAAGGTAGTACTGCGACGATTGAATTGCGAGCGCACCTTTGAGTAAGCAGGAATTGGACGTATCCAGTTGAACGTTGCATGTTCGGTACTGTCCAAATTCCAACCCATGCGCTTAGCCATTTTGTCCCTGTGCGTTGCACTCAGTACATCGTTTGCAGCGCAACCGGAGGCCGTCCCAACTTCCAGCGTTCCTGCCGCTGCAGCGGAGGCAGGAAAGGACGTGGTTCACCAATTGAACAATGCTTTTGCCAAAGTCTTCGAAACCGTGGCGCCGAGCGTCGTCATTATTGAGATTTCCAAGAAGAATGAAATCAGCGAAAGCTCACCGCTAGACGACTTGTTCTTTCAAGGACCGCCCGATGAAAACAATCCGCGGCGAAATCCGGGTGGGGTACGCCCGGTCCAAAGCGAAGGCTCTGGTTTCATCGTGCGGCCCGAGGGCTACATCTTCACGAATTTTCACGTAGTGGAAGGCGCGGACAAAATCGACGTGAAGTTGAGAGACGGACGGAATTT
>WNGJ01009155.1_pt1 | contig 11211 bp, 10 predicted proteins | sample 5400611 | NCBI WGS metagenome assembly WNGJ01 (sample SAMN13153375, study PRJNA577476) | soil metagenome | isolation source: 40 cm soil or saprolite under Garry oak tree replicate 1 | place: USA:California | collected 2016-06-15 | reverse complement strand
ATCAGCGGCCAGGTGGCCGAGGTGCGGCTGGGGCAGAACAGCACCAGCGGCGGCGCCAGCGACAGCGCGGCGAACGCCTGGCAGGCGAACCCGGCCGGGCCTTGCGGGCCGGACGTCGTGATAACCGTGACGCCGGTGCAGAAGTGGCCGAGGACCTGCCGGAATTCGGCCGTGTCCTGGTCGCACATGTCCTGGTCAGCCTGGGGGGGCAAAGCTGTGGCCCCAGAGGCTGACCGCGGTGCTCTCCCGGCTGATCCAGCTGGCGTCGTCGACGAGCCGGCCGTCGGTGCCGTACTCGATGTCGAACCCGCCCGGGGTGCGCACGTAGAACGACACCATCAGGTCGTTGGCGTGCCGCCCCAGCGAGCCCGATACCTGTGCGCCACGGCGGGCGCACCGGTCCAGCGCCCGGCCCACGTCGTCCAGCGACGCGGTCTCGATCATCAGGTGCACGATGCCGGGGTCCGCCGGAACCGGGGCCAGGGCCAGCGAGTGGTGCCGCGCGTTGCAGCCGAGGAAGCGGAACCAGAACGGGGGGTCGCCGGGTTTGCCGCCGAAGAATTCGGCTGGCATGCGCATCGAGTCGCGCAGCCGGAAGCCGAGAACCTCGGTGTAGAAGTCGACGGCGGCCGGCGAGGCGGGCGGGACTGGCAGCACGACGTGGCCAGCGCGGCGCCGCAGAAGACTTCCAGGGTGTGACCGGCTGGATCCTCGGCGCACAGCATCGAGCCCACCCGGCGCGCGGCGAGCTCGGCTTCGGTGGCCGCCTTGTACGGGACGCCGGCGTCGGCCAGGGCACGGCCGACCGCGGCCAGCGCGCCCGCGTCGGCGACCTCCCAGCCGGAGGCGAGGAGGCGGTCGGCTGATCCAGGCACTATGACCAAACGGGCGGGGAAATCGTCCATCCGCAGGTAGACCGCGCCTTCTTCGGGTCCGCGCCCCTCGGTCATGCCGAGGATCTTCAGGCCGAACTCGCGCCAGGCGCCCGGGTCGGCGGACTCGATGCGCAGGTAGCCGAGCGAGGAGATCATGCGCTGTCTCCGTTCAGGAACTCGATGGCCAGCCGGTTGAATTCGGCGGCCTTCTCCAGCTGGACCCAGTGCCCGCAGCCGCCGAACACGTGCAGCTGGGCGCGGCGGATCATCTTCATCGCCACCAGCGCGCCGTCGACCGGGTTGACTCGGTCCTCGCGGCCCCAGATCAGCAGCACCCGGTGCCGCAGCCGGTGCGCCTCCCGCCAGAGCAGGCCCTGCTCGTAGGAGGCCGGGTCGAAGAACGAGGCGCCCATCGAGGCCATCGCCTTCAGCGAGCCGGGGTCGCTGGCCGCGGCGAACCGCTCATCGATCAGCTCGTCGGTGACCAGGCGCTGGTCGAAGACCAGGGTGCGGAGAAAGGCCGCCATCTTCTCCCGGCTCGGGCCCGGCGGAGCGCCGAACTCGGCCAGCCGCTTGACACCCTCGGTCGGGTCGGGGGCGAACACGTTGAGGGACAGGCCGCCGGGTCCCATCAGGACGAGGCGGCCGGCGCGTTCGGGGTAGGTGAGCGCGAACCTGACCGCGGTGCCCCCGCCCAGGGAGTTGCCGACCAGGTGCGCTTGGTCGATGCCCAGCTCGTCGAGGAGGTCTTTCAGCGCCTCGGCGGCGAAGGTGAAGTAGTTGCCTTGTACGTCTGGCTTGTCGGACTTGCCGTAGCCGGGCTGGTCGATGACCAGGGTGCGGAAGTGCTCCGCGAAGGCCGGCAGGTTCTGCTTGAAGTTGGACATCCCGGAGGCGCCCGGGCCGCCGCCGTGCAGCATGACCACCGGCAAGCCCTTGTGGCTGCCCGCTTCGTCGTAGTGAAGGTGCATCAGAACATCGCATCCGGGGGCACGTCGTGGCCGAACTCGCCGCGGCCGAACATGGACAGCGCCCGTTCCGGGTCGTTGATCGCGTGCACCCGGCCCGCGTGCGCGTCCCGCCAGAACCGCTGGATCGGCGTGCCCAGCTTGAGCGCACGCCCGCCGGAGTTCTCGAACAGCAGGTCCACCGCGCGGATGGCCTGGCCGGTGCCGGTCACCTGGTCCCGCCGGGTACGCAGCCGCAGCGGCAGCGGGATCTTCTCTCCTGCTCGCGCGTGCCCCATCAGCTCGGTCATGTCCCGCTCCAGGGCCAGCCACGCGGCGTCGATCAGCGCCGCGGCCTCGGCGATCCTGACCTGCGCGAACGGGTCCTCGGCCGACCGCTGGCCGACGTAGGAGGCGCGGACCCGCTGGCGCTGGTAGTCGACGTGCGCCGCGTACGCACCCGTCGCCATGCCGATGATCGGCGTGGTGATGGCGTAGGAAAAAATGGAGCCGAACGGGATGCGGTACAACGCCCCCGTGTTGACCTGGTGGCCCGGGCAGGCGATCTTGGTGACGCCGGTGAAGCTCAGCGCCCGGTACGCGGGGACGAAGGCGTTGTCCACGACGATGTCGTTGCTGCCGGTGCCGCGCAGCCCCACCGTGTCCCACACGTCGTCGATGGTGTAGTCGCTGGCCGGCAGCAGGAACGTGCAGAAGTCCACGGGCTTGCCCTCGTCGTCGGTGACGATGCCGCCGAGCAGGACCCAGCTGGCGTGGTCGCAGCCGGAGGAGAAGCTCCACCTTCCGTCGAGGGTGTAGCCCCCACCCACCTCCCCAACCCCCTTCAATTGCCTCGCCCGGCCGGTCGGGGCGTACGAGGAGGACATCCGGGTGGCGGGGTCGGCGCCCCAGACGTCGTCCTGGGCCTCCCGGGGGAACAGGGCGAGCTGCCAGGGGTGCACGCCGACCACCGAGGCGACCCAGCCGGTCGACCCGCAGGCGCTGGCGATCAGCCGGACCGCGGTGAAGAACGTGACCGGGTCCGCCTCCAGGCCGCCCGCGCTCTCCGGCTGAAGCAGCCGGAAGAAGCCCGTCTCTTCCAGGGCCTTGATCGAATCGGCCGGGACGGCCCGGGCGTCCTCGGCCTCCTGAGCGCGCTGCCTCAGGACGGGGAGCAGTTCGGTGACTCCGGCGATAACGGCCTGCGTAGCTCCGCTTGCCTGCTGATAGGGCCCTGCATGATCGGACGCTGCCTGATCTGACACTGCCATATGCCTAGACTAGAACATGTTCTAGTCTTGAGGTATGGATCAGGTTCGGACTATCGAGGCAGGCGCGCTGCCCGCCAGGTTCGCGCGCGGCTGGCACTGCCTGGGACTCGCGGCCAGGTTCCGTGACGGCGGGCCTCACGCGGTCACGGCGTTCGGCACCAAGCTGGTGGTGTTCGCCGATTCCTCCGGCGTCCTGCACGTGCTGGACGCGTATTGCAGGCACATGGGCGGCGACCTGAGCCAGGGCACGGTCAAGGGCGACGCCATCGCCTGCCCGTTCCACGACTGGCGCTGGGGCGGGGACGGCCGGTGCGCCGGGATTCAGTACGCCCGGCGGGTCCCGGTGGCGGCCAGGACGCGGGCCTGGCGCACCCTGGAGCGGAACGGCCACCTGTTCGTCTGGAACGACCCGGAGGGCAACGCGCCGCCGGACGACGTGACGATCCCGTTCATCGAGGGTGCTTCGTCGGACGAGTGGACTTCGTGGACCTGGGATTCGATCCTGGTCGAGGGCGCGAACTGCCGCGAGGTCATCGACAACGTGGTGGACATGGCGCACTTCTTCTATATCCACTTCGCCTTCCCCACGTTCTTCAAGAACGTCTTCGAGGGGCACATCGCGTCGCAGTACCTGCAGACGCGGTCCCGGCCCGACGTGGGTGGCGCATCGAACTACTCTTCGGGGGACGACGGCCAGACCACGCTGCGGTCCGAGGCCTCCTACTACGGCCCGGCGTACATGATCGACTACCTGTGGCACGACTACCACGGCATGGGCATCGAGAGCGTCCTGATCAACTGCCACTACCCGGTCACGCCGACCTCGTTCCTGCTGCAGTGGGGGGCCATCGTGCGCCGGCCGCCGGGCCTGACCGACGCCCAGGCCTCCCGGGTGGCGGCCAAGTTCGCCGACTTCGTCGGGCTCGGCTTCCAGCAGGACGTGGAGATCTGGCTGCACAAGACCCGGATCGACAACCCGCTGCTGTGCGCCGAGGACGGCCCGGTCTACCAGGTGCGCCGCTGGTACGAGCAGTTCTACCGGGACGTGGCCGACATCGAGCCGGACATGGTGGCACGCTTCGAGTTCGAGATCGACACCACCCGCGCGGTGGCAGGCTGGGAGGCGGAGGTGGCGGCCAACCTCGCCCGGGCCCGACAGGCGGATGTCGGTTAACGGCCGCGCGCCCCGGCCTCACGACGAGCGGCGGGCCGCCTTCTGCCTCGTCGAGTGCGGGCGGTGCGGCGCGGGCGTGCTGGCCGCCAAGTTCAGCCCGCAGCACACCTCGGTGCAGTGGAGTGCCGAGGCGGTGCGGGCGTGCTTCGAGTTCTCCGCCGCCCGGTCTTCGGGCCGGCCCAGCGCGCTGGTCCAGGGGTGCGGCAGCCTGCGGGACAGCATCGACGCCGCGGTACTGGCCGGGCGGCTCGAGGTGTCCCCGCCTCTCGAGGTAACACCGCCTTGACCCGCGAGTACTTCCAGGTGCCGGTGGCCGAGGTTATCCGCGAGACGGACGAGGCGTGCTCGCTGGTGCTCGACGTGCCGGCCTCGCTGGTCTTGGAGTTTGCCTACCAGCCGGGGCAGTTCGTCACGGTGCGGGTGCCGTCGGAGCTGTGCGGTTCGGTGGCGCGGTGTTACTCGCTGTCGAGCTCGCCGGTGCTCGGCGAGCGGCCCGCCATCACGGTCAAGCGGACCGAGGGCGGGTACGCGTCGAACTGGATCTTTGACCGGGTGCGCGCCGGGACCGTGCTCGACCTGCTGCCGCCGGCCGGGATGTTCAGCCCGCGCTCGCTGGACGGCGATTTCCTGCTGTTCGCCGCGGGCAGCGGGATCACCCCGGTGATGTCCATCCTGAAGTCGGCGCTGCACGCCGGCCGCGGCCGCGTCGTGCTGGTGTACGCCAACCGGGACGAGCGCTCGGTGATCTTTAGTGAGTTGCTGCGCGGGCTCGCTTCGGAGTTCGCCGGGCGACTGGTGGTCGTGCACTGGCTGGACTCGCTGCTCGGCGTGCCGTCGGCCACGGCGCTGGCCGCCCTGGCCGGGCCGTACGCCGCCCTGTACACCACCGGCGAGGCGTTCATCTGCGGGCCCGACCCCTACCTGGCGCTGGTGCGGGAGGCGCTCGGCCTGCTCCGCATGCCGGGCGAGCGGGTGCACGTAGAGCGGTTCCTGTCGCTGGCGGAGAACCCGTTCGAGGCGGCGGTTGTCGAGGACGGTGCCCTCGCGGCCACCCTGTCCGTCAGCCTGGACGGCGCGACCACGCAGCTTCCGTGGCCGGCCGGCGCCCGGATGCTCGACGTGCTCATCGACGCGGGCCTGGACGCGCCTTACTCCTGCCGCCAGGGCATCTGCGGCGCCTGCGCATGCCAGCTGACCAGCGGCGAAGTGGAGATGGCGCACAACGAGGTGCTGGAGGAGGGCGACCTCGCCGAGGGCTACATCCTGGCCTGCCAGGCCCTCGCGCTGACCCCCGGGGTGAGCATTACCTACTGACCATGTCGTAAATTGCGCGGGAGGGGGATCCGTGCTAAGCACGGTGCTGCGGTAATCAAGGGAGGAAGACCATGCCACTGACCATCGGCGACACTGCTCCGGATTTCGAGGCGGAGACGAGCGAAGGGCCGATCCATTTCTATGACTGGCTCGGGGACTCCTGGGGGGTTCTGTTCTCGCACCCCAAGGACTTCACCCCGATCTGCACGACCGAGCTCGGCTACATGGCCAAGATCAAGCCGGAGTTCGACCTGCGCAACGTGAAGATCATCGGCCTTTCGGTCGATTCCACCGGTGACCACGAGCGCTGGGCCGCCGACATCGCCGAGACCCAGGGCACCGCGCCCAACTACCCGCTCATCGCCGACAGCGACTTCAAGGTGGCCAAGCTCTACGGCATGCTGCCGGCCGACGTCTCGGGCGACGCCAAGTCCCGCACCCCGGCCGACAACCAGACCGTGCGGAACGTGTTCGTGATCGGCCCCGACAAGAAGATCAAGCTGGTCCTGGTCTACCCGATGACGACCGGGCGCAACTTCGACGAGGTGCTGCGGGTGATCGACTCGCTGCAGCTGACCGCCAAGCACAAGGTGGCCACGCCGGTCAACTGGAAGCCGGGCGAGAACGTGATCATCGCAGGCTCGGTCAACAACGAGCAGGCCAAGGAGTTGTTCGGGGAGTGGGAATCGCCCAAGCCCTACATCCGCATCGTCCCCCAGCCGAAATAGCAGAGCCGGCTGAGGGTAGGCAGACCCGCGAATGCCGTCGCCAGGACGCCCTGGCAGCGGCATTCGCATCATCGTGGGCCGAAATACCCCGCCCGGGGGGTACAGCGACCCGCGATCATTGGTGCTGGGCGGCGTGGTGGCCGGCACGGAGGCCGGAGAAGACGCAGTCGGCCAGGGACAGGCCGCTGACGTAGGAGCGTGAGCACAGGCCGGCCGCGCTGCGGCCCGCCGCGTACAGGCCGTCGATCGGGGCGCCGTCGGGGCGCAGGACCTGGCCGGACCCGGGGTCGACGACCAGGCCGCCGAGGGTGAGCACCGGCGCCGGGTAGAACAGCCGGGGCCGGATCGAGCAGTCGATCAGCGCGTAGGGCGGCTGGTCCTGCGGCCGGCGCGCGGCGGCGGGCTTGCCCGCGGGGTCGGGCACGGCGGGGTCGCGCGCCGCGGCGTTGTAGGCGGCCAGCGTGGCCTCCAGTCGGTCCGGGTCGAGGCCCGCGCGGGCGGCGACCGCAGCGACGGTGGGCGCGCGCATCGCGCCGGCCAGCAGGTACCAGGCCTGCAGGCGCTGGAACCAGAGCGTGGAGCCGCGTACCTGGCGCCGGGCCTCGGCCAGCGTGGCCCGGTCGGCCAGCAGCCAGGCCTGCCCGCCGCGGCGCACGATCGCGTCGCCGAGCGCGGCGCCGTAGCGCGACTCGTCGCAGACCCGGTCGCCGTCGCGGTCCACCAGCAGGCCGCCCAGCAGTGCGGGTGGCGGGCTGAGGAAACGCCAGATAGAGACCCGGTCCAGGAACGCGGTCGCGCCGCCGGCGCCGGTGCCGAGCCCGATGCCGCTGCCGTCGTCGCCCGGCGTGGCCAGCGGCAGCCCGCCGCGGGCGGCCGGTGCGTGCGCGCGCATCATCGGCCGGTTCGCGGCGAAGCCGCCGGCCGCGACGACCACGCCGCGGGCCGCCGCGATCCTGACCGCCCGTCCGTAGCGCCGCTCCAGCGAGGCCACGGGGCGGTGCAGGATCCGGCCGGCCTTCGGCATGTACAGGTAGGGCTTCACCGACCAGCGGTGCAGCACCCGGTGCGCCAGCCGGGCCCAGCCGGGCGCGCCGCGCAGGCTCAGGCACGCCACCCCGGTGACCCGGCCGCCGGGATCGGTGACCAGCTCGCGGGCGGTCGTCTGGGTGAGCACCCGGACGCCAGTGGCGCGGACGGCGGCGGACAGCCTGGCGTAGAGCAGGCCACCGGAGGTGCCGCGGCCGCGGGTGCGGTGGCCGCGGGGCGCGGGCGGCGCGGCGGCACCGGCGCCAGCAGCAGCATCGGCGGCGCCAGCATCGGCGTCGGCGTCGAGAGCGGCGGCGGCGGCAGCAGCAGCAGCAGCAGCAGCAGCAGACAGTTCGCTGCCGGAGTAGTACAGGTAGTGCCGGTTGGTCGGGTACGACGTCTTGTCCGGGCACAGGCTGCCCTCGAACGGCACGCCGTGGCCCTCCAGCCAGGCCAGCATGGCCACGCTGCCGTCGCAGAACTGCCTGAGGGTGGCGGCGGGCACCGCGTCGCCGACCTCGGTGCGCAGGTAGCCGAACATCGCCTCGGGCGAGTCGTCCACCCCGGCCGCGCGCTGCTGCGGGGTGCCGCCGCCGGCGTAGACGACGCCGCCGGACAGCGCGGTGGCCCCGCCGCCGCCGAAACGGTCGAGCACCAGCACCGAGGCACCCGCAGCCGCTGCCTCCAGGGCCGCGCAGGCGCCCGCTGCCCCGTAGCCCACCACGACCACGTCGGCCCCGATCTCGGCTGGCCCAGTCTCGGCTGGCCCAGTCTCGGGTGGCACAGCGTCCCAGTCGCTCAACACCAGGTCTCCTTTTCGCGCCCGGGGCAAAACTGTAACGTGTTCTAGTATGGAACGGGATGCGGCAGAGGTCGACGTCGTGGTGGCGGGCAGCGGCGCGGCCGGGATGACGGCCGCGCTGACCGCGGCGCACCTCGGGCTGAGTGCCCTGGTCATCGAGAAGGCCGGGTCCTTCGGCGGGTCGACGGCCCGTTCCGGCGGCGGTATCTGGGCACCGGGCAACTCGGTGCTGCGCAGCGCCGGCGTCGCGGACACGCCGGAGCAGGCCCGCGCCTACCTGGCGCACGTGGCCGGGGACGTTCCGGCCGCGCGGCGGGAGGCGCTGCTCGAGTACGGCCCGGAGATGCTCGGCCTGGTCCTGGCGAAGACGCCGTTGCGGTTCGCGTGGGTGCCCGGATACGCCGACTACTACCCCGAGGCGCCGGGAGGCCTGTCCGCGGGGCGCAGTATCGAGCCCGTTCCGCATGACGGACGGCGGGTGCTCGGCGGGGAACTGGCCCACCTGGCGCGGCCGTACCTGCCTTCCCCGGTGACCATCACCCAGGCCGAGTACCGCTGGCTCAGCCTGGGACGGCATCCGCGGGGCGTCCGCGCCGCGGTGCGGGTCGCGGCCCGGGCCGCGCGGGCCAGGCTGCGCGGACAGCGGATGCTCAGCATGGGGCAGGCGCTGGCCGCGGGGCTGCGGGCCGGGCTGGCGGCCAGCGGCGTGCCGGTCTGGCTGGACACCCCGCTGACCGGCCTCGAGGTACGGGACGGCCGGGTGACCGGGGTACGCGCCACCCGGGACGGGGAGCCGGTGCTGATCCGGGCCCGGCGCGGGGTGCTGATCGCCACCGGCGGCTTCGAACGCGACGAGCAGATGCGCCGCCGCTACCAGCGCGCGCCGACCGGGACGGAGTGGACGACCGGCGCGGCCGGGAACACCGGCGACGGGATCCGGGCCGGCCTGGACCTCGGCGCGGCCACCGGGCTGATGGACGACGCCTGGTGGGGGCCGTCCATCCCGCTGCGCGGCGGGCCGTACTTCTGCCTGGCCGAGCGCAGCCTGCCCGGCTGCGTGCTGGTCAACGGCGCGGGCCAGCGGTTCGTCAACGAGTCGGCGCCGTACGTCGACGCGGTGCACGCCATGTACGACGCGAACACCCCGGAGAACCCGCACATCCCGGCCTGGCTGGTCTTCGACCAGCGCTACCGCGACCGGTACGTGTTCGCCGGGCTGCCGCCGCACCGGCCGCTGCCCCGCCGCTGGTACGCCGCCGGGGCGGTGGTCCGCGCGGACGACCTGGCCGGGCTGGCCCAGGCGGCCGGCGTGGATGCCGACGGCCTAGTCAAGACCGTGGCCAGGTTCAACGAGTTCGCCGCGGCGGGCCGGGACGAGGACTTCGGCCGCGGCGACTCGGCGTACGACCGCTACTACGGCGACCCGCGGCTGGCCAACCCCAACCTGGCCCCGCTGGCCAGGCCGCCGTTCTACGCGGTCAAGATCGTGCCCGGGGACCTGGGCACCAAGGGCGGCCTGCGCACCGACGAGATGGCCCGGGTGCTCCGGCCGGACGGCACCGTGATCGACGGCCTGTTCGCCGCGGGCAACGCGAGCGAGGCGGTGATGGGGCACAGCTACGCGGGGGCGGGCGCGACCATCGGCCCTGCCATGACGTTCGGCTACATCGCGGCGCGGACCATGGCGGCGCCGCCAACAGGTCCTGGCCCTAATAGCAATCCGTAGCCACTAGAGCCTCTTGCGTAACCCCTGGGCTTTACAGGCCGCCGCACTGGTGGAACGATCCAGGCAGAGCAAGGTCATGTGGCCACGTCAAATCCGAGGGTTCCGGTATGGCGCACACTAGCCGGGGCGGCGCTCCGAAACATGATGGTAACTGCTCGCGCAACGGCGTCCTGCCTGGCAGGAGGGCCGCCTTCTCCCGGGGGGTGGCGGGACTGGCGGTGGCGGCCTGCCTGGCCCTGGCCGCCTGCTCTAGCCAGGGCGTCTCCGGTCAGACCCCGGCGCGGTCGGCCGCGGTCGGCCCGCGGATCACGGTGGACATGGTCACCCACGGGCAGGCGTTCGACCCGTTCTGGGCGCTGGTGAAAAAGGGCGCGCAGACGGCGGCGGGAGACTTCAACGTCAACCTCGTCTACCACTCCCCCTCCACCACCAACCCGCAGGCAGAGGCATCGCTCATCTCGCAGGCCGCCGCGAGGAAGCCGAAGGGGCTGGTGGTGACGATCCCGGACGCCGCGGCGCTGTCCGGCGCGGTCAAGCAGGCCTCCTCGTCCGGCATCCCCGTCATCGTGATGAACGTGGGCGTCAGCGTCTACCAGAACGTCGGCGGCCTGACCTTCGTCGGCCAGGACGAGAACGCCGCCGGGCAGGAGGCCGGCAATGAGATGGCCCGGGCCGGCGTGACCAAGGCGCTGTGCGTCATCCATGAGGCGCAGAACACCGCCCTGGTCGACCGCTGCTCCGGGTTCGCCAAGGCGCTGCAGGCCAAGGGCGGCTCGGTCACCGTGCTGCACGTCAACGGGGCCCGGCTGGCTCAGGCGGCGGACGCGATCCAGGCGGCGCTGAAGGCCGACCCCGCCATCAACGGGGTGCTCGCCACCGGCATCATCGGGTTCAACGCGGCCGGCGGGGCGCTCCAGGCCCTGGGCAAGTTCGGCAAGGTCAAGCTCGGCACCTTCGACGTCTCGACGCAGGACCTGAACGCGGTCATCAACGGCAAGGCGCTGTTCGTCATCGACCAGCAGCCGTTCCTGGAGGGGTACATGGCGGTCCAGGTCTCGGCGTTCGAAGCGCGGTACGGCCAGCACCCGTTCGGCCCCGTCTTCACCGGGCCGAGCCTGGTCACCACGGCCAACGCGGCGCAGGTCCTGCAGCTCTACAAGAGCACCGGCATCCCGCTGTTCAACGGCGGCTATCCGCAGTGAGGTGGCGACAGCAATGACCGCAGCCGCATCTGAGCCGCTGGCCGCCGGATTGCGCCTGTCGCTGGCGCCGCTGGACTACGCGCTGCTGATCATCTATTTCGTCTTCGTCATCGGGATCGGGTTCGCGCTGCGCCGCCTGGTCCAGA
>WNGJ01008088.1_pt1 | contig 11211 bp, 7 predicted proteins | sample 5400611 | NCBI WGS metagenome assembly WNGJ01 (sample SAMN13153375, study PRJNA577476) | soil metagenome | isolation source: 40 cm soil or saprolite under Garry oak tree replicate 1 | place: USA:California | collected 2016-06-15 | reverse complement strand
CTTGCCCAGGCGCTGCTCGCGGGAGCCTCGGGCCAACTGCGCAACCTGGCGACGACCGGGGGGAATCTGCTGCAGCGCACACGCTGCGTCTACTTCCAGGATGTCTCCAAGCCATGCAATAAGCGCGTGCCGGGCAGTGGCTGTCCCGCGCGCGCTGGCTATCACCGCACCCTGGCCATCCTGGGCGCATCGGAGGCGTGCATCGCGACGCATCCGTCGGACATGGCCGTCGCACTGGCCGCCCTCGACGCCGTCGTACGCGTGCTCGGTCCGAACGGCGAGCGGACGATCCCGCTCGCCGGCTTCCATCGCCTACCCGGTGACGAACCGCAGCGCGACACCGTGCTCTCGCACGGCGAGTTGCTCACGGCTGTCGACCTGCCGCCGCTTGCATTCGCGACGCGCTCGCGTTACCGTAAGGTACGTGACCGAGCCTCGTACGCCTTTGCGCTCGTCTCGGTTGCAGCGGCACTCGATGTCACTGGTGGCATCGTACGCGACGTGCGCATCGCCTTGGGTGGCGTCGCGCATGCGCCATGGCGCGCGACGAAGGCTGAAGCCGCACTGCGTGGCGCAGCGGCTACCGAGGAGACGTTCCGCCGGGCTGCTGAGGCCGAACTCGCCGATGCTCAGCCACTCCCTGGCAACGCGTTCAAGGTGCCGCTCGCGCGCAACGTGCTTGTCCGTACACTGCTCGACCTCATAGAGGAGGGAGACCAATCATGAACCTCACCATACGGGCTATCGGCGCACCGCTGGACCGCATCGATGGTCCAAAGAAGGTCACCGGCACAGCGCCATACGCCTACGAGCACCCGGTCGAAGGCGTGACATACGTCTTTCCGGTGCAGAGCACCATCGCCAGAGGCCGGATCGCCTCGATCGATGCGAGTACTGCGCGTGCTCTTCCTGGTGTCGTCACCGTGCTCTCGCACGAGAATGCGCCGCGTCTCGCGACACTTGATGATGCTGAACTGGCCGTGTTCCAATCCGCTGCCATCGCCTACTATGGACAGTTTGTCGCCGCCGCCGTCGCTGAGACGCCCGAGATTGCGCGTCAGGCCGCGAGCCTCATCGTTATCCGCTATGAGGAGCAGCCGCATGACGTCCAACTGCGTGCCGATCGCGCAGATCTGTACAAGCCGGAGAAGGTCAATCCCAGCTACGAGACCGACACGCTCAGCGGCGATGTCGAGGCCGCACTCGCACAAGCTTCCGTCTCGCTCGACCACACCTATACGACGCCGGCCTACCACAACAATCCGCTCGAACCGCATGCGACGGTCGCGGCGTGGAGCGATGACGGCGTCACCCTGTACGACGCGAACCAGGGCGCGCACAGGATCCGGGACGATGTCGCCCATGCGTTTGGACTCCCACCCGAGCGCGTGCGCGTGATCGCGCCGTATGTCGGCGGCGGGTTCGGTTCCAAAGCTTACACCCACCCACACGTGATTCTCGCGGTGATGGCGGCGATGGTTTCGGGGCGACCGGTGAAGCTGGCACTCACCCGACAGCAGATGTTCGCGGTGGTCGGCTATCGCACGCCGACGATCCAACGCATTCGTCTGGGTGCCGGCAGTGACGGTCGGCTCACGGCGATTGCGCACGACGTCGTCGAGCAGACCTCGACCATCCACGAGTTCGCAGAGCAGACAGCTCTTGCAACGCGGATGATGTATGCAGCAGCAAACCGCCGTACCACGCATCGGCTGGCGCGGCTCGATGTGCCGGTGCCGACGATCATGCGTGCACCTGGCGAGTGTCCGGGGATGTTCGCGCTTGAGTCAGCCATGGACGAGATGGCGATCGCGTGCGGGCTGGACCCCATCGAGTTGCGTATGCGCAATGAACCCACGGTCGATCCCGAAACGGGGCATCCCTTCAGCAGCCGCGGACTCGTTGCATGCTTGCGGGAAGGGGTGCAACGCTTCGGCTGGCAGTCGCGCGACCCGAGACCCGGCACGCGTTCCGACGGTCGCTGGCTCATCGGGACCGGCGTTGCCGCCTCAACCTATCCCACGCGTCGCAGGGCATCGACTGCGATCGTGCGTGTTGATCGTGAGGGACGTTACCGCGTGCTCATCGACGCCGCCGATATTGGGACCGGGGCGTGGACAGTCCTCACGCAGATCGCTGCAGATGCGCTCGACGTTCCGATTGAGCGCGTGCATCTCGAAATTGGCGATACATTGCTGCCTCCCGCACAGATCGCCGGTGGCTCGATGGGAACCGCCTCGTGGGGAACGGCCATTGTCGAAGCGGCCCGCAAACTCCGTGCGCGTCTCCAGGAAGAACACGGTGTCATTCCTGCTGGTGGGCTTGAAGCGACTGGCGAGGGCGGAGAGAATCCTGAAGCGCAGCGGTTCGCGATGCACGCCTACGGTGCGCAGTTCGCGGAGGTCCACGTCAACATCGACACTGGCGAGGTGCGCGTGCCGCGGCTACTCGGCGTTTTCGCCGCCGGTCGCATTATGAACGCAAAGACAGCCCGCTCGCAATTCCTCGGTGGGATGACGATGGGGCTGTCGATGGCGTTACATGAGCAGAGCATCCTGGACCCGCGCTTCGGCGACTATGTGAATCATGACTTCGCAGAGTACCACATTGCGACAAATGCCGATGTAGGTGCCATCGACGTGTCATGGATCGACGAGGACGATCCGCACGTCAACCCGATGGGTGCCAAGGGCATTGGCGAGATCGGGATCGTGGGTACCGCCGCTGCCATCGCTAATGCTGTCTATCACGCGACCGGCATCCGTATCCGCGACCTGCCGATCACGCTCGACAAGCTCCTGCCGTGAGATGGCGGCTCTTTTTGACCACTACCCGTTGGTAGAGGGAGTGTAGCCAAGCGCTGCCAACGTCGCCGGGACACCCTGCCGGTGCGACGGGTAGCGAAAATGGAACCCTGTCGCGAGCAACGCTAACGGATCGGCATGCGCATCGAGAGTTATCGTCTCCACGGCGATCGACCCGGCGACAAGCGCGGCCAGCCAGGCAGGGACTGCTCCGGGTCGCTTGACGCCCATCAAAGCAGCGGTATCGCCAAGTAGTTCACGCTGTGTCGTATCAGCTCCGTCCATGACGATGAAGGTGCGACCTGCCAATTCCGAACGTGGGAGACCAGCGAGATGGACCAGCGCGCGAGTCGCATCGGTCACTTGCACGAGCGGCAAGCGGTTCGTTCCTTTCCCGAGGATGCGAGCCGACCCATTTTTCAGCCCGGTAATGTACTGGTCAGCGAACACTTTGCCTGGTCCGTAGACGAGATTGCCGAAGTAGACATAGGTTGCCTCGATGCCCGATGCTTCCACCAATCGGCGGACGGGAATGCCGATATGGGCAAACCCGCTGGGATGGCTGCGTAGGGGCGAACGTTCGTTGATGGTGTCTTGCGCATCCGGTTGCAGATCATCGGCACCGCTGACGGAAAAGAAGATAGGCCGCTCTTCGGCAGGCAACCTCTGCAGGACTTCCAGTGTGGCTCGCGTCATTGCCTGACGTTCTGCCGAGAGGGCTTTCATGGCGGAGTGGCTCAGGCGTTTGGGAAACTTTGGCTGTGTCAGATCAATCAAGGCTGTACTTCCCCGGACCTCGGCTATCCACGTCTCTGGCCGGTGGATATCGCCCACGACGGGGTGCGCGCCGACCTGCTGCAGCTTGTTGGCCCCTTCTTCCGAACGGACGAGGGCTTTGAGGTGCCACCCTGCCTGCATCGCCTGGATGACTACCTCATGTCCAATAAAGCCCGTTCCTCCGAGAATAAACAGAGCAACTTTTCCTTCGAGTGTCATCGGAATCTTCTCCTTGAGTTCCTCTCCTTGTTTCCCAGATGTGCTGTGCTCGAAGCGCAGGTCGTAGTCAGGAAGGCAGGATACTGGCAGTCAGCCCTTGCACCAGGTCCTCAGCAAACTGCTGATCCGTTTTGTTGAAGGGATCATAGCCGAGGAATTGCCGGTTGAACACCCACTGAAAACATGGCCCCAGCAGCAGGATAGCAATATTCAAAGCGGGGATATGCTTTCCTATGCGTCCCAGTTGCTGCTCCTCCTCGATATAGGCTTCAACCCGTTCAAAGACGTTTTGTGGTCCCATGTTGAGCGGCTGGATTATTTCGCGGAACTGCGTCAGCAGTTCCGTGTCCGCCAGGAAGGAGGCACCCATCGGGATAAGCTGTTCATAGTAGCGAATGGTCGCCTGTGCAATAGCTGCAAGGTTCTCATTCAGCGTTCCTGTGCCTGGCTGGTGCGCCTGGAAGGTGTCGTGTAAGGCAGGCAGGTGCTCCGCCAGCAGCGCGAAAAAGATCTCCTCCTTATGATCGAAATGCCTGTAGAGTGCGCCTTCTGACAGGCCGGTCTCGCGCGCGATCTCCTTGGTCGTCACCCGTGCCAGCCCCTTCAAGAGGATCAGCTTTTCAGCGGCATCCAGGATCTTCTGTCGTGTTTCTCCTGGCATCTTCTTCTCTTTCATGTGTGTGAGCAATTACTTACATAAGTATAACCAGAGAAGTGAGTCTTGTCAAGAGGAGTTCCTTCACCAGGGTCAAGGTCCGCGGGTCAAGACGATCAATCAGAGGATTCCCTCTCCTTCAATGGGTTTCCTTATCGAGTCCCTGCTCATTCTTTGCTCTTGAGTTCCACTCATCGACGAGCAGGCCATAGAAAGCCCCATCAACATAGCGGTCATGAAGCCTATCAGTCTGGCGGAGAATCCCCTCCTGTGTAAAGCCGAGACGTTCGGCGATCGCACGACTGCGGGTATTTTCTGTCGCACAGGAGATCTCGACTTTATTCAACTGATGCACCTCGAACGCATGCCTCACCAAAGTCCGACAAGCCTGTGTCACAATGCCTTTTCCTTGCATCGCGGCGTCGATCCAATAGCCCAGTTCGACTTTGCGACCCCTCCAGTTCAGGCGATAGTCCAGGACTCCTACCAGAGTGTCCTGGTACCAGATCCCCAGGTGATAGCCCTCACCATTGGCAAATCGGAGCAGTCGCTGCTTCATGAAAGCCCTGAGGGTCTCAACCGACTCCTCATATGCTTCCACAGCTACCCACTCATGCAAGTGCTCTTTATTCCGCTCAATCAGTGCAAAGTATTCCTCAACGTGCCGCTCCTCAAGCAGGCACAACTGCGTCTCTTCATCCACCTGGATGCAGAGGGCCGGCTTGTTGCTCATACGCTCTCCCAGAAGAATAGGGCTGGACGGAAGTCAAGCCCTTTCAGACAACAAGGTCAACAAGGGAAGGAGTGATCTCCCCATTCCTCATCACTCTTAATACGGAGAAGAGCCCTGGTCATCTCTCAAAATTGCCCGGTTTCAGATCGGCGTGCAGCAATCTCGTCGTGATGAAGTTTCCAAGACGGATGAAAGACGGAACCTGATACGTTTTTGCCATGAGAAGAAGCCTTTGTCAAGAGGGACTTACCGTCCCTTAAAGTTGGCCTGGCGTCGGTCAATGAAAGACTGCACACCCTCTTTTATATCTTCGCTCTGCATAAGCGCCTGCAGATCAGGCAGAAATTGTTGTATGGCAGCCTCTTCACCCTCAGCTATGGCTAATCGTGCCGATTTGAGCGTGGCACGCACACCCAGTGGAGCCTGCGCTGAGACGACCTGGGCCAGTTCTGTTGCGCGAGTAAGCTGCTGCCCTGGTTCAACCACCTCCTGGACTAAACCGATACGCAGCGCCTCGGCTGCGTTGAACTCATCACCGGTCAACAAATAACGCATCGCGTTGCCCCAGCCAACCTCTCGTGGGAAGCGAATGGTTGCGCCTCCAAAGGGGAAAAGGCCGCGCTTGATCTCTATTTGAGCAAACCGTGCATTGGAAGCAGCAATGCGTATATCCGTTGCCAACACCAGTTCAATACCGACGGTAAGGCAGATCCCCTGCACCGCGGAGATCACAGGTTTCGTGAGGCGCGGTCCACGAATGCCAAGTGGATCAAGAGCCTCCTCTGCATACTCAAAATGTCCCAGGGATGACGCGAACTGCGTCAGCTCCAATCCAGCTGTGAAGTGATCTCCATGCGCAAAAAGCACGCCACAACGCAATTCATCATCATGTTCGAGCTCTGCGTAAGCTAGCCCGAGCGCGTTGAGCATTGCCATGTCAAATGCATTGCGCTTGGCGACACGATCCAGTCCAATCAGCAGGACATGCCCCTGCCGCTCTGTCGTGACTCGTCCTTCTTGGTTCATCTCTCCCTCGCTTCGTTTGGTGGCCTTTCAGTAGCTTTTTATGCCTGTCTTCATCTCTTTACCGACCGAGTGGTCTGAAAACGAGTATACCTAATCTTTATGACGTCGTCAAGCTTCCCAGGTCTAGATGATAGGGCTTCCCAAACGTCTTTTTCCTCTTCCCCTCCCCGCCCCAAAAAAGAGTACAAGAGCGTGGTGCCGCTTTGGCGCGGGAGCGCCAAAGCGGCACCACGCTCTTTACTAATCTGGGGTGGGGGGCTTGCTGCCAATCAGAGCGACGTTTGAGAAGCCCTGGTCTAGATGACCTGCCCCATGTTCTTTCAGCGTGAAACCCAGGGGAAAAATGGTGACACACGCTGCTGGTACTCTGTGTAGGTGGGGTGTCCTGCAAGCAGGTGGCGTTCCATCAGGGGGATACTGACGCCCAGGAAGAGCAGCAATATGGCGACTGGACCCGCAATGGCCCACCAGAAGTTTGGATAAGCCAGCGGAACAAAGAGATACAATCCCCACCAGAAGAGCACTTCACCAAAGTAGTTTGGATGGCGCGAAGCCGACCACAATCCCGGTGGAATCGCCTGCTGTGCCGATCCTGGCTTGCTCAGAAACCGCCGCATCTGCAAATCTGCTGTCCCTTCGATGATCACGGCAGCCAACGTCACCAGCGCAGCCACGCCATCCAGCCAGCTCAGGTGGGTATTGCGGTCGCTCAGGGTAGGCCACAGTGCCAGGCTTCCCAGAAAGACCAGGAGAGTGGGCATCAGGTGAATCCCAAGAAAGCTAACAGGCCAATAAAAGAAACCTGTCTGTTTACGGATATCCTGGTAGCGCCAATCTTCGTGGCCCAACCCACGCCACTGGGTAGCCCAGTTGGCTGTCAGACGGATCGCCCACAAACAGAGGAGCGCGAAGATGAGGACATGGCGCGGATTGGCGAACCCATTAGAGCCAGGCTGCAACAGCCAGAAAAGCGCGATGGGGACTGGCGCCACGCTCCAATAGGGATCATACATGCTGGAATTATTTGTGATCACGCTGAAGATGAAGACCACGATGGTTGCCGCCAGGTCAGCCAATCCCACCATGACGATTGGTTGTTGGGCGTGAAACCAGATACCCGTGCCTACTGCTGCTGCGCCTGCCAGCACATAGGCTACGATCACGAGCAGAAACGCTTTGGTCATGCTCATACTCCCGCACCGCTCGCTTGCACGCCGGCGGGCCTGGTGAAGGGATGCTCTTGCAGCCCCATGCGGAACAAGATGATCAATGGGAAGATGATCCACGAGGCGTTGGCGAAGATGACCAGCGCCAGGTGCGAGGTGTGATATTGCCCGAAGGCTTCTTCGCTGAGGATCATGATCACGCCCGATACCATGGAGACCGCATAGATGATGCTGGGCAAGCGAATCCACTCTTTGCCTTTGATGTAGGCGTAGGTGGCGATCAAGTAAAATGGCCCATAAAGCAGGTTATCCAGCCAGATCGTCACTTTGAAAAAGACCGGGCGGGCGATGAGCAGCGGATCGAAGTTGTTGCCCCACCAATGGACCGCGTCGATCACCGGGCGAGGAGGCCAGATGGGGTAGGTGAAATGTGCCGGATTGGCGATGACAAGCTGTTCGGTATCGATAAAATACGAAACGAACAGCAAGTTGATGAGGAAAAATGCTACAAGAACGATATCGACGCGGCGTTGGGAGAGAGGTATAGTCTCTACCATAGGTACGACGCTCCTTTATTTTGATGAACGGCGTTGTCGGAGCTATGTAGCTTTGCGCAAGAGTTGGCGACAACGGCAGTCCCATGATTTGCTCTGCCGATGAGCATAGCAAAACATACTCTACATTATAGCAGATGAGCTGTAAATTATCACAAATATTGGGCATAAGCTCAAGCATAAATGAGCTTGGGATACCTATTTCACATGTGGTGAGAAGTGTCACATTTGCTGCACATCTATCGTATACAACTGTACGGATGTTAGCAATCAAATGTTCTGAGCAGATCTTTGAAGGAGAGACATCTGATAAGCTCTTCATTTCCCAAGACAGGCAAGTTCTCTCCTGTGGATCACTTCTCTCTCGATGATGGGGTATAATGCTGAGAGATGATCGCGCTCATCCTTGTGACTCGCGGTCTCTGCACCTGTGGGTTTTGTGTTTCCTGGTGCCGAGGAGGTCTCGCGTGCTTGATTTCCCTACGGGAACGATCACACTGCTCTTCACTGATATCGAAGGGTCTACGCTCCTGCTGCAACAGGTAGGTGAGCAGTATAGCCGTGTGCTGGCTCAGTGCCGGCAGGTGCTGCGCACGGCTTTCCAGCAGTCTCAGGGTCACGAAGTCGATACACAAGGAGACGCCTTTTTCTTCGCCTTTGCGCGTGCCACCGATGCCGTCTCGGCTGCCGTGGCCGCTCAACGCGCTCTTGCCTCGCATGGCTGGCCCGATCAGGCTGTGGTGCATGTCCGCATGGGGCTGCACACCGGGGAGCCGCAGCCGACGGCTGAAGGCTACGTGGGCCTGGATGTGCATCTCGCGGCGCGCATCATGAGTGCCGGGCACGGGGACCAGGTGCTGCTCTCGCAGACCACGCGGCACCTGGTGGAGCACAATCTGCCCGATGGGGTGGGCTTGCGAGACCTGGGGGAGCACCGCCTCAAGGACTTACAGTATCCCAGCCATCTCTTCCAACTCGTCATCGCCGGCTTGCCCGCCGATTTTCCGCCACTGGGGACACTCGATACCCACCCGCACAACCTGCCCGTTCAACCTACGCCGCTCATTGGGCGTGAGCGGGAAGTCGCCGCCGTGCAGCAGCTCCTGCTGCGCGCAGACGTGCGTTTGCTGACCCTGACCGGACCCGGCGGCAGTGGCAAAACGCGCCTGGGCCTGCACGTAGCCGCCGAACTCAGTGACCACTTCAGCGATGGCATCTATTTCGTGAACCTGGCTCCCATCAGCGATACCGAACTGGTCGTGCCGACCATTGCCCAGACGCTGGGCGTGAAAGAGAGCCCCACGCGGTCGCTGGTGGAGCAGCTGCAAGCCTGCCTGCAGGAGAAGCTGCTGCTGCTGGTGCTCGACAACTTCGAGCAGGTGGTGAGCGCCGCACCCAGGCTCTCGGACCTCCTGGCGTTCTGCTCACACCTCAAGCTGTTGGTCACCAGTCGCGCGGTGCTGCACCTCTCGGCTGAGCACGAGTTTGCCGTTCCGCCGCTCTCGCTGCCCGATCTCAACCACCTGCCCGACCTCGTGACGCTATCGCAGTATGAGGCGGTGGCTCTCTTCATTGCGCGGGCCCAGGCGCTCAAGCCCGATTTCCAGGTGAGCAATGCCAGTGCCCCGGCGGTCGCCGAGATCTGTGCCCGCCTGGATGGCTTGCCTCTGGCGATTGAACTGGCCGCCGCTCGCATCAAACTGCTGCCTCCACCAGCGCTGCTCGCTCGGCTGGGCCAGCGCCTGGCGGTGTTGACGGGCGGTGGACGCGACGCACCAGCGCGGCAGCAGACGCTGCGCAAGACCATCGAATGGAGCTATCAACTGTTAGACGCCGATGAGCAGCGGCTCTTCCGGCGGCTCTCCGTCTTTGTCGGTGACTGTACCCTCCAGGCCATCGAGGCGGTCTGTGCTGCTCTGGACACCCAACCTCCTGCCATCTCGGTGTTGGATGGTGCGGCCTCCCTCATCGACAAGAGTTTGCTGCGGCAGACCGAGCAAGAGGCAGAAGAGCCGCGTGTTGTGATGCTGGAGACCATCCGTGAATATGGGCGAGAGGTGCTTGAGGCCTCCGGGGGGGCGGAGATCACGCAGCAGGCTCATGCGGCCTATTACATGGGCATGGCAGAAGCAGCGGAACTGGCGTGGCACGGTCCGCAGCAGGCGGTGTGGTTGGCGCGGCTGGAGGAGGAGCATGACAACCTGCGAGCGACCATGAACTGGCTGCTTGAGCGGGGGGAAGCAGAGAGGGCCTTACGCTTGGGGACCGCCTTGTGGTGGTTCTGGTACGCACAAGAACACAGGCATGAGGGATGGAACGAGCTTTCGCGGGCACTGGAGAGATCAGAGGAGGTGCCGGTGCCGCTGCGCGCCAGGGCACTGTGGGCTGCTGGGAGCCTGGCCGGCTCCCTGGGCCACTTCGAGCGGGCAGAAGCGCTGTGTCAGGAGAGCCTGGCACTATTCCGAGAGATCGGAGACACACAGGGGTTGGGCGATGCCACCTTCCACCTGGCCCACATCGCTTTCGCGCGGTGGGATCTGGCAGCGGCGCGCTCGCTGTTCGAGGAGAGCCTGATGTTCCTCAGGGAGACAGGCGACAAGACCCTTATTGCCTGGGCGCTGGGCGCTCTGGCCCTGGTGGTCCTCTACCAGGGTGAGTATGCCAGGGTACACCCACTCGCAGAGCAAGCGAGAGAAATCTGCAGGGAAGTGGGCGACACCACTGGTGTGGCGATGGCGCTCATGACCCTGGCCCGGGTGGTGTTTTGGCAAGGTGAACTCGTGAGAGCGCATACCTTGGCAGAGGAGGTCATCGTGAGAGCTTCGGAAACGGGCATCACGAGTGCTGAAGCGCTTGCACTCGCTCTCCAGGGGGAGATTACCCTCGCTCAAGGTGAGACGACGACCGCACGCCTGCTGATTGAACAAAGCCACACGCTGTGGCAGGAGGCCGGGAATCAGGGAATGCTCGCCTCGACGCGCTCCCTTCTCGGAAAGGTCCTCGCCGCTGGGGGTGACCACACCGCAGCACGCACGATGTATGAAGAGAGCCTGCTGCGAGGTCTGGGCATCGTGGATATTGCTCCCACGCTCGAAGGTCTGGCCGTCGTGGCCGCGGCGCAGGGTGAGACGACATGGGCAGTGCGGCTGTGGGCCGCAGCAGCAGCCTTGCGCGATTCTCTCGGTGCGCCCTTGCCACCCGTCTACCGTGCCGACCACGAGCGCTGCGTCGCTGCTGCACAGGCCCAACTGGGTGAGCAAGCCTTTGCGGTGGCGTG
>WNGJ01008087.1_pt1 | contig 11211 bp, 8 predicted proteins | sample 5400611 | NCBI WGS metagenome assembly WNGJ01 (sample SAMN13153375, study PRJNA577476) | soil metagenome | isolation source: 40 cm soil or saprolite under Garry oak tree replicate 1 | place: USA:California | collected 2016-06-15 | reverse complement strand
GGATTCGCTCCTCGATTCCCTGCAAATCCGGGTTGTTGGTGGTGATGATGGTAGGGAATTGCGAGTTATAGCGGTAATTGAGCAGTTGAAAGAGCTTTTCGTTGGCCCAGGGTGAACTCTGCTGCGCGCCCAGGTCGTCAAGGATAAGCAGTTCCGCTTCGCGCATTTTGGCGAAGAGCTGGTCGTATATCTCGGTCGAGGTGGGCACAAAGGTAGCACGCAGATGCTCAAGCAGATCGATGACAGTGCTAAAAAGCACCAGGGAGCCACGAGACAGGCAACGATTGGCGATGGCCGCTGCCAGGTGGGTCTTACCACAACCATTTCTACCGATGAAGATGAGCCATCCCTGGGGGTCACGGGCATAGTCCAGCGCTATATGATACGCTTCATATACTGCTTTAGAGACATTGGGTCTGAAGTTTTCGAAGCTTTTATGCTTCAGGTCGCCAAGATTGGATATTTCCTGCAATTGCCAACGCCTTTTTTCTTTGCGCTCGGTTTCTTTACATTCACAGGCGATAGGTCTGCCAAAGTTTGGGTGCCCGAAGGGAACGTCGGCACGCAGATAGCCAGCGCCTTTGCAGATCTTACAAACCTGTGTAGTGGCGGTATAGGGCGCGGGAATGCTCTGTCTTGCCTGTTCAGATGGGATGAGCTGGCGGGTAGGCCTTGCTACTTGCGCTGGAGGTCTCTCTGGGGGCATATCCTGACTCATATGCAAAGGGGAGCGCGGATGAAGCGGCTGAGTGGTACGCTGCTGGTAGTGCTGCACTTCCCGGGGCAGTGGTGAAGGTACAGGCAAAGCGCGAGGAGGCGGCAGGGGATAGGACCGCGCCTCCAGGCTTGAAGGTAATTCTCGCACGATCAGCGAGTGATTGGCCGCGTACGCGGTCTCTGTTTCAGGATGCGGGTATGCTTGCATCTCCTGTTCGTCGCTTTCCCAATCACCATAGCGCATAGAGGGTACATCATCTTCCCATTCCTCTACTACATCCGCGCGGTTTACAGAAGCATAGGCATCGGCCTGGTAATAGTCACTGGTTGGTGTATAAAGAGAATCGCGCGGGGAAGGTGGCCTTCGCGGATAGGCAGGCCGTGCATCTACTTCAAGCGGCGGTGGTTCTCCTTGCATAGCAAACGGCCCGGGTGGAGGGTTGTACTGGCCCGGCTGGATGTATCTGTGGGGAGCAGGCGCAATGGGCCGTCCCAGATTCGCCGTCTGCTCCGGGAGAGGCGGCCGGTAGCTGCGCTCAAGAGCATCGCTCTGAGGCAGCGGCTGCGGCAGTTGATCCGCTCGTTGACCCTGGCCTGTACCGGTGCGCGGGCGTTGTTCTGGCGCACGTTGGCGGCGTTGTGCCTGTGGCGTCGATCTAGACAAAATCTCGTTTAAGCGTTCCATCTTTGCCTGCCTTCTGCTTCCCAACGCCTTAGGATGGCGCGGATATAACTCCATTTTCGCTTATTGTGCTGCACAGCTTCGCGGAATGCCGACTCAATCCATTCTGCCGGATAGCGGTCAGCAGCATCTCTCAATTCATCTGCAATTAATGGGGAAAGTAATCCGATATTTTGTTCATACAACACAAATATATTTGGACGTTCTACAAGAACAAGGGCTGTTTCATATTCTCTAGATGATGCGGGCCTGCTCGCTGGAATGGCGACCTCACTTTGCTCTTCAAGCTCAGTTCGTTCATGTCCCGGGTTGAGCAGGCGTGCAGGTATCATTTCCCCTCCCTGCATATCGGCTACTGCTTTGCGGCTGCGAGGAGTATTAAAAAAGTACCAATCAATGATCTCTGCCTGATTGTTGCCCTCGCTGAGCAAACGCAGTTGTACACGTAATATACTACCACGAGCGACGGCTTGCTCCAAGCCCTGGCGCAGGCGTTCTTCTGGTGGCCGTGGGTCGCCCCGGCGTTTGAGGCCACGCATCAATACGCGGTCGGCCAGCAGTTCGCGGCCGCTGGCGCAGCGGTGGTCGCCTTGTTTTTGCGCAAACAGCCAGAAGAGGTGCAGTGTGACTTTTAGTTCAGCGCTGTCCTCGATTTCAGGCAGGAGTACCGTGAAGAATACTTCCGGTACCGGCACGAAGGGGTTTTTCCCCGATGGAAATCCAGGAAAAAGTGTCATAAAATTACATCCATTATTCCGCGGGTGGGTTAAGTTCCAGGTCACGGAAGCGGGTCTGGCTGGCTTGAAAATAGAGACTGATTTCGCCAACCGGCCCATTACGATGTTTGGCGATAATAATATCCGCGATATTTTTGCGTTCGGATTCCGGGTTGTAGACGTCGTCACGATAAATAAACATGACGATGTCCGAGTCTTGCTCTATGCTACCGCTCTCACGCAAGTCAGAGAGTTGCGGCACCTTCGATGAGCGGCTTTCTACGGCGCGGGACAATTGGGCGAGGGCCAGCACGGGTATGTTCAGTTCTCGGGCCAGGCCTTTGAGGCTGCGGCTGATCTCGGAAATCTCCTGTTCGCGGTTTACATTGCGCTTGCCGCCAACGGTGGCCTGCATGAGCTGCAAGTAATCGACGATGACCAGGTCGATGCCATGCTGTGCGTGCAGGCGGCGGGCTTTACTGCGCATCTCCATGGTGGAGATGCCCGCGGTGTCGTCGATCCAGATATTGGCTTCGGAGAGCGTGCCCATGGCGTAGACAATGCGTTCCCAGTCGTCATCCTCGATCCAGCCGGTGCGCAGGCGCTGCTGATCTATGGAGGCATCCATAGAGAGGAAGCGCTGTACAAGTTGTTCTTTGCTCATCTCCAGGCTGAAGATGGCGATGGAGTTCTGGAATTTGACGGCGGTATTATGGGCCAGGCTCAGGGCTAGGCTCGACTTTCCGACTCCAGGCCTCGCGGCCAGTATAATCAAGTCAGACTTTTGCAGGCCACCGGTGAGGCGGTCGAGGTCGGCAAAGCCGGTGGGCACGCCGACGATGGCGCCGCGATGTTCGTGCAGTTGCTCCAGTTTTCCCATGTATTGGGAGAGGAGGTCGCGCAAGGTTGAAAAGTCGGAGCGGGCGTGGCGCTGGCCAATGGTGAAGATCAACTGCTCCGCTTTGTCCAACGCGATATCGGCATCTCCTTCTTCATAGGCGATGGCGGCAATCTGGCCAGCGGCATGGATGAGGCGGCGCAAGATGGCGGTGCGTTCAACGATGCGCCCGTAGTGTTCGACGTTGCCGCTGGTAGGGACCTGGTTGACCAGCGAGGTGATATAGCTGGCTCCGCCGACTTCCTCCAGTTTGTTCTGCTGTGTTAACTCATCACAAATGGTGATGAAGTCGGCCGGTTCGCGCTGTTCATAGAGTTGGAGGATGACCTCGTAGATGGTACGATGGGCATCGCGGTAGAAGTCCTCGGGGTACAAAAAATCTGCCACCTGGACAATTGCCTCGGGGTCGATGATGATGCTCCCAAGTACGCCGCACTCCGCCTCGATGTTTTGCGGTAAAAGCTTCTCCACGTTATTGGCTCCAGTGTATATTCCACCGCTCACGTGGTACAGGTTCGCTTACGGCGGATTATAGCACATTGGTTCGAGATTTGCGCAGCAGATTCTCCCTCGGATCTCTCAAATAATGTGCGCTTAATCAGTTTAACGAATTCCGCGGGCGAAAGCAAACAGCAAGCGAGGAGTGTTTTTGTGCAAATGTGGATATGTCTGCTGGCAAATGGTAGGGCATGTATGCGTGGAGCAACAGGTTAATCTGGTAAGGTGGAGGTTTATCCAGAGTTTTCCACAATACAGTTCTATTTATCCCAGGTTATCCACGAAGTTATCCACAAACTTATTCACAGGGAACAGTTCAACAATAGTCCTAAGGAGGGATTTGCGTGGCGATTTCCTCGCTGATTCTAGTGTAGTGGGTGTAGTAGGTGTAGTGGGTGTAGTGGTTCCCCGGTTGGAAGATATTCTGTAGTAGCAGTAGGCTAGGGACTTGACCCGAGCATAGGAGAGAGTTATGATAGCATGCAGATGAAACGAGGTTCGTAATGGCCACCCACCGTCCCGTATATAGACAGGCGTCATTGGCTGGGGGCCGAGTTTGTTTATATATGTTGAAAAGGAGTGGTTCTAGAACCCCATGCCAAAAACGAAGAAACGTGCCACTACAAAGCGTGCGACGAGAATTGCGAAGGCACACGCGACCCAATTGCCGCCATTGGAGGTGAAAGAAGCTCCCCGGCGTCCGCCAGGTTATAAGCCGCCAGTTCGCGGCCTGGCTCGTTATCCCTGGCTTATTACTCTCAGCCTGCTTGTCATTGCAGTAGCCATCGGGTCGCTTTATTACTACCATATAGGGCCGTTCGCGATTCCAGCCAAGCCGAAGCCGCACGCGGTGGCGTTGCCGTGCCTGAAGGTTGTAAAGCAACTCACCGACCTATCGCCTGCACCGGGGCCGGCAACCTTCAACAGCACATCGCATACTTTTAAGCAGGCGCCTGACATGGTCATTAATACGAAGAAAGTGTACTGCGCGGGTATCAACACGAATCGCGGACTAATTGTGTTGGAGCTTGATCCAAAGCTCGCGCCAAACACGGTGAATAATTTTGTATTCCTGGCGCAGCAGCATTTTTACGATGGGTTGACCTTCCATCGCGTCGTACCTCATGTGATTATCCAGACGGGCAGTCCAACCGGCACAAGCCAGGGTGGGCCTGGTTACAAGTTCAACGACGAGCCGGTAAAGGGCAATTACACGGCGGGGATGGTGGCGATGGCGAATGCGGGTCCGAATACGAACGGCAGCCAGTTCTTCATCTGTACAGCGGATGATTCTAAGACATTCAAAAAGTTGTATAACCTGTTTGGGCACGTGGTACAGGGGTTGAACGTGGCACAGGTGATTCAGGGACCGGGCGATACTCCTGCTTCGAACAGCATCAAGGCGGATGTTATTACTCACTTGATAGTGGTTGTGGCACCCTGATCTTGTCTGAACAGTGATAAACTTACAGGCCGAGTATTCTTAATGAACTTTAACGACCAAGATCGGTAATATGTTGTCATCCTGAGCGCAGCGAAGGATCTCTCGATGGGCAGATCCTTCGCTGCGCTCAGGATGACAGGACCGGGTGTGATTGGTAAAACTCATAAAGGATACCCGGCTTAGTTTTGTCACGCTCGGTCGATTGGTAGAGCTTGCAAAAGATGTATAATGAGTACGGACACATTGTGCGGGATACGAAGTGCGGATTGTATGAGTTGTGTCTTCCGCAATGGCCGGGAAGCTGACACTCAATGCTCCGCGATAGTAAGATGTCACGAGCCATGGAAACGTGGTTGTGGCGTTCCTGAAGGAAAGGATATGGATATGGCAGCGAAGCGCTATAGTGGACCACCTGCGATGCAGATCGAGACCAATAGGACCTATCACGCGATCATCAAGACCAACAAGGGCGACATCCACCTACAATTGAACCCGGCTGAAGCGCCGATGACGGTCAATAACTTCGTGGCGCTGGCCCGCGATGGCTATTATAACGGGGTAACGTTCCATCGAGTCGTGCCGCACTTCGTCATTCAAGGAGGCGACCCTACCGGTTCCGGCTCCGGCGGCCCCGGCTATAAGTTTCAGGACGAGCCAGTACGACGGCCCTACAAGGCAGGCACGGTAGCGATGGCTAACGCTGGCCCGAATACGAACGGCAGCCAGTTCTTCATCTGCCTAGAAGACCAGCCGAACCTTCCGCCCAACTATACGATCTTCGGTGACACCATCGCGGGTATGGACGTGGTGCGCGATATTCGAGTTGGCGATGTTATGCAGAGTGTAACTATCGAGTAGAGCGCGTTTAGACAGCCTGGCCTCCCTTGCCTGGCAGGGAGGCCAGGCTGCGTTTTTTATGGGTAGACGCCGCGAATTTCGGTGGCCTCGGCGACGCGGGCGACGGCGAGCAAATAGGCGCCCATGCGCAGATTAGTCTCCTGCTCGTCGGCTTTGTGCTGAACGGCGTGGAAAGCACGCGTCATGATGGATTCGAGCCGGTGATTGATTTCATGTTCGGCCCAGAAGAAGCGCTGCAGGTCCTGCACCCACTCGAAGTAACTGACAGTAACACCACCGGCATTGGCCATAATGTCAGGGACGATGGTGATACCGCGATCAGCGAAGATATGATCGGCCTCGGGGGTGGTTGGGCCGTTGGCTGCTTCAATAATCAAGTGGGCCTTTACACGTGCAGCATTTTTCGAGGTCAACTGGTTTTCCAGGGCGGCAGGCACAAGGACATCGCACTCGAGTTCCAGCAGTTCGGCATTGGTGACCGGTTCTGTGTCTGGCAAGCCCTTTAATGAGCCGTGCTCTTTAGAATAGCGCAGAGCCAGGGACACGTTGATGCCTTTGGGATTATAGATGCCGCCGTGGATGTCGCTCAGGCCAACGATTGTACAGTCCATTTCGTGTAGGAGGCGCGCTGAGATACTGCCGACGTTACCAAATCCCTGGATGACGACGGAAGATTCGTCTGGTTTCATGCCCAGGGCAAGCATGGCCTCGCGTGTGATCACCTGGATGCCACGCGCAGTTGCTTCGAGCCGGCCTTCGCTACCGCCGATGGCCAGGGGTTTTCCAGTAATCACAGCTGGTATGGAATAGCCTTTGTGCATGGAATAGGTATCCATGATCCAGGCCATGATCTGGGGATTGGTATTCATGTCAGGGGCGGGAATATCACTATCGGGGCCGATCAGGATAGAAATCTCGGTAGCGTAGCGGCGGGCGAGACGTTCGAGTTCGGCGCTGGAGAGCTTGTGTGGGTCGCAAATGACGCCTCCTTTAGCGCCTCCAAAGGGGATATTGACGACGGCGCACTTCCAGGTCATCCACATGGCTAATGCACGTACTTCGTCCTGGGAAACTTCCGGGCTGAAGCGGATGCCGCCTTTGGCAGGGCCGCGATTGATATTGTGCTGCACGCGGTAGCCTGTAAACATTTCCACGTCCCCATTGTCCATACGTACGGGGAAATTAACGATGAGTTCACGTTTAGGTTTGCGTAAAATAGCTCGCAGGGGCTGCGAGAGGCCAAGGCGCTCGGCGGCCTCGTCAAATTGAGCGACAGCCACATGATAGGGATTGAGAATTTCAGTAGCCATAGCTGAAAAACCTCCTTGTAATGAAGCTATGCAACTTTGCACGTAGCACCACGTCTGAGCGACCGCAGGGCCCGCAGGGCCCGCAGCCCGCAGGGCCCGCAGCCCGCAGGGCCCGCAGCCCGCAGGGCGACCGCAAGGGTCGCCCCTACCATACTACGGTTTCGCTTCCTCATGTCGTTTGATACTTTAGGGCTTTAGTGCTGTGAAAGGTAAACACCCGACCAATCACCGAAGTAGAGCCCTTCACCGTTGAGCACAACACCATGCACCCAGGGAGGAATGACCGCTGCGAGGGACTGGTGGTCAAGCGGGAGCCAGCCAACATCCTGGATAGCAATTTGTTCAGCCTTGTTATAGAGAGCGATGCGGGCGTCGCCTGAGGTCGCCTCGGCCTGCATTACTGTCTGGTCGAAGGTGGGGTTATGCCAATCGCCATTATTATTGGCTGCTGTCGAGAGCAGGTTGAGCGTCAGCCAATCATAGGGATCAGGGAAGTCAGCTCCCCACTGGGTGAAACCAAACTGGATCTGGTGCCTGGCTGTCTCGTCATTATAGGCGTTTAGTTCCACGGGGTTCAGTTTTATTTGAATGCCAAGGGCCGTCTGCCACATTTGCTGCAAGGCGGCAGCCTCCTGTGAGGACACCTGTGAGCTTGGATAAGAGAATATGATTGGGGGTACCTTGCTGACATCGGGGTAAACTGATTGTAGGAGAGACTTGGCCTTATTCGGGTCAAATGGTATACCCTGGTAGTCGGGTTGATAACCGGGCATGCCTGGTGGAATAATGGTCGGCGCCGGCGTCACTGCATCTTTGAAGATGGCATGTGCTAAGGTGACTTTGTCAATCGCGTAGGCAAAGGCCTGGCGTACCGCGGATTTGTCGAACGGAGGCATTTTGTTGCTGAAGAAGAGCAGGTCAGTTTGGAGCAGGGAACTGGAGGTAAACCCTGGCATGCTCCTGGCGGTGACTCTATCCGAAGGCAGGATATTCCAGAGCAGGCTGTATTGTCCCGCGCGATAGGCTTTAAAGGCGGTGCCGACATCACCCACAAAGGTCATGTCTACTTCTTTCAGCCTGGTTTTTAGACCATAGTAGTGAGGGTTGGGAACCAGAACCATTTTGACATTATGATCCCACTCCTTGACCATGAAGGGGCCAGAACCGATGCCATTGCCCGCGGCATGGTTGATCCAGTCGGTCTGTCCATACTGATCGATGATTTTCTGGTTCAGGGGGAAATAGAGCGAGTTCGTAAGTACTTCGAGGAAATAGGGAGTGGGCTGCGTCAAGGTGATCTGCAGGGTCTGGCCGTCGATGGCCTTTACACCTGCCAATGTTTTTGTCTTGCCACTGTTGACGGCATTGGCGCCGACGATGGCGCCTTCAAAGAAAGTGGCGATGCCCGATTTCACCTCTGGGAGCAGCGCCCGTGTGAGGGTGTAGACGTAGGTTTGCGCAGTGATGGGCTTGCCATCCGAGAACACGATGCCCGGTTTCAAATGAAAGGTATAGACCTTGTTATCGGAAGAAATATCCCAGGTTGCCTGGTCGGGTACGACGTTGAGATTTTTGTCTGATCGCACCAAACCACTATAGATCATACCGACGGCAAGGGCCGAGTTTGCATCTGGCCCTAAGGCGGGATCGAGAAAGCCGATATCGCGCGTGCCGACGTTGGGAAGAATTAATGTCTGGTCGGTTGCCAGGGTGGGTGTACCGCTGGCGGGCGGGTTGGAAGAGCTTTGACCACATGCTGCCAGGAGCACGAGCAGGATACCTAGAAACGAGAGAAGAATAGGCAAACGCCGTGGGTATAGGTACCATTTGTGATTACGCACAACTTGCCTCACTTTCTGAAGCTATTTACGAAGGGAACGGAGATAAGATGAATCGTGTAGGCCATTGTACAACGTCTGGGACGGCATACACAAGAAAATACGCCTGGTTGCAAGGTGATATCACATTGGTTGGCATCGTTCTCAGATTGACTTTTGAAATTTCTGGACAACGAGCATAAAAACGTCTTATAATTAGGTGAAGTCATAGTACTGTTCAATGACGAACAGGAGGCAAAGAATGCACGTGCTGGCGCCTGGCGCTTCCATGGATAGCAGCGCTGATCTATATGGTCAATTGCGCCACAGCGGATGCTCGATCCGCGATACGCTGATTACTCCCCTACACAAGAGCCAACTAGTGAGCAAGCCCCATTTAAAGTATTCTCAGCCTGACTTTACAGGATGCGAACGGTTCTCTATCTTGTGGGGGCAGGGAAGGGAGAGGTGGGGCCACCCCACTCCCCGCTTAGGGGTGGCCGCCCCTAAGAACCCCGCTACATTTCTAGCATCTCATTCGTTGCAAAAGATAGAAACAGAAAGAAGGAGGGAAGGTAGGTAGCTCCTCTGCTGCTTACCAGGTATACTATGGATGTTAAAGAAATCTTTATGAACGGCGAGTTTGTGCCTTCTGAGCGCGGCGTGATTTCTGTACATACACACGGTTTTGCCTACGGTACAGGGTGCTTCGAGGGCATTCGAGGCTACTGGAATGAGAAAGAGCAGCAAGTCTACATATTCCGCCTTCGCGAGCACTTCGAACGGTTCCTGCGCTCGTGCAAGATTCTTCAGATTTCGCTTCCCTATACGGTTGACCAGTTTATTGATATCAGTATAGAACTGGTGAGACGCAATGGCCTGCGTAGAGATGTCTACATAAAACCAATTGCTTATAAAGCTGATTTGTCAATCGGTGTACGTCTACATGGCCTTCCCGACCACCTGGTAATTACTGTCCAGCCGCTGGGGAACTATATCGATATCAGCGGGCTTCACTGCGGCATTTCCTCCTGGCGGCGCGTTGATGATAACGCTATCCCAGCCCGGAGTAAGATTTGCGGCGCGTATGTCAATTCGGCATTTGCTAAGAGCGAGGCGATTCAGAATGGCTTCGACGAGGCGATTATGCTTACGCACGAGGGTCATGTCTCTGAGGGAAGCGCTGAGAACATTTTCCTGGTGATGAATGGCGAGCTGGTGACGCCTGCGCCGACGGAGAATATATTGCTGGGCATTACCCGTGAAACCGTGATGGAGCTGGCGCGGCGCGAACTTGGCCGTATTACGCGTGAGCGGCAGGTAGATCGCACGGAGCTCTACGGGGCTGATGAGATTTTCCTGTGCGGCACGGGGGCACAGATCGCCCCTGTTGTGAAGGTAGATCATCGCTCTATCGGAGACGGGAAGGTCGGGCCGATCAGCAGCGCGCTGCAGAAGCTCTACTTTGACGTGGTACGAGGCAATCGTTCCGAGTATCGAGCACAATGGTGCACGCCGGTGTATGCGCCGGTAGCCGAACAGTTGCAGGTGCCGGATTAAGGGGCTTCATTTCGGGACCTCGCGGCAATCAGGTTGGCGATACAGGTGAAGTGTAGTCTAGTGTTTCACCGCCCAGAGATACGTTAATGCTTGTCGCTCCTTCCCGTGCATGGTTTCTACCAGAGGGCGGAGATAGGCTGTGAATTGTTCAACTTCATCGGGAGTCAGGGCTTGAGCTATTGCCTCTTCTAGAGTGGGATCCAACGGGTTCCCTGATGATCTCAAGAACACTTCCCAGCTCGGCTTTTTCGTTGAATCCGTTTGGTCGATTCGTCGAGGTTGTTTCATCTCGATCTGCAGTTCCAAATGAATCTCTGCAAAACCTGCTCGCTCAGCAAAAGCAAGCAAATCTCGCTCATCGAAGTCCAACATGGGACTGCTCTCTGGCGGATGAATACACTCAAAGGCCGCACGTACTTTGCTTGCAATCTCCTGAATTGGAGTCACGTCATATCCTTTAAAAAGATGAAGGGGCTCAGGGTAGCAAAATCGGTTGATCGGTTCAAGGAGGGAAAGACGACCATTGGGCTTGAGGACACGATAGAATTCGCGGAAGGATTGCTGTTTGGCCTTCACGTAAATCAGGACGGAACGGGTGGTTACCACATCAACCGAACTACTTTCGATGGCACCGAGATTATCAGCCGAGGCCCGAATGAACTGACAACGATCAAGCACTTGCATCTGTTGCGCAAGGGAGAGACTGTGATC
>WNGJ01036692.1_pt1 | contig 11213 bp, 4 predicted proteins | sample 5400611 | NCBI WGS metagenome assembly WNGJ01 (sample SAMN13153375, study PRJNA577476) | soil metagenome | isolation source: 40 cm soil or saprolite under Garry oak tree replicate 1 | place: USA:California | collected 2016-06-15 | reverse complement strand
ACCGTGTACGAGGCCGGCAGCCTCTGGGATCAGGCGATTGCCGAGCGGCGCGCGGCTGTGAACGTCAGCCCCGACGACCCCAGCCTGCTCGTGGATCTGGGGCGAACCCTGGCCACCAGCCGCCACACGCTCGAGGCGGAGCAGACGTTCCGCCAGGCCATGGACGCCAATCCCCACGACGCCCGTGTCCCATACTACCTCGGCCGCATCGAAGAACAGCTCAGCAAACCGGTCGACGCCCGCGCCGCTTACACCCGCTTCCTCTCCATCGCACCGAGTCGCTATGCCACTCAGATTGCCGATGCCAAACAGAGGCTGGAAACGCTGCGCTAGGATCGGTCCGACGCTCCTCGTACTCGGGGCTTTGTTGTCCGGCAGTCCGACGGTCCGGCTGTCCGGGCAGCAACGCTCCGCCTACGAAGAGCTGCAGACCTTCTCGGGCGTCCTGAACCACGTCCGCCTCAACTACGTGGATTCGGTCACCTACACCCAGCTGGTCCGGGCCGCGATCGACGGCGTGCTGCGCGCCCTGGACCCGCACAGTCTCTTCATCTCTCGGGATGACTGGGAGCGGCGCAATGCGCTGGAGCGCGGCGAGTTGGCGGTCACTGGGCTGTCGTTCGAAGCGGTGGACAGCGCCATCACGGTGCTCAGTGTGTCTCCGCGCAGCCCCGCGGCGCGTGCGGGTGTTCTCCCCGGCGACCGCCTCGCGACCCTGAATGACACCGCCGTGGCCGGGCTTGATGTCGAGAAAATCGCGCTGCGGATGGCGGGGGAGAAAGGCTCGAAGGTGCGGCTACAGTTCGAGCGCGGGCCGCGGCTCGAGCCGGATACGTTCACCGTCACCCTGAAACGCGATTTCCTGAGGTCACAGTCGGTCTCCATCGCGCGCATGGCGGACCCCGGCGGGTACGTGATCGCGGCGGTGGAGCTGGCTTCGGAGTTCCTGCCCAAGGGCACCGTCGTCTTCCGCACCCGTGGCCGCAAGAAGGACGTGGACACGACGTACACCACTAAACGGGACGGCGATTTCCGCGAGCTCCCGATGGTGGTGCTCATCGACGGGTACAGCGCCAGCGCCGCCGAAGCGCTTTCGGCGTCGCTGCAGGACCACGACCGCGCGCTCATTCTCGGCCGCCGCAGCTTCGGTAAGGCCCTGATGCAGGCGGATTTCCTGGTCCTCCCCAACGGCGACGACCTGCACCTCACCATCGGCTACGTGCTCTCGCCGAGCGGCCGCTTCATTCAACGACGCTACCACGGCCTCGCGGTCGAGCAGTACCGAACCCTCGCGGGGCGGGGCGGTGCGGCCGAGGATACCCTGCAGCTCTTCCATACGGACAACGGGCGGCCGGTGCGCGGGGGTGGGGGCGTCGCGCCCGACGTCACCCTCGCGCCGCCGCCGGCGCTCCCGGTGTGGTGGAGCGTTGCGGCGGACAGCGGGTTCGACTTTGCGGTCGCCGACAGCGTCGCACTCGCCCTGCCCGCGACCCTCGCCGGTCGCGACGCGTGGATGACGTCGCCCGAGCAGTGGCGGGTGCGGTTGGCATCGCCGTTCCTCGACCGTGTCCGGGCCCGCCTGCACGTCACCGCGCAGGTGGACACCGCGCTGGAGGCGCGCCTCGCGCGCTTTCTGGCGTTGCGGGCCGCCGAAGTGCGCTGGGGCGCGGAAGCCCGCGATGAATTCCTCGTGCGGGCCAGCAGCGACATCCGGGCTGCGATCGGGTATTTCCCGCGCCTCGGCGCCCTGCTCGCCGCGCCCGCCCGGTAGTATCTTTCGAGCCATGGCCACCAGAACCCGAGCGCCGACCCAACCTCGGACCACCCGGCAGCCCGCGCCGCTCGCCAAGGCGGACCTCCTCGACATCCTCCGGCTGATGTACCTCTCCCGCCGGCTGGACGACAAAGAGATCCAGCTCAAGCGGCAGAACAAGATCTTCTTCCAGATCTCCGGGGCCGGGCACGAGGCCGTCCTCGTCGCGGCGGGGAAAGCGCTGCGGCCCGCCTACGACTGGTTCTATCCCTACTACCGCGACCGCGCCATTTGCCTCACCCTCGGCATGACCCCGACGGAGATGCTGCTCTCCGCCGTCGGCGCCGCGGACGACCCCAACTCCGGCGGGCGTCAGATGCCGTCCCACTGGGGGCATAAGGCGCTCAACATCGTGAGCCAGTCGAGCCCCACCGGCACGCAGTTCCTCCAGGCCGTGGGCTGCGCCGAGGCGTGGCTGCGCTATTCGGCCCTGGAGGGCATCGCCGAGAAGCCGGTGCGCGGGGACGAGGTCGCGTACGTGTCCGCCGGCGACGGCACGACGAGCGAAGGCGAGTTCTTCGAGGCGCTGAACAGCGCCAGCAACTTGAAGCTCCCGGTGCTGTTTCTGATCGAGGACAACGGCTACGCGATCTCCGTACCCGTCGAGGTGCAGACGGCCGGGGGGTCGATCTCCAAGCTGATCCGCGGCTTCCCCGACTTGCTCGTCGAAGAGGTGGACGGGACCGATCCCGTCGCCTCCTACGAGGCGCTCACCCGCGCCGCCGAGCATTGCCGCAAGCGCCAGGGCCCGGCCCTCGTGCACGCCCGCGTCACGAGGCCCTACTCCCATTCGCTCTCAGACGACGAGATCCTCTACAGGCCGCCCCGGGAACGCGAGGAAGAGGCCAAGCGCGACTGTCTGGTGACCTTCTCCAAGCGACTGGTCCGTGAGGGCGTCGCCACCGAAGCCGAGCTCGAGGCGATCCGCACCCAGGTAGACGAAGAGGTGCAGGTCGCGGCGGACGTCGCGCTCGCCTCGCCGCAGCCGAAACCTGAGACCGCGCTGCAGTTCGTCTACTCGCCCGACGTGGACCCGACCTCGGAGCAGTTCGACACCGAGGACGATCCTCAGTTCTCCGGCGATCCCACGACGATGGTGGATCTGCTCAACGCCTGCCTCAAGGACGAGATGACGCGCGACCCGCGCATCCTCGCCTTCGGCGAGGACGTGGCCGATTGCAGCCGTGAGGAGTTCCTCAAGGACGTGAAGGGGAAGGGCGGGGTGTTCAAGGTCACCTGGGGGCTGCAGCGCCAGTTCGGGAGCGACCGCGTGTACAACTCGCCCCTGGCCGAGGCCAACATCGTCGGCCGGGCGATCGGCCTCGCCACCCGGGGCCTGAAGCCCGTGATCGAGATCCAGTTTTTCGACTACATCTGGCCGGCGTACCATCAGCTGCGCAACGAGCTCGCCACGCTACGGTGGCGCTCCAACAACCAGTTCAGCTGCCCGACCGTCGTGCGCGTCACGTACGGTGGCTACCTGAAGGGCGGCTCGGTCTATCACTCGCAGACGGGCGCGGTCGTGTTCACCTCCGTGCCGGGCCTGCGGGTTGTGTGCCCGGCGACCGCGCTCGACGCCAATGGCCTGTTGCGGACCGCCATCCGCTGCGATGACCCCGTCCTCTTCCTCGAGCACAAGCACCTCTACCGGCAGACCTACAACAAAGCCCCGTATCCCGGCCCCAACTTCATGATTCCCTTCGGGAAAGCGAAGGTCGTGCGGGAGGGGACGCACTTGACCGTGGTCACCTACGGCGCCGTCGTGCAGCGCGCGCTCGTCGCCGCCAAGCAGCTCGAGGAGCAGGACGGCGTGAGCGTCGAGGTGATCGACCTGCGCACGCTGTCGCCCGTCGACTGGGACGCGGTCGAGCGCTCGATCCGCAAGACGAACAAGGTGCTCGTCGCGTACGAGGACTCGCTGTCGTGGGGGTACGGCGCCGAGATCGCCGCGCGCATCGCCGACCAGGGATTCCCCTGGCTCGACGCGCCCGTCAAGCGCGTCGCCGCGACCGATACGTTCGTCGCCTACGCGCCGGACCTCGAGGATTTCATCCTGCCCCAGGTGGAGAATCTCGCGCAGGCAATGCGCGAGCTGCATGCGTTCTAGGGCGCTCGGCTACAGCGCTCTCTTCTTCCTCTCCGGCGCCACCGGGCTCGTCTACGAGCTCCTCTGGGTGCGCCTGCTCTACCAGGCGTTCGGCTCCACCATCCAGTCGGTGACGACGGTCGTCGCCGCGTACATGGGCGGCCTGGGGCTCGGCGCTTGGCTGCTCGGCCGCCGCGCCGACCGCCACACGCGCCCCGCCGCGCTCTACGGCTGGCTCGAGATCGCCATCGGCGCGTTCGGGATCCTCTCACCCTTGGTCCTCGGACTCGCCCGTCACGCCTACATCGGTGCCGCCGCGGCCCTCGGCGCCGGACCGCTCGGCAGTCTTGCCTTGCGGTTCGGTCTCGCCGCGCTCGTGCTCCTCGTGCCCACCACCCTCATGGGCGGCACGCTCCCCGTCCTGACCCGCGCGTTGACCGGGACCGATCGCGCCGCCCTGAAGCGCTGGCTCGGCCGGCTCTACGGCTTGAATACGCTCGGGGCCGTCATCGGCGCCGGCCTGGCCGGATTCGTCCTCATCGAGCACGTCGGCATCCGCGCTTCGCTCTGGGTCACGGCCGCCGTGAACCTCGGACTGGGCGCCGCGGCAATCGCCCTGGCCCGGCCCCTCCCGGAGATCCCGGCCACCTCTGACCGCGGGCGCCAGCCCGGCGAACACGGAGCCCGGGATGCACTCCACACCGTGGCGCTCGTCCTGCTCGGCGTTACCGCGTTCGCATCTTTGCTCGACGAGATCGCCTGGACCCGCGTGCTGGTGATGATCGTGGGGGGGTCCACCTATGCCTTCACCCTCGTGCTGGTCGTGTTCCTGCTCGGCATCGGGCTGGGGAGCGCGCTGGTGGCCCGCCGCAGCACCGAGCGCGCCGTGACGGCCGCGTCCGCGGGGTTCGCTCAAGGGGTGACGGCGGCGGGCGCCGCCGCGCTGTTCGTCTTCTTTTCGTGGTTGCCGCTGTACATCATCGAGGTGTTCCAGATCGACGGCCTCGGTCCCACCGCTCGGCTGCTGCTCATGGGCATCGCCGTCGGCGCGGTCGTGCTCGTGCCCGCCCTGGGGATGGGGATGACGTTCCCCCTGCTCACCGATCTCGTCGCGCGGCCGGGGGAGGCTCGCGCCCGGGACGTCGGCGCCGCCTACGCGCTCAACACCGTCGGCAGCATTCTCGGCGCGGCGCTCACCGGCTTCGTTCTGGTCGTCGCGCTCGGCACCGACCGGACCCTGCGGCTCGGCCTCGCGATCAACGCGGTCGCCGCCCTCGCCCTGGTCGCCCTCGCCGCGCGCGGCGTCGCCGAGGGCTCCCCGGAGCACCGCCGCCTCCGGCTGCGGGTGCTGGGCGGCGGCGCGCTCGGCGCGGCGGCCCTCGTCGTCGCGCTCGCGGCCCCGCACTGGAGCAGCCGGTTCATCGACCTCGGGCCCACCATCTACGGGCGCGCCAAGATGTCGCCCGCCGAGCGCCGCGGGTTCCTGAGCCACGCGGGCGGGCGGCAGCTGGCCTTCCGGGAGGGTTGGAATGCCACCGTGTCGGTGTGGGAGAGCGCGGCGGGCCGCACCCTCAAGGTGAACGGCAAAGCCGATGCGTCCGACCACGGGGACATGGACACCGAGATTCTGTCGGGCCTGGCTCCAGTTGCGGCTCGCCCGGACGCCGCTTCCGCGCTGGTGATCGGCTTCGGGAGCGGCGTGACCGCCCGCACCCTCGCCGACGTCCCCGGGATGCGACGCGTGCGCGTCGTCGAGATCGAGCCGGCTGTGCTGGAGGTGGCGGGCCTCTTCACCGGGGTCAACGACTCCGTCCTCAGCCGGCCCACGGTGTCCGCCGTCGTGGACGATGCCCGCAGCGCCCTGCAGGTGGATGCCTCGACCTACGACGTCATCGTCTCGGAACCCAGCAACCCCTGGGTCGCGGGCGTGGCGACGCTGTACACCCCCGAGTTCTTCCGCATCCTCCGCCGCCGGCTCGCGGACAATGGTGTGTTCTGCCAGTGGGTGCAGCTCTACCAGCTGCCGCTGCCCGTCGTGGCCACGATCACGCCGAGCTGTGGTTCAGCTCGCCGTGGGACCTGATGGTCGTCGCGTCGCCGCAGCCGATCCGCTATGACCGGGCGTGGCTCGCGCGGTTGTTCGCGGACCCGCGCATCGGCGCGTTAGGGCGGGATTACCTGAACGTGTACCGGCCCGAGCAGTATGCCGGACACCTGGTGATGGGGGACGCCGGCACCGCCAGGCTCGTGCGCCGGGGGGGGGCCATCGTGCACCGCGACGACCGGCCCCAGCTCGAGTTCGTGGCCGCCCGGAGCTTCCTGGCTTCGGAGAGCCCCGGGGAGGTGTTCGATTCCCTGATCACGATCGGCGCGGCTGCGGACGCCGCCGCCCCGCCCGAAGCATTGGCCTGGGCGCTGAGCGCGCGCCGCGGCGACCCGACAGGCGTGCGCTACGTGGACGCCGTCCGTCGCGCCCACCCTCACGAGGACGTCTGGGCCTTCCAGGCCGCCGCGATGTGGCTGACGCTCGGAGACTCTTCTCTCGCCGACTCCGCTCTGCCGCGCCTCGCGGGCACCGGCAATCGCGATGCGCTCCTGCTGTCCGGCATTGTCGCCGCGAAGCGTGACCAGCCCGCGCTGGCCCGCCGGCTGCTCCGGCGCGCGCTGGCAGCCGGAGCCGACGAAGCCGAAGCGCGGGCGGTGCTCGCGGTCCTCGCGGCCCGGGAGCAACGCTGGGGCGAGACCGGGGCCGAGTTGCGTCGCGCGCTGGCGGCGGCCCCCCGCCCCAGCACCTTTCGGCGCCCCTACCCCAGAGACTGGCTCGGCGATGCCCTGACTCCCTTCGCCCTGGACGGCCCGGCGCCGTTAGCGGACACCCTGCTGGCCCAGGCGCTGGACACGCGGCCCGCCTGGGCGGCCCTCTACGAATTGGAAGGTGTGGTGGCGATTCGGCTGGGCCGCTGCGCGGAGGCGGCGGAGCGGTTTCTGACCTTGCTGGATTTCGGGATGGAGCGGCCCGACGGGCCGGAGCTCGTGGCGCGTTGCCGCCGCGGCCTCGGGCCTTAGGGCGGCGGGCGGTCCGCGAGCAGGTCCCGGATCTCGCCCGCCGCGGCAATGGCGTGGTCCACGTCGCGCGAGAGGGAGCGGGCCTGCTGCGTGGCCTGCGTCAGATCACTCAGGACCGCCGCTACATCGCGATCACGCACGATTCGAGCTGTTCCTCCACGCCGCGCCGCCGCGTCACCAGATCGCCCAGGGCTTGCCGCTGCCGCTCGAGGAGGTTGAGCTGCCGATCCCGTTCGGCGCCTTCGGGCTGCCGCCGGGTGCCCTCGAGCTTCTCGTCGATGCGCGCCAGCGCCGCGGGATCCACGCCTCCGGTCATCGTCGCCAGCATACGCGCCAGCTCCTCGGCGCGGTGCAACAGCTTGTCGACCGTGTCGGTCACGTCGGGCAACAGCTTGCGCTCCGACTTGGGAAGCCGGTCCATGATCTTGAGGATCGCCTGGCGGTCCAGCCGCACCTGGTTGATCGCGTCGAGATGCCGGCCGAACTCGTCGGCGGTCGGCGGGGCCAACCGGCCCGCGCGGCCGCTGCTCGTCCCCAGCCGCGCTTCCGCGCCGTCGGGCGCCACGGGGCGGTGCAGGATGTCCCTCCAGGAGTAACCGGCCTCCCACAGCTTCCAGAAGCGGGGCAGCACGCCGAACGCTCCCCAGATGGCGACGCCGATCACCGCCCACGACAGGCGTCCGGCGTTCACCACGTCGAGCACCGCGACGCCGCTGAACACCGACGCCCAGGTGACGAACGCGTGGCGCGTGCGGCGCACGATCTCCGGCTCGCCGCCCGGCGGGCGGGCCGCGACTTCGCCCCGTTGCGAGCGACGCGCGGCCTCGCGACTCCGGGCGGCGGGGGGCAGCGCAGGAGGCTGGGGCGCCCACCGCGCCGCGGCGCTCGAACGCGCGGGCGCCGTGCGGTGCGGCCGGTACGGCGGCGCGCTCCGCGATTCCAGGGCCCGGCGCAGCGCGTCCGCGGTGGGCCAGCGGCTCTCCGGCTCCTTCTCTAGGCAGCGCATCACGCACGCGGCCAGGTCCTCCGGGCAGTCGGCCCGTTTCTCCATGATCATCGGCGCTGGCTCCGCGATATGCTTCATCAGAATGCCGGGCACCGTCGGCGCGCGGAACGGCAGCTCCCCGACCAGCATCTGGTAGCCCACGACGCCGAGGCTGTAAATGTCCGAGCGGCCGTCGATCTCCCGGTCACCCGCCGCCTGCTCGGGGCTCATGAAGTGCGGTGTGCCGATCGCCACGCCGGTGGCCGTCAGCGTCCCGCCGGTTGCCGAGGACAGCGCCTTGGCGATGCCGAAATCCGTCACGACGACCCGGCCGCGGCTGCCCTCGAGGAGGATGTTGTCGGGCTTCACGTCGCGGTGGATGATGCCGACGGCGTGGGCGGCGCTCAGGGCGTCGGCCGTCTCGGACAGGATGCGCCGCACCTCTTCCGCCGGGAGGCGGCCCCGGCGCTTGAGGCGCGCCGACAGCGGCTCGCCGTCCACGTAGGCCATGACGAAGTACACGATCCCGTCCGGCCCTTCGCCGACGGCGTGAATCGGCACGATGTTGGGGTGGGAGAGGCGCGCCGCCGTTTCGGCTTCGCGGAGGAACCGCGTCCGGATGCCTTCCTGGAACGCCAGCTCCGGCGGCAGAACCTTGATGGCCACCCGGCGCTTCAGCCGCTCGTCGCGGGCGTTATAGACGACGCCCATGCCGCCGCGGCCGATCTCCCCCTCGACGGTGTAGCTGGTCCCGAGGGCCTGGGTCAGGCGCGCGATGAGTGATCGATCCGCTTCGTTCACGAGATCCGGAGGCCTTGTCGGGCTATAGATTTACGCACACTGGGGCCCTCCTGCAACCGTCTCACCCGCCGAAACTTAGCGACGCTTTGACAGCTCCTGCCTTATTGACGCGGGCGGAGCGGAACGTCCGTGCTCACGAGGTCGTTTTGTATGATGGCACGCGAGATGCTAAAGGCTCACTCGAAGTGACTCTATTCTCGGAGATGATAAGGAATGTCTGAACGGCTTACCCTCCCAGTCCTGCCGTTGCGGGACATGGTGCTGTTTCCCGGCGTCACCACCCCCGTCGGTGCCGGCCGGCCCGCTACGCTGCGGGCCATCGAGGCCGCGCTCAAGACGGAGTCCCGCCTGATCTTCGCGGTTGCACAGCGCGAAAACGTGGACACGGTGTCGCCGGCGCTGTTGTACGGCATGGGGACGATCGCACGGATCGGCCAGGTGCAGCGCGGGCTGGGCGGGGTCCAGCTGGTGTTGCACGGAGAGAAGCGCGCCGCCGCGCTCCAGTACGCGGAGCGCGCCGGGCACATCGAAGTCGTCGTCGTGGAGGCGGTGGAGCAGCAGCCGATCCAGCCGACGGACCCCGCCTTTGTCGCGCTGTTCCGCGAGGCCCGGGAGCGGGCCGGTGAGCTGGGCGAAAAGTCGGGCCTGCCGGACGAGGTCGTCCGCCAGGTGCTGGAAGAGGTCGCCGACAAGCCGGGACGCCTCGCCGATCTCGTGGCCGGCTATCTCGATATCCCCACGCCGGAACGGCAGGGGTTGCTCGAGCTGCTGTCGGTCGAGGAGCGGCTACGGCGGGTGCTCGTGCACGTGCAGCGGCAGATCGGCGTCCTCAACGCGCAGGAGGACATCAAGTCGCAGGTGCAGGAGGAGCTCGGCCAGCGCCAGCGCGAGATGATCCTGCGCGAGCAGCTGAAAGCCATCCGCAAGGAGCTTGGGGAGGAGGACGAAGCCGGCGACGTCGACGAGCTGCGCAAGCGGCTCGAGGCCTTGGAGCTGCCCGAAGCGGCCAAGAAGGAGGTCGAACGGGAGCTGTCGCGCTTGGAGCGCGCCGGCCGCGAATCGATGGAGGCGCAGGTCATCCGCACCTACCTCGAGACGGTGGCTGAGCTGCCCTGGAACAAGCGAGCGGAGGAATCGCTGGACCTGAAGCGTGCGGCCGAGATCCTCGAGGAAGACCACTACGGTCTCGGCGACGTGAAAGACCAGGTGCTCGAGTTCCTGGCCGTCCGGCAGCTGCGCCTGCGGGCGCCCAAGGCGGAGGCCCCGGGGAACGAGGACGACAAGCAGGCGAAGGGCTTGATCCTCCTGTTCTTGGGCCCGCCGGGCGTCGGCAAGACGTCCATCGCCAAGTCCATCGCGCGGGCGCTGGGCCGTCCGTACGTCCGCATTTCCCTGGGGGGCGCGCGGGACGAGGCCGACATCCGCGGCCACCGGCGCACCTACGTGGGGGCGATGCCGGGCCGCATCATTCAGGGCATGAAACAGGCGGGGGCGAAGAACCCCGTCTTCCTGCTGGACGAGGTGGACAAGCTCGGCGTCTCCTTCCAGGGGGACCCCGCGGCTGCCCTCCTCGAGGTCCTGGACCCCGCGCAGAACGACTCGTTCACCGATCACTATCTCGGTGTGCCGTTCGATCTCTCGGAAGTCTTCTTCATCGCCACGGCGAACTTCCTGCAATCGATCCCGGGTCCCTTGCTCGACCGCATGGAGAAGGTCGAGTTCGCGGGCTATACCGAGGGGGAGAAGCTGGAGATCGCCAAACGCTACCTGGTGCCGCGCCAGCTCCGCGAAAAAGGCTTGACCGCTGAGCAGCTGACCATCGCTGATGAGGCGGTCAGCGCCATCATCGCCAACTACACCCGCGAAGCCGGCGTCCGTCAGCTGGAGCGCGAGATCGGTAAGTTCGCGCGCAAGGTGGCCCGCAAGATCGCCGTGGGAGAGGTGGAGCGCGTCGCCGTGGGCGCCGCGGACGTCGACAACCTGCTGGGCCGCCCCACCGTGCACCCCGAGCGCAAAGCCCGCGAGGACCAGGTGGGCGTCGCCACCGGGATGTACTACACCCCCGTGGGCGGTGACATCATGTTCGTCGAAGCCTCCGTCATGCGTGGCAAGGGCGAGTTAGTCCTGACCGGCCAGCTGGGGGACGTGATGAAGGAGTCCGCCCGAGCCGCGCTCACCTACGCCAAGTCCCACGCCGATCGCCTCGGCATTGCGGAGGAGAGCCTGGCGGAGACCGACCTTCACATCCACGTGCCTGCCGGTGCCATCCCCAAAGAAGGACCTTCGGCCGGGGTGACGATGGCGACGGCACTGGTCTCGGCGCTGTCGAAGCGCCCGGCCCGCCACGACATCGCCATGACCGGGGAAGTCACGCTGCGCGGTCGCGTGATGCCGATCGGGGGAGTGAAGGAAAAGGTCCTAGGGGCCGTGCGGGCGGGGATCCGGACGATCATCCTCCCCAA
>WNGJ01008084.1_pt1 | contig 11213 bp, 10 predicted proteins | sample 5400611 | NCBI WGS metagenome assembly WNGJ01 (sample SAMN13153375, study PRJNA577476) | soil metagenome | isolation source: 40 cm soil or saprolite under Garry oak tree replicate 1 | place: USA:California | collected 2016-06-15 | reverse complement strand
TGCGGAAAGCGATTGTGTTGCGCGGGTCCTCGATTTCCGATTTTCTTGACGCCGAAGGCAAGCCGGGAGAATATCAGCGGCACCATCGCGCGTACGGACGCGAGGGGAAAAACTGTTATCGCTGCAAAACGCTGATCCGGCGCGCAATTGTTGCGGGACGAAGCAGCTATTTTTGTCCAAGGTGCCAGCCGTCGCCGCGCGGCTTTGCTGCATTGCTGCTACCCGGGAAAAACGGAAGAAAGAGTAAACCGAGAGACGCAAGGAATGCTGAGAAACCGCAGAGAAGAAATGGGAAATCACGGTGAGAGCTGAGAGTCGCCGAAAAATACCGAAACGAAGTGAGCGGCTCCGCACGTCTGTAAGAACAAGTCCAGAGAGTGGACCGCACGGCCATGACGGGAACCGCGTGGGATTGGCTGAGCGAGGATGATGAAACTCTTTGGAGTGAAATCTTGGTGAAGACTTCGAGGGAGATCGAATGAACTCACGTCGAGTGGTAATTCTTGTGTTCGTTGCGGTGCTAGTCCTGGCCGGAGTACGGGCCGGGTCGGCGAAGCCTGCGCCGGATGATACCAATCCGTTCGCTGCGGCGGACGCGCAGATAGTAAGCGAGATTCACGATCACAGCCAGGCAATGGATAACCTGGAATACCTGTCGGACGAGATCGGGCCTCGGCTGACGGGTTCGCCGCAACTGAAGCAGGCGAATGATTGGACCGCGGCCAAGTTCCGCGAGTACGGCCTGACCAACGTGAAGCTGGAGCCCTGGACGATCGCGCACTCCTGGACGCGCGGGACGGCGCACGCGCGCATTGTTAGTCCAGCTGTGCATCCGCTGACGATTGCATCCGCGGGATGGTCGCCCGGCACCAACGGAGTGGTGCGCGGACCGGTCGTATACTTTGACGCGAAAACGAAAGAGGATTTCGAAAAGTTTCGCGGGAAGCTGAAGGGCGCGATCGTTATCTACCAGGAGCCCGAGAGTCTCTCTCCACCCCGGTCGGAGAATTTGAATCGAGAATTGATTCGCCCGATGCAGGTGCCGCCACCCGTGAAGGGACAGCCCCCGGTGCCGTCGCCGTTTGCGGCGTTGCAGGAAGTGGCGCGCGCGCGAAACGAGTTTTTCAAGCAGGAAGGCGTCGCCGCGGTGCTGCGCGATTCGAACAAGCCGCATGGCCTGCTGAACATGACCGGCATCGGCGGGGAGAAGTTCGATATCGGCGTGATCCCGACGGCGTTCATTACCGGTGAAGGCTACCGGATGCTGTTCCGCATGCAGAAGCACGGGAAAGTGGAAGCCGAGATCGAGATGACCAACTCGTTCGGCGACAAGCCCATGGATGTCTACAACACGGTCGCGGAAATTAGAGGAAGCGAGAAACCGGACGAGGTGGTGATCCTCGGCGCGCATCTGGATTCGTGGGACCTGGGGACCGGATCAACGGATAACGGCACGGGATCGATGGCGGTGCTCGAAGCGGCGAGAACGCTCGAGAAATTAAACTTGAAACCGAAGCGGACCATCCGGTTTGTGCTGTTCACCGGAGAAGAACAGGGACTTGTCGGCTCCGCGAAGTATGCGGACGCCCACAAGGACGAGTTGGAGAAAATCTCCGCCGTGCTGGTTCACGATACGGGCACGGGCCGCGTGCTGACGCTGGGATTGCACGACAATTATCAGGACCGCGAAATTGTGGACCAGGTGCTTGCGCCGCTAAAGGAACTGAAGCTGCTTGAGCCCACCATGCGAAGGACCTTCGGAACGGACCACGCCTCGTTTGACGACGTCGGTGTGCCGGGGTTCTTTGTGGTTCAAGACGGTGCGGAATACAACCAGACGCATCACAGCCAGTCGGACACCTTCGACAAAGTGTGGAAAGACGACCTCAACCAAGGAGCGCAGGTGCTTGCGGCATGGGCGTATAACACGGCGCAACTGCCGGCCATGCTGCCGCGGCGCCCGCTGCCCAACCGGCCGTCCGCTGACGCGGCGAAGGCGGAGGCGCCGAAGTCCGATCCGATTTCAGAAATGGATACGAAAATTGTCGAACAGGTGAAAGCCAATCAGGGAGAGCTGAAGTCCAACTTAGAATACTTGGCCGACCTCATCGGCCCGCGTTTGACGGGCTCCCCGCAACTGGACAAAGCGAGTCACTGGACGATGGAGCGCTTAAAGGAAGCTGGACTCGCAAACGTGCACCTCGAACCGTGGACCATCGCCAATAGCTGGACGCGCGGACCCGCGAGCGGCCGCGTCACCGTCCCGGCGCAGCACCGCTTGACGCTCGTGACGGCAGGCTGGTCCGCAAGCACAAAGGGCATGGTGCACGGGCCGGTTATGGGGATCACCGCGGAGAAGGCGGAAGAGTTGCAGCAATACAAGGGCAAGTTAAAGGGCGCTATCGTGCTCGCCGGTCGCATCCGGGAAACGGTTTCTCCCGGCAATCCGCTGTCAACACCGTGGGCAGAAAATACGATTCCTGTCGCCCGGCCGAAATCGGACGAACAAAAGCCGTTCGACTTCGAGGCCTACCGCAACATGCGGCAGATGCAGACGAAATTCTTTGCCGAAGAAGGAGTAGCCGCCGTGCTGCTCGGCTCGGATAAATCCTACGGCTTGCTGAACATGAGCGTCAGCGGAAGGGAATACGTTTCCGGCGCGGTCCCCACCGCCTATACCACGCGAGAAGACTTCGCCTTGCTTTGGCGTCTGGTGGACGCGGGCGCGGTGGAAGCCGAAGTGAACATGGAAAGCAGTTTCAGCGGGAAACCCATCGAGGTCTACAACACGGTGGCGGAAATTCCGGGAAGCGAAAAGCCGGACGAGGTCGTAATCGTTGGAGGGCATCTCGATTCGTGGGATTTGGGAACGGGCGCGACGGACAATGGCACGGGATCGATGGCCGTGCTGGAAGCGGCGCGGGCACTGCAAAAGCTGGGCGTGAAGCCGAAGCGCACGATTCGGTTCGCGCTATTCACCGGCGAAGAGCAAGGCTTGAACGGTTCGAAAGCTTACGTGAAGGCCCATCAGAAAGAACTGGAGAAAATTTCCGGCGTGCTGGTGCACGATAGCGGAACCGGAAAAGTTCTCACCATCGGCTTGATGGGAAACTACGCGGTGAGGGAGACCATCGACCGCGTGCTCAATTCGCTAGCGCGGGCGAAAGAAATCGGATTGGCGGAGCCTACGCTACGATCCGAAGGCGGAAGCGATCATGTGCCATTCGATCAGGCCGGCGTGCCCGGTTTCTGGTGCGTGCAGGACAATGTGGATTACGACAAGACGCACCATTCTGAGGCGGACACGCTGGACCGCGTGCGTTGGGATGACCTGACGGAAGGGGCGCAAGTACTGGCGGTTTTCGCCTACAACGTGGCGCAGCTTCCGGAAATGCTGCCGCGCAAACCGGCAAAGCAGGGAGGCGATTGAGCCGCGGGCATGCGCGCCGTGGTTCAGAGAGTCAGTCGAGCTAAGGTTACCGTCGAAGGGCGTGTGACGGGCGAGATTGGCGCCGGGCTGATGATTCTGCTCGGCGTGGGCCGCCAGGATACCGCGGCCGTCGCCGTGTCCATGGCGGAAAAATGCGCGAACCTGCGCGTCTTCGAAGACGATCAGGGTAAGATGAACCGGTCGCTGCTGGACGTGAAAGGCAGCGCGCTGGTGGTCTCGCAGTTCACGCTTTACGGCGATGCGCGCGGGCAGCGGCGGCCAAGCTTCATCTCTGCTGCGCCGCCGGAACAAGCCAAAGCTCTCTACGAAGATTTTTGCGAAGCGCTAGGCAAGCTTGGCGTGAGCGTCGCCACCGGTGTTTTCCAGGCGATGATGTCCGTGGAGCTGGTCAATGAAGGCCCGGTCACAATCCTCCTCGACTCCGACAAAACCTTTTAGGCAGAGCGGCATTCAAGAGAACGCCTCGCGGTGGACCATGACGGCCGTATTGCGAGAACTGAAAACGCTGGCAGACCCGAAGGTGCGCGCGAAGTTGGCATACTTTGGCGTGCATGTGAGGAAGGCTTATGGAATCTCCGCGCCAGTTTTGCATCAATTTGCGAAACACATCGGCAAGGATCATCGGCTTGCCCAGCAACTTTGGACGACCGGCGTTCATGAAGCGCGAATCCTCGCAACACTGATTGGCGAATCGGAAAAAGTTAGCTCGGCGGAGATGGATCGCTGGGTGCGCGATTTCGACTCGTGGGACGTGGTCGATGCGGCGTGTTGTTACCTATACGCGCATGCCAAGCCTGCCTGGAGCAAGGCAGCAGCCTGGAGCCGGCGCCGCGAAGAGTTCGTAAAGCGCGCCAGCTTTTCTCTGATTGCGTATCTTAGTTACAAAGATGAAGCGGCGCCGGATGCCCGGTTCGTGCGATTCCTGTGCGTGATCGAGCGCGAAGCGCATGATGAGCGAAATTTTGTGAAGAAAGCGGTCAACTGGGCCCTGCGAAACATCGGGAAAAGAAATAAACGGCTCAACCGGGAAGCGATCCGCGCCGCGGAGAGAATCGGTCTGCAGGGTTCCCGCGCCGCCCGCTGGGTTGCCGCGGACGCGCTGCGCGAATTGAAGAGTGCGGCCGTGCAAAAACGGCTTCAACGGAAGACGGCATGAACAAGACGGCAAAGGGCGGCTCGAACAAGGAGCTAAAGATCCGCCGGGCGAAGAGCGCCGATGCGCCCGAAATCGCCGTGCTTGCGGGTCAGCTCGGGTATCCCGCGACGGCCGTGCAGATGGGCAAGCGGTTGCTCGGAATCAAGCCCGCCTCGCAGCATGCTGTGTTCGTGGCGGATGCTCCGGAAGACGGACTGATCGGCTGGGTGCATGTGAGCAAGCAGCCACTGCTGGAGGTTGAGATCCGCGCGGAAGTGAACGGGCTGGTAGTCGCGGAAGGGCAGCGCAGCTTGGGAGCGGGCGCGAGATTGCTGGCAGCCGCGGAAGATTGGGCGCGCAAACATGGCTGCAAGAGCATGTCGGTGCGTTCCAATGTAATTCGCGAGCGCGCGCACAAGTTTTACGAGCGCAACGGCTACGAGCATTACAAAACGCAGAAATCGTTCCGCAAACCGCTGTAACCCGCCAATTCCCTAGGCTCGGTTACTTCTATGAATCACCGCATTCGTTCGAGTGGAAATATATATCGCATTGCGATATAGTTATCTGGTGGCAAAAGAAATCACCACGGCGGAGTACCAAGCCCTCGCGGAACTCCGTTACCTCATTCGGAAGTTTGTCCGCGAGGGGGACGCGGTGGCGCAGACGGCGGGCCTGGAGCCTCAGCAATATCTGCTCTTGCTGGCAGTCCGCGGCCTTCCCGAAGGCGAAGAAGCTACCATCCGGGTCTTGGCGGACCGGCTGGCGCTGAAACATCACAGCGCCGTGGAACTCATCGACCGGCTGGAGGCACACGGCTACGTGCGCCGGAGCCGCAACCGTGACGACCGCAGGCGCGTATTGGTATCCCTGCTGCCGCGCGGCGAAAAACTGCTCGAACAAGTCGCACGGCACCGCATCAGCGAATTGCGCGCGAGTGGTACAAGTCTGGTGAAGGCCATCAGTGCCTTGCTGGAAGACGGCCGCTCTTCACGGGGCGGGAAACAAGCGGGGAATTTTTCCAAGAGAGGAACGGGAACGAAGCGTGAGTAGCGTTCGGGAAACAGAGTCACCGGGCAATATCGGAAGCAACAAAAGCGCCGGCCAGCATGAAGAATTGGGAGACTTTTCGACGACCCTGCGAGTTCTTCCGATCTCAGCCCTGGCGGTGGGGATCGGCGCGCTTTGCGCCTTTGTCGCGCTCGCGCTGCTACGCCTGATTGGATTGTTCACCAACTTATTTTACTTTGGCCGCTGGAACACCGCGATGGCCTCTCCGGCGGGCAACCATCTCGGTGGCTACAGCGTTCTCGTCCCCATCGCCGGTGCCCTGATCATCGGGGTTATGGCGCGATACGGTTCGGAGCGCATTCGAGGTCACGGCATACCGGAAGCCATCGAGGCGATTCTGATCAATGGCAGCCGCGTGGAGCCAAAAGTTGCGCTTCTCAAACCGCTCTCTTCGGCAATCTCTATTGGTTCGGGCGGGCCGTTCGGCGCAGAAGGCCCGATTATCATGACGGGCGGTGCGATTGGATCGATGATCGCCCAGCTGTTTCACCTGACCAGCGCGGAGCGCAAGACGCTGTTGGTAGCGGGAGCAGCGGCGGGAATGTCCGCGACATTTGCCTCGCCCCTCGCAGCCGTCTTGCTTGCCGTGGAGTTGTTGCTCTTTGAATGGAAGCCGCGAAGTTTGATTCCTGTTGCGCTGGCTAGCGCCGTGGCCGCAGTGGCGCGCCGGTACATTCTGGGTTTTGGGCCGTTGTTCCCCGTGCCTGCGCACCCCCTGTTCATCGGACCCAAAGGATTGCTTGGTTGCGCGTTAGTCGGTCTCTTAGCGGGTGTGCTTTCGGCGCTGCTTACGCTTTCGGTGTACGCGGCTGAGGATGCCTTTCAAGAATTGCCGATTCACTGGATGTGGTGGCCGGCGATTGGCGGACTGGCGATCGGTTTGGGAGGCTTGATCTTTCCGCAGGCGCTGGGCGTCGGGTACGACACCATCGGCGCGCTGCTCCAGGGAAGCGTAACGACGAAGGTCATCCTGGGCGTGCTCCTGGTCAAATGGTTCATCTGGGCAGTGTCTCTTGGTTCGGGCACATCGGGCGGCGTGCTGGCGCCGTTGCTGATGATGGGTGGCGCGCTCGGTGGCCTCGAAGCTATGTTTCTGCCCAACGAAGGCGCAGGCTTCTGGCCACTGATCAGCATGGGCGCGATTCTCGGCGGTACGATGCGCTCTCCGTTTACGAGCATCGTCTTTGCGTTTGAGCTGACGCACGATGCCAACGTGTTTTTGCCCCTCCTCGTGGGAAGCGTGATCGCGCACGCGTTCACCGTGTTGACGCTCAAGCGGTCGATCTTGACGGAAAAGGTCGCAAGGCGCGGCTATCATTTGAGCCGTGAATACGCCGTCGATCCTCTCGAAATCTTGTTTGTGCGCGAAGTCATGCGTACGAATATCGTGGTGCTGCCGGCGGCGGGCGCGCTTCGGGAATTCCAGCACTCCCTCCGCGCCCATCGCGGTCAAAGCCAGCGGCTGCTCCCAGTCGTAAACGCCGAAGGCCGGTTTGTTGGCGTGCTGACGCGGAGTGATATTCTCCAGCGCATAGAGCAAGAGGGCGAAGCCGCGCTGCACCGCACGCTCGACGAGCTGGTGCGCCACGAGACCGTCGAGGCGTCCCCGAATGAGCCGTTGCGGATGGTTGTATATCGCATGGCGGAGAGGGGAATTACGCGAATGCCGGTGGTCGAACCCGCAACCAGAAAATTCCTTGGACTTGTCTCGCTGGCGGATTTGCTGAAGGCCCGGGCACGGCACCTCGAAGAAGAGCGCCGGCGCGAGCAGGTCCTGAGTTTGAGGTTCTTCTTCCCCGGGGGCGAAGTGAAGGACGAGACGAGAACGCCCGCGGCGCCGTAAGCAACTCATGAAGTCATCGTGTGATCCCAGACAGAACAGGAACCCCAGAGATGAAAAGTGCCGGTGAGCGAGCCGGAAAAACATGGTTGGAGACATCCTCGCAGCAGTGGAAGGCGTTCTTGCGCGACCGGGAGGAGCAGGTTTTCCTGGTTTTGACCCTGCTGATCGGCGCCATTGTGGGCATGGTAGTTGTCGCGTTCATTCTCTTGACGGAGCGATTCGGAGCCAGGCTCTATCCCGCTGGCGGAGCGGCATGGCGAAGGCTGCTTGTTCCCGTAGCTGGCTCAGCCCTCATGGGGTATTTGCTCTATCGCTTTTTTCCCGATGCTCGGGGAAGTGGAGTTCCGCAAACGAAAGCCGCCCTGTACGCGCGGGGAGGCCGAATCTCACTCGAGACGGTTTTTGGAAAGTTCTTTTGCACTTCCGCGACGCTTGCCAGCGGGATTCCGCTCGGCCGCGAAGGTCCGGCGGTTCAAGTCGGGGCAGGGATCGCTTCAGTGCTTGGCAGAAGACTCGGGTTGCGCCCGGAGAAGTTAAAGGCGCTCGTGCCCGCCGGGGCGGCAGCCGCAGTCGCAGCGGCATTCAATACGCCGCTCGCAGCAGTGCTGTTTTCGCTCGAGGAAGTGGTCGGAGATTTACACGCGCCGGTGCTTGGCTCGGTAGTGCTAGCGTCGGCAACCTCCTGGGCGATGCTGCGTTTGCTGCTGGGAAATGCTCCGCTGTTCCAGGTGCCGCAGTATCAATTGGTTCACCCGGGGGAATTTGGAATTTACGCGGTACTCGGAGTTGCCGGCGGCTTCGTCTCGGTGGGGTTTACGAAGCTCCTGCTTTGGATGCGGGCGCGCTTTCTGCGATTTCCAAAAAAGACTTTGTGGTTCCAACCCGTAGCGGGCGGACTGACGGTGGGAATGATGGGCTGGTTTGTGCCGCAACTCCTCGGCGTTGGATACAAACACGTGGGTGAAGCTCTTAATGGCAACATGGCGTTGAAGTTGATGATCCTGTTGCTGGTACTGAAGTTCTTCGCCGTGGCCGCCAGCTACGCCTCCGGTAACGCTGGTGGAATCTTCGGACCGAGCTTGTTTCTTGGGGCCATGCTCGGCGGGATTGTCGGAAACGTAGCTAATCACTTTTTGCCAGATTACGTCGGCACGTCCGGGGCTTACGCACTTGTTGGGATGGGCACGGCCTTTGCGGGGATCGTGCGCGCGCCTATGACCTCCGTGGTGATGATCTTCGAAATTACGAGAGACTATGCAGTGATCGTGCCGCTGATGATTTCCAACCTGGTGAGTTTTTTCATTTCCTCGCGATTCCAAAAGCAGCCCATCTACGAGGTTCTCGCGCAGCAGGATGGCATCCACCTGCCGACGGCTGAGACACGCCAGCAGGGAGTGCAGCGCCAGGTGGTTCACGCGATGCGCGATGCCAGGGAAGTATTGAACGCGGGGATGGCCGTTGAGCAGGCTCTAGAGAAATCGAAGTCGAGCGAGTTTCACGCCTGGCCCGTATGCGATGAACGTGGCGTGATTGGCGTGATCAGCCTGCAAGGTCTGCAAGGCGCGAACAGCGATGGCCTGGCAAAGAAGCGGCTGAGCGAGATCGTCGATCAGGGCGAATTTCCACACGTTCATGGGGACCACGCGCTGCACCTGGCGCTGGATCGCATGGGGGTGAGTCAGGTTGACCTCTTGCCGATTGTCAGCCGGGCCAACGTGCATCACCTGGAAGGCGTTGTTACGCTACAAGATGTGCTGGCGCTGTATGGAGTCGGATCGAAGGAATCCTAATGGTCCGTAGGTCTCGCCGCGATGCGATCTCGCATCCCCACGATCCTGCCACCGATGTCGCTCGGGAAGCTATCGAGACGACGCGCATTCATAGCGTGGCGGGCGTGCTGGAGGACAGCCGCGGGTTGGTTGGCACGCGGCCGTACCGTTCTCCGCACCACACCATCAGCGATGCCGGGTTGATTGGCGGAGGCGCCGTGCCGAGGCCGGGGGAAGTGTCGCTGGGGCACAACGGCGTGCTCTTCTTGGATGAACTGCCGGAATTTCAGCGAAACATCCTGGAAGTCATGCGGCAGCCGCTCGAGCACCGGGCCGTGACCATTTCGCGGGCCGCTGTTTCGGTGACATTCCCGTCACGGTTCATGCTGGCGGCGGCAAAGAACCCCTGCCCGTGCGGCTATTTCGGCGACCCGACGCGGGAGTGCCACTGCACGCCTCCTATGATTCAGCGCTACGTTTCGAAAATCTCGGGCCCGCTGCTGGATCGCATCGATATTCACATCGAGGTTCCCGCCGTGAAATACAAGGAGCTGCGAGCACCGTCTTCCGCGGAGGATGCTGCTTCTGTCAGGCAGCGCGTGATTGCCGCACGAAATAGACAGCTCGAAAGGTTCCAAAGCGAGAAAAAGACTTACGCGAACGCGCAGATGATGCCGAAGATGATTCGCAAACATTGCGCGATTTCGCCCAAAGGCGAAAAGCTGCTGGAAAACGCCATCACGCGACTCGGGCTGTCCGCGCGGGCTCATGACCGCATCCTGAAGGTAGCGCGCACGATTGCGGACCTGGATGGTGGGGGAGGCATAGAGCCAAGGCATCTGAGCGAAGCCATCCAGTACAGGACACTGGATCGCTCCTACTGGGCTTGCGACACAATCTATCTTCTCAACTCGGATTGCCAGCCGGCGTCCATCACGCTGCGGTTTCCTATTCGCCGTGAATAGCATCTTAATTAAATAGGAGATGGTTGGGCTGCTCCATTGACTCGCTTTCCTTGGCTATGTTAACCATAAAGCGTTCACCTTAGGGGCTCCCGGGGCAGCAGCAACGCGAAAGATGGCCTCTGACACCAAGCACCTTGAAATGACGCTGGAGACGCAAGTCGAGAGCGTCAATCTCGCCGAGGAGATGTGTCTCCGCGTGGCGGAAGCGGCGGGATTTGGCGAGGACGACTGCTACCGCATCGGGATGAGCGTGCGCGAGGGCGTGATCAACGCCTTTCACTATGGGAACGAGGAGCGCCCCGACAAGAAAATCCACCTTGCCGTGGACCTCACCGCCGACAAGATGATCATTCACGTACTGGACGAGGGCGTGGGTTTCAAGCTTTCCGATGTTCCGGACCCGCTGGCCGAGGAAAATCTGCTGAGTACCTCCGGTCGTGGGATTTTCCTAATGCGTGCCTTCATGGACGAGTTCACTGTGGTTTCCGGTAGAACGGGGGGCGCGGAAATCGTGATGTCGAAGAAACTGCCTGCTCCGGGGAGTGCTTCCCCGAATGGCCAAGGTGGAAAAAGCGCCACACCCCAACAGGAAGCGTAAGGATTGAGATGTCATTACACGCGACGCATCGCGATGCCGGGCAAGTCACCGTCGTGGATTTGAGCGGCCGGATCGTCCTCGGTGACGGCAGCGCTTTGCTGCGGAAGACGATTCGGGGACTGCTGGAGGATCAAAGAAAATTGATTCTGCTGAACCTGGCTGATGTGGACTACATTGACAGCTCAGGAATCGGTGAGCTGGTCAGCGGGTACACGGCGGTGAAAAATCAGAGCGGGGACCTGAAGTTGCTGCACCTGACGAAGAAAGTCCGCGATCTTCTTCAGATCACCAAGCTGTACACGGTATTTGATGTCTTTACCGACGAGGGCACCGCGCTTCGAAGTTTTGTGTGATATCACCCGGCCGGTCCTCACTGGCACG
>WNGJ01008083.1_pt1 | contig 11213 bp, 6 predicted proteins | sample 5400611 | NCBI WGS metagenome assembly WNGJ01 (sample SAMN13153375, study PRJNA577476) | soil metagenome | isolation source: 40 cm soil or saprolite under Garry oak tree replicate 1 | place: USA:California | collected 2016-06-15 | reverse complement strand
GATCCGAATATTGTCTACGTCGCTGCACTGGGTCACCTGTGGGGACCAAACAAAGAGCGCGGCGTATTCAAGACCACTGACGGCGGCAAGACCTGGAGCAACGTACTCTTCATTAACGAAGACACTGGCGTAATTGATCTGGTAATGGATCCGGAAAGCTCGATGACGCTTTATGCCGCTGCCTATCAGCGCCGTCGCACACCCTGGGGATTTAATGGCGGCGGGCCGGGCAGCGCGATATACAAAACCGTCGACGGCGGCGCCAACTGGACCAAACTGACGAAGGGTTTACCAGAGGGCGTAACCGGACGCATCGGTATCGACGTTTATCGCGGCAATCCCAACATTATTTACGCGCTGGTCGAGAATGCAAAGGGTGGAACGTTTCGTTCCGACGATCGAGGCGAAACCTGGCGCAAAATGAGCGATATGGATTCGCGGCCAATGTATTACAGCCAGATTCGTATCGACCCAAATAACGATCAGCGAATTTGGCAATTGGCTGCGAACATGTACGCTTCAGATGATGGCGGCAAAACCTGGAACGCCAACCTGGTGCAACGAATTCATGGCGACTTTCACGCAATGTGGATTGATCCGGCGAATTCAAATCACGTGTTGACAGGATCTGATGGTGGTATGCATGTCTCATATGATCGCGGCCGCACCTGGGATTTTATTAATACGATTCCGCTGGGACAGTTTTATGAAGTTTCCCTTGATAACCAGAAACCCTTTTGGGTTTATGGCGGGTTGCAGGACAACGGCAGTTGGTCAGGCCCAAGCGGCACGCTCAATCAGGAAGGCATTACCAACGATGACTGGTTTCGCACCGGCGGCGGCGACGGCTTTTATTCTGTCGTTGACCCGAGCGATCCAGGCGTTATCTATGTTGAATCTCAGAACGGCACTGTTTCGCGATTGGAGATGAAAACCGGCGAACGTAAATCGATTAAGCCTGAAGCACGACCGGGCGAGAAACGCTATCGCTTCGATTGGAACTCTCCGATTGTCGTTTCCCCTCATAACAACCACACAATTTACTTTGCCGGCAATCGCGTTTTCAGATCGGCAGACCGCGGCAACACGTGGACCTGGAGCGATGATCTGACCAAAGATCAGGATCGCGAGAAGCTAACGATCATGGGCGCGTTACCTGACAAGAACACGCTCTCGCGTCACGACGGAGTGGAAACGTTTGGACAAGTTGTGACGCTGGCTGAGTCACCTGTCAAGGAAGGTTTGCTGTACGCCGGAACCGATGATGGCAATCTCCAGGTTTCCCGCGATAGTGGTAAGACCTGGAAAGACATTATCGGTAATGTGCCTGGTGTTCCCGCGAACACCTACGTCAGTCGCGTTGTTCCTTCCCACTACGCAGAAGGCACTGCCTATCTCACTCTCGATGGCCATCGCGCCGACGATTACAACACGTACGTTTTTGTAACCACGGACTACGGCGAATCGTGGAAACCGATCAAGGCCAACCTGCCGGCAGGGGTTACCGCGCGCGTTATCCGCGAGCATCCGCGTAATCAAAACCTGTTATTTCTAGGAACTGAGTTTGGCGCCTATATTTCGTTTGACCGCGGAGGAAGGTGGACGCGATTGAAGGGTAATCTGCCACTGGTAAGAATTGACGACATTCAGATTCATCCGCGCGACAATGCGCTTGTGCTGGCCACGCATGGCCGCTCCGTTTGGTTACTTGACGATCTAAGTCCGCTGGAACGAGCGTCAGAGAACATCCTGACCTCAGACATTCATCTTTTCGATGTTGCTCCCGCTACTCACTTCCGTCTCTATGGACGTAAGGGTAACACCGGGCACAAGTGGTTCACTGCACCGAACCCGCCGTATGGCGCTGTCATTAATTACTATGTCAAAGACAAGCCCAAAGATGATGTAAAGGTAACTATCACTGACCAGGCTGGTGCAATCGTGCGCGAATTGAAAGGACCAAAGGAAGCCGGCCTCAACCGCGTCGTTTGGGATCTGAGGTTGAATCCACCAGCGCCGCCTCCGGAAGCACCGGGTGAAGGTGGTGGCGGTTTCTTTGGTGCGCCACGTGGCCCACGCGTACAACCCGGCAGCTACGTCATTAAGATTGCCGCCGGCGATAAAACTGCTACAGGCAATGTAGTGGTCCAGGAGGATCCACGCATCCAGATTGTTGAAGGGGATCGTGGCAAGCTGAAAGAAGCGATTACCAAAGTTTATGCGTTGCAAAAGTCTGCCGAAGGCGCAAGAAAGATTATGCAAAGTCTGAAGACCCAAATCACGACCTTACAAAATTCGCTGAAGGATAACGCGGACGTATCAAAACAAATAAATGATTCCGTGCAGAAATTGTCGGATCAACTTACGACAATTCAAAAGAAGCTGGTATCAGCGCCTGATACCAGCGGCAGTGCCGGGCCGGCACTTCCAGACGAGCCGCGACCCTTGTTAAGTCAGATCAACGGCGTCGCTTTTGGACTTGACAGCTACACCGCAGCGCCAACCGAAGATGAGAAGACAAGAATCGAAGATCTCTCAAAGCAGTTAAAGGACTTCCTTGTCGAACTGAACAAATTCATGAGCGAAGATGTGAACAACCTCAACAAACAACTGCGCGATAGCGGCCTGCAATTCCTAAATCCTGGTAAGCCGATCGAGCTGTCATCTCAATAAGTTGCGCCAGTCTGCCTTCCCAGGTCTCGAGTATCGCAATTGGATTTTGCTTGAGACTTGGGACGACTGGATTTGAGACTGTTGCGATCCATCTTCTGTCAGCCAATTTTCTGCCGGCCTGCAAGTCTGGCCCCGTCGTACGTTCCACTTAACAACCAATCATTCTCCCTAATGATCTCCTCGTTGCTCTCCCGTTCGCGAAGACACTCGCGCCGAGTTTCTGTCCGTGTGTATGGAAGAAAACTGCGCTTGGACGCGTCCAATACTCGTTAACAGACGGATGAATAATGGAGAGCAATATGAATAATGATGAAGTCGCAAATCTTTTCAAGGTGCGCTCCCACAACCCGTCCTTTTTTGCGGTCAAAAATAGCGCCGCATACCAGGGCGAGCTGCTCGACTTTTGTATACCCGTGAACCTTCATTTTCCCCCGGTGGCATTGATCGAAATGATTCGGAGCAACCTTCCCGAAATCCTCAGATACTATCCCGACTATGCGGAGGTGCATCAGCGGCACATAGCTGAGATGACGGGACTCGCACCGGAAACAATCGTGCCTTGCAACGGCTCTACTGAGATCATCACCTTGCTCTGTCATGAAGCGCGAGGCCCGATCGTCACCTCAGTGCCGACCTTTAGCCGCTGGACCGACTTGCCTGAACAGTTGAATGTTCCGCTGCATACGATTCTGCGCAAACGTGAGAACGGATTCAGACTGGACGTGGACGAGATTGTGAGAAGAGTCAGGGAGGTCGGCGCGCGGACGCTGGTAATCTCCAACCCAAACAACCCTACCGGCGCCTGGCTCACGCTCGAAGAGATCAAACTGCTGGCGGGCTCGCTCGAGGATCTTGACGCGATGATCGTTGATGAGTCGTTCATTGACTTTGCCGATCTCGAGACTGCGGCCGCATATGTCGCGCGCTGGTCAAATCTGGTCGTGGTAAAGAGTATGGGCAAGTCGCTTGGTTGGCACGGTGTGCGGCTCGGCTACGCTGTGACAGAACCTGAACGCGCGAAGACCATGCGCGCACGACTCCCATTCTGGAACATCAACGGTCTGGCGGCCTACGTGCTGAAAACGGTGACGCGATTTAAGCGCGAATTTCAGGAGAGCTTTATCCGCGTGGCGAAAGATAGACAGTACCTGGAAGAACAACTCTCGACCGTCACGGGCCTGACGGTGTATCCCTCGAAAGCAAATTTCGTTTTTGTTGAACTACCGGATGGAGTCTCAGGACGTACGGTGCGGGATCAGTTGCTTAAGCATCACGGACTGATGGTACGGGAATGCAGCAACAAGATCGGCGCGAGCGAACAGTACCTGCGTTTGGCCGTGCAAACGAGAATTGCCGTCGATGTGCTGATTCCGGCACTACGCGAGGAGATCGCGCGCCTAGCCGATGACTATTCTGCCTTATCGGCAGCCTAGCCAGCCTTGTGACTGGATTCGAGTGTTTAGAATTCGCTGCGAGAAGAGACTCAATAAGATCCGTGAGTTGATGCCGCAGTCCTTGATCGAGATGCTAGCTCAGACTTTGTTTCAAAAACACTGGTCGGATCTATTCGCAATCTTTGGCGAGATGCGGACGACGGCAAGCCGGTGTCCCCGTGATAGAACTCAATATGCGAATGTCTGTAGCAGGCAATTGAGCCGCCGTGACCACCGATGTTTCCAATTCGAACGCGGCCGTCTTCATAACTCAGCTGGAAGTTGGCAACGTGGAAAACCGCGAGGGTAATATCTGTAAGAGTGCCGAGACGCGGATAGTAAAAGGTTACTGCTGCATCGGTAGGGGTGGGCGTGCTGCTATGTGAAGTGAAGCCACTCGGAACATAGAGATCCGTGTAGCCGGTTCCGTTCGCATTACCGTAGAGATGCATGGCATAAGAGAGATGCCCACGCCGTATTTTTCCATCATCACCAATCAAGTCACCGCGATAAATCGGATATTGACTTGCCAACCCTGCCGGCTCAAAACCATTTGCCGCCGCTACGGCGCCCGGGCCACCGAATATGGCAGCGAGTTTCAAATCAGAATCGGCCATTTCCTGTGTGTAAGCAGGAGTTAGGGCGTTGGAGGGAATGTGTTTGACCATTTCCGCTCCGGTGGCGGTGAGCTTAACTGCAGGTCTGCTGCGAATTTCATCTTCCGCAATGGCCCACGTCTGTTTTTTTGCCGCGGCCGGGCCCCACGTTTGGGTAATCGAGGTGAGATAGTCCTTCTCATAACCGAAACTGATCGTTCTTCCCGATGCATCGGCAATAGTGTCGATCGAAGCATCGTTCTTATACTTGAGATTGATGACCAGGCCGTTGCGATCTCTGATCTGGCTGCAATGAAACTCCTCGTTACCGACAGTAGCAAACGTATACACGGTTCCCTCGCCGGTAGTTAACAATTTGGCGTAGCCTTTATCTTCCAGACGTAAGCTTAAGTCCCCTTTTGCCTCAAACTGCCGACCCTTCACTCGAGCCAGATCTACAAATTCAACTCGCGCCCGATCTTTTGACACAACCATTAGAATGTATTTGCCAAGCCGTTGGTTGAAGTAAAGAGACTCGAGTAGCGGAAACTGAAACTGATCCATCGAGTAGGTAATTGAAAGATCAACGGCTCCTCGAATGTGATCGGGTAAATCGAGTAATGGCAGGGCCGCATCATCGACGTTCCAGTGGTAAGTCAAAGTCGAATTGCTCGCCGAAGCTGAGCCCCCTTTTGCCTTCACTACAGTACTGCCGGTTGCCATAAGCAACTCGCTTAGCTGGGCAAATCCAATAATTGCGGCAACGACGATGGCGGAGATCAAGAAGAAATGTTTAGCGGCGAAAGGCGTTGTTGGGTAAATGATGCGCATGCAGGAATCTCCGGGTGCGTAGGTTCATTTGGTAAGACGGGCAAGAACCGCGTAAGAAGGACGTCGAATTCGCCGGTGTTAACAAAAACCTGGCGGCAACTCGATAGCGCCTATGTAAGATTTGACTCTGCGGCTTTTGTTGAGGCGCCGCTTGCTAGAGTCGCCAGAAACAGGGCTGGTTCTGGTTGATTGAAAAGTAACTTTCTTTGCGGCCGATAACTATTGAACTACATCCTCGTCTGCGTAGTTCGTTTTGGCTTCGCAATCACTGTGCCGACCATTAGCGAAATCCACCCGCACCTAAAGCCACTGCTGTTCTCACCAGTCTCCGACATGCGTGGCACGAATTATGCGCCTTGTCGCCAGCGTGCCGTTTGCAGGGCGCGTCGCCAGTAAAATGCGGTTTTTAGCCTGGGTAAAAAGTTGCGTATCGGCTTTTCACCACAGCTGCAGTGTTCGCCAATAAATTACATAGCTCCCCACGCAATAGTTACATCGCTTCTGATGACGCTCTTCGCGTCGCATGCTGCTCGGCAAACCAATTCATGCGTTTTCGTTCAAAGAAACTAATGATCACTATTCTTCTTGTTGACCACGCTACTGAAAATTCGCGCAGTGTTCGCGAGTCGTTAGCAGTATTACGCAAAAACAACTTCCGGCTGGATCGTGTCCGCAGTTATCGCGAGATCTTAAAAGGATTCCGTAGTCGGTCTTATGACGTTTGCCTAATCGACTCAGGATTTGGCAATGGCCTCAAACTCTTCTCTCAAGCTCGGGGAATTGGCTTTACGGCGCCAATACTGTTAGTAACTGCCAACGATGCCGGCGAGGTTCTCGAGGCAATGCGAAATGGAGTTGCAGATTGCCTGCTCCGAGATGAACTTGACTCCTCCAGCATCGAACGTGCCATCTGCTCCACTGTCGAGCAAGCGCGTGGAATCGCTTTGCGGGTCGAACGTGAATGCCGATATCTGTCGCTGCTCGATAATTCCGAAGCTGTCATTTATACACACGACCTCGAAGGAAGATTCACCTCCATCAATTCTGCCGGTGAGCGAATTTTTGGCTATTCACAACAGGAGCTGCTGCGGTTGCACATTTCACAGTTGGTTCAACCAGGACAGCGCAGGCTTGTTGGGAAGATGATCGAGCGGACCCTGGATGCTCAGGTCCAGATGGCTGATACGATTGAATTAGTGACTAAGGAAGGCAATAACCTGAAAGTAGCGATGCGTGTTCATCCTATTTACAAAGAGGGGAAACCAGTAGAGATTCAGGGCCTGGTTACTATCTTAAACGGGATTCGACCTTCAGCGGCTCGCGAACCTCAAGATCTCTTTGGAGACGCACATTTAAGACGCGCTGACTCAGCCACAGAAACTCAATTCATTTACAGTTTCGATTCGCCAGTGAACCATCCGTTTCAAGCCAACACATGACAGCCTGAATGCACTTGCCAATTGCGCTCCGGCACGACCAGTGCACTATGGCTGCGGGGTTCACTTAACGCTCTAAAGGAGCCGACCTGTGGCAGAAGTGCGCGGCGAATCCACCCCTTCTGTTCTTTCTTGACCAGATTGCCAATCCGCTGCTTGTGAACTATTCCAGTCAAATATTGATCGCTGGTCGCTTCACGCACTCCCCTAAAACTTCGAGGACTTTGACTTACATGATTGAAGCGCGGACATCATCGAAGTTACCTGCGTCGCCCCGTCATCGGGAGATCGGCCAGACTGGCCCGTCCGTCTTCGGCGAAACCCACGACGTAGCGGCGGATCGTCGTATCCTGATCGTCGATGATGAAGTTGGCGTGCGTCAATTGTTTGCTGAGTACTTGCGCGACAGTTTTGAATGTAAGACTGCGGCTTCGGCAGAAGAGGCATTGGTTGAGCTTGCGGCCCGGCCTTATGCCCTGGTGATCTCCGACATGATGATGCCCGGACGAAACGGAGTCGAGCTCTTACGCGAAATAACGTCGCGATACGCCGATACTGCGGTAATCATGGTTTCAGGAGTGGATCGACCACAACGCGTCAGAGATGCGCTGCGAGTTGGGGCATTCGATTACCTGATTAAACCTTGCGAACTGAGTGTGCTGACGCTGTCAGTTGAACGAGCGCTCGAGCGGCGCACGTTGCAGCGCACTGCCAGAATCTACAAAGGCCATCTCGAGTCTCAGAACATTGAACTGGCCAATCGCAAACAAGAACTAGAGCGTCTTCAGGCCCAACTCGTTCACACTGAAAAGATGGCCAGCCTGGGCCAACTCTCAGCTGGAATTGCTCATGAACTCAACAATCCCGCGGGGTTTGTTCGCGGCAATATGGATCTTCTTCAGGATTACATTTCTGAGCTCGTTAAGCTCTTCGACGCATACGAAGGTGTGGACTTTCCAGAGGATGCTGCATTGCAAATCCGGGCGCTAAAAACTCGGATTGGTTACGAACGATTTATCGGCGATCTGAACTCTATTATTTCAGACTGTCGTGAGGGCGCGCAGCGAATTTGCGACGTCGTTAAGAACTTAAGGCTTTTTTCGCGCCTCGATGAGGCGGATCTTAAGACCATTAATATAAATGAAGGTATTGATTCAACCATTCGTCTGTTGTCTTCCTATTACAGTTCCGGCCACGTGGTACTGCGGCGGGACTACACAGACTTACCGCCTGTCAATTGCTACGCCAGCCAACTCAATCAGGTCTGGATGAACCTGCTTGTTAATGCCGCTCAGGCCATTAGTGATCAAGGCGAGGTAACAATTTCAACCAGCCTCGATGGTGTGTTCGTCGTCATCGCGATCAGTGACACAGGCAGCGGCATACCCAAGGATGAACTGCCCAAGATCTTCGATCCATTCTTCACTACAAAGCCTGTTGGTGAAGGTACAGGCCTTGGGCTCTCGATCTCATACGGTATTGTCGATCGCCATCGCGGAACGATTTCGGTGACGAGTGAAGTAGGCGTGGGCACAACTTTTACGGTCAGGATTCCCATTCGGATTTCTGAGTCCGGATGGAGACTTAAGACCGCCATTTCCCCGGGAGAATAACTTATGACTCATAAACTGCTTATCGTTGATGATGAGACTCCAAATCTGCGGCTGCTTGAGCGGCTGTTTTCCAAAAACTTCCAGTGCCTGACCGCCTCGTCTGGCGTTGAGGCGATTCGACTTCTCGAACAACACGACGTCGCGATTTTGATTTCAGATCAGCGCATGCCCGGAATGACCGGCATTGAGTTGTTAAAGCGAACGGCTCGTTTGCGGCCACACATGGTGCGCATTCTCCTGACCGGCTATACCGATGTGGAAGCGCTGGTCGAGGCTATCAATTCAGGTCTGGTTTACATGTATATCACTAAGCCCTGGGACAATGAAGATCTGAAACTCAGAGTCAATCGTGCCTGTGAGCATTACCAAAACAACAAGAGGCGGCAGGCTCTGGATGGTGCAAATCAAAGGCTTCTCCTGAGATTGAAGGAGATAAAGCTGGACATCGTGACCGCCTTAAGCGAGATGCTGAAAATCCGGGACAAGCATGCATCTGCCCACGCCCTGCGAGTGCGCCACTATGCGATGATGATCGCCGCCAGGGCGGATCTGACTGAGGAACAGCGAGAAGAGTTGTCGATTGCTGCCTTGTTACACAACCTGGCTCGCGTTGATGTTTTGCGCAATGGCGCGCCAAGCAAACGATTCTCTTCGGTTGAGCAGACAATTTTCGAGGCTCAGGCTGAATGTGAAGCCAAACTAATGCATGCTATCCCGGAACTGGCGAACGCAGCCGAGATTGTCTCTTGCTATGGAGAGAATTTTGATGGTACCGGCACACCAAGCGGTTTAACTGCAGAACAAATACCGCTCCCCTCACGCATCCTCCGCCTTGCCGACGAATATGACCAAATGGTTCTCCCGAGAGCGTCTGCGCCCATGACACACAATGAGGCAATGAGGTTTCTGACGCAGCGTTCGGGAAAACAGTTTGACCCGACGGTGGTTGAAGTCTTGATGCAACTATCTCCTGAAGAACTTGACGTATACCAGCATCCCCTCACGAGCTTTGGCGAAGACCGTCGCCTAAGCCAGGGCGGCTCTGAACCGATCTATGCTGATACGCTGATTTCCAGGTGAACCGCTGAGACGTAATAGCTGGACTGCTGCGAAGTACGCCAACTCCTCAACCGCGACTGGCGTTTAAGCCGTGGATCCTGGAATAAGGTCTGATGGCACGGCTCCTGCGATGAGGTCCCTTAAGCGCAGAATTGGCGCTCTAACACATCAAACGATCCTTTTCTCCCGGGCAGTTTATCTCGGCTATCCCATTTTGCCTCTGCTGGTTTCGTTATCACTGAGGAGAACATCACGATGAAAGAAAATAGAGCTGATCCCAGATTTGACATTTCCCTAAGCGCACGATGGCAGGGCTCACAGGCCAACCACAATGTGCGGATCAGTGATCTGTCTGTCGGGGGTTGTTATGTAGACACCATTGTTGAAGTGATAGTCGGCGAAGTGCTGTTTCTTCAGATCCTGCTTCCCGATGGCCAATGGATCGAGTTTCAGGGCGTCGTGGCTCATCGCGCCCCCAGATTGGGGTTCGGTGTCCGCTTTGTTAATCTCGATGAAAATCAATGCTGTCAAATCCGCTCGCTTCTGATGAAAGAAAATCCGAATCCGATTTTCTGCGCAGACTCATTGGAATCTCGCAAATTCCTAATACCACTGGAGAAGATTGATCTGACGTCTCGAACCATTATGTAGGACCTGCGGCAGCGAGACCGACACCTCTACGACGCGACTGCTCACCCGGCCGACAAATCCCTGAACATGGTAACGCAACGGATGGACTCTAAGAGTTCTAACAAAACTCCCGAAATACGACGCCCGCGAACGCCTGGGTGGCACCGCGTCTATTACCTGCTGGCTGCATTCGATGTGTTAGTCGTGCTGATGGGTCTCTTTCTAACCCATCAGATTGTGCGGAATTATCATCATTCCGTCGAGTTAAATGAGCAGTGGGTTGAACAACGCAACCGGGTTGCCGAACTCGGCACATTGGCTGGCTCGGTTAATGCTCCGGGGAAAGATGTGTTCGATTCTTACGACGTAGAGCGCGAGTCTGCCAGGATGCAGGCAGCACTTCGGGCCTTCAATGAACGGATGGCGATGGTGGAGAAAGAACTGCTGGCTCACGTCGAAAAAAGAAATGAGGATGACGCAACGATTCAAGCTGATTCGGAAAGACTTCCCAGAGATGTAGCAGCAATCAAGATTGCCATGGCGGAAATGACCAGTGAAGCCCAACTCATATTCTCCGGCTTTCAAGAGCATCAACCGGAGATCGCCGGAAGGCGGATGGCCACAATGGATCGCAAGTTTCAACTTGTATCCGAATCCTTTACCCGATTGCGTGAACATATTAGCGAAATTCAGGAAAAACTCTTCAAGCGAGAGATAGAGTCGGCTGATTCTCTTAGCAAGTTTGAATATCTACTCGCCCCATTCATTCTTCTGATGGTTTGTGGTGCAGTGTTGTATGGTCACAAGATCAAGAGCCAGATTGAATCCAGAGCGCGTGAAAAAGAAGGCTTTCTGGAAGAATTACAGGCGGAAATAATCGAACGTAAAGAAGTCGAGGCAGCGCTGCGGGAAAGTGAAGAAAGGCACCGCGACCTATTTGAA
>WNGJ01023877.1_pt1 | contig 11214 bp, 10 predicted proteins | sample 5400611 | NCBI WGS metagenome assembly WNGJ01 (sample SAMN13153375, study PRJNA577476) | soil metagenome | isolation source: 40 cm soil or saprolite under Garry oak tree replicate 1 | place: USA:California | collected 2016-06-15 | reverse complement strand
GCGCCGGCGTTTTCGCTCGCTGTCATCGTGCTCATCGTCGCCGCGATGCTCTCGTCAGCGGATTGGCCGCACGACGCCAAGCTTGTACCGCTCACCGCCTGCAGCATGGCTTTGGTCGCCGCCGTGCTCAATCTCGTCAATGAGCTGTTCGGCCCGGAGCAAACGCCCGCTGTGCACGCCGATTCCGGAATAAAGGTCAGCGCTCACGTGCCAGACCTCGGTGTCACCGACGACGTGGTGCGGCGGCGCGCAACGATTTTCTTCATTTGGACCGCCGCATTCATCGCGCTCGTCGCCTTGATCGGATTTGTTGCAGCCATTGCCGTGTTTGTCTGCGCCAATATGCGCTTCGCCTTTGGCGAGCCTTGGCGCACCGCGCTGGGCTTTGCCGCGGCCACTACCTTGGTCTGCTATGTGGTCTTTCACTGGGCGCTCGCCGTGGCCTGGCCGCCGTCGCTGCTCGGCGAATTATTTCCGGCCTTGCGCGCGGCGACGCGATTGTTCTAGGGGCAAATTACTGCACCATCGCCGCGGCTTTTTTAGCCACCTCCGGCGGCGTCTGGTAAATTTCCTTGACCAGCGCCTCCAGCTGCTCGCCACTCACCGGATTGATCTCGAACTTATTCTGCTCGGCCTCGCTGAGAAATTCCTTGTCCGCCATCGTATCCATGAACGCCTGGCGCAAGGCGGCGAGCCGGTCGGCAGGCACGCCGGGCGGCGCCACATAGGGCCGGCCCATCGTCTGCCGCGCGAAGATCATCTTGAAAATCTGCCGTTGTTCGTCGGTCTTGGCCAAATCCATGATCAACGGCACGTCCGGCAGATCGGGATGCTTGGACAACGACATCTGCACCAGAACGATGATTCGCTTATCGCGCACCCAGTTCACCCGCGTCGTCTTGACGCTCGACCACGACCAACCGCAACGGCCTTGCACCTCGCCGCGCTCGAGCGCGAGGCTGACGTCGTTGCCGCCCGGATAACCGGTGACGATCTTGAATTTGGTGCCGAGCACCGCATTGATCAGCGCCGGGAATTGATAAGTGTCGTCGGCGGCGCCGGTCGAGCCGATGGTCAGTTGGCTCGTGAACAGATCGTCGAATTTGGTCACTGCGGACGAGGCCCGGGCGACACAGACGCTAACTTCGTTGTTGGCGCTGCCGATCCAGGAGAATTTCGAGGCCTCGAACCGCGCGCCCTTCTCGTTGAGCAAAGGATCGAAAGCCGCGCCGCGGCTGACGGCGCCAATGACAGTGCCGTCGTTCGGCGCCGCTGAATAAAGATAATTCGCGAGCCGCAGACTGCCGGCGCCTTCCATATTCTTCGGCACGACGGTCGGATTGCCGGGAATATGCGCGCCAAGCCGTCGCGCGATCAAACGGGCATAAAGGTCATAGCCGCCGCCGACGCTGTAGCCGATATTCAGGTCAATCGTTTTGCCGCGATAAAAGTCGGCGACGCTCTGCGCGCGCGCGGCGGTAACAAGCGGGAAGGCTACGACAAGCACGAGGACCGCGGCCAGGGCCGACCCTCCGGCATTCTTTGTCATGCGAACCCTTTCTCGATCCGGTTGCATCCGATCGTAAACCTTCAGGCTTGCGCGATAAATGCCGCGCGCTGCGCGCGGCGCGAGATTGCGAATACTGCATTGCACGCACCGCATTGCGCGTGCTGCCGAAATCCCGTAATGACGGCGCAAATGGCGGCGCAAAAAAATTTCGAAGGATCTTAAAGCATGACCGGAATGCTGGAACACGAAGCGCCCGGGCTCGGGCACAATAAGCCGTCGGAAGAAGACGCCGACGAGATCAAGCACGGCAAATGGGAGCGCTGGGCCAAGAAGCGCACCTTCGTCCGCGCGCTCGAAGGAACCTACAGCCATCTTTACAAAAAGCTGCTGGAAGAGCCGCGCGTCTATTCCTCGAAGGATCATCCGTGGAAGGGCGGACCGGCGATGTACGGCAAGCACGTGATCTCGCCGCAGGCGGTCAACATCGTGCAATCGATCGAGTCGCATATCGAATGCTATGCGCCGCTCAATGCCGGTCAAAAGCACGGTCATCTCAACAGCGCGGTATTTTACGTCCTCAAGGGCCACGGCCACGATATCCACGACGGCCGTTACATGAAGTGGCAGGCCGGCGACGTAATGCTGGTCGAGAACGGCTGCGTCCACCAGCATTTCAACGACGACGAAAACGAGGACTGCATTCTTCTGGTGTTCAAGGCGAAGCCGCTGTTTCTGTTCATGCACCTGTTGTTTCAAAAAATGGTCGAATGGCCGACCGACAAGTTGCCGCCCGGCCATGAGGATTTCAAACCGCCGACCGACATCTGAGCGGAGACAGGGAGAAATGCCGTTCCAAGACAAGCAAGCGGCGCTGTCCGGTTCAGCGACCAGCACCTTCCTCGCCGACGATCTCGTCGCCTCGGAACAATTCCGCGCCGAATATGCGACGCGTCCGAACGTGATCAAGGCCGAGGACATGCCGTGGGAGCGTTCGCCCGACGGGCTGATCAAGCATCTCGTGCACAAGAAGATGCAGACGCGCGAATGCTGCATCGAAGCCTATATGCAGTTCCTTAAAGACGGCGAGCGCTCAGGCAAGCATCGCCACATGTGGGAGGAATTGTTTTTTGTGGTGGAAGGCTCCGGCTACGATCTGCACTGGGATCTCAAATGGGATTGCCTGGAAGCATTCGAATGGCAATGGGCCGAGACACCGAAGAAATACGAGTGGACGCGCGGCGATTACGTCTACATCCCGCCATTCACGCTGCACCAGCACGTCGCCAATCCCGGCGAGGAATGCCGCATCATCGTGATGAGCAATCGCATCGTCAAAGACATGGGCTTCGACTGGTACGATCAGGTCGAGCGTGCGTCGGGGTTTTGACGGCCATTGGATTTTGATGGCCAGTGAATCTTGATGGCCATTGCATTTTGACGGCCGGTGCGAGGTCGGCGCGGCGCTGGCTGCGGGATGCGCCCTGACGGCCTTATTCCGTTGCCAGAATGGCAATTGCCGAACCGGATTTCGGCAATATTTGCAATTTGCTAGTCTATCCGGGCTGCTGCATCGCCAATTCGCAAGCCGTCGTCTAGATTATGCCGCGGGGCGGCGGCACTGCATCCGAATGGCGAGAGCTTAGGGCGAGACGGACATGTCCATGTCACTGATGACGACGCGCCGTTTCGCGCCCTTGTTCTGGTGCCAGTTCTTCGCGGCGTTCGGCGACAACTTTCTCAAGACCGCGCTGGTCTTCGTCATTCTGTTTGAAGTGTCCGGCGCCAATTCCGCCGCCTTGATCTCGCTCGCCGGTGCAACCCTGATTGCGCCGTTTTTCTTTTTGTCCGGCCTCGGCGGCGAACTTGCCGACCGTTACGACAAATCTTTCGTCGCGCAGCGAATCAAACTGACCGAGATCGCCGCCGCGGCGGTGGCGGTTGCCGGCTTTGCGTTCCACTCGCTCGCCCTGCTGTTCCTCGCGGTATTCATGTTCGGAACCCTGGCATCGCTGTTCGGGCCGATCAAGTACGGCATCCTGCCGGACCTCCTGCAGCGGCGCGAGCTACCGTCCGGCAATGCGCTGATCGAAGGCGGCACCTTTCTTGCGATTCTGTTAGGCACCATCGTCGCCGGCATCGCGGCGAACGGCAACTCAAGCCCGATTCATTTCGCCTGGCTGATGATATTGACCGCGTTCGCGAGCTGGCTGGCGAGCCTGTTGATCCCAAAGAGCGGCCAGGGCGCGCCGGACCTGGCGATCAATCGCAATGTGCTCGTCTCCACCGGCTCGCTGATCAAACAAATCCGCGCCGATCCGCGGCTGTGGTGGGGCGCGCTGGTCGCGAGCTGGTTCTGGCTTGTCGGCGCGCTGGTTCTCTCGCTGTTGCCGCCGCTCGTTTCATTCACCATCGGCGGCAGCGAAGAGGTGGTGACGCTATTTTTGACTATTTTCTCGGTGTCGGTCGCGGTCGGCTCCGGCCTGGCGGCCTGGCTTGCGGCCGGCCGCATCGTGCTGTTGCCGACGCTCGTTGCCGCCGTTTTGCTCGGCCTGTTCTCGCTCGATCTCGGCTGGACCGCTTCGGCCATCGTCCCCGCGGCTAGCCAGTTGTCGGTCGGCGCCTTCTTCGCCTCGCGCTACAGCTTGCATATCGCCATCGATCTTGCCGGACTGGCGATCGCCGGCGGTCTGTTCATCGTGCCGGTGTTCACCGCGGTTCAGGTCTGGGCCGGCACCGATCGGCGCGCCCGAGTCATTGCTGCGGTGAACGTGCTCAATGCCGCCTTCATGGTCGCTGGCGCGATCATCCTCGCAGTGCTGCAAAAAGCGGGCTTCGGCACGCCGGTCCTGTTCGGCCTGATCGGCGCTGCCAATCTCGCGATGGCCGTCGTGATCGGCATGACCATGCCGGCGAGCTGGCTGCACGACTTTCTCTCGATCGTGTTCCGCGCGTTTTACCGGCTCGAAGTGCGGGGGCTGGAGAACATCGACAAAGCCGGCCACAACGCCATCATCGCGCTCAACCATGTGAGCTTCCTCGATCCGCCGCTGGCATTCTCGATCCTGCCGAAACGGCCGGTCTTCGCCATCGACGTCGCCATGTCGACGTTGCCATGTCGAGGAATTGGTGGATCCAGCCATTCCTCAAATTCGTGCGCACCATGGCGCTCGATCCGCTCAAGCCGTTTTCGCTGCGCGCGATTATCAATGCGGTGCGCTCGGGCGACATGCTGGTGATTTTTCCGGAAGGCCGCATCACCGTCACCGGCACGCTGATGAAGGTCTATGACGGCGCCGCTCTGATCGCCGACAAATCCGAGGCGATGGTGGTTCCGGTGCGCATCGAAGGACCGGAGCTGACCATGTTCAGCCGGCTCAAGCGCTCGCAAGTGCGGCGCCGGCTATTCCCGAAGATCAAGGTCACCATTCTCAAGCCGGTGCAGCTCAAGCTCGATCCCGAGCTCAAGGGGCGCAAGCGGCGGCAGGCCGCCGGCTCCGCGCTTTACACAATCATGTCCGAGCTGATGTTCCGCACCACACCAACCGACCGCACCGTGGTGCAAGCGCTGATCGAGGCGGCAAAGTTGCACGGGCCGAGCTGGGTGGCGATCGAGGATCCGGTTCGCGGGCAGATGACAAATCGCCGTCTGTTGCAGGCGACGGCAATCCTCGGCCGCAAGCTTATGCCTTACGCGTTGGAAGGGCATGCGCTCGGCGTCATGCTGCCGACATCCAATGCGGCGGTGATCACATTATTCGGTCTGGTGTCGGCAGGGCGGGTTCCGGCGCTCATCAATTTCACCGCCGGGGCGGCAAATATCCTCGCCGCCTGCCGCGCCGCGCAGGTCGATACCATTGTGACGTCGCGCGCCTTTGTCGAGAAAGGCCGGTTGGAAAACCTGATCGCGCAACTGCAGGCCCAGGTCCGTATCGTTTATCTGGAAGACATCGGCAAGACGATCAGCAAGGCGGACAAGCTGCGCGCGCTGCTCAGCTGGAAAAAGCCCCTCGTTGCGCGCACGCCCGACGATTGGGCCGCGATATTGTTCACCTCCGGCTCGGAGGGTTCCCCGAAAGGCGTCGTGCTCTCGCACCGCAATATGCTCGCCAACGTGGCGCAAGCGGCGGCGCGCATCGATTTCGGGCGCGAGGACAGGCTGTTCAACGTGTTGCCCATATTCCATTCGTTCGGCCTCACCGCCGGAACGATATTGCCGCTCGTCTCCGGGGTGCCGGTCTATCTCTACCCATCGCCGCTGCATTACCGCACCGTGCCCGAACTCATTTACTGGACCGGCGCCACCGCGCTATTCGGCACCGATACGTTCCTCAACGGTTATGCGCGGGTCGCCAACCCTTACGATTTCCGCTCGCTGCGCTACGTGCTCGCCGGCGCCGAGCCAGTGAAAGAAGCGACGCGCCAGATCTATCTGGAAAAATTCGGCTTGCGCGTTCTCGAAGGCTACGGCGTCACCGAATGTTCGCCGGTGATGGCGCTCAATACGCCGATGTTCAACAAGTTCGGCAGCGTCGGCCGGCTGCTCCCCGGCATGGAAGCCAAGCTCGAAAAAGTCGAAGGCGTCGAGGAGGGCGGCCGGCTCTACGTCAAAGGGCCGAATGTGATGCTCGGCTATTTGCGCGCCGAGAAACCCGGCGTGCTGGAAGTTCCGCCGGAAGGCTGGCACGACACCGGCGACATCGTCACCATCGACGAGCAGGGCTTCATCGCGATCAAGGGTCGCGCCAAGCGCTTTGCCAAGGTCGGCGGCGAAATGGTCTCGCTTGCGGCGGTCGAAATGCTCGCGGCCGAGCTATGGCCGAACAATATCACCGCGGTGTCGTCGATCCCCGATCCGCGCAAGGGCGAACGCCTGATCATGGTCACCGACAAGCACGGCGCCAGCCGCAGCGAATTCATGGCCTATGCGCGATCAAAGCACGCGTCCGAATTGATGCTGCCATCCGAAGTAGTCGTGCTCGATAAAATGCCGATGCTCGGCTCCGGCAAGGTCGATCAGCTGGCGATCGATAAATTCGTGCGCGACCAAGCGGCGGCGAAAGTCGCCGCGGCGGAGTGAGTGGCTGGCAAACGGCTTGCCGGCGTGCGGCGCCCTTTACCTGCTTTGTTATCTGCTTTGTTACCTGCCTTGCTACTTGCCGGATGTCGCCAGCACGCGATCGACCATGGCGCCGGCTTCGCCGAGATAATTTGCCGGGTCGCATAGTTTTTCCAAGGCCGGGCGGTCCAAATGCTTGGCGATCTCGGCGTTCTCGGCGAGCAGTTCGACCAATGGCCGGTCGGTGGCAACCACTTTGCGGCAAATGTCATAAACCAGGTCATGCGCATATTGGCGGCCGAGATAGGGACCAAGTCCCATCATCACCGCCTCCGAGACGATCAGTCCTTTGGTCAGATCGAGATTGGCGCGCATCTTTTTCTCGTCGACCTGGAGGCCCTTGAGCACGAATTCGGTCTGCGCCAGCGCGCCCGCGGTAAGACAGAAAATTTCCGGCAGCACGATCCACTCGATCTCCCAGGGGCCGGTGGCGCGCTCGTGATCTTCGACCATGGCATCGAGCAAAGCGGCGACCTGCTGGCGCACCACGGCGGTAAGCGCGGTGATATAGACCGAGGAAATCGGGTTGCGCTTCTGCGGCATGGTCGAGGAGGAGCCGCGGCCTTCGTGGAACGGCTCGTAGACTTCCTCGACCTCGGTCTGCATCAAGAGCTTCACGTCCAAAGCGATCTTGCCGCAGGTCCCGGTGACGAGCCCGAGGAAACAACCAACCTCGGCAATACAGTCGCGCACCGTGTGCCAGGCGATCGCCGGCATTCCGAGCTTGAGCTCCTTCATCAGCTCGGTCTGGGTGGCAAGCCCGCGGCCGCCAAGCGAGGATAGCGTGCCGGCCGCGCCGCCGAATTCGCCGACCAAGACGCGGGGGCGGAGTTCGTTCAGGCGCTGCTTGTGCCGCGCGAACGCGGCGAGCAAGGTCGCCATTTTGTAGCCGAAGGTGATCGGCACCGCCTGCTGCAGATTGCTGCGGCCGGCCATCGGTGTGTCGCGATATTTGCGCGCCAGCGCGGCAAGCGCGCCGGCGATGCCGTCGAGATGCCGTTCGATCAGGAGGAGCGCCTCGCGGATCTGCAGCACCGTCGCGCTGTCGGTAATGTCTTGAGTGGTGGCGCCCCAATGGCACCATTCGCCGAGCCCGTCGCGGCACAGACCGACGAGCTGTTGCACGACCGGCAGCACCGGATAGCCGATGCGTTCGGTCTGAGTTTTGAGCTTGGCGAAATCGATTTCCGTAGCATTGCAATGGCGGCAGATTTCCTCGGCCGCCTCCTTGGGAATGATGCCGAGCCGCGCCTGCGCACGCGCCAAGGCCGCCTCGAAATCGAGATATTTCCGTACCCGGTTCTCGTCGGAAAACACGCCGCGCATTGCCTCGGTACTGAAGATGTCGCGGAACACCGCGGAGTCGATTAATGATGCGGGCATGGGCGCGGTTCTCCTGTAACGATTGCGATGCCATCGGCGCGGCGAGCAGCTATGCAATCAGTCGTCTAACAAAATGGATTTGCGAAGCCCATCCCCTTAATGTGCCGGCAGGGGTGCTGGTATGGCGATCGACACGATTTCAGGAAAGGCTACTGCCGGACCGGGGCTGGATTTGGCGCTGCCGGCGCATTTGCAGCCGATCTGGCAAGCGGAATATCCGCGTTTTTCTGCGGCCGAAATGGCAAGGCGCCGCGCCGCGATCGAAAGCCTGCTGGCGGAATTTACAATCGACCACGTGGTCTTCTGCGGCGCCAATCGATTTGGCTCTTCGGTGCAGTGGCTGACCGGCTGGCCGGTCACCGCCGAAGCGGTCGGCGTGCTCACTCCGGCAAAGCCGGATGCTTTGTTCATTCAGCATATCAACCACGTGCCGCTGGCGCAGCGCCTCGCGGACCGCGCCGAAGTGGCCTGGGGCGGCGGTTCATCGATTGCCGGCGCAATTGCCACGCTTGAGCGGCGCGGTGCGCGCGCCGGCCGCGTCGGCGTGATCGGGCCCATGACTTTCGAGCAGCACGGCTTGCTCGCAGGCCAGTTCGGCGCCGTCGCCAACCTCAACCGGCGCTATGTGCAATTGCGGCAAATCAAGTCGGCGGAGGAAATCGATTGGATGCGGATCGGTGCGGCGCTGACCGATCGCGGCATGGCGGCGCTGCGCGATGGCTTGCGGCCGGGCCTGACGGAACGCGAGCTCGCCGATCTCGTCGAACGCGCCTACATCGTGCACGGCGGCACCAATGTGATCCATTATTTCGGCGTCACATCGATGACGGATCCGCGCCTTGGCGTGCCGACGCAATTTGTCGCCAATCGTAAGGTCGAGCGCGGCGACGCCGTGGTTGCCGAGATCAGCGCGGCGTTTTGGGAACATCCCGGACAGGTTTTGCGCAGTTTCGCGGTTGGCGCCGCGCCGTCCAAATTGTACCGCGAGCTGCATGCCGTGGCCGATGCCGCGTTCGACGCTATCGCCGCCGTGCTCAAGGATGGTGTGATGCCGCAACAGATCATCGACGCGGCGGGCGTCATCGAAGATGCGGGCTTCACGATCATCGATGACTTGCTGCACGGTTACGGCGGCGGCTATCTGCCGCCGGTGCTCGGCTCGCGCAGCCGGCCCGGCGCGCAAATTCCCGACGCGCCGCTGCGCGCCGGCATGACGGTTGTCATCCAGCCCAACGTCGTCACGCCCGACGGCAAGGCCGGCATACAGACCGGCGAATTGGTGCTCGTCACCGCGACCGGGATCGAGCCGCTGCACGCAATGCCGCGCGGCTTCGTGCGGGTGTGAAGCCACTGCGCCCGGCATCGACCGCATCGTCATGCTGTTGTGCGGCGAGGAGTATTTGCGCGTAGTGGTGCTGTTCTCGATGAACCAGCGCGCCGAGGACCTGATGATGGGCGCACCGTCGGAAGTTTCGCCGAGGCAGCTCGGTGGAGCTCTGCATATTCGGGTGGTGAAGCCCGGGTTAAGCCGCCCCCTGGCCGATCATCGAGCCGGGGGGAGTTAGAACTAATAAAAAAACTGAAAAACAACCCCATGCAAAGTAGGTTTTTGGCGGCGTAACAAGGTCCGTCCTAGCCCTGTGGCCATGACTGCGGCTTCGATGCGTCCGACGAACATTACGATTTTTTTGAAATTTTTGACACGCACGTCTCTCGGCGTGCTATAAAAGTAGAACTTGGGCACCATTCTCCAACTCGGAGACGACTGCCCATGGCTACCCACCAACACGTTCACGAAAAATCGCCACCCCGCCGTTGCGGGGCGCGACGCCTAATTTCCACGACCAAAAGCCGGCTGCTGTCGGCGCTTCATCCTGAATGGATGGCGCTGCGAACTTACGCGGCGATGGAATCGCGCGTGAAGTCCGCTGTGCAACTGAAACCGACCATGGCGGGCGATAGCGGCCTTACATCCGGGGCAAGGAGGCAACGCTCATGAAACGTATGGATCTTCTCGAATTCACGGCGATTATGGAGTCGTTCGGCATCACCGACGGTCGCTTTATCGGGCCCCTATATTCGCAGCTTATTAACGCCGATGGTTTTGGTGGCGATGGAGTGGAATTCGCGGCTGCGGTGATTGCGGGCGCTCAGCCGAAGGATCAGCTGATGGCGCTGCAAACGGCGCAAATGGCGGTCGTTCATTGGGCCACGATGCAATTCATGCGGAAGGTCGCCGACGAGCGAGAATCAGCGATGATGACAGGCTCCGCGTGTCCACCATTCTATTCCGCCGGCTGAAGAGAGTGGGCACGGCAAAGCAGGGACAGCGTCATGGGCAAGGATCGTCTGGCCGCGTTCAGCGATGGTGTGATTGCGATTATCATCACGATTATGGTGCTGGAGTTAAAGGTGCCGCACGGCTCGGACTGGACGGCGCTAATGGCAGTGACTCCAAATTTCGTAAGCTATGTTTTGAGCTTTATCTATTTAGCGATCTACTGGAACAATCACCACCACCTTCTGCACACCGTTACGCGCGTGGACGGGCTCATCCTGTGGGCCAACTCCTTCCTCTTGTTTTGGCTATCGCTAATCCCTGCTGCGACAGCTTGGATGGGTGAAAATTTTTTGGTTCCGATCCCGACTGCCTTTTACGGTGGCATATTGTTCATGCCAGCAATCGCATACTTTCTGTTGCAAAAGGCGATCTTGCGGAAGCAGGGGCCCGAATCCTTACTCGCCAATGCCCTCGGCACCGACATAAAAGGCAAAATTTCCCCGCTACTTTATGCTGCGGCGATATTGCTGGCCTTTGTTAGTCCCTGGATATCAATCGCAATTTACGTGATGGTCGCCGTGATGTGGCTCGTTCCCGATCGTCGGATCGAGAGCGTTCTTCGTGAAAAAAGCAAGTAGGATCGTGGCGGAAAGTTTTTCAAAACTTGGCCTAGCGCTTTTGGTCTTCCTTGTTCCGGGGGTCTCGATTCGCGCGGAATCCGCGCCATGCCAGCCTGTCACGTATGAGCACAGCGAATACACAGTTTGCGAGGTGGACCTACGGCCACAGTCCGTAAAGCTGTTCTGGAAAAAACCGGATGGCCAACCTTACGAATATCTTTCCTCGTTGCCACGGGCGCTTGGTAACCAGTCGCGTCGCCTCCTTTTCGCAACAAATGGTGGCATGTACCACCCAGACAACTCC
>WNGJ01009615.1_pt1 | contig 11214 bp, 13 predicted proteins | sample 5400611 | NCBI WGS metagenome assembly WNGJ01 (sample SAMN13153375, study PRJNA577476) | soil metagenome | isolation source: 40 cm soil or saprolite under Garry oak tree replicate 1 | place: USA:California | collected 2016-06-15 | reverse complement strand
CCGTTTCACCAAGAGGCAATGTGAATTGAAATATAGCGCCTCCACCTTGACGATTCTCAACCCAGATGCGCCCACCATGCGCCTCGACCAGGCCTTTGCATACCGCCAGGCCCAGCCCCGAACCGCTGGTACGAGTGGCTTTCGTCTGCGTCTCCATCACGCGGTAAAACTTGTCAAAGACACGTTCCACATCTGCCGGTGGTATGCCCGGACCACGATCAGCGACACTGATCAGCATATACTCTCCATCAAGCCGCACACCTATGTCAATGGGAGATTCGGCTGGAGTATAGCGCACAGCGTTTTCAAGCAGATTGGTTAGCACCTGGTCTATCTGCAAATAATCCAGCTTCACCGGCGGCAGATCGGCGGGTAAGTCCGTCTGCACGACGCGCCCCTGCAACATGGGCTGCATGCGGGCCACCACGTCTTGAATCAATTCGTTTATAGGATACCACTCTTTTTCGGGTTTGAGCGCGCCTCCCTCGATACGTGACATGTCGAGCAAGTTCGCCACCAGGCGATTGAGGCGATCAGCTTCGCGCACGATGGCAAGGGCAAAGCTATGCCGCGCCTCGTCATCCCACTGTACGTCTTCCTGAAGCAAGCTACTGGCTGCCGCTTTTATCGACGAGAGCGGTGTGCGCAGATCGTGTGAAACGGAAGAAAGCAGCGCTGCCCGCAGAGCATCCGTGCGCCGCAGGACTTCCACTTGCAGGGTTTCACGGCGCAAACGTTCACGTTCAATCACCGAGGCAGCCTGATCGACAAAGGTCCAGAAAAAGGTAGTTCCAGGGTGTGACCGTTCACGCTCTACTCCCAGCGATCTATCCGCGTTAAAAAGGCGCGGGTCATCCTCGATCGAGAGACGCAGCACACCAACCACGCGCTGGCCCAATTTCAAAGGCACCGGTTGCAGCTTCATCAGCCAATAGCGTTACTTGTTCTTTGGACGAACGAGTATTGGCCTGCATAACCAGTTTTCCACTTGCATCTGGCAGTAGAATAGCGCAATCGCGCACTCCCCAGGAAGAAAATACATCAACCACAGCACGCGCGATGATACTGAGCTGGCGCTCCACATTCTCTTCGCGATTGGTATCGCGCACGAGTTCATAAAGGACGCGTGTTTCGTATTCACGCTTTCTGGCCTGCTCAGCACGGAGTCGCAGCGCTGAGGCTAGCTGACCCGTAATAATAGCTGTCACCAGAAAGATGAACAGGGCTAACCATTCTTCCACTTTAAATATGGTAAATGTATATAAAGGCTGGGTAAGAAAGAAGTCAAACGAGAGAAAAGCCACTACTGAAGCAACGATAGCGGAAAAGAGTCCTCGTGTACTGGCAAGGGTCAATACAATTAACAAGTAGACGAGCGAGATATTAGGAATACGCGGATAGAGTTGAAATACGTAGATGATACCTGTTACCAGCAGCGCAGCTGCCGTTGCCAATAGGCTGTCACTGATATACCGCGTCCAACGTACTTCATCCCTGCCAACCGGCGAGGGTAAGTATTTAACCTTGCTCATGGCTCATCTCATAGGGAAAGCAATGCGAAACGTCTTCACGACTACTATTTTAGCATAGGGTATAAGTCAATGCCCTTCAATAGCAGAGACTATTTTATGGCTATACGAAAGTCCAGGACAAACAGTGGTTTCCTTGTTTCGCATAGACCCCTATGATACACTATCGTAAACGCATAGCTTGCGCTAGCTAAGAAGTGCGACTATGCTATATATGACAGTACAATTTGCGCCTCTTTTCTCTTATTGCTAAGATAGGATTTTTATGGCTCAAGAATCAGTGACACAAGACGCTTCACAAGTGTCTGCCGGGGACGAGCATAATCATGGAAAAAACCTGCTTGGCCCCATTCTCTGCTGGGCCGTTGTCTTCGCCGATATCGGTACATCGGTGTACTATGTCCCTGGGATTCTCTATAACACCAATGGCATAGGAAGTTTGGCCGGGTTCTTCGTGTTTCTGACGATGTCGGTATTTGTGCTGCTCACCTTGAAATACTCAGAAGTGACTCAGCGCTTCCCGCAAGGTGGTGGAGTGGTGACGGTGGCGTCCCAGGCTATCAATCACTGGGTTGGTGCCCTTGGTGGCATGTTTATCCTGGTCGATTACTTCCTGACGGCTGCCATCAGTTGCCTTTCAGGTATGTTGTATCTAAGCGTGGTGATACCTGGGCTTGGTCCCTGGGTTGTATTGGCAACGATTATTGCACTGGTGACGTTAGGTATCCTTAACTGGGTAGGTATTAGCGAAAGCGCGAAAGTGAGCCTGATAGGAGCTATAATTGCATTTGTTAGCGATATTGCCATCCTTATAACGGTCTTTACACATATTTCTTTCTCCTTTTTCTTATCGTTATTCCCTAAAATGTTTGAGAATCATACGCTTGGACTTGCCACGATCCTGACAGGGTTTGCCGGCTCGTTTCTCGCCTTTTCCGGTCTGGAGAGTATCTCGCAGCTTTCCCCCGTCATGAGAACCCCGCGTAAGAAGGTCGCGGGTTTAGCACTCTTGCTGGTAGTCTTAACCATTGGGATAACGAGTCCACTCTTAACGATGTTTTCAACGCTCTTACTCCCAAAGGGTTGGGTGGAAGATCCGACACTCTCAGGTCAGCTAATCTCTTTGCTCGGCGGCAAATGGGGAGGTATCCTTTTACAAACCGAGGTAGCCATCAGCGCCAGCGCGCTGCTGGTATTTGCCAGCAATACAGCTATTATCGGCGCTTACCACGTGTTTTTGGCGCTCTCGCGCATGGAGTTCTTCCCGGCATTCGTCCTGCGTCGAAATAAATTACGTGGGACACCCCATTACTCTATTGCCCTGGCTACCGGGGTGCCTATTCTCGTCCTCATCCTCGTCAAGGGAAACATCAATCTCCTGGGTGATTTGTACGCTTTTGGCCTGCTGGGAGCGTTTACCTTGACATGCCTGGGATTGGATATTGTGCGCCACCGCGAAAGAAAACTTGCGCGCTCGTTATCCAGGCGGCTACAGAATGGCAATCTCAGTGAAACTAATAGGGAAAAGCTCGCTGAGGATGTCCTGCGCAGCGCCACTCCTCCAAATAACGGTGCTACATCAGGGGCGCAGGCTAATCTCGGGGGAATTGGGCCAGAAGACCTTGCGGCTCTTGCAACTCCCGCAACCTCGTGGCGGGTCAAATTTCGGGATGCCTGGCATTCTCTCGATTTCTGGCTGGGCATTTTGACAACCCTCCTGGTGTTTATCGCATGGTCTACCAACCTGGTCTCAAAACCCCTGGCGACAGCCTTTGGAGGCGGCGTCGCAAGCCTGGGTATGCTGATCGCATACGTAAATTACTCTCGCCAAAAGCAGAAGGGGCGCTTGCCGGTGGTCACGACGGGGATCGAGGGACGCTTGCCCGATTCCGTGCTGGCGGTATTAACCGCGAAGAATGGGCATAATGATATGGTGATACGTTCCGCCATCAACAGCGCGGAGGGAAGACCCGTGGTCTTTATGTTTTTAGGTGAGCCTAAACCTGGCCGCGTCCCGCGCATGTTTGAGGTAGTCGATCCCTACCTTGAAGACCCGCAAGCGAAAGAATACTTTGGCAAAGCCGAACATCTGGCGCGCAAGTCCAAAATACCACGTCGTTTTGTCTACCGCCAGGAGGAGCCGGGCGCTGTATCGAGCGTTTGGCATGTGGTGCACCCACACGACACCATCGTCGCGGCTGAAAATGTGCCGGAAGTTGAAGATGTCAACCCGGACCGCGTGCGCTACGAATTGACGCCGGGAGGCAAAGTGGCGCACCTGCTGAAGCGCTGGTGACCAGGGCTCATTGTCATCCAGAGGTGCATACGCTATACTCAGTGCATGAGACAAAAGCGCATTGTATTCTTACTCCTGCTGCTCTTCTTGAGCTTTGCTTCGTGTAGCCCCGGACACCTGGGAGAAAATGAAATCGCGTTTGTACGCGACGGGCACCTCTGGACCATTGATCCCTCTGGGGCCAATGTCTTTGAGGTGGTGACCGATAGCGCGCCCGTCATCGGTTATGCATGGTCGCCTGACCATCATATCTTTGTCTTCCGGCTGCTCGATAGTACCTCGGCAGGTAAGCATTTCGCAACCAATCCCATCACAGGACTCCCCGGAGACCTTCCCAGTTCCCTGAACACCGTCGGCATCGATGGCGGCTTCCCCATCCCTATCGTTGCTTCAAGCACCGATATCCAGCATAGCAACGCCTGGTGGAATACCAGCGGAAACCGACTGCTCTACCGCGAAGAATCTACACATGCGCAGGATCAGTCCCCCATCGACGTATCCTGGTGGGTCTCACAAAACGACCAGCCCGATGGCATCGCGCGTAAATCCCTCCCCGCCTCTTACTCCATCCCATCGTTTACTTCTAGCTCTTCAATTGCTATAGGAAGTTCTTTGCAGGGTATTTTTACGACGACGCTAGCAGGGACAAATCTTCAGTGGCTCACGCACGGCATGCTGCCGGGACATCCATTACCCGCGACACTTGAGCGCGTTTTGTGGCAGCCCGCTCACCAGCAGCCCGCGCTGCTTTATGCGGTCACAGCAACATCTCTCCCATCCTCATCACCACAGTCATTCAATGGTACCGCACCCGCAGTACAACTCGTAATGCGTGACTACAATGGCCAGACCAACGCTATCACCACCTGTTACTGCACACAGTTTGCCTGGTCGCCCGATGGCAATTCGATCTTATATAGTACAGGTACGACCGATACCATTTACACGCTTAAACAGCATACAGCATTTTCGTTCACCGTCGAGGACGGCAGTGTGCCCTACTGGTCACCCGATAGTCAATTTTTGCTGCTCGACGGCTTGCATACCCTCTCACTTGTGCAGACCGCCAACCAGCGGCAACAGCAATTGCTCGCGGATACTTCCACAGGAACCGCTACCTCAACGCTGCCCGGTGCCCATGCTTTACTGCAACCGGTTCCCAATAGCCTCTGGGCATCGGATAGCCGGCACTTCCTTGTACTCACTCGCGGGCGACTGCTCTGGCAGGGCCAGGGACTGAACTCAGGTAATGGCCTCTTTTCCGTGACTGTAGATGACCAGGGACATATTCAGGGAACACCCGCAGTAGTCGATACTGGAAACGACTCCCAGGCGGGCTGGAGTTATGAAGACCCCAATACGTCCTTCTTGCTTTAAGGGAGGCAATACTCTATTGCAGCGAGGCGAGCAAATGGGTATACTCTTCTTAAGAGTATTTTTCCTACGTATCTTCCTTTAAGATTCACTTGAGAGAGCCAGATGAACGACACAAGGCCGAACGATAGCTGGGATGACGATAAGGTAGAGATTATCGATCTTCCAGAGCGAGAGGAAAACACGGCAAGCTACCATAAACCGATCTTGCAATTGCCAAAAAAAGCTCGTGCTTTTTCCTTTCTCTGGGCAATCCGCATCGGCCTCGTTTTGATGGTCAGCCTGCTCATACTGATTATTCTGTTACAAACGCCTCTGTTGTCTCCATCCCGCAACAATGCCAAACAGCCTGCGCTCCCACCCGCTCGCCTCGCCATCATCGGTATGTCTGTGCAAGCCAGGAGTGCAAACAATGGCTCGTTGCTCTGGCAATACAACCGTTGCTAAGAAATGCAGCTATCGTATGCAAGATTAAGCTATCCACAAAGCCTGAGAAAAACAGACTTTTCCTGAGACGATTGAAGGAAAGCAGAACCAAGCCAACCAGGATAGTAACAAATCTTTCCCCGAATGTTTCGGGCAGGGTAGTTCCCCGTCGGTGGCAACAGCAACACCGCGCCTGTCCCCGTGTAAGAGACGGGCTTGACCCGTGGGTCAGAAATGGGGCAAGATCGCGCCTTGCCCGTTTGTTTCATTTGGATCAGATACGCGACGCCTAATCGCGCAATATTCACTGAGGCGCAATAATCCCGATCGCCATGGTAATGACAGTCATCACAGTACATCCACCTCCCCCATTTCACGGCTTCTTTGCGATCAGAGGGCTCGCGATAGGTTTTGGCAGGATGACCACAACGCGGGCAGGTGTGGGAAGTGCCGCGAGGTTGTTCCGTGTGGAACCTCAGGCCAATCAGATGGCATTTGTACCGAAGGAGACTCCAGATTTCTCCACGGATCGTCGAGTTGTTGCGGTAGTTGCGCCAGCGCCCACGAACGCCTTTGCCGCGCCCAGTGGATTTCAAGGTTTTTAAAGATTCCATCGAGAGAAGCGAGCAGCCATGCACGCGGGCTAAAAGCAACAACACATTGCTTGCTAAATGGGCCATCGCGCGATTGCGCTGCTCATACTTGCGCCAACACCGATCAATTTCGCGACGGAACAGCGCAAGCTTCTGATTGAACCAGAGGCGTTTGGAGTGATCTGGTGGCAAGGCATCCCGCTCGTGTTCGTATGTGGCAACCTTCTTCTTCAGCTCGTCGATTTGCCGTCGGGTGCGTGCTTGTCTGCCATCAAAACCACCGGTGTTGAGGAAAATTGGTCTGCCCACTTGCTTGTTGTGTTCGTCCAAGGCGGTTGCTGTCAGTAACGTATGCACGCCCCAGTCTGCTCCCAGCACGCGCTCGACGCTTTCCCAGGCGGGCAGGTCCGCTTTCTCCACCTCAACGATGAAGTCGAGCACCGCGATGCGCGAGCCATCCGCTCGGTGCTCTTCTCGCAGGGTGGGAGCCATCAACTCCCCCTCTCTGAGGCGTTCGCGGACAGCATCTGGCAAAGGGATGATCGTGTCCACTTTGCGCCAGTGCCAGACCCCTGCCTCGTCCGGATAGCGGAACCGGAACCGCGCCACCCCTCCATCCAGATCAAGAGCCAGACGATAGGCCTGGCCTTTTTCGGGTCCATCGTCGCCTGCATACGTGAGCATGCCGACCCTCAAAAGCGGCAGTGGTTGCAATTCCTCATACATCGAGGGAAAACGGTCATGCGCGAAAAAGAAGTTGCAACACTGCTCCACGACATTTTGCAGCGCGACAAAACTCGTTTCTTCCTCTTCCAGGTTCTTTTGTAAGGCGGTAAGGGCTTCCTTGATCGCGGCTCGCTTCTTTCCCGCAGGCCGCTGCTCGGTTTTAGGACGGATGAAGCCATCGGTTAAAATGGGCGTCACCAAGTCAAAGGCCTGCTTGCGTTCGGCTTGAGCACGTAAAATGCGACCAACGAGCTCACTTTCGCAGCGCCATTGCCGATCACCGTGATATTGCGGGGAACCCATGTACTTGCCGACCTGTTTCCAGGCAGGACCAACGCGATCTGCTTGGAAGTCATCAAGATGGGGCCAGAGGAGCGTGAGGGCGGTATTCACCACCTCGCGGCTGGCATCAAGTAACCGCAGAGCATCCGCCTGAGCTTCATCAGGCAACCGCACATCATAGGTTAGGGGCTGGTGAGGACGGCTGTCGCGCATTGCAGCAACTCCTTCTGCTTGTGGGATCGCATGCCATACAACCGACCGGAAAACGAGACGATGAGGGCGAGCAGATCATCGGTCAATTCCTGCTCCGGCGTCTTTTCTTCCCCTGGCTCCAACACGGTCAGCGTCACATCGAAACACGCAAACAATGTTTCCAAAAATTCTTGCCCGAAGCGGGTTAACCGATCTTCATAGGTGATGGCGACTTCCGCCACTTTATCCTCACTCACCAGCTTGAGTAAGCGCTGCAGATGCCTGCGCCCCGCTTTCAAGCCACTGCCAATATCGGAGAGCACCAGCGTTTCTTGCCCTTTCCGCTCGGTTTGTGCCCACGTTTGCAACCGTTCCAGTTGGGTCTCCAGATCGTTTTTTTGCCCATGCCCGCTGACCCGACCATAGAGCACGAGCAGCCGCCCATCGAGTTTGCCTACCATCCGTTCAATTTCAGCGCGAGGGATGCGGACCTCGCGGCCCATCTGGACCACCTGGATACGACCAGCTTTGATCCACCGTCGAACAGTGATAGGATGCAAACCCAACTCGTGCGCTGCTGCTCCAATGCGCAAGAGCTTTTGTTCCCGCTTTGCCACCAGTGCTGGTTCACCTTTCTGCGCTTGGTGGCCCGAAGACCACGTGCCAGGGATGCACCTCGATCTCCACCACCCCTTGCGTCACAAGTGGATTGTCCTGGATATACCCAAAGGCTTCCGCCTCACCCGAAGCCTGGAGCACCACCGCGGAAAGCAGGTCGCTCTTCTCTGCACATGGACCACCCATAAACACCTTCTGCTCTTTGTACAGCCGCTAGAGATGAACCGCATGTTCGACAGTAAACGGCTGCTCCTCCAGGGGTGTATCGGTTAGCTAAGCCGGACCAGGCCGGAAAAGAACGAGAAAGTACATCGTGTTTCCTCCTTGCGCGAAGGACAGCTTAGCCCGCAGAATTGAGCATATACACCTCGGGTGGTTTGACTTCCCACTCCCCGGGAGGCACCTCTTTCACCAAAACGGGCCAGGCAGCTTTCCAGGCATGCTCAGATTCCCAGAAGGTGAAGCCCATGAGCGTGCCTTTTTCGGGATCTGTAAAAATGTCCGAGACGAAAATGATCCCTGGCTGCTTTTTGATCAGGTCGTCAAATTGGCGCATCTTCTGCACCCACAGCTCTTCTTTTTCAGGCTGCGGATCATGAACAGAGTAGAAGACAAACACAGCTTGAGCTTCCTCCCTCACGCATCGAGCGAACCTTCTCCGAGACGAATGTATGTCATGGTGACACTCCTCATCTTTTATCGCGTATTTTCTGATTCGTGTGAGCAAAGATTGACTGGACATCGAAGGATTGAAAAAGATAGTAATAGTATACAATAGATACATAAATTTGGCAACTGTTAGCTACTCTATCAGATATTTGGAGATAAGGAATTAGGTGGGAGAGTCAGGGGAAGATGGCTTGGCTAAGGCAGGAGACTCTCCCGCGGGACAGAACCAAGCACGTCGAGTACCTCTTCCAAGGAGAAGACGCCTGAGCCTCCAGCGACATAGAGCACCGCCGGAGCGTTGCCCAGCTCGCGCTGACGGTGTCACCGCAGCCGACGAATGGCCACCGAAGCCAGTCGCTCTCCGGCCTGCAAGCGATAGACTTGCGCGGTATTGAAGGCCAAGCAGGTCAAGGTCGTGCGCCCCAGAGCTGCTTCTCTAGCCTCCAGCCCTCTTTGAGTTCACGATAGGCATCATCCTCAACGTGCCAGCGCGGACGAAACGCGAGGCCTCGCGGCAAAACCATCGGCGAATGCTCGGGTACTCACCAACGCTCGCGGCGGCTCGGCGGCCGCTTCCTCGGTGGTCACATCCCGGATGAGGCAGGCCCACAGGCTAGCATCAGGCACTCCATAGGTAGCAGCCTTCTCGGTAAAGCCGCCCCAACTGGAGAGCTCCCCGGCTGCCGTCACCTCCACCTCGCGCGGTTGCTTGTGGCCACCGATCGTGCGCAGATAGCGATGGGGGTCCAGTCAATGAGGTGCCCATCGGCCAGCCCTTTCAGATCCTGGTAGAGCAGACGATCCTGGGGTAAGCTCACCAAGGCATCAATGCCTTGGCGGTACTTGAGCCACACCAACAGCGGCCCATCGGCATGAGGGCATCGGCCAGCAGCAAACCGATGGCCTGCGGTCCTGCCACCTGGAGTACTTGTTCAATGTGCGAATGCGTCACCGCCACTTCGTGGCCCTTCTCCAAGGCCGGCCCGCTTAAGAGTCGCCACGCTACGATGATCGGACGGGTGGCCGACACACACACCAAGGCCACCAGGCGCAAGTCGTCGCCCAATCCGCTGCCATCGACGGCGTAGACCTTGCCACGCACCAACTGGCGCTGATAGAGCGCCTGCACTCCGGCCTATTGCGCTTGCAGCCACGCCGACTCCCCGACGCGCGAGAGCCGCATCGCGGCATCCATAACGGGATGACAGGGCAGCGACTCTTCTTGCGCCCCTCGGGATGCCGATGTCGCCCAGTGCTGCCCTGCCGTTTGTGGAGCAAGCGTGCGCAGCAGCAGTGCATCGGGCACACCGGCTCGTGCTCGCTGAACCTCCAGCCCATCTAAGATCGCAAAGATCCCCAATGCCTGGAGTAAGGCTACCAACTCATCCAAGGGACCACTGGCCATCGTCGTGGCCAAATCCGGCCGTTCGCCTCGTCTCAACGCCTCTGCCACCGCTGCTTTATCGTTGCGATACCATGCCATCTTCTTCTTCCTCCTTTAGAACTTCTCTTCTAGTTTATCACCTCTTTTCCTTATCTCCAAATGTCTGGACATCCCCTCCCATCGTTGACAACAACATCATATATGTCAACCTTAATCGGCCCGGCGGTATAGCATATGCCATCCAGGCAAGCAATGGGCGCCTGCTCTGGCAACACGGCTTTTACGCGGATACGCCTGAGAACGCTCCGGCTGTCAATGACGGGATTATTTACCTGGGAAAGGATGACCATTCTATTGACGCATGGAGGGGAAGCGATGCCCGCTTCCTCTGGCACTACTCGGCTCCCGCTCAAATCCGATGGTATCCAGAGGTCTTCGATGGCCTCATGTACGTTCGGCTAACCAAACGCCTCGTCTTTCTGCTGTGGTTGATCCCAATCGCGATCTAACGCCGCTTTCAGGCTGCTCCCACAGACCAGTTCAGCTCCTGCTTCCTGGGCCACTTCGATGGTTCGCTCGATGAGTCGTCGATCCATCTGTGCTTAGATGAGCCGCTTACGAAAGGCCACAAGTGTCCCTTTGCTGAAAGGCGCTTGATCAACGTCCAAACAATCCAACACCAAGTGCCACCGCCGATCCATCAGTGTCGCTTCAATCACCTCGTCATCCGAGGCACCCGTGTACGCTTGCAAAATGGTTGCCGGTGGTGTCGGAGAAACACAAACAGTTTGGCCCGTCGAATCCGCTGGATGATCGCCCATTCCGCCGCCGATGGGTCAACGCGAGGCTGCCAGAACGAAGGTCGCATCGTCATCCGCCTTTCTTATCGCAGTTCATCTCGAGCAATTATGCTTGCTGGGCCTGTCGATCCCTCAAGAGCCTCTTTCCTTCTGCATTTCGCCCCATATTTCTTCTCTGAAGTTTAAAGAAAAGAGCTGGGAAAAGATCACGCAGCGAAAACGTTTAGCCTTTCAGCAACAGGAGAGTACTCCACAACAACTTGAGGGCGAAAAAACCAAGTGCTAGACCACAAATGAGGTTGACGAGACGGAAGAACAGAGGAGT
>WNGJ01016166.1_pt1 | contig 11215 bp, 9 predicted proteins | sample 5400611 | NCBI WGS metagenome assembly WNGJ01 (sample SAMN13153375, study PRJNA577476) | soil metagenome | isolation source: 40 cm soil or saprolite under Garry oak tree replicate 1 | place: USA:California | collected 2016-06-15 | reverse complement strand
CGCTCGACGCGACCCTCACCGTCGGCGGCATACCCGCGGTGCGCAGCATCCTGCGCGTGGCATTCCCGCGCGCCATCCGCGACTCGGGGCAGATCATCCGCGCCACGCTCGAGCTCATCACCGCGGTCCCGCCCCAAGGGGTTGCCGCCGACTCGTTCGGGCTGGTGGCCCATGCCGTCCTGGCCGATTTCGGCGCCAAGTCGCCGCTCGATCCCACGCACGCCGACACCACGCGCCTCCGCATCGGGCCGACCGACACGGTGCGCGTCGAGATCGCGAACATCCTGCGCTTCTGGGCGGCGGATACGCTCGCCCCCACCGCCCTGGTACTGCGGCAGGTGCCGGAGGGAGCGGACTTCGCGGAGATCCGGTTCTTCCCCTCGACCGACCCCACGCGGCGGCCCGTGCTGCACCTCACCTACGCTTCCCGCTTTCCCTTCGGCCGCCCGTGAAGACCGCGCCTCTCACCCTGCTGGCCTGCGCCGCCCTCGGCTGCGCGCGCCTCGCCCGGGCTCAGGATTCGCAGTTCGGGATCGCCGGCCTCGGGACCCCGGGCCGGTGGGAGAGTGTGGCCGCGCGCACCGGCGGCGGGGCCTTCGCCGCCTTCGATCCGACATCCCCGCTCTCGGACGCCACCCTCGCCGACGTGCGCACGCTGACGGCGAGCGCGGGCGGGGGGACGACGTACCGCCAGGTCGAAGGCCCCTCCGGCACCACCTGGCTCCGCAACACGCGCTACCCCACGCTCACCGTGGGCGGCCCGGTCTCCAAGCGCCTGTCCGTGGGCGGCGGTTATTCGACGTACCTCGACCGGACCTACAACGTGGTGACGCGGGGGGACACGGTGCTGCGCGGTGTGACCCAGTCCTACACCGACGCCATTGCGAGCGACGGCGGCGTGACGGACGTGCGCGTCGCCCTCGCGGCGCGCCTGGGGACCAATGTCGCCGTGGGGGTCGGGCTGCACCTGCTCGCGGGCTCGACGCGCATGACCGTGAACCGCCGCTTCGACGACTCGACGGCCTACGTCGGGACGCAGCAGAAGGCCACGCCGCGCTACGACGGCGTGGGGGCCTCGGCGAGCGCGCTCGTGACGGTGACGCCGACGCTGTCGCTCGCGCTGCTGGCGCGCGGCGACGGTCGTCTCAGCACGCGCCTGGGCGACACCCTCATCGCCCGGTCGGCGCTGCCAGCCACTCTCGGTGGGGCCCTGCGCTGGGCGCCCGTCGCGAGCGCACGCTTCGCAGGGTCGGTGCTGTGGCGCTCCTGGTCGCGCGTCGGTCAGAACGCCTTCGACACCGTGAACTGGACGGCGGGGCTCGAGCTCGGCGGCGCCGCGCCGTTCCGCGTCGGCGTGCGCGGCGGGCAGTTGCCGTTTGCCACGACAGGCAGCGCGCCGACCGAGTGGGGAGTGTCGGTGGGGGTGGAGCGCGCGTTCGCCAGAGGCCGCGGCATCCTCAACGCCGGTCTCGAGCGGCTGGCGCGCGACGGCGGCGCCCTGCACGAGCGCGTGTGGACGGTACTCTTCGGCCTCGCCGTCCGGCCGTGAACGTCTTCTTTCATACCTTCGGCTGCCGCGCGAACCAGTACGACACGGAGCTGGTGCGGCAGGCGTTCGCCGACCAGGGCGCCGTGATGGTGGACGATCCCGCGGCCGCCGATCTCGCCGTGGTGAACTCGTGCACGGTCACGCGGGAGAGCGAAGCGAAGCTGCGCCGCTTTGTGCGTCGTCTCGCACGCCGGCCGGGGAAGCGCCCCCCTCTCGAGACGGTGGTGATGGGGTGCGCCGCCGCGCTCGACGACGGTGCGATCGCGGCGCTGCCGTCGGTGCGCGCGGTGGTGGGTGGCGCCGACCCGGCGGCCGTGCTGGGTGGATCGCACGCTGCGCCGGTTCGGCGCCCACGCGCGTGCCTGGCTAAGGATCCAGGACGGCTGCGACGAGCACTGCACCTTCTGCGCGACGACCCTCGCCCGGGGCGCGAATCGCTCACGCCCGATCCCGGAGCTCGTGCGGGAAGCGACACAGCTGGCGCAGCATCACGCGGAGATCGTAATCACCGGGATCCATATCGGGACGTACGGCAGAGACCGGGATGCGGGAAGCGGGATGCGGGAGGCGGCGTCGCTGGGCGAGCTCATGGAGACCTTGGTCGCAGCGGTGCCCGACGTTCGCTTCCGGCTCTCCTCGATCGAGGCGACGGAGGTGGACGATCGGCTCGCCCGCCTCATGATCGAGGCGCCGCGCCACCTGGCCCCGCACCTGCACGCGCCGCTGCAGTCGGGATCCAACCGCGTGCTCAGGCGCATGGGGCGGCACTGGTATACGGCGGCGTCCTACCGGGACCGGCTCGAGTGGCTCGCGGCGCGGCTCCCGGTGTTCGGCCTCGGCGCGGACGTGATCGCCGGGTTCCCGGGGGAGACGGCGGTCGATCACCGCGCCACGCTCGAGCTGATCGCGGCGCTGCCCTTCACCTATCTCCACGTCTTCCCCTTCAGCGCGCGCCCCGACGCCCCGGCCTCCCGGCTCGACTGTGGGCTGCCGCCGGCGGTGATCCGTGCGCGCGCGGCCGAGTTGCGCGCGCTGGGCGCCGCGCGGGCGGAGGCGCACCGGGCGCGCCGCGCCGGCGCCGGCGCCGATGGGGTGGCGAGCGGGCGTCGCGGCGGCAAGCTCGAGGTGCTCACCGAAGACTATCTTTCCCTCCATGTGCCGATCGAGGGCTGGGACGGGCGGCCCCGCTTTCCCGTGACCGTCGTCTAGCGATGCCGCGCCTCTACATCGAGACCTACGGCTGCCAGATGAACGTCGCCGACTCCGAGCTAATGTTCGGGGTGCTGGGGCGGGAGGGGTACGTGCGTACCGACGACCCTGCTCTCGCGGACGTGATGCTCGTGAACACCTGCGCCGTGCGCGACCACGCGGAGCAGCGGGTGCTGGGGCGCCTCGGTGAGCTGAAGCGCTACAAGCGGCCGGGGGACGTGCTGGGCGTGGTGGGCTGCATGGCGCAGCGGCTCGGGCCCCGCCTGCTCGAGCGGGTGCCGCAGGTCGATCTCGTGGCCGGACCAGACGGCTACCGCGGTCTCCCCGAGCTGATCGCGCGGGCGCGGGCGGGAGACCGCGCCGCCGACGTGCTGTTCCGGGCGTGGGAGCACTACGAGGACGTGCCCGTCAGCCCGGTGAGCGGCGCGGCCGGGTCCGCCTTCGTCACCGTGCAGCGGGGCTGCGATTATCGGTGCACGTTCTGCATCGTTCCGATGACGCGCGGGCCGCAGCGCAGTCGCAAGTTGGGGGACGTGGTGCGCGAGGTGGCGGGGCTCGCCGAGCGCGGCACCACCGAGGTCACGCTCCTTGGCCAGACGGTCAACAGCTACCACGATGGCGAGCACGATTTCGCCGACCTGCTGCGCGCCGTCGGCGCCGTGGCTGGAATCCGCCGCGTCCGGTTCACCTCTCCCTATCCCACCGACTTCACCGAGCGGGTGCTCGCCGCCATGGCCGAGACCCGGGCGGTGTGCGAGCACGTGCACCTCCCGGCGCAGAGCGGCTCGTCGCGCACCCTCAAGCGCATGCTGCGCCGTTACGACCGCGCGCGCTATCTCGAAGTCGTCGCCGCGCTGCGGGCTGCCGTCCCCGGGATCGCGCTCACCACCGATCTCATCGTCGGCTTCCCGGGTGAGACCGAGGAGGACTTTCAGGAGACCGTCTCGCTCGTCGAGGCGGCGGCCTTCGACGACGCCTACACCTTCAAGTTCTCGCCGCGCGAGGGCACGCCGGCGGTGCGGCTCAAGGATCCCGTGCCGGACGGTGTCGCGGGTGAGCGCCTGGCGCGGCTCATCGCCACGGTGCGCGGCATGGCGGCGCGGAAGAACGCCGGTCTGGTCGGGACGACCCACGAAGTGCTGGTGGAGGGCCAGGCGAAGCGCGGGGGTCTGCTGCAAGCGCGCACCCGCACCAACAAGGTGGCGCTCCTCGCCGGCCCCGCGGCCTGGATCGGGTCCTACCGCACCGTGCGGCTCACCGGAACGACGGGCTCGACGTTCGCAGCCAGGGAGTGCGCCCTCGTGGGGTGACGAACGTCGCACTCGAGGTGGTGCGGCGGGAGTACGAGCGGTTACGTACCGAGCTGCCGCGTTTCTGCGCGTGCGACACCTGCCACAGCGACGTAGTGGTATACGCCCTGAACCGCCTCGCGCCGCACTACGTCTCCACCCTCCAGGGCGAAGTGCTGACCGAGGTCTCGCTGGGGAGCGATCAGGAGAAGGCAAAGCTCGACGTGGTGCTGCTCGAGGGGTTCCGCCGCGTGGCGCTGGCGCCGCGCTGCGGCGCGAAATCGGTGCAGCTCATGTAGCTCGCTGAGGCGGCGGGATGAAACCGCCGGTCATGTGGCTTGCGATCGCGTTCGGGGTCGGCTTGTGGGCCGGCCTCGTTGTTTTTCGGGATGCGGGAAGCGGGATGCGGGATGCGTGGGTTCTGGTGCCCGTGTTCGCTGTGGCGCTCGTGCTCTGGCGGCAGGCGCCGCTCGGGGCGGCAATGGGGGTCATGGGCGTCGCGGGACTGCTCTGGGGTGAGGCTGCGGTGCGGGAGCGGGGCGCGACATGTGCTGGAGAATGGGGCCGGGATGCGGGAAGCGGGATGCGGGATGCGTATACCCGCGCCGCGATCGTGCGGCTCGTCGATCCGGCGCCCGACAGCGGCGGTCTCGTAGACGTCGAGGTTGTAGGGGGGGCGCCGTGCGGTGGTGGGTTGCGGGTGCGCTGGCCTGAGAGGCCGGCGGCGCGGGGCGGCACGACGTGGGTGGTGGCGGGGCGCTTCGCCGGCGACGCGGCGCGCGGGGTGCTCGTCGCGCGGCGGGTGAAGCTGCTCGATGGGGTGGGGCGCGGGCGCGGCGCCCTGCGGGACCGGATCGTGGCGCGCGTCGAGCGGTTGTTCGGCGCGCGGGCGCCGCTCGTCGAGGCGCTGGTGATCGCGCGCCGCACCGAGCTCGACCCTGCCGTGCGCGACCGCTACGCGCAAGCGGGGCTGGCGCACCTGCTCGCGATCTCGGGACTGCACGTGGGCTTCCTAGCCGGCTGGCTGGGCGTTGGCATGAGCGTCGTCGGCGTGCGCGGGGCGCGCCGCTTGGGCGCCACGGGCGTGGCACTCGCCGCCTATGTGTGGCTGCTCGGCGCTCCCGCGCCCGCGACGCGGGCCGTCATCCTGTTCCTGCTGTATGCCGGCGCGCGCTGGCGCCAGCGCGTGGTGGCGCCCGCGGGGTTGCTCTCTCTCACCGTGCTGCTGCTCCTCCTCATCGATCCCTGGGCGGCGCAGTCGGTGGGGGCGTGGCTCTCGGTCGCCGCGGTGGCCGGGGTGATGTGGGCCGGCCGCGCGCTCGAGCGCCTGCCGCGGCCCGCCCGGCTGCTCGGTCCGGCCGTGGCCGCCACGCTCCTCACGGCGCCGATTACGGCCTTCGCCTTCGGGACGGTCGCGCCGATCGGTGTCATCGCGAACCTCGTCGCCATTCCGCTGGCCGGGGTCGCGGTGCCGGGCCTCGTCGTCACCCTGGTGACCTCGTGGGTCGTGCCGCCCCTCGCGCCCCTCTTCGCCGCGGGCTCGGGGCTCGGCCTCGCGCTCTTGGACCTCGTCGCGCGCGCCGCCGCCGCCGTCCCCGGCGGGCACGTCGTGATGATGGCTGGGTGGCGCGCGGCGACCCTGTGGCTCGGCGTCGTCGCGGTGGCGTGGTGGCTGTGGAATTGCCCGCGCCGCCCCTGGCTCTTCGCCGCCCGGGTCGCCTTTGCCTCGACGGTTTTCGTTTCGACGTTTCTTCTTGACGTCGTATCCCTCGACGCCTGCCGTTGCTTGACGGTAGTTTTCTTGGACGTCGGCCAAGGAGATGCGGCTGCCCTCCGCACTCCGAATGGTCACTGGATCGTGATCGACGGGGGTCCCCGGACTCCCCTGGGGGATGCCGGCCAGCGCATCGTGATCCCGTTCCTGCGCCGCGCGCGGGCGGGGAGCCTGGCCCTGGTGGTGGCGACGCACGGCGACGCCGATCATCTGGGCGGCTTGCCGGCAGTGATCGGCGCCTTCCCCCCGCGCTTCGTGCTCGAGCCGGGGGAGCCGCTGGGGCGGCCGCTGTACCTCGAGTTCCTGGCCGCGGTCGAGGCATCAGGGGCCAGCTATCGCGCGGCGCGCGCGGGCGACCGCGTCGCGGTGGACGGCGTCACGCTCGACGTGCTGAGCCCTGACAGCGCGTGGCTCGCGTTGCCCCTCGCCGTAAACGAGCACGGCGTCGTGCTGCGCGTGAACTACGGCGCTGTGCGCCTGCTGTTCCAGGCGGACGCAGGGCTTCCGGTGGAAGCCTATTTGGCGGGGCGCGTCGGTCGGGTGGACGTCTTGAAGGTCGGGCACCACGGCTCGCGCAGCGCGACGTCAGACGCCTGGCTCACGGAGTTGTCGCCTCACGAAGCGGTGATCAGCGTGGGGCGGCACAACAACTACGGTCACCCGGCGCCCGAGGTGGTCGCGCGGCTGGTGGGGCACGGGATCAAGGTGTTCCGGACGGACCGTGACGGCACCATTACCTTCTCAACAGACGGGAAAAGTGAAAACACAGCAATCAGCCATCAGCGGTCAGCTGTCAGCTATCAGTACTGAGCGAGGCCATGCCGCGTAACGCCCTCTATGCCCAATCGGGCGGGGTCACCGCCGTCATCAACGTCTCGGCGCAGGGCGTCATCGAGACGGCGCGCCGCCATCCCGATCGGATCGGCACGGTGTACGCGGGGCGCAACGGCATCATCGGCGCGCTCACCGAGGACCTGATCGACACGTCGCAGGAATCGGACGCCGCCATCGCCGCGCTGCGCTACACGCCGAGCGGCGCCTTCGGCTCCTGCCGTCACAAGCTCGCCGGGTTCGACCAGAACCAGGCCGAGTACGAGCGGTTGATCGAGGTGTTCAAGGCGCACGACATCGGCTACTTCTTCTACAACGGCGGCGGCGACTCCGCCGACACCTGCCTGAAGGTCTCACAGCTGGGTGACAAGCTGGGCTATCCCATCCAGGCGATCCACGTCCCCAAGACGATGGACAACGACCTGCCGCTCACCGATACCTGTCCCGGCTTCGGGTCGGTCGCCAAGTATACGGCGGTGTCGATCCGCGAAGCGGGCTTCGACGTCGCGTCGATGGCCAAGACGTCCACCAAGGTCTTCATCCTCGAGGTGCTGGGTCGCCATGCCGGCTGGACCGCCGCGGCGGGCGGGCTCGCCGCCGCGCAGCCGGGCGATGCGCCGCAGGTGATCCTGTTTCCGGAGATCGTGTTCGACGAGGCCAAGTTTCTCGCGGCCGTCGATGGGTCGGTGCGGGCCCACGGCTTCTGCGCCATCGTGGCGAGCGAGGGGTTGCGGCTCCCCTCGGGCGAGTTCCTCTCGGAGGCGGGCAGCAAGGACGCCTTCGGCCACGCGCAGCTCGGTGGGCTGGCGCCGCTCCTGGCGCAGCTCGTGGGCGACAAGCTCAAGTACAAGTACCACTACGCCATCGCCGATTACCTGATGCGCGCCGCGCGCCACATCGCCTCCAAGACCGACGTCGAGCAGTCGTACGCGGTCGGCAAGGCGGCGGTGGAGCTGGCGCTCGCCGGGAAGTCGGGTGTGATGGTGACGATCGAGCGGCGGGCCGACTCTCCTTACGTCTGGACCACGGGGAGTGCGCCGCTCGACAAGGTCGCGAACGTCGAGCGGAAGATGCCGCGCGATTACATCAGCCCCGACGGCTTCCACATCACCGACAAGTGCCGGCGCTATCTCTCCCCCTTGATTCAGGGCGAGGACTATCCGCCGTACGTGGATGGCCTGCCGCAGTACGTGACGCTCAAGAACGCCGCCGTACCCAAGAAGCTGAAGACGGCGTTCGCGCTGAAGAAATAGTGGTGTGAGCGCGCGCAAGCCGTTCTACGAGCCGTCCGATTGGCCGGGCGATCCCGACCGCGAGCTGGGCAGTCCGGGAGCGTTCCCTTACACGCGCGGCGTGTATCCCACGATGTACCGCGGCCGGCTGTGGACGATGCGCCAGTACGCCGGCTTCGGCACCGCGGAAGAGACGAATGCCAGGTTCCGCCATCTCCTCGAGGCGGGCCAGACGGGTCTCTCGGTGGCGTTCGATCTTCCTACCCAGATGGGCTACGACTCCGATCACCCGATGGCGGCAGGCGAGGTCGGTCGCGCCGGCGTGGCGATCGACACGGTGGACGACCTCGGCCGCCTGTTCCAGGGCATCCCGCTCGATCGCGTGTCCACGTCGATGACGATCAACGCGACGGCGCCGATCCTGCTCGCGATGTACGTGGTGGTGGGTGAGGAGCAGGGGGTTGGGGTGGCGCGCGCACAGCTCGATGGGACGGTGCAGAATGACGTCCTCAAGGAGTTCATCGCCCGCGGCACGTATATCTATCCGCCCGAGCCGTCGCTTCGCCTGGTGACGGAGGTGTTCCGCTTCGTTACACAGGAGAAGATGCGCTTCAATCCGATCTCGATCTCGGGCTACCACATGCGCGAGGCCGGGGCGACGGCGGTGCAGGAGCTGGGCTTCACGTTCGCCAACGCGCTCGAGTACCTGCGCTGGGCCGCGCGGGCGGGTCTGGCCGTGAGCGACGTCGCGCCGCGTGTCTCGTTCTTCTTCGCCGCGTTCACCGATCTGTTCGAGGAGGTGGCAAAGTTCCGGGCGGCGCGCCGTCTGTGGGCGCGACTCCTGAAGGAGAAGTTCAGCGCCCACGAAGCGGTGGCCCGGTTGCGGTTTCACACTCAGACCGGCGGCTCGACGCTCACGGCGCAGCAGCCGCTCAACAACGTCGTGCGCGTGGCGATTCAGGCGCTCGCCGCTGTGCTGGGCGGCACGCAATCCTTGCACACCAACGCCTACGACGAGGCGCTGGCGCTCCCCACAGAGCGGAGCGCCACGGTGGCGCTCCGCACCCAGCAGGTGCTGGCGCACGAGACGGGCGTGCCCGAGGTCGTGGATCCCCTGGCGGGGAGCTGGTATGTCGAGGCGCTCACCGACGAGCTGGAGCGGGGGGCGCGCGTCCTGATCGAGGAGATCGAGGTGGCCGGGGGGGCGGCGCGGGCGATCGAGCGGGGCATGATACAGGACGCGATCGCGCGCAGCGCGTACGCGCAGCAGCGGGCCATCGAGTCGGGGAAGATGGAGGTGGTCGGGGTCAACAAGTACGCCGACGATCAGTCGGCGGCATCGGTACCGGCGCCCGACTATGCGGCGCTCGCGGCGCAGCAGGTCGCTCGAGTCGCCGAGGCGCGGCGGCGCCGCGATGCGGCCAAGGTCACGCGCGCGCTTGAGGACCTGCGCGGTGCCGCGGCACAGCCCGTCGCCCCGCTCATGGAGCCGATTGTCGCGGCGGTCCGGGCCCGCGCCACGGTGGGGGAGATCAGCGACGTGTTGCGGGGAGTGTGGGGGGAGTACCAGGGTTAGGGCGCGTCGCCCGCTCGCTCACAACGCCGTGAGGTTGACGCGGAGACCGATGTTGTACTGGTGCAGCACGATGGCGCTCTCGAAGCTGGCGACGGCCATGAACCACAGGGTCCGGAGCTTGCTCGGCAACAACCGGCCGACGGCGAGGTTGCCGCCCAGCACCAGGATGTTGTACGTGTTGAGGCGTCCCACCGAGGGTCGGGAGCCGAGGAAACGGTGTGCTCGGTCTCCCACTGAGCCGCGGCGTTTGCGGCGGGGACCAGCAGGAGTGCGAGCAGCACGAGCAGCTTGTTCACAAGACCACCTCGATCGAAGACCTGCTGCGTCTGCAACGCAATGGCAGTGCCACGCCATCTGGGGATCGGCTGCCTTGGCTTTCTGGCCAGGCGTTGGGCTGGGGCGCGTTGCGGCGTGGAGCTTTGCGACAGGTCTGCCGCGTTTAGCAGGTGTTCCACGTCACGCGGCAGGTGCAATGAACGACTCCCGGCTCGAGCGAGTGCCGCTGTAGTGGGCGGCCGACGGCGGCAAACGGGCCTGGGCGGTACGATGCGCCAGGCTCGCGTTTTTCTGCACTTGTCTTACCGGCCGTTTCTCGTACGGTGGCCAGGTGTCGGATCCATCCTCGTCTTCGCCGCCCCGCGCGGTCACGCTCTTGGGTCGTTTGCGGGCGGCTGTGCGCGCGCGCCATTACAGTCCGCGGACGGAGCAGTCGTACGTCAATTGGGTGAAGCGGTTCGTGGTGTTTCACGGGCGGCGGCATCCCGCTCTGCTGGGCGAGGTGGAGGTGCAGGCATTCTTGTCCCATCTCGCCGAGCGGCGGCGGGTGAGCGCGTCCACGTACAACCAGGCGCTCGCGGCGTTGCTGTTTCTGTACGAGGCGGTGCTGGGTCGGCGTCTGCGGTTGTCGCCCGCCGGCGTGGTGCATGCCAAGGAGCCGCGCCGCCTGCCGGTGGTATTGAGTCGGGACGAGGTGCGGTTGGTGTTGGGGGAGTTGCGGGGGGTGTCGCGCATCGTGGGGTTGCTCTTGTACGGCGCGGGGTTGCGGTTGCTCGAGTGTTTGACGTTGCGGGTGAAGGACGTCGATTTCCAGCGGGGTGAGATCCGGGTGCGGCGGGGCAAGGGGGGGGTGGACCGGGTGGCTCCGTTGCCGCTGGCGGTGCGGGGGCTGTTGGGGGAGCATCTGGCGCGTTGGCGGATGGAGCACGAGCGGGCGGCGGCGGTGGGGGGAGGGCGGGTGGCCTTGCCGGGCGCGCTGGAGTGCAAGGTTCCGGCCGCTGCGGCCGAGTGGGCGTGGCAGTGGGTGTTTCCCGCGAGTCGGGTGTGCCGCGATCCCGCGACGGGGGAGCCGCGGCGCTGGCATCTGCATCAGTCGGCGGTGCAGCGGGCGGTTCAGGCGGCGGTGCGGCGGGCGAGGATCGTGAAGCGGGCGACGTGTCACACCTTTCGCCATTCGTTCGCCACCCATCTGCTCGAGGCCGGGTACGACATCCGCACCGTACAGGAGCTGCTGGGCCATCGTGATGTGCGGACGACGATGATGTACACTCACGTTCTCAATCGTGGCAGCTTCGGCGTCCGCAGTCCTGCCGACACGCTGTGACGCCGGGCGCCGTCTGCGGCCTTAGGCCGCGCGCGTCTTAGGCTGCAGCCTTGGCATTTGCGGAGCGGTCGTGGCCCTGGCCACGGCGCGTTAGATTGCGGCGGATGGGAATGACGACCACAGAAGACTAGGAAGCCAATTACTAGTTAGGCGGC
>WNGJ01008079.1_pt2 | contig 11215 bp, 10 predicted proteins | sample 5400611 | NCBI WGS metagenome assembly WNGJ01 (sample SAMN13153375, study PRJNA577476) | soil metagenome | isolation source: 40 cm soil or saprolite under Garry oak tree replicate 1 | place: USA:California | collected 2016-06-15 | reverse complement strand
TTTCTCGCGAGTATTGCAGAAGTACAGTCGGTCAGACTGAGCGGTATCTCTCTCCTCGACTTGAAGAGTTCCCAGGCCTCCAAGAGAGTATCCTCGTTAACTCTGAGCATGAGGAGTGATTCGGAGGAGAGGATGAGGGTGCCGAGTTCGACTGAGAGTCCGTGGTTGCGTGTTCTCTGCCGGCATCCAGTCACAGCCTCATCGAGAATATAGTCAGAGGTGTAGAGCTTCCTGTATAGCGTCTCTCCATCTCTGATCTTGTCGAATGATTGAACGGCATAGGAATGTTGCTTGTCCCTCTTGTTATGCCGGGCCATGAAGGGTCCAGTGTCGATGAAGAGCCGCAAAGAAGGCTGTTCCTATCCGTACACTGTTTCGTCCACTTCTCTAGAGGCGTTCTCTGTGCCTCTGCCCCAATCCCGAGACTTCACGTGGAAGATGGGATCGCTGGGGTTTATTCCCGATTCTTCCTGGCTCCACCGCAGAGCCGCCTCGCGCAGCGCCTCCTTTATGGTCAAGCCCTTCTTCCGGGCCGTCGCCGCGAGTGTAGAATACTCAGCAGGCTCAAGCTCCGTCTGAGCCACCTTACGCTCCATTTAGTATCCATCTAAAATTACATGCAGGATACATGTAAGTCTTTTCTCTGCCGGACACCTTCACCTGCATAGCTCAGTCTCCACAAGACTTCTTTTCAAGGCGGTCTCGATTGGGGGGTGAGGGATCAACTCGATGGTCAGGAGGAGGCTGACGACCTCTTCAACCATAGACCAGTAGCGCACTGCAGGTCTTGCAGCCTCCACGGAACTGTGGTAGGGGCATTCATGTTTAGTCAGGAGAGATGGCCGAGAGTACCGGCAGTTTCGTTCTCGTGTCAGAGCAGTAGCCGAAGGATAACTCAAGATAACAGATGTCGGGTCAGCGGAGCGACTGGCGCGAACGACTACACGCCAACCCCTCACGAATGGAACAAGAACTCACAATCAAACTACAAGACAACCGAATAATAGTTCCGAACCAAATGACCCTTCGCAAGGTTGTCATTTTCGATTTCTTCTCAAGGTCTGTAACATTTCCTCGTCTTCAATCTCTTCAAGGATTAGCCGAAATCCTTCTTGGCTCTCTGTCTCGACCAACACCTTTGACGCGTTTACTCTGCCGACATAGCTGTCAGATTCAATAATTCCGATACCGGGCGGGCCGCGTTTGATGGCGTCAAATAGCACCTCTAAGAGGCTGTCAAGGTCCTTGACCGATCTATTAATCGGCTCTTGAGCGGTGCCCCTCCATAGAGAGAAAGAAACCGTCGCCGCCACCACCCTATCTGCTCGGTGTTTTTGCAGTTCTTCCAGTTTGGTGGGCAGAAGCCTTTCCTGAATCGCTTTGGCTACTCGCCTTTTCTTCTCGACTCTGTCGTGGCCTTGCCCCATCGCTGGAGGCTCAAAAGGAATGACAACAATGTCCAGGACCACATTCGCATGCCGATCTTTCGGATTCAATCGGCTCCGCTCTTTCTTTAGGGGATTAGAATAACCCTTGGTATTCCTCACGGCTTATTTTATTCACAGATCCAAAAGAGATAACAGTGAGTGTTAATCAAAAATTACAGGGTATCGGTTGCCATATCCTCCTCAAACGAACATGGAGCTGCCACTCTTGAAGGTGATAGCCGATAACGGTGGGGAGCTTACGATGGAGCCTGCGGTCAAAGGAGTCACCGGCCTTTACGACCGCCTAACAAAGGAGGATGTGGAGAGCAGACTTGACTCAGGCGAGTTGAAGTGGAAGAACAGAGTGCGTTGGGTGAGGCTTGCGCTTGTACGGAAGGGAGAGCTGGACAATACTGTTGCTGGCGTATGGGGGATTACGGCAAAGGGCAAGGATAGGGTTCGTGATGAGTGGGATTCTTGGAAGCCGAGATATCTTGAGCCGAAGTCGACCACGGCTGTTGCCCACGCTCAGAGGAAGGAGGAGCCTACCGAGGACCCGTATGAGACTATACAGGAGGCTCACGACGAGCTCATCAAGCAGCTCGCGGATGACATCATTATTCGGGCACACGCAATGGAGCCTTCATCCTTCGAATTCTTGATTGCCGAGCTTCTGTCCAAGATGGGCTACGGGAAGCCAAAGGTCGTGGGAAGGACCGGTGATGGTGGAATTGATGGAGAGTGTTCTCTGGATGAGCTTGGACTCTATCGGGTTTTATTTCAAGCGAAGCGGTGGAAAAAGCCAGTTACTGCGAGCGAGGTTAGAGATTTCATCGGAGCTATTCGAACCAAGAGGGTCGAATACGGGATTTTCGCTATTACCTCGACCTTCACTAAAGATGCTCACGAGACAGCGGAGCAATCTGCGAATGTGAAATTGATTGACGGAGAAGAGCTGGGCAGGCTCCTCATCAAATACAATCTGGGCGTTACAGTTCGACCTCTCGAGATACCAAGAATAAGCGATGACTTTTTCTCGGCGCTGTAGTCAAGCTGGGTGGTTCGTGGGGTCCATGCTCGATTGGCAATCGGCTTCCTCGATTACCAGTTCTCGAGAGACGTTTTTTCCCGCTAATTTCCCGGCATACCAGTTGCACATGGGGATCATCAATTGAGCAAACTCGACTTGAGTAATGTGAGGGTAAGGCTTGCAACCATTAACAAGAAGGTGACAAGCTCCATATCGTTTGAACCTACAAGCCCTCGAATAGACTCCACGGATACCTATCAACATTCCACGATGAACTGCTTAGAGACACCTAACGCTGAGTACGACATTGTGCCGGTCTCTGATGGCCTGTCAGAGGACTGGAATATCTACGCTTACGACGAAAGCGTTCAGAATTACAGGGCGTTGGAAGGAGACCTTATGTTTTGTAGCTCAGCCTTGGTTAAGGTGGAGGATCATTTTTCGTTCAACCTTTCTGTCTTTCCTTACTTCCTGACGACGATTCTAAAGTTCAAAGAGGACGGTGATGACGCTATCCGTTACACCCAAAACTTTGGTGAAGAAAGAAATCTGATCCTCGTTCACGCAAAGAGGGACTCGATCCTACAGGGGACTGAACCACAGTCGATAGTATTGATCGACGGTCCTCTCATTGGAGGAAACGCTTCGACTTACATCATTGAAATGGACGATCAGCTCCGAGAGCGAGACTGCATCCCTCTATATTTCGTAAAGAACTCAGATAGCAGAATGGTTGTCGACAACGACAGCGGTCTGCGTGGGGCCTTCAACAGCGACTTGCATTGGGCCGTTCACCAAGTAAAATCAGGCCATCGCTCTGCTTTTTTCCGCTACGAGGATCAGTTGAATCCGCGTAATTCAAAGGTATTTACCTACTTGAAGGCGCTTCCTGGCCTCCCACAAAGGCTAGAAATGCACTCGCGAACTTACCAAAAATACAAAGATCTACTGCCAAAGGTTCTCGGTCTTGTCGCTTATTTCTATTTGGCCCAGGGCGATTATCACAATCCGCAAGTGAGACCAATAGCCATTGCTGAGAAGTATGCAAGGGAAGGATTGAAGATGCTCAACATCCCTGTGCGGCTGCTGGAATTAGGATTTCATCCAACGGTAAATCAGGTTAGGTTCGGATAAGAATGTGGATAGTTAGTGGGTCAAGAGACGAAAGAGTGGTGCTTGTTTCCTCTAAAGAGGTAGATGGCATGTTGCCAATCGGATCATACCTGACTGTTACCGATGAAAGAAATGTAAACCACATACTCATCGTAGAAGAATCAAATCAGAAATCGCTCTTTGAGCCCTCACCCTTAGTGGTAGATGCTGGTCTTCCTGTAATGAAGCAGGACCAAGAGTGCAAGAACATTATCCTAGCAAGAGAAGTCAAACAATTCCCGTTGAGAACGGACGGAATGTTCAGCTTCATCAAACCGGGTCAGATTGGACGAAAAACCAGCCAACAAGAAATAGATCAAGTGTTCTCGTTCAAGGAAGGATACTCGCTCTTCTTAGCTACAAGCTTCCTCAAACAAAACTCCACTCTTCGTGACGAGCGAGGGACCATCATACATGTGCACGTACCGCTGGACTCTTTGTATCTGCAGACCATGATATGTGGCCAAACTGGATCTGGAAAGACTGTAGCGATGAAGTATCTCATTGAGAGGTTCTTGGAGCAAGAGAAAGGGGCAGTTCTCGCGATCAATGTCAAGTCCATTGACCTGTTAACGATGGACCAACCTACTAGGGTCGAAGACGACGTTTTGAAGAAGCAGACCGACGAGGAATGGACCAGTCTTACCCTTCGTAAACCTGATGGAGACTTCGCGATCTACGTCCCGTTCTCAAGACAGAGACCAAAAGAGGGTGTAACAAGGCAGACAACCAGGCAGATTACACTCAGGACGAAGGACCTAGAACCGAACGCTCTCCTTGGAGTCTTGCAAAACGTAACCGATAGAGCCGCCGAGGCCTTGCCTAGCATTTTCAGATATTGGAAGGAGAGACTTCCACAAGAAACCATTGAGTTTCGAAACTTCATCAATTGGTTCAAGTCAAAGGCTACCTCCGACAACAGGTACACTTTTCCCACGATCTCCGCCTACGGCGAGGAAAGTGAAGTCCCCCTCCATCCGGGGACGTGCTCCGCCATACAAAGATCTCTAGAAAGCGCCATAGACTTCTTCGATAATAGGGAGGGAGACTGCTTAGCAATTCGCGAGGATCACATTATGGTGCCAGGCAAGCTTTCGGTCATAGATCTCTCTAACAAAAACACCATCATGTTCGGGGCAATTCTTCTTCGACACTTGCTGTCTAGAATTTATGATGAAAAGGCGGTCAAAGGCGCCTACGCTGACCTCCCAGTTCTGATAGTTATCGACGAAGTGCACCAGTTCTACAGATCTGACGCCTCAGTACAGACTCTTGAGGAGCTGAGCGCCATAGCCCGAATGGGCCGTTCTGAGAAAATCGGCGTCATATTTGCCTCACAAAATCCACAGGACTTGCCTGACGGGTTGACATCAATAGTCAACACGAGAATTTTCTTTAGATCTCTGGAAAACATCGGGAAGAAGTTTGACTTGAAAGATTTGTCGCTTGAACTATCCGCCCTAGACAACGGTTACGCCGCCATTGCAAGTGTCGCTTTGCCGCAGGTAAGATTCGTCAAATTTCCAATGCCATTGATGGGAGTGAAGTCGTGACAAGCCTGTATGCTCGAGAGCTTCTAGATCAGATGCTCGCAAAGAAGGAGCTGAAAATTCTCGAGACTGTCTCTGATGACGAAGACGTAGAGAAACTGATCAAGGAACTCATTGAGTCTATCGACGATGTTTGAGTTCAAGGCGAGCTATCTAGAAGCGGGCTATCATAAGCCGGGAGAGCAGCCTTTCGAGTTTCCGCCTTCAGGAACAGAGTCGACAACAAGAGGCAATCTGATCGAGATACGAGGTAAGAATGGAACGGGCAAGACGACGATGCTGAATATTCTCGCTCTTGCTCTTGGATATCTTGACAGGGAAGAGGAGCTTGCAAAGAAGCCACTATTGAAAAGAAAATTGCTCTCTCTCGATCAAAATGAGACTCTTGAGTATAGCATCCAGATCACGCGACAAGAACCAGATGCCATTGACCTCAAACTCTTCCGCTCGAAGGGACAGAAACCTCGGGCCTCTTTGAACTCAAAGGCTGTAGGAGCCGAAACGATAGCCCACTATTTCGACGTTGTTTTCCTCACCGAGGACGACCCGGCTAAAGTGATTAGTGCAGGGCTTGGAAAACTCGCCCAGTATTTTGGAAAGATGGACAATCGACTTAGTACGATGCAAGCGATCCTCACTCGATATGCAATCGAGAATGGTGAATTTCGCGAATTCAGGCAGAAGGAGATGAATATGCTCGAAGAGATTGAGAGCCACCGAAAGAATACTGAAGACAATGGGCGCCAACTCGAAGACCTAAAGACAAAACTCAAGAAAGTCGAATTGCGGGATGAAGTAAAGGCTAAACTGGAACTTCTGAAAGACCAGGAAAAGATCCAGAAGGAATTCATCGATCTCCAAGAAAAGCACCATCAGCTCGCTGGGAAGAAGGACACGGAGATCGCCGACAAGATCTTCAGGGAGACAATCAAACTCGCAAGGGATGAAAGCCTTCTCAAAGACAACGCTTCTCAGATAATGCAAATTTGCGATTCATTGGCACAATATGGCGTCAAACTATCGCCCGAAAACCTTCTAGCCGGGGACAATTCAGAGTTCAACACTGTGAGGTCGGGCTTGCAGGGCCGGACCGCTTCCGATGCTTCCCGGACGGAAATGGTTGAGGATTTCATACGGTTGCTCGAACGATACCCGCAAAATTACGTTGTTCCTGTATTCGAAAAACCTGTCCGAGACGTGCTGATGGATTTCTACAAAGCAAAATCCAAGCTGCTCTCTGATAGAGTACATGCATTAAGTGATGCCCTCGGAAGAACAACGGGCGAGAGGCAGGAGATCCGGATTCGTCAAGAGAGGATACAGGAAAAACTCGGTGCGCTTTCGCAGAATCGTCGCGACTTGGAGCGTTTCGACACAATAGCTAAAGCATTTGTTGAAGCGGAAAAGAAATACATCAGTTTGCAAGCGGTTCTTCAGGAAGACAGGAACTCGATTCTATCTACTTGGGCTGAGGTGAAAATTGTTTCAGGTGATCCAGAGACAATGAGAGCTGAGGTACAACGATTGGAAGTTCAGAAGAGAGCTGAGGAAAACATGATGAGTCGTATTCAACAAAAGCTTAGCGTCCTCCGCGACAACGCGTCGAAGAAACCCAGGTATTTTGATCAAGAAAAACAGCTCGCGTCAATAAGGGCCACAGTTACCGGCCTTAGGGAAAAACTGTACCATTGGGGACGCATCCTCAACAATCCGACTGCCTCCCGTGAACTGTTCGAGTCCATTAAGGGCCAACCTGGCTTCGGCCTCACCGATCACAGACAATTCGTCGATGCGGTCGGACGATTCCTCGGCGACCAGTTTGAACCAGTTGCGTTTGACAGCAAACTTCATGGGATCAAATTCCTTGACATAGAGGAAAACACGTTCACCACAAATGATGGCAGAAGAATTCCAATTGAGAACTTGTCACAGGGGCAGAGCAAGACGACGACCATTACGGGAAGCTTCAAACAGATGGGACAGGACAAGGTCAAGATTGTGCTTGTCGATGAAATAGCTGACCTTGACCCGGAGAATCTTGCAAACGTCAAGAAGATTCTCTCTGAGAGATACAGAGATGGGTCCTTACTGCTTGCCGTATTGGTAAGACCCATCCATGAGTCCTCTCAAAAGCCTGTCGAAATCGTCGCGTGGAGCTAGTTTTGGAACAAGATGATCTTGAGGCCGAGAAGAAGAAGCTCCTCGAGAGCCTCATCGCGGCGGTAGCCAAAACGAGACGAGTGAAGAGACAGGATCTGCCCTCGAAAGTACTCTTCGAAATATACAACATGAATCAAAACAACATGTCTAAGGTGTTATCTGAAAGCGCAATGTGGTTGACGCCTAGCCACGCTAATTCCTTGTTAGATCAGGGGTATGTTCAGCGTATCGTCTCAGAAGGCCAGGAGAAATATACCTTGACCTTCAAAGGAATCTCTGATTGCGTCAAGTACAGCTACGGTCAAACCCTTGAAGAACAATTCCTGAAGTTTCTCGATTACTCCGACCTAAAGTTTGCTTCTGTTGAAGCGAGTCCGTTCAAATGGGACGAGAAGCTTGCAGGAATTTCTCTCATTTTGGTGGGCAGCACCTCGGCCTCATCAGCAATTCGGTTGAACAATGACACGAACAGGGCGGTGTTCACAGAGGTTTTTGATAGGGTCTTTATTTGCCTGAAAAAGTTCGGGCTTGTTAACGTGGATGAAAAACTTCGCAAAGTGAGTAGAGGCGAATCACCTGTGATGGCTGTGATGAGCAGACTCAACACTCTTGCGAGGAAGACAAACCACTATTACAGGAGCATTCCCCAAGAATCCGCCTATTTCTTCGATATAGAGACCGAGGGAACCACCGATGAGAGAAAGCTATCTTTCTTGTTTCGGAAGATGTTTCAGAGTTCACCGGAAGCTAATTTTGATGAGATGTTTAAAGAACTTGCAGATATTAGCAGAGTTTATTCTCCCAGATTCCTAGCAAGATCCACCAACCAAACCAACGAGCTTTTGATCGTTAGAAAGATGAAGGATTTCTTCGACAGCGATATTCATAGCATCACAATCGCGACGGTCGAGAAAGCAGCGGGCCGAATGCCTGAATCATAGCCGCATCCTATTTGTTCGTTCGGCCATCCTGCGATCTTCATCGAAGAGCGCTGATGATCAGATCGAAGCCCTTAGCGTGCGCTACTTCGCGTTGAATGTTCGATCCGCAGGTCTTCTCAGACGCGCAGAAGCCCGAAGTCAAGAGAATCTGCCTTTACGCAGGCATCGATGATAGCTCCGAAGGGATTTGGCTTATGGAAACCTCGGTGCGAACCTTCCTTTAACCGTGGAGCAATCCCATCTAATATCGCAAGCGCCACAGGTCTCAATAGATGGCATCTGAGAAGGGGGACTCCAATCTTCGCGACTCCTCCTATCTTCGATCGTGCGGACGGTCCGTGTGAACACGCCTATTGCTGTAGAAATTGATTCTTCGTCGAAAGCAATATCGACAAGCATCTTGTCAAGATCTTCTTCACCCAGAAAGCATAGGACTGCACGCGTGGGATATTCTCCATTTCGATTGCGGTAAAGGCCGGCGTATACTTGCATCTGAAACTCATAATTCTTCATCTCTTCCGAATCTGAGTCGACCCGTTTGGAACCCTTGTAGTCCCAGATCTCTCGACCTTGCGATAGCTTGCTGTCTTCGGACTGCGCCAGCACATCCACGACCCCGTGCAAATAGAAGTCTTTCATATCGGCCCTGAGTCTGTGTTCGGTGTCAATCACACGAGGATAGAGATCTTTTCCATATTTTGAATTGAAGCGAGTAAGGTATCCTTTTGCACTCTCGCGCGCTTTCTGACTGTAAGGGCGGATGCCTCTAGCCTTCAGAGCTTCAGTAACCGCGTCGAAGTATTCCTCTATGTCATGATCAGATGGGATAGATGGCGGTCTGCCTTCGATCAAACCTCTGTATTGTCGATGAGCTCGGTCAAGAACTTCGTGAATCACAATACCGAAATATAGCTGGGTCGCTTGTGCGGAGACATATCCTCTCACCCCGAAATAACCGTACTGACGACTACATCTTCTGAAAGATAGAATGTCCATGGTAATTGAGTAGGCGCGACGGATCTTCGGTTCTTCAACGGTTTTTACCCTCATGTTCTTAAAGCGGAGAACGTCGTCGGCCCTATCAAGGACCGCTTTTCTTGAGTAGAACCACTCTTCAGTTACCATTCCAATCGCCTATCGCAAATGCTGATGCAGTTCCTCGTCTCCCACAAAGGATCAGGAGATTCTTCGCTCTAGAAAACGCGACGTAGAATCTACGAATAAGGTCCTGTTCAGCTCGATCCTGCGCTGATCCGATAGGCTTTCGTGGAGACCAAGGTGCCAGAAAGTCTTCCGTCCAATTGTCTCCCCCAACTTCCGGCTTATCTTGTAGATTGCCTACAATAACGACGGGAAACTCCAAGCCTTTTGCTTGATGTACCGTCATTACTTGAACGAAGCCAGCAGGGATCTTGTCGTCCGGGTCTTCAGGCTCGTTTAGTCCGTATGCTTCTATGAACCCAGAGAATTGGTAGTACAACGTTCTTAGAAAGCTGAATGATAGGCGACCTGACGCAGCGCTAGATGACCTTAGCAGTCCATATCGTTCTGTGAATGCGGTGAATGAATCAATGAGGTCAGTTATGAGCGCGAAACGGGTGGTGTAGTTGGGATCCTCCTTTAAGCTCGCGAAAGGTTCGAGCGAAAGTATACGGTACAAGACATCCATTACTGTGATATTGAGAAGCCTACCCTTCTCTAACTTGTTGATGGCTAGATTAGCTTTTTTGACGTATTCTCGAATCTCATTGCCTTCGGAGCTTGCTGCGAGTTGACGATACGCCTGGACCCATTGTAATATCTCCTGAGTCACTGCGCCACGTACTGAATTCAACGTCTCAAGATTCCTGTCGAGAGTTGCAACGAGCACTCCAAGAATCTGTTGAATTCTGGGATCTTCGTGGAGTGCTCTATTCCTCGGATTGTATACAGGAATTTGTCTGTCTCTCAGTGGGGCAACGAAGGGCTTCGCGTTTCGCGGGGATTCCCTGGTGCTTCTCAACAATATGGCGATGTCTCTCCAATCAGAGATCAGTTGTCTCGCCCTGAGTGAAGCTACGAAGTCGGCGAGCAATGATCCTGATTCTTCGAGAGTCTTCCCAAGGATCGCGCACACAACTGGATAATCTCCCCCCACCTTGGCTTTCGGGATCATCAGACGCTTACCAGGAGCTCGAACTCCCTCCTTTTTCATCGCCGGTGCCTGCGAAATGTAATCGTTGATCCACTTCACAATCTCGGGGTGACTTCTTCGATTCTCATTCAAATTTACAATGGAGGGCGGTGTCTTCCACTCGCGATAGCATCTGTCACCGAAAGTTACGAGAGAATCAACAGTTCCTCCCCGGAACCGATAGAGTGCCTGATCATCGTCCCCGACAACAGTGATATTATGAGGGGAATCCCTCGCTATACGAAAGTAGATGTCTTCTTGGATGGGATTTGTGTCTTGAAACTCATCAACAAGGATGTGCCGAATAGGTTCACGCTGCCTCTTTGAATCGCCTCGCAAAAACTCATTTCCGTGGGGGCTGTCTAGAAACCTGAGGAAGTATTGCTGTAACGCTGCGAAATCGCATCGATAATTTGTCTTGAGTCTATTCCTGTACAATGAGTACGTTCCAGCAAGAGTTTTGGCGACTTCGTTACCGCTGTTGAGCATGGATTCTAGATTCACTCTGAATTCAGTGATACGGTCAAGCATGAACGAGGCGGCTGATATGCTGGCCCAGCGATTAGGCCCGAATTTTTCTGAAACGCGATAACCTCGGAATAGCGGCCGATAGTGTTTCCAGTTCTTTTGGAAGTATTCGACTATGTCCTCTTGGTTGTATAGAAAGAACATTCGGCTGTCTTCGTCAAGGAGTTCCAGGTCAACGTACTCCGGATATCGGTGTTCGCGCATTAACGTGTCGCATAGGCTGTGAAGCGTTCCAATTCTTAGATCCGCGGCAC